>Ga0187892_10007039_pt1 | contig 16279 bp, 15 predicted proteins | sample MA1701073metaG_FD_139345 | JGI IMG/M metagenome (GOLD analysis project Ga0187892, IMG submission 139345) | Bio-ooze microbial communities from a basaltic lava cave in the Kipuka Kanohina Cave System on the Island of Hawaii, USA - MA170107-3 metaG ... | reverse complement strand
GAACCGGACAACGCTTCCTGGACATGACGGTTCTGGATCCTTCGGTACTGCCGACATTGGCGTACGACTGCGTGGTGATCACCAGCTTCACCGATCACGAGGCCGTGCGGCGACGGCTCGAACGGCTGCGGGCCGCCGACGCGGTCATCGTCACCCTAAGGCCGTGAAGAGAGGGCGTGCGTTGATCATCCCGATCTCCGCGATGTTTGCCGGGATTCAGGACTTCCTGATCGCGTTCATCGTCCTGATCGGAACGATGGCCTACTTCGGCATGGCGCTGACCGCCGCCGTGTGGACCTTGCCCCCTGCGGTCTCAACCCGGTGGCCGGCGCCGTGGAAGGGTTTCGCTGTTCGCCCTCCTCTCCGGCCTCTACTGCTTCCGCCGAATGGAACGGACCTTCGCGGATACGGTATGAACGATGAGTGAACTCGCGATCCGCGTTGAATCGCTAGGGAAGCAATACCGGATCGGGGCAGGCAAGCCTGGCTACCGGACCTTTCGCGACGTGCTGATCAACGGCGTGACCGTCCCCATCAACCGAATGCGCGGCCTTGCACCTACTGCCGAGGAGCGGACGATCTGGGCCCTCCGAGATGTCTCGTTCGAGGTCAAACAGGGTGATGTGCTTGGAATCATCGGACAGAACGGGGCGGGCAAGAGTACGCTGCTCAAGATCCTGTCTCGCATCACCGAGCCAACGGAAGGGCGCGCCGAACTGTGCGGCCGAGCGAGTTCGCTCCTGGAGGTGGGGACCGGTTTCCATCCGGAACTCTCGGGTCGGGAGAACATTTACTTGAACGCCGCGATTCTCGGGATGAAGCGGAGCGAGATCCAGCGAAAGTTTGATGAGATCGTTGCCTTTGCCGAGATTGAGCAGTTCATCGATACGCCAGTGAAACACTACTCCACCGGCATGTACATGCGCCTCGCCTTCGCTGTCGCCGCCCACCTGGAGCCCGACATCCTGCTGATCGACGAGGTCCTGGCGGTAGGGGATGCCGCCTTCCAAAGGAAATGCCTGGCGAGAATGCAGATCATCAGTGGCAGCCTAGGAAGGACAGTGGTCTTCGTCAGCCACAACATGGCCGCTATCGCGGCCATCTGCCCGCGTGCCATTCTGCTGCAAACCGGCTCCGTAGCGGGTGATGGAAACGTCCATCATGTCATCGGGCAATATCAATCCTCCTTGAGCAGCAAACAGACACCGTTCGTCGACCTGATGGATTGGCCCAACCGCTATGGACCTGGCGAGTTCGCCCGGTTCGTGTCCGTAGGTCTACACGATCTGGCGGGTGCACCCCGCGATATTATCCGGATAGGCCATGGGTTAAAGATGCGGCTCAAGATCCACTTCTTCAAGCCGGTGAGAGCGCCGGAGATTGGAGTGGCGATCTCAAATCTGCTGGGCCAACGGGCCACCCATTTTGTGTCTTCCTGGGAAGGTCTTTTGGAGCCTGTGGACGAGGGCCGATACGTGTATGAGATCACCGTACCTCGGCTGTTGCTTGTTCCTGGCCTCTATACCTTGACCGTATGGGTGAAAAAGGAGGGGAGAATGTCTGGTGGCTCGGACGACGGGATTGAGGGAGCATTGAATTTCGAGGTCGCCCCGGCACCGATTAATGGAAGGGTCCCCTATTTCGATGCCTATTGCCAGCCTGGCGAGGTGTACATGGAAAGCCAGTGGAAAGTTGGGAGGGCATGATCGGTGGCGCGCCCTGTCGTGATCGGAATCATCCCGGCTCGTTTAGACTCGGCACGCCTGCCTGGCAAGGCACTCAGGCAGGTGAAGGGACGGTCACTCATAGATTACGTGATTGCGCGCGCTCAGCGCATCCCAAACCTGGATGCCCTCGTGGTTGCCACCACTGATCGGCCTTTGGATGACCCCCTCGCAGAATATGTCGCTTCCCAAGGCATGGCGGTATACAGGGGTGAGTCCAGCGACCTCGCCCTGCGGCTATTGAACTGCACCAGAGACTTTAAGGGCGACTACCTTGTTCGGTTGAACGGTGACTCGCCGTTTCTCGACCCGGCACTGATCGGAGAGGGGATCGAATATTGTCGCAACGGTGTTCCTGACCTTGTGACGAATCTCCCGGGGCGAACCTTTCCGTACGGGATTTCTGTGGAGGTCCTAAGGGTGGCGACACTTCGGCGCGTCTATACGTACATGGCGCTTCCGAAGTATAGGGAGAATGTGACCAAGTACTTCTATGATCACCTGCAGGACTTCGAGATCGTCGCCATGCAATCTCCATTGAAGGAGCTGGCGGACGCGCGTCTCGTTGTAGACACGGAAGCCGACTTCACGATGTTCGAGACGATCGTGGAAGAGTTTGGCGATAGGCTGGAGCGCAGCCAGTACGCAGATATCGCTCAGCTTTACCTGAACCTCCGGCAGTCAAGCAGTCATCATGCGGCTTCTCGACCTGGGGCATCGGGACGATGTCTCTGACCCAGTTGATTACTAGATACAGCCGCCATCTCGCACGTTGCGTTCGAGGGTACGGTGACGCCGCAGACCTTGTCGCACAAAGCTATCACGCAGCGAGGGCCGCGAGCGACAGAGCGGCAGCGTTTCTGCCGATGCTGGAAAGAGGACTGCGCGATCGTCGGGAGGGGTTGGACGATGACACCAGTCATCGAATTCTTCAGGATGTCACCGCTCTCTATGCTCGTTCCAAGAACTACTCGGTTGATCTCGCGGCGCCCTATCGGATAGGAGGAGAGTGGGCGGCTTACATCTCAGACCGTTGGAGGTCCTACGACATTCTTGCGCGCCAGGAGCATGCGGAGATTCGCGAGCTGCTCGCAAACTTTTGGCGAAACGAGTTGGGAGCCATGGTCGCGAACTATGACTACTTCCACAATGTCGTGTCCGGAAGCAGGCACACGAGAATGCACTTCGTGAAGCAGATGCTCAAAGACTATGAGGTCTGGAAGCGCTATGTCTGTGACGATATCACCCAGCTGAGGTCGCCAACGTTCGGCAACGCGTGGGGCCTCTACATCGAGGACACACTGGTGGTGCCGCAGGCATTTCGATTTCATCGCAATGCGACCTTCATTCTCGAGCTGCTTGGGACGATCAGCAAGCCGGTCGTGGCGGAGATCGGAGGCGGCTACGGCGGGATGGCTTACTATCTGTTGTCACAGAACAGGAGGCTCACCTACCTTGACTTTGATATCCCCGAGACACTTTTTCTCGCCGCCTTCTACCTCGCCAAAGCGTTTCCGGACAGGAAGATATTGTGGTTCACTGAGCCCGGGCCCATTACGCCTGAATTGATTGAACAGTACGACATTCTCCTGCTGCCGCATTATGCTCTGCAACAATTGGAGGATCGGTCAGTTCATCTCTTCCATAACGCCATCAGCCTCTCCGAGATGTCCTCGGAGACGATCTCAGAATACGTGAAGCAGATCCAGCGGACGACCCGACACTATTTTTACCACGTCAACATTGACAAAGCGGGAGTCGTGAACAAGGGGTACGAGCGAGTGCCTGGGTCGCGATTTCCCATAGATACATCCGTCTTCAAGAAGCTGCTGCGAATCTATGACGTATATTTCGGTCCGACTGGACCGTATTGCGAATTCCTTTACCAGAGAGCCTAAGGGCGAAATGTCGATCACGCTGGTGTCAGCCAGCACGGGGCGAACTATCTGATGGTCACGATCTTCTGCGTCCGTCCGAAGGGCTTCAACATCGGTAACGATGCCATATTCCTGGGCATGCAGTATTTTCTCTACGGGGCCTTTGGCCAGGTGGTGAATCTGATCTCGCTGCCCGCAATCGCGCGCTATGAGAGTCAGGCCAAGGCGGGGCTGACGGCGAAGACGATTTATGAGATCAACCAATACGGGCACGGAGTGATTGTCGGCGGCGGAAATCTCTATGAAAACGGTGAGCTTGAAGTGAACCTGGATGCCCTGGAGGCCCTCGAAGTCCCGCTGATGTTGTTCAGTCTTTCAAGAGGTCGAATCTACAGTGGTCACCACAAACTGGTTGATCGCACGGACGCGATGCCGGCACGTGTCGTGTTGGCGCTTAATCGAAAAGCCAAGTATTCTCTCGCTCGTGACCACGCAACGGGAGCCTATCTGCAGGGCATCGGGTGTGATCACAGCGAGGTGGGCGGTTGCCCGACGATTTTCCTGGACCGCATGGCCGAACGCCTGCCGCAGCTCTCACAACGCGACCAGGCAAGCATTCTGATTTCGGTTCGCAATCCCGCCCTTATGAGCATCCCCCTGAAAAAGCAATCCCAGGTATACGATGACATCCTCAGGATTATCGATCTCTTGCGCCGCGACGGCTCCCGAGACGTGCGCCTGCTCTGCCATGATCATCGCGATATCCCATTCGCCGCCTCCTTCACCGGCATTGACTACGTCTACACCGGTGACGTCTACACGTACCTGGCTTTGCTGCGCTCGTGCGCCCTCAATGTTTCCTATCGACTCCATTCGGTCCTCCCCTGCCTGGCCTTCGGCACGCCAACCATCAAGATCAGCTATGATGAGCGGGCCGCGAGCCTCATAGAGACAATCGGCCTGGGGGCGTGGGACATCAACATGATCTCTTCGGACGACCCCGTCAAAGACGTTATCGATCGCTACCACCGGTTGGAGGACTTACGCACCATGCGGGCTCATGCCCGACCAAGGTGGGATCAGCTTTATGACATCACGGCCGGGACGTTTCGCAGGTTCGCGGCGGATGTCCTGGCGCACGGCGGGCACTCCTCGACAAGCAAGGCAGGAGTACGCGGATGACGCGGCGCCTCCACATCATCGCAGAAGCCGGCACGAACCATAACGGCAGGCGCGACGTGGCCGAGCGGCTCGTGGACGTGGCGCTGGCTGCCGGTGCGGATTCGGTCAAGTTTCAGATCATTTACCCGGACGGACTGTACTTGCCGAGAGCTTTCCAGAATGGCCGGTACACCGACAACGAGGTATTCGGCAAACGCCTGTCAACCATGCTCAGGGACGATGACTATCATGCGCTGGCTGGATACTGCAAGAGGATAGGGATCGAGTTTGGAGCCTCAGTGTTCGATCGGCGAGGCATTGATCTACTCGACCAGCTCGATGCGAGCTATGTGAAAATCGCGTCTTGCGACTTGAACAATTCGCGTTTGCTGATTGAGGCCGCTGAACGTAAACGGAGGCTGGTCATCTCAACCGGCATGGCCTCTCTCGAAGAGATAGAGCGCGCCGTGTCGGACGTGGTCGCCACGGGCAACCGGGATCTCATTCTGATGCATTGCGTCTCGGTCTATCCTTGCCCCACCGAACGCATGAACCTCAGCTTCCTGGGCGTGTTGCAGCATGCTTTCGGCTTTCCCGTCGGCCTATCCGATCACACGGAGAACAGCCTCGCGGCGGCCATGGCCATAGGAATGGGGGCGGAATGGATCGAGAAGCACTTCACTCTCGATCGCAAGGCCGAGGGCTTTGATCATGCCTATGCCATGGAGCCTGCCGACTTTGGCCGATTCGTTCGGGACATGCGTTCGGCCACGGAGGCGTGTCGCACGCAGAACGTCAAGGTCCAGTCCGCTGAGGTATCGGTCAAGGCCCGAGCTCGCCGAGGGGTCTACGCCGCACATGATATCGAGGAAGGCGGGGTCTTGCGTGAAACAGACGTTATCGTGGTTCGCCCCGAAGGGCCGTTGCGTCCCAACGATTTGCCGTTGATCCTCGGAAAAGTCGCGACACGCAAGATCGTTCAGTATGAACCGCTCTCTCTGGACCTGTTCCACGAACCTGTCCCGCTCGCCGGCCACAGTCTGCCGATCAGCAGCGTGACTGAGCGGAGCTTGAAGGTCCTGTTCATCTGCAGCGGTTCGGTTCAACACGGAATAGGACACGTCATGCGATCCCGAACGGTGGCGCGCGCGATGCGCCCTTCGGCCTCAGTCAAGATGGTCGTCATTGGCGATGCCTACGTGAGCGATCTTCTGGCTGACAGTGAACTCGACTACGTGATCGCTACACGCGAAGATGAGGTCATGCCGGTTTTTCACGAGCACACGCCTGATGTCGCCATCTTCGACCTCATGCACTATGGGGAGGCCAACTTCCAGGACATCCGTCAATCAACGATGACTGTCAGTCTGTCGCCGATCTTCAACTGCCTCTTGGCGGTCGATGTCGTGTTTCACCGCACCGCCATTCGCGGCGAGAATTGGCCTGTCGGCGGCACGAAGCCACTCGTCAGGAGCGGCCTGGAGTACGCTGTCGTCGGCGAACATTGTCACAGGATCCCGGAAGAGGCGTATCGGCAGAATCTTGAACGTGAGACCCTTTCGATTGCTGTCTCGATGGGTGGCACTGATGCGGCGAACAAGACGTTACAGGTGGTTCGCACGATGAAGCAGATACCCGAGAGACTGCTGGTATGGGTCTTGTTGGGAGAGGGGTATGCCCATTCGTATCAGGATCTTGTCGAGGCCATGCGGGGGAGCCAGCACGAGATCATTCTAGCGAAGACAAACGACTCGATGTGGCGAATCCTGAGCACATGCTCGTTGGCGGTCCTCGCAGGCGGCACGACCACCTACGAGGCTGCGTATGCCGGTCTTCCCTCTATCAATACTCTCGAGACCGATCAGCACCTGTTCCTCATCCAAGAGCTCGTCGAGAGAGGTCTTTGCCTGTGTGTGGGACGGACATTTGCTGAATCGCTGCGCGCGCTCAACGAGGTGATCAGCCATCTCAACAGGAATCGCCAAGAGTTGGCTGCGATGCACCTACGGTCGAAGGGCGCAATCGATGGTCTGGGCGTCCAAAGGATAGTCGGTGAGATTGAGCGATTCCACCGCGCATATTGTTCCGAACGTTCACGCCATCATGGCCCGTCATAGGGCCGCATAAGGGAAGGCTGGATGGCGCGCATCGGCCTTATCGATTACGGGGCTGGAAACTTCTCCTCTGTCCGCAACGCTCTGGACTACCTTCGACTGGAGGTTATTGAGCTCCGGAACCCCGCCCACTTTGAGACGGCAACCCACTTGATCCTGCCGGGAGTGGGCGCATTTGCATCAGCCATGCGAAGGCTGGAACAACTCGACTTGGTTGATACACTGAAGGAGCAGGTTTTGGTGAAAAGGAGGCCGTTCCTCGGGATCTGTGTGGGAATGCAGGTCTTGGCGAGCCGCGGACGTGAATTTGAAGAGTATCCCGGGCTTGGGTTCATCGAAGGCACGGTAGACAAGATCAATGGACAGGGTCACGGTCTTCGGTTGCCACATATCGGCTGGAATGAATTGAATCTCATCCGATCGTCCCCCCTGTTCGCCCGCATGAATGGGCTGCCAACCTTCTACTTCGTCCACAGCTACCACCTTGTGCCCAAGGAAAAGGGTGTGATTGTGGCCACGTGTGAGTACGGCGCGGAAGTGGTGTCGGTTGTCGAGAAAGACAATATCTACGGGGTTCAGTTCCACCCCGAGAAAAGCCAACGCGGTGGCCTTCAGCTCCTGAAGAATTTCGCGTTGATCTAGCGACGGGGGTGTCGGGATCGGAGCGCTTGTTCGATTCGCAAGAAGCCAGGGAGACGTGAGTACGCTCAAGAGCCGCCTCATACCGGTCGTCCTGTTAAGGAACGGGGTTGTCGTTCAAAGCAAGGGCTTCAGGCGTTACCAGCGGCTGGGCAACCCTACGATGATTGTTCGACGGTTGAGCAACTGGCTTGCGGATGAGTTGATCTACCTCGACATCAGCGAGCGACACATCTACGATCTGGGCAGGGATGATCTCAATTTTCCGAATAGGGGAACCATTCTGGAGATTCTTCAAGATGTGGCGAAGCACTGTTTCATGCCACTGACGTTTGGAGGAGGGATCCGGACCCTCGACGATGTCCTGGCTCGAATTCGGGCGGGTGCCGACAAGGTTGCGATCAATACCCAGGCGCTGAATGCTCCCAGCTTCGTGGGTGCCTGCGCCAAGGAGTTTGGCTCTCAATGCATTGTCATCTCCATCGATGCGCTGAGGGGCGCGAATGGATCGTGGGAGGTGCATGCGCAAGGAGGGAAGGTCCCGACAGGGCGACATCCAGCGGCGTGGGCGGCTGAGGTTGAAGGCCGCGGCGCGGGAGAAATTCTTCTCAATTCCATAGATCGAGATGGGAGTGGCAGGGGCTACGACATCGCGCTGATCCGAGCAGTCGCCGCCGCGGTCCAGATCCCCGTGATAGCGTGTGGCGGGGTCGGCGAATGGGCGCATCTGGCGCAAGGGATTGTCCAAGGCGGCGCAAGCGCCGTCGCGGCCGCCAACATCTTCCATTACACGGAGAACAGCGTCTATGAGGCCAAGAAATACCTCTGCGAGAATGGACTGAATGTTCGGGAGCCAACACTTGGGGTCTGACGCGCTGAGGCGGCGGTTATGAGATACTGCATAAGATGTGTGTACCCGGAAGTCGCAGTGAATGTGATCTTCGATGAGGAAGGCATGTGCAGCGCGTGCAAGGTGGCTGCGGAGTTTGACAGACTGACGCCGGAATTCTGGGAGGAGCGAGAGAGGAAGTTCCGCAAGATTATCGCGTCGTGTGCTCGCCCGCACGGGGAAAACTACGACTGCATCATCGCGGTTAGTGGCGGGAAGGATAGCTACTGGCAGACCTATCTTATCAAAGTCGTCTACGGGCTCAATCCCCTGCTGGTCACGTATCACGGGAATAACTACCTACCGGAAGGGCAAGCGAACCTCAGCAGGATGCGGGATGTCTTTGGCGTCGATCACGTTGTCTTTGGCCCAAGTGTTGAGACCTTACGGGGGCTGAACAGGCTCGGCTTCAAGAAGATGGGGGATATGAACTGGCACGCTCACGCAGGGATCAAGATTGTTCCGATCGTTGCTGCCGTGAGATTGCGAATCCCGCTGGTGATCTGGGGTGAGACCACATGGAGTATCGCCGGCATGTTCTCCCCCGACGACTATGTCGAGTATAGTAAGCGCACCGTTCTGGAACATGATATGCGAGGGTACGGCTGGGCCGATATGTTAGATGAAGAAGAAGGGATAGAAGCCAGACATCTGACATGGTTGCGTTTTCCATCCGACAAGGAGATTGCCGACGTGGGGGTGAGGGGCATCTACATCGGAAACTTCTTCAGGTGGGATCCCAACCATCATGCACATAAGATGCGTGACGACTACGGCTTTGAGTTCGCTCGCCAGCCCTTCGAGCGCACCTATCGGACCATGTCGAATCTGGACGATATGCATGAGAACGGCATCCACGATTACATGAAGTACATCAAGTTCGGCTATGGTCGCGCCTCCGATCACGTTTCCAAGGATATCAGGCTACGGTATATGACACGCGCAGAGGGGATCGACATGGTCAGGAAATATGATCATATCAAGCCCAGGAGGGACTTGGAGCGGTGGCTGGAGTATGTGGGAATGACCGAGGAGGCGTTTGATCGCATCGCCAACACTTTTCGCGATCCTCGGGTGTGGCGCAAGGAAGGTGGTCAATGGGTGAAGGACAACATCTGGGGTTAGCATCGGGACCTACCATGTCGAGCACCACTGCGTTCAACGAGAACGACATCCGTCCACAAGAACTGATGGCCGAGAAGCAGAAATACGTGGATGCTGATCTGGCCTATCTCCTTTCGAGACACGCCGAGTTCGTCGAGGTCGCCTGTCCAGCGTGCGATTCACGGGAAGAGATATTTAAGTTCGAAAAGTCGCGTTTTTCCTACCGGGAATGCCTCTCATGTGGAACGCTGTTCATGAATCCTAGACCTTCACAGGCTGTCCTGCGCGACTTTTACGCAACTTCTCAGAACTATCAATTTTGGAATCGGCATATTTTTCCGGCAACGGAGATGGTGCGCCGCGACCGCATCTTTCGGCCACGGGCCGAAAAGGTTTCCGACTACTGCCGAAGGTTTGGGATCACCACCCATACACTGCTGGAAGTCGGGGCCGGATTCGGGACATTCTGCGAGGAGATGCGCAGTTTCAATCTGTTCGAACGTATCGTCGCCGTCGAGCCGAGCCCGGATCTTGCGCGGACGTGTCGTGCCAGGGGGCTGGAGGTCTTCGAGATGCCCGTCGGAGACATTCCCGATGGATCGATAGCCGACGTGATCGCATCCTTTGAAGTCGTTGAGCACCTGTTCTCACCCTACAACTTCATCATGCAATGTGCGAGCCTGCTGAGGCCCGGTGGTCTGCTGGTCATCACCTGTCCCAACTACCGCGGCTTCGATATTGCGACGCTGAAGACCCTTTCGAACAGCATAGATCATGAGCATCTCAACTATTTTCATACGGAATCTTTGCCGCTCCTATTGCAACGATGCGGCTTCGAACTCACAGAGGTCCAGACACCCGGGAGGCTCGACGCCGAACTCGTTCGCAAGCACGTCCTGAGCGGAGCCCTTGACCTGAACAACCAACCGCTGCTCCGGGAGATCCTTGTTGAACGATGGCCAACGCTGGGTCAGCGCTTTCAGGACTTTCTGGCAGCCAACGGTCTGTCGTCCCACATGTGGGTGGTTGGGATCAAGACCGCCGTGGGGCGAAGACGCAGCTCCTGAGGACCCTATGCACACACGTGTACTGGGTAGACAGCCCTGCGGCGACCTCGCTGATCTGTCGCCCTTGATGTTCCTCTACCAGGAGGAACAGGTTGACCTTCTGCAGCGATACGCGCCTGAGTTGCTGCAGGCGTCTCAGCTGGTAGCCTTGACGCTAGATGTGAGAACGAGCTTGCTCAAGTGTCATCATCGCTGTCACGTCCCGTGGGATTACCTCTCCGCAGATCAGCTTCATCGAATTCGCCTGGATGCCGAGCAATTGATGCGCGAGTGGTTCTTGCCGTGGAACCCGTGCGGCAGACAGGACGGCATTGACATTCCATTCATTGATCATGAAACACAGAAGTGGTTCTTTCGGGAGGCCATTTTCATCCGGGAGCTCGCAACGATTCTGTTCAGGCGCTTGGAGCACGTCCGCCATCTGGTCATCCCAGGTTCATTACGCCGCCCATCGGTCTACTATTATGGCCATGATACATCCGGAGCCATACTGGCATATGTGGCCGAGTCGTCCGGGATTGACGTCACCCTGCTCCGTCCGCCGGGCCATTCTTTGTCGGAACGCATCCGAACTCATCTTGGCGCGCTCAAGAGGACCTTTTCACGATCGCTCCCGGAACGCACGCGGCCTCTCGCAAGCAATGGTTCCAGCCAGCTGAATGATGCAGGGCGAAGGCCCACCGTGGGCGTGTGCATTCACGGCCTGGCATTTCATGTAGAGCTCGTCCGCCTCCTCGCCGAGTCCGGCTTCGCGGTGATTGTCCTTTTGCTATCGGACATCAGCCGCCAGTCGATGGCTGAACTTGGCAAATATGCGACCATCGTCAATCTGGCCCATGCCGAGTCTTCTCAGGTTGACGTAGCGATGCAACGCGGCGTGGAAGAGACCTGGTCGCGCTTCGCGCATGCTCGAGCCACCTATCAGGGACAGTTCAGCGAGATCCTGGCGAACCCGTACCTCGACTTTCATTTTCGCCACTACTTTCTGGAGCGGTGGCCGCGGCTGGCGACATTTCTCGAAAGAATGGATGACCTGCTGGAAAGGCTCCCACTCGATTGCTTCATCACAAGCAATTTGACGGATACCGAGAATTGGGCTTTGTGTGAGGTAGTCAAACTTAAAGGAGTACCTCTCATTGTGGGCTTACACAGCGGCTGGCCAGACCCGGAGGCGCTGCTGCCTCGGGCGGACAAGGTCATGCTGTGGAGTGAAAGTCAACGGAGGCATTTGGCTCATCTCGAATCGGCCGACCTCAACGTGACCGGAGCACTCGGGTATGATGAGCCGATAAAGCCGACTCTGTCCTTTTCCGGCAGCACGCCACATCACATTCTTGCCGACTTGGGCGTGCCTCCTGGGCGCAAGGTGATTCTTGTCCTGACAACCAATGTGAACACCGGCCTGTTTCCCGTGCTCGACGTGGACAAGCATCTGGCGACCCTCGCCGAGTTATTTCGCGTGCCCCTCGACCTTCAAGGAGAGGTTCACATCGTCGTGAAAACCAAACCCGGCTTCGACCACCCGCAGACCTATGAACTGATTCGAGAAACTGAGGCTCTCGGTAATTCGGTCACAATAGCCGTCGATACGCCGCTGGAAGAAGCGGTGGCTGTCTGTGACGCGGTGTTTCTCGTCAACATTCCCACAACCGCATATCTCGACGCGATATTTCGAGGCAAGCCGCTCCTGTTCGTGAGCACGGTTCCACTGGAGTACTGTGGGCAGCCTCGCCTGCCTGACGGAGGGGTCTATAGAATTCTGACAGCGTCAGATATATGGCCAACCGCGCGACGCGTGCTCCTGGAGCCGCAGTTCCGTGAAGAGGTCCTGCGGGCTCAATGGGCTTTCCAGGAGATCGACATGCCGCTGGGACAGGCACGGCGTAGAATCGTGGAGATGGTTGAGTTGGCCTGTCAGCGGCGTCTCCGCCGTTAGCTCAGTGTGCCGCCCATGACTGCCGATCGTGATCCCCGCAAGATCGGGCGGCAGTTCGCAATGGCCGCGCGAACCGCGGCGTGCATAGTAACTCGAGGCGTCTGGGATTTGATCAGCGACCCCCACGCGGCGATGAGCTATTGGCGCCAGATCGCTGCTATATCACTTTCCCCGAGGGGGGATGATGGTGGAGAATCTCTTGTCTTGCCAATGTCTCACATCGATCGGATTATTCCGGTCGCCGAGTCAATTCCGGTCACGCTTATCGACTACAGGCACGTGTATGGCGATGTGCCGCTTCAGGAGTTGATGACCCTCTGTAGGATTGCGCGTTACAGGCAGCCACGTGTTGTTTTTGAGATCGGAACATACCTGGGGGGAACAACGGTTCAGATCGCTGCGAATAGCGACGCGAAGGTGTATACGCTGGACTTGCCACCACCGGGCCACAAGGATTACGTAGAACCGCACATGCGGAATCCAGATTTGGACGTCTTTCCGGAGCGCCCTGGCGTCCGGTTTCACGGTTCGCCCGACGCGAGTAGGATTCATCAGCTTGTTGGCGATTCGCTGACCTTCGACTTCACGCCCTACCATAACAGCGTGGACTTCGTGTTCGTTGACGGAAGCCATCACTACGACTGCGTGGTTCTTGACAGCCAGAATGCCCTCAAGATGATGTCGCCCGGCGGCGTCGTGATCTGGCACGACTATGCTTCCTACGCGCCCGGAGTGGTCAAGGCTCTCAATGATCTTGGGACGACGATCCCATTGGTACATGTCGCCGACACAAGCCTTGTGCTCCACAGCGGATAGGCGAACACATTCATGGACATCTCGATCATCATCCCATCCCACAATCGAGCAGGCCTAGTCGCGCAGGCCGTGCGCAGCGCCCTGGCGCAAGCCTATCCGGATGACCGTTACGAGATCATCGTGGTCGATAACGCCAGCTCGGATGCCACGCCGCAGATGGTCCGGACTCTCCAGCAGAGCACCGGCTCTCGCCTGCGCTATGTTCGGGAGGAGAGGCTTGGTCTCCATCATGCCCGCCATGCTGGGGCGCGCTTGGCCAGAGGTCAGATACTCCTCTTCACCGACGATGACGCAACCTTTGATCCTGGATGGCTCCAGGCTTATGGCACAGCGTTTGCTCAAAACGCCGAGATGATGGCCGCAGGGGGTCCGGTGCGACCCATTTGGGAGATGCCACCTCCACAGTGGCTGGTGGATTTCATTGGCGATGCGAGACTCTTCGGCCCCCTGAGTCTGATGGACCCGCATGACGAATTTCGCCTAGGGCCCGAAGGCTTTTTCTGGGGGGTCAACATGGCCATACGACGAGATGTGCTCTTTGAGGTGGGAGGGTTCAATCCCGAGTCGTTTGGAGATGTATGGTTGGGCGATGGAGAGTCGGGTTTGAACCGCAAGCTTTGGAAACGAAAAATGCTCATCGGGTATGTTCCTGGAGCCATTGTGTATCACCATATTCCCGCACGGCGGATGACGGTCGACTACTTCCGTCACCGCATGGCCAACGAAGGGGCATCAGAGGTATACGCCAGCTTCCACAAGTCGGCACCGGACCGGGTTCAACTCGCTAAGGATATCGCCTCAGTCGTAATAAGGAATAGCAAATACTGGGCAGGGGCCCTTCTGTTTCGAGGGCAGACAGATGCGCGTTCCCTGCGGGTCCAACTCCGGGCTGCGAGGACGCAGTCTCAAGTGAGATATATGGTCGGGCTACTACTTGACAACGACTTCAGGAGATTCGTCTTAAGAGACGACTGGTTGAATGAAACATGTGCATCGCCATCGAGTCTCTGTTGAGCGGGCCCGTTGGGATGGGGGACGATACACTTTTACCGCGCTCTGCATCCTGCTCTGCCGAAGCCCGTCAGAAGCCAGAGGTGAAGCGGGAGTCGGAAAATGGCATACGCAACTGTGGGAGCCGGACCGGCACGATCGCCTATCGCTGCACTTTTTGAGCCCTTGAAGAGGGTGACGGAATAGGGTGTGAACACGATACAACGGTTGGCTCTCTCTGCTGCAAACAACTTAGCGAATCTCGTGGGTTGGGGGTTCACCCCACACAGGGCGAATCACTATCTTCCCGCAGCCAAGACGCTTCAAGCGGCGAGGCAGCGAGGTCAAAGCCTGTGTGAGTATGTTGAATCGATCTGGGATCAACATGGGTGCACCGATCGCGTCATTGACGAGATGCGGAATGCGGGGAGCCTGACCCCTTGTGATCGTGTCTGCGAGATCGGGCCTGGCACAGGACGCTACCTCGTGCCCGCGCTACAGCAGACATCTCCCAGCCGATATGAGATTTACGAAATCGCCGACGATTGGGCGACGTGGCTGACAAGAACCTACGGCCCTATCGTGGTTCGTCAACCGGCCGATGGTCGAACGTTGAGGCACACGCCAAGCCACTCCTGCGGCCTGGTCCACGCTCATGGCGTGTTCGTCTGTTTGCCATTCCTGCAAGCCTTCGAGTATTTCGAAGATATGTGTCGGGTCTCTGGGTCGGGTGGCCATGTCGTCTTTGATTTTTTCTCCGACGACCAATTCGATGCCGGCACGATCAGCCGTTGGCTCGCCTCGCCTGATCGCTATCCCGTCATTCTGCCGCGTAGAACGGTCCTTCAATTCTACAATGATCGTGGCTTTAAGCTCGTTAACGAGTTTGAAAACAAATACGGCCGCAGCCATTCGCGCTACGTGGTTCTGCGGAATTCGGCGTCGGCGTAGAGCATGTCTCCTCTTGTCTCCGTTGTCATCCCCGTTCGCAATCGGCAGGGGTGTATCGAGAAGGCTGTTCGCAGTGTCTTGGCTCAGACGAGCCGGGATTTCGAGGCGATCGTGGTTGACGACGGCTCAACAGACGGCACGTCCTGCGTAGTTGCTGCCCTGGCTGAGAACGATAACCGAATTCGGTACGTCCGTCACGATGCCAACCGAGGCGCGCAGGCCGCTCGCAACTCGGGCATACGTGCCGCACAGGGTCGTTGGGTCGCCTTTCTGGACTCTGACGACGAGTGGTTGCCGGATAGCTTGGCGTTGCGGCTCGATCTCGCCACACGGGACCGCTTACAGGTCGTGCACTCGGACTGTTATGTCCTGAAGCCTGAGAGTGTGGGCCCGCAGCTCTTCGGGGTTCCTCCGCTGCAGGGACAGGTCTACACGGAGTTGCTTCGGCGCCCTGGTCCGCTGTTCCCGAGTTTGCTGGTGCTACGGGAGGCGTTGGCCCGGATCGACTACTTGGACGAGACCCTCGCCTCATATCATGAATGGGATACGGCGATCAGGCTCGCCAAGCATTGGGAGTTCGGTTTTTTGGCCCAGCCGACCTTCATTTATGACTGCCGCCACGGAGACACGATCTCTGGAGATCCTCCCCGCGCAGCGGCTGGATATGAGCGGGTCGTGAGAAAACACTGGAGGCCCATGCTCCAGTACTGCGGGTCAGCGGTCTTATCGGACCACGCCCGTACGCTCGCTTGGCTGTATGGCCGGTTGAACCATGTCGCGAAGGCGGCACCCTATTTGCTGTTGGCGAGTGTGCTGTGGCCCTTCAGCTCGGGGGCAGTCTCCAGGCGCGAGGGTGGTCTCCCCACCCTTGAGTCTCAACGGTAGACCGATGCGCATAGGGATTGTGCCCGCTTTGAGCCGCTGGGGTGGCGGGATATACCAGTACAGTCTGACCATGCTCCATGCCCTCCATGAGTGGGAAGGTGACAAGCGGGAGGATGACTTCGTCGT
>Ga0187892_10007038_pt1 | contig 16280 bp, 18 predicted proteins | sample MA1701073metaG_FD_139345 | JGI IMG/M metagenome (GOLD analysis project Ga0187892, IMG submission 139345) | Bio-ooze microbial communities from a basaltic lava cave in the Kipuka Kanohina Cave System on the Island of Hawaii, USA - MA170107-3 metaG ... | reverse complement strand
TGGTACCCGCTCATCCAGCGACACGTAGCTCCACATCGCACCCTGACCGACGTTCTCTCCACGCATCTCAAACCCCCCGCGCTACTGTAGTCCGCGCGGTGGGTTTTTCAGCAGCCTGCTAGGTGGCCGTTCGTCACTTGCTTCGCATAGACTGTGCCGGTGCTGACACATTGGGGTGTGGTCACGAGATCGGGGTGTGTCGCCCTCGCACTCGGCCTGACCCTCTCGGCGTCCGCGGCCCCCCCCGCCGCGGAGGCTGACCGGGTCGAGGCACAGCTGCGGGAGAGCGGCATGGTCCTCTCCGACCCGCAGCTCTCCGCGTACCTGGCCACAGTCGCAGATCCGCTCCTGGCGCTCGCGCCGGCGTCGGCGCCGCGCATGCGGGTCGCCATCTTGCGCGACCCCGCGTCGAGCGCATTCGCGCTGCCGAACGGCGCGGTCTACGTGAACATCGGCGCGCTCACGGTCGTCGAGGACGAAGCCCAGCTCGCGCTCCTGCTCGCGCAGCAGATGAATCACGTCGCGCTCGATCACAGTGCGCAGATCGCCGCCGACGCGCGGACCAAGACGGTCGCGGCGAAGCTCACTCAAGTAGCGCTCGCCCCGCTGCTCGGCTTGTCGGATGTCGCCTTCGCCTGGTCGATGGCGAGCTACGCTCGCGAGAAGCAGGCCGAGGCCGCAAGCGCAGCCATGGCATGGGTCGCGCGAGCAGGCTTCGAGACTCGCGCCGCGCCGCGTCTGTTCGGGATGCTCGGCGAGCCCGAACTTCAGGCGGATTGCGACGAGCTCGTGGCAAGCGGCGCCGTAGCCGGCCACCCGGACGGACGCAATGACTCCGGCGCTCTGCGCGCAGCCGTCGCCGGCATCGCGTTGGAGACCGTGCGCCTCCAGCTCGCACTGCGGGACTACGACTCCGCACGCGACGGCGCGCGACGTGCGATCGACCGCTATGGCGAGTCCGCGAAGCTCCGCGCCTACGAAGGCGAGGCCCTGCTCGGAAACGCCTGGGTTCCTGCGGAGCTGCCGAGGCACCTCCAGTCGCGGGGCCGCAGCGAGCGCGACCGCAAGGAAGCCGATTCTCGCGAGCTGGCGCGGCTCGTGGAGCGAGCTCGCGCTCCGCTGCCCGACGCCGAGCGAAGCTTCCGGCGCGCGCTCGAGCTCGAACCCGGCTACGGGCCCGCGCAGCGCGGCCTGGGCGAAGTGCTGCTCCGGGATGGCGACCTCGCGGGCGCGGAGGTCAGTTTGAGCACTTATCTATCCGCACATCCAGGCGCGCTCGACGCCCCTCTGGTTGCAGAAATGCTGCGCAGCATCCGCAGCGCGAGCTCTCCCGCCCCGTGAAGGAGTTCCGCTCGATGGCCACACGCGGTTCGCTCCTGCGTCTCTGTCTATGCGCGTGGCTCGCACTCGGCGCATGCGTCGCGCCGAGCGCCGTCCAGCCTCAAACGCAGCTGCGTCTCGCCGGGGTGAAGAAGATCGCGCTCGTCCCCGCTCGAGCGTCCGTCATGGAGATCTCGATCCCCGGCAGCCAGTCGTTGGCGAACCAGGTCGGCGCGGCCCGGGCCTCCCTCGAGTACGCGGCCAAGCGAGAGGTGCGTGCGCGCGGCTTCGAGCTCGTGCCCCTCCCGGTCGACGAAACGACCTATCGGAGCGATCCCGAGCTTGCCTTTCGACTCACACTGGTCCAGGCGGCGGCCGACTCGGCCTTGGAGCGCGCACTCCATGGCTCCTCGAAGTCCGAGGACACGCTCTCGGGCACGCGCACCGTTCTCGCCGAGACCGATCAGCTCGCACGCCTGGTCGATGCCGACGCGCTCTTGTTCCTGCGCTTCGTTGCCTGGGAGAAGTCCACTGGCGAGATCGCCAAGGACGCTGCCGCGAGCGCCGTGCTCCTGTTCGCGACGATGGGCACGTTCACCACCATGGCGCAAACGAGCGGCGCGGTGGCGGCCGCGTGTCTGATCGACGCGCGCACGGGCGAAGTGCTCTATGCCGGTCGCGCGGACACGTCGGAAGGCCCCCTCGTTAGCCGCGATCCCTACGAGCTCACCGTGCGCGCGCTGGACCAGCTCGCGCGTTAGGCCTGCGCGCGCACGGCCGGCGGCTTGGCCGGCCACTTGGCGAAGGTCGCGCGGTGGCGCGCGAGCGAGCGCTGGATCACCTCGATGTAGACGAGCTTCCGGATCATGTAGCTGTGCGTCTCTTTCGGATCGAGGTACAGGTTGTAGAGCCGCCCGTACGGGAACTGCTGCAGCACGCCGGTGAAGCCGCCCGGGTTCACGACGTCGGTCGAGTCGTCGGAGATCGCCGCGGTCATGTACTTGTACTCGCCGACGCGCACCGCCGAGAGCTGCAGGATCAGCCAGTAGAAGTGGAACTTGCGGCAGGTGTCGCCGCCCGGCGCGAGCAGGAACGAGGTCTGGTCGATCGAGTCGACGTAGCGGTCGGTCGGCACGCGCTCGCCGATGCCCGCGACCGTGAGACAGGTCGCGAACAGGTCGAGCTGGTCGAACAGGCCGTCGCTCTTGCGCGGCTCGATCATGCCGGGCCAGGAGAAGATGGCGGGCACGCGCACGCCGCCCTCCCAGGTCGAGCCCTTGGCGCAGCGGAACGGTGTGAACGCGGCGTCGGGCCAGGTCTCCATCTCGGGACCGTTGTCGGACGACACGAACACCAGCGTGTTCTCGAGCTGGCCGGTCGCCTCGAGCTTGCGCACCAGCCGCCCGACGATGTCGTCGAGCTCGATGATCGTGTCCTTGTAGGGGTGCTTCGAGGGCGACTTGCCCAGGAACTTCTCGTGCGGGTAGTTGTCGAAGTGCGCGCCGCGCGTGCAGTGGTACAGGAACCAGGGCTTCTGCTCGCCCGCCATGCGCTCGATGAAGCGCTCGGAGTAGGCGGCCCACTCGTCGTCGAGGCGCGAGAGCACGGGGATCGTGACCTCTTCGACCACCTCGGGCGCTCCGCCCTTGCGCGCGTGCACCCAGCACTTGTTGAACGGCAGGTTCTCGACCCAGCGGCGGCGCTCCTCGCTGTACACGACCTCGGGGAAGAAGTACGGGTCACGCCATTCGGTGTACATGTCGGAGACGCTGAGAAAGCCGTAGAAGTCGTCGAAGCCGACGTTCTGCGGCTGCGAGGCGGTGTTCTCGCCCATGTGCCACTTGCCGACCGCCTGCGTGGCGTAGCCGGCGGCGGAGAGCAGCTCGGGCAGGGTGACCTCGCCCGCGAGGCCGCCGGGCATGCCGTACATCGGCGGGACGAGCAGTCCGTGCCGCATCGGCAGCCGGCCGGTCATGATCGACGCGCGCGACGGCGTGCACGAGGGCTCGGAGTAGCACGAGGTGAGCAGGAGCCCGTCGCGGGCGAGCCGGTCGATGTTCGGCGTGGGCGCGCCGGCCATCTCGCCGCCGCCGTAGCAGCCGAAGTCGCCCCAGCCCACGTCGTCCATCAGCACGATCAGGACATTTGGCTTGCGGCCGGTGCGCTTCTCGAGCTCGGCGAGCTTGCGCGCCGCCTGCGCCGCCTGCTCGGGGTGCGAGAACGCGGGCTCGCGGCTCTCGCCGCGCGAGACCGTCTCGGTCGTGATCGGATCGAAGGCCACGCTAGCCCCGCAGCGCGTCGACGCGGGCCTGCGCGCGTTCGAGCTCGCGGCGCAGCTTCTCGACCTCTTCGGGCGGCGACGCTCCGCCGACCTGCGCCAGCGCCGAGCTCGCCTCGCTGCGGCGGCGCTCGGCCTCGGCCGCGTCGATCTGCTCGGGCAGCTCCGCGACCGTCGCCAGCACGGTGACGCGCTCCTGTGTCACCTCGGCGAAGCCGCCGGAGATCGCCGCGCGGCGCGCGCGCCCGGACTCCGTCCAGCGCAGCACGCCCGGCCGCAACGAGACCAGCAGCGCCGAGTGGCCCGGCAGCACGCCGAACTCCCCCTCGCTGCCCGGCGCGACCACCTGCTCGACCTCTGCGTCGAGCAGAGCGCGCGCCGGCGTCACGATCGAGAGCCGCAGGCCCACGGCCTAGCCCAGCTTCTTCAGCCGCTCGCCGGCCTCGCGCGCGTCGTCGATCCCGCCGACCATCAGGAACGCCTGCTCGGGCACGTCGTCGACCTTGCCCTCGAGGATCTCGCGGAAGCTCTTGATCGTGTCCGCGATCTTGACGTACTTGCCCGGCACGCCGGTGAACTGCTCGGCCACGAAGTTCGGCTGGCCCAGGAACTTCTGGATCTTGCGCGCGCGCGACACGGTGAGCTTGTCGTCTTCCGAGAGCTCGTCCATGCCCAGGATCGCGATGATGTCCTGCAGCTCCTTGTACTTCTGCAGCACCTGCTGCACGCCGCGCGCAACCTTGTAGTGCTCCTCGCCGACCACGTGCGGATCGAGGATGCGGCTGGTCGAGTCGAGCGGATCGACCGCGGGGTAGATGCCGAGCGACGCGATCTGGCGCGACAGCGTGATGGTCGCGTCGAGGTGCGCGAAGGTGGTCGCCGGCGCGGGGTCGGTCAGGTCGTCGGCGGGCACGTAGACCGCCTGCACCGACGTGATCGCGCCCTTGCGCGTCGAGGTGATGCGCTCCTGCAGCGCGCCCATGTCGGTGCCCAGCGTCGGCTGGTAGCCGACCGCGCTCGGGATGCGGCCGAGCAGCGCCGACACCTCCGAGCCCGCCTGCGTGAAGCGGAAGATGTTGTCGATGAAGAGCAGCACGTCGCGGCCTTCCTCGTCGCGGAAGTACTCGGCGACGGTGAGCGCCGTCAGCCCGACCCGCGCGCGCGCCCCGGGCGGCTCGTTCATCTGGCCGTACACGAGCGACGCCTTCTCGATGACGCCGGACTCCTTGAACTCGAGCCACAGGTCGTTGCCCTCGCGCGTGCGCTCGCCGACGCCGGCGAACACCGAGTAGCCCGAGTGCTCGGTCGCGATGTTGCGGATCAGCTCCTGCATGAGCACGGTCTTGCCGACGCCCGCGCCGCCGAACAGGCCGATCTTCCCGCCGAGCGGGAACGGGCACAAGAGATCGATGACCTTCAGGCCCGTCTCGAACTGCTTGATGGTGGTGGACTGCTCCTCGAGCTTGGGCGGCTCGCGGTGGATCGGCAGGCGCTTCTGCACCTGGATCGCGCCCGCTTCGTCGACCGGCTCGCCGATCACGTTCATGATCCGGCCGAGCGTACCCGCCCCGACCGGCACCGAGATCGCCGCGCCGGTGTTCTTGACGCGCATGCCGCGCACCAGACCGTCGGTGGTGTCCATGGCGATGCAACGCACGTGGTTCTCGCCCAGGTGCTGCGCGACCTCGACGATCAGGTTGTCGACGCGCGCGTCGATCGTGGGGTTGCTGATCGAGAGCGCCGTGAACATCTCGGGCAGCTTCCCCGGCGGAAACTCGACGTCCACGACCGCACCCATCACCTGCAGGATCTTCCCGTCACTCATCTCGTTCTCCTAGAGCGCCTCGGCGCCAGCCACGATCTCGGTCAGCTCGGTCGTGATCTGCGTCTGGCGCGCCTTGTTCATCTGCAGCGTCAAGCTGCGGATCAGCTCCTTGGTGTTCTCGGTCGCGCTGTCCATCGAGGTCATGCGCGCGCCGTGCTCGCTGGCGGCGTTCTCGAGCAGCGCGCGCAGCACCATGAACTCGATCACGCTCGGCAGGACGCTCGCGAGCAGCGTGACCGGATCCGGCTCGAACTCGTAGGCGATCTTCGGGGCCTCGTTGTTCTCGGGCAACGCCCCGAGCGCCGGGATCACAGTCACGTCCGTGGGCACCTGCGTGAGCGCCGAGACGAAGCGGCCGTACACGAACACCACCTCGTCGCACTCGCCGGTCAGGAAGCGCTCGATCAGGTAGGTCGCGATCTCGTGCGCGTGCTCCGGCGTCGGCGAGCCGAGTCCGATCCAGGCGCGCGGCGTGTTCAGGCGCGCGCGGCGCAGCGCGTCGCGGCCGCGCCGCCCGACCGGGATCACGGAGATCGACTCGAACTGGTCGATGCGCTGGCGGACCACCGACAGCGCGTGCTTGATCACGTTCGAGTTGAACGCGCCGCACAGGCCGCGGTCGCTCGTGACCACGACCACGTCGAGCTTCTTCGGGTTCTCGCGCGGCATCAGCAGCGGGTTCACGTCGGGCTCGAGCCCGGCGGCGGCGGCCGTGAAGATCTCGACCAGCTTCGCGCCGTAGGCGCGCGAGGCCTCGGCCGCCTGCTGCGCCCGCGCCAGGCGCGCCGCGGAGATCATCTTCATCGCGGAAGTGATCTTCTGCGTCTTCTTGATCGCGCCGACGCGGTTCTTGATCTCGCGGATGCTGGCCACGGCGGGACTAGTTCGCGCTCGCGCTCGGCTGGAAGATCTTCGCGAACGCCTCGAGCGCGCCGTCGAGCTTGCCGCGCAACGCGTCGGGCAGCTGGCCGCTGGTGCGGATCTCGTCGAGCAGCGCCTGGTGGCTCTGGCGCATGAACGCCGATAGCTCCTCCGCGTAGCGCTGCATGTCCTCGGCCGGGTACTTGCGCACGAACGAGGCGGAGCCGTCCGCGCGCGGCGAGGCCGCGTAGATCTGCACGACCTGCTCCTCGACCGGCAGCGGAGCGAACTGCGGCTGGCGCAGCATCATGGTCAGGCGCTGGCCGTTCGCGAGCTGCTCCTGGGTGGCGCGGTCGAGGTCGCTGCCGAACTGCGAGAACGCCTCGACCTCGCGGTACTGCGCCAGGTTGGTCTTGAGCGTGCCCGCGACCGCGCGCATCGCCTTGATCTGCGCGTTGCCGCCGACGCGCGACACCGAGATGCCGACGTTCATCGCCGGGCGCTGGCCGGAGTTGAACAGGCCCGTCTCGAGGAAGATCTGGCCGTCGGTGATCGAGATGACGTTGGTCGGGATGTAGTCAGACACGTCGTTCGCCTGCGTCTCGATGATCGGCAGCGCCGTCAGGCTGCCGCCGCCGACCGCGTCGCTCATCTTCGCGGCGCGCTCGAGCAGGCGCGAGTGCAGGTAGAAGACGTCCCCGGGGTACGCCTGGCGGCCGGGCGGGCGGCGCAGCAGGAGCGACAGCTGGCGGTAGGCGGTCGCGTGCTTCGACAGATCGTCGTAGATGATCAGCGCGTGCTTGCCGTTGTCGCGGAACCACTCGCCGATCGTGCAGCCCGCGTACGGCGCGATGTACTGCAGCGGCGCGGGATCGGCGGCGGTCGCGGCGACCACCACGGTGTAGTCCATCGCGCCCGCCTCGGTGAGGCGGCCGACCACCTGCGCCACGGTCGACTGCTTCTGGCCGACCGCGACGTAGATGCAGAACACGTCGGTGTTCTTCTGGTTGATGATCGTGTCGAGGGCGATCGCGGTTTTGCCGGTCTGGCGGTCGCCGATGATCAGCTCGCGCTGGCCGCGGCCGATCGCGGTCATCGAGTCGATGCACTTGAGCCCGGTGTAGAGCGGCTCCTTCACCGGCTGGCGCTTCACGATGCCCGGCGCCTTCAGCTCGACCAGGCGCGACTCGGTGGTCTTGATCTCGCCCTTGCCGTCGATCGGCTCGCCCAGCGCGTTGACCACGCGCCCGCACATGGCCTCGCCGACCGGCACCTGCATGATCTCGCCCAGGCGCTTCACCAGGTGGCCCTCGCGGATGTGGCCGCCGGTGCCCATCAGCGCGATGCCGACGTTGTCGTCCTCGAGGTTCAGCACCAGGCCGCGCACTCCCCCCTGGAACTCGACCAGCTCGCCGGCCATGGCGTTGGCCAGGCCGTACACGCGCGCGATGCCGTCGCCGACGGAGAGCACCGTGCCGGTCTCGGCCACGTCGACTTCGCGGTCGTAGTCGCGAATCTGCCGACGGATGATTTCGCTGATCTCCGCTGCCTTGATCTTCATGCTGCAGGCCCTTTCCTGAGATTCGTGCCGAGAGTCTCGAGCTGCGTGCGGATGCTGCCGTCGAGCAAGAGGTCGCCGACGCGCGCGACGATGCCACCGATCAGTGTCGGGTCGACGTCGAGCACGAGCGTGACGTCCGACTTCACGCGCCGCGAGATCGCCTGGCGCAGCTCCGCCTGCGCCTCCGCGGAGAGCGGCCGGGCGCTGGTGACGCGCGCCTCGACGCGGCCGGCCTCCGCGTCGACCAGCGCGCGCAGCGCGTCGCGGATCGCGGGCAGGAGCGTCGCGCGGTTGTGGTCGACCAGCAGGTCGGCGAAGGCGCGCACTTCCGACGAGGTGCCGAGGCGCGAGGCGAGCTCGCCGAGCACCGCCTTGCGCTCGCTGCGCGGGTGGATCGGCGTGAGCAACACGTTCGAGAGCTCGGGCGAGCCGGAGATTTCGGTCGCGAGCGCGTCGAGCGCGGCGAGCAGCCCGGCGCGCGCCTGCGGGCTCTCGCCCAGGTCGAACACCGCGCGCGCGTAGCGCCGCGAGATCTCACCGCCACCGATCACGCGCGCCTCCCGATCTGCTCCACGAACTCGCCGAGCAGGCGGCGGTCGTCGTCGGGCGTGATGTCCTGGCTCAGGATCTCGGCCGCGATCGTCGTCGCGAGCTGCGCGGCCTCGTCCTGGAGCTCGCGCCGGGCGCGTGCGATCTCCTGATCCGCGGCGCGGCGGGATTCTTCGCGGACGCGCTCGGCGGCCTGGCGCGCCCGCTCCAGCGCGAGCGCGCGCTCGGCCTCGGCCTGCTCCGCGACCGCGCGCACGAACTCCTTGTGCTCGCGCGTCGCGCTCGAGAGGCGCGCGCGCAGCTCGGCCGACTCGGTCCGCGCGGTGGCGAGCGCCGCCTCGGCGTCCTCGATCTGGCGGCGGATGCCCGCGCTGCGGTCGGCCAGGAAGTTCTTCAGCGGCTCGCGCGTGTAGTAGGCGATGACGCCGAGCAGGACGAAGAGGCCGATCGAGTGGTAGGCGAGGTACGCCCAGTCCGGGCTGCCGTGGCCGTGGTCGCCGGCGGCGTCGGCCGCGAGCGCGGGCTCGCAGAGCAGCGCGGCGGCGATGAGCGCGAGCGCGAGGCGCATCAGATCGCCCTCCCGAGGATGCGCGTCGCGGCTTCGCGCGCGAGCACCCGCGCCTCGGTCTGCAGGCTCGCGCGGGCGTCGACGAGCTCGTTCTCCACGGAGCGGCGCACGCCTTCGATCGCGCTGCTCGCCTCGTCGCGCGCGGCCTCGAGCAGCGCGCGCTCTTCGGTCTCGCCGTCGCCGAGGATCGCGGCGCGCCGCGTTTGCGCGCGGGCGCGCGCTTCGTTGAGCCCGGCTTCGAGCTCCGCGCGCGCGCTGCGCGCCTCGTCGGCGAGCTTCTGGGACTGCGCGAGCGCGCCCGAGGTGCGCGCGTCGCGCTCGTCCAGCACGCGCAGCAGCGGCTGCACGAGCAGGCGATTCACCGGGTAGATCAGGAGCAGGAAGAGCGCGACGTTCGCGGCGACGATCTCCGCCTGCGGGATCAGGTTCAAGTCGGCCGCCTGCGCTCCCGCGGGAAGCGCGAGGCCGAGGAGCATCGCGCTGGCGAAAAGCCTGGGGCCGGGCTCGGCGCGCAAGGTCGTTCCCTTCTTGTGTTGCGGAGAAGCTGGTGTGACGGCGGGGACCGCCGAGCGTCGGAGGCACGCGTGGCGAGAGCCCTCACGGGTGACGACCCCGCTTCGGCGGCGGCAGTATGGCAAAGCGGGTTTCCCAGTCAATCAGCGTCGGTGCCACATTTCGCTGCCCCCGCGCCGGTCAGCGCTCGCCCATCTCGATCTTCGCCGAGATGCGCGCGCCCTCGTCGACGCGCAGGCGTGGAGTCCGCACCACGCCGTCGAGCCGACCCTGCGGGCCGACTTCGACGCGCTCCTTGGCGGTCACCTCGCCCGACACCGAGCCCAATACAACCAGGCTCCGCACGGAGAGCTTCGCGTCGATCGTCCCGCTCTCGCCGACGATCAGCGTGCCGTCGGCGCTCGCGCTGCCGCGAAAGTGGCCGTCGATCCTCACCGAGCCGGTGAACGAGATCTTGCCCTCGAACGACGTGCCGCCGTCGAGGAACGTCTGCAGTGCGTCCTTCATGGTTCACCCCCGAGCAGGCGATCGCTGAGCCGCTCGAGCTCACTCTCGCCGTGGAATTCGATTTCGATCCGGCCGCGCACGCGCCGGCCGACGATCCGGACTTTGGTCTTGAGCGCCTTGCGCAGGCGCTCCTCGAGATCGATCACGTGAACGTCGCGCGACGGGCCGGGGCGCGGCCGGTGCGGCGTGGATGACGCAGCGCGTCGACCAAGCTCTTCCGCGGCACGAACCGACAATCCCTGGCGCACGATCTGGTCGCGGACCATCGCGCGCTGGGGCGCGGGGACTTGGAGTATCGCCTTGGCGTGACCCATCGAGATGCGCTGATCGATCAGATCTTGCTGAATCGGGTTCGGCAGCTCGAGGAGTCGTAGGTGATTCGACACACTCGAGCGCTCGAGGCCGACGCGTCGACCCACTTCGTCCTGCGTCATGCCCTCGTCATCGACGAGCACTCGGAACGCTTCCGCGAGCTCCATCGGGTTCAGGTCGGCGCGCTGGACGTTCTCGACCAGCGCCATCTCGACGACCTGGCGATCGCTCGCATCGAGAATCACGACCGGGACCTCGTCGAGCCCTGCGATCTGTGACGCGCGCCAGCGGCGCTCGCCGATGATCAGCTCGTAGCCGTCGCCGCGCCGGCGCACGACCAGCGGCTGCAGGATGCCCTGCTCGCGGATCGAGGCCGCGAGCTCGGACAGCTCGCTCTCGCGGAACGCCTTGCGCGGCTGGCTCGGGTTCGGGGCGATCTTCGCGATCGAGACGAACAGCGGAGCGGCGCCGGCATCGGCCTCGCCCAGGCCAGTCGTGGCGGCGGAGCTCTCCTCGACAACGGGGACCGGCGGCGCCGCGCTCGGAATCAACGCGGACAAGCCGCGACCGAGAGCTTTACGTGTGGCCATGCTTGATCCTCTCCAGAACTTCCTCGGCGAGCTGCAGATAGCTGAGCGCGCCCTTGGAGTTGATGTCGTAGAGCAGCGCCGGCTTGCCGTAGCTCGGCGCCTCGGACAGCCGAACGTTGCGCGGGATCACCGTGCGGAACACCTGCTCGCCGAAGTGCTCGCGGGTCTCGCGCGCGACCTGCATCGCGAGGTTGTTGCGCACGTCGTACATCGTGAGCAGCAGGCCTTCGATCGCGAGCTTCGGGTTGAGCGACGAGCGCACGAGGTCGATCGTCTGCGTGAGCTTGGCGAGACCCTCGAGCGCCAGATACTCGCACTGGAGCGGGACCAGCACCGAGTCCGCCGCCACCAGGGCGTTCAGCGTGAGCAGCCCGAGCGAGGGCGGGGTATCGACCAGAACTACCCGGAATTGCTCGCGAATCGACTCGAGCGCGCGAGCGAGTCGGCGCTCGCGATCGGGCGCGGCTGCGAGCTCGACCTCGGCGCCGACGAGCTCCGTCGAGGAGGGCGCGAGCTTCAGGAACTGGAGGTCCGTCTCGAGCAGGATGTCGCCGAGCTTCGCGTCACCGAGCAGCACGTCGTAGCTGTCGGCTTCGTAGTCGGCGGGCGAGAAGCCGAGGCTCGAGGTCGCGTTGGCCTGGGGGTCGAGGTCGATCAGCAGCGTCGGGCACTCCGCCGCGGCCAGCGAAGCGGCGAGGTTCACCGCCGTCGTCGTCTTCCCGACGCCGCCCTTCTGATTCGCAACGACGATGACCCGAGCCACTCTCCACCCCACGGCGAGCCGCTGGCGGATAGTACCCCAGAGTTCCACGTGCAAGCAGTGGAACCTTCCAGACCGCGAGCGACTTCAGCTCGTTCCACGGGAAAACGCCGCCCCGTGCGCACGCAAGATCGAGCCGCCGGACGCGAGGGCGATGGAGCGGGCTCCCGGGAGCTCCACACCCGCTCCGGCCCAGATCCAGATCTCCCCGTTCTCACCGACCCACGGCCGGGCGAGCCCGAGCGACTCCGCGGGCGAGGCGACGGCGCGGAGCAGGGCCACGTCGAAGCGCGTTTCGGGCGGCGCGTCGATCGACGTCCGCCGGACCTCCACCTCGAGGCCGAGCATGCGCACCGCGTGGCGCAGGAAGGCGACGCGCTTCTCGCGGATCTCGACCAGCACAATCCGCAGATCGCGCCGCGCGATCGCGATCGGAACGCCCGGGAAGCCCGCGCCGCTGCCGAGGTCGACCACCGCCGCACCGGAGGGAAGGTGCGGCGCTGCCGCGAGCGCGTCCTCGGCGTGCCGAGCCATGGCCGCCGGTTCGGTGGAGCCGACCAGGTTCATCCGCTCGCCCCAGCGCGCGAGCTCGCGCAGGAACTCCGCGAGGACCTCGTCGGCTGCGGCGTCGCGGCTCAATCGGGGGTGATGCGGACCCGCTTGCGCGGACCCTCGCCCTCGCTCTCGGAACGGACCCCGCGCTCATCCTTGAGCGTGTTGTGCACGACCCAACGCTCGCGCGAGTTCATCGGGCGCAGCAGCTCCGGCTCGCCGGAGCGCCGCACGATCTCGGCCGCCTCGCGCGCCATCCGCTCCAGGGCGACCTCGTCGATGTCGCCGCGGTCGTCGTGGTCGCGCCGGCCGCCGCGATCACCTCGATCGCCGCGCCCACCCTCGCGCCGGTTGTCGCGGTGCGGCCGCTCGGGCCGGTCGTCGGTCTGGGTGCGGCGCGCCCCGCGAATATCCACGCGCGCGGCGGCCTCCTCGTCGACCATCACCTCGGCTGCCCTGTGAGCGAGGTGCGAGAGCGCGGCGGCCAGGCGCGGCTCGCGATCGCACAGCGCGAGGATCGCCTTGCCGTCGAGCGTGATGATGATGTCGCCTTCCTCGGTCTCGGTCTCGGTCACCGCGATGCCTCGCAGCTTCATGCGCTCGAGGATCCCGGCCACGAACTCGCCGACGGGCCCGAGCTCGCCTTCCTCGAGCTCGTCGCCCGCGTCTTCGGACGGCTCGGGCACCGCGCGCAGCGCGCGGGCCGGCTCCGGTCGCTCGGATCGCTCCGGTCGCTCCGGCTGCTCCGGTCGCTCCGCGCGAGCGGGCCGCTCGGCGTGCTGCGGCCGCTCCTGGCGCTCCGCACGCTCGCCGCGCTCCTGGCGCTCGCCGCGTTCCGGACGCGGGCCGCGATCGGAACGCCCGTTGCGATCCTCGCGCCGCTCGTTGCGCCCTTCGCGTCGCTCGGGCCGCCGGTCCTCGCGCGGCGCAGAGCGCGCGCCCTTCACCGAAGCGATCAGCAGCACGTTCGACCCCAGTCCCGAGACCGGAGTACTGGAGGGGACCACCCACACATCGAGTTGCTCGGCCGCGACGCGGAAGAAGTCCGCGGCCTTGGCGATGGCATCCTCGCGGCTCTCAGCCACGAACTCTCGAACGTCGTCTACGGAAGCGTCCATTGCTCGATCCTCCAAACAGAGATCAGGTCGCCGCCGGTGTTTCGGGCGTGCGATTCACGAAGATTTGCTGCGCGATCCCGAGAAGGTTGCTCACGAACCAGTAGAGCACGAGCCCCGACGGGAACTGGTAGAACATGAACGTGAAGACGACACTCATCAGTGTCATCATCTGCTTCTGCTGCGGATCGGCGTTGGGCGTGGGCGTCAGACGCTGCTGCAGCAGCATCGAGCCGCCCATCAGGAGCGGCAGCAGGCGGATCGGGATGCCCGCGACCGAGAACAGATTCTCGGGCGCGGACAGGTCGTTGATCCAGAGCGCGAACGGCGCGTGCCGCAGCTCGATCGAGGTCTGCAGCGCGAAATAGAGCGCGATCATGAACGGCATCTGCACCAGGATCGGCACACAGCCGCCGCCCATCGCCGCGAGCGGGTTCATGCCCTTCTGGCGATAGAGCTTCATCATCTCTTCCTGCAGCTTGTCGCGGTCGTTCGCGTACTTGGTCTGCAGCTCCTTCATCTGCGGCGCGATCACGGCGAAGCGCTTCATCGACTTCATCGAGCGCTGCGTCAACGGGAACGTCACGATCCGGACGAGCAGCGTCAGAAGGATGATCGCGACCCCGTAGTTCGCGACCACGTGTTCGTGGGTCCAGCGCAGCATCGCCTCGAACAGGTGAACGAGCGGGCGCACGAGCGCCCAGCCCGCGTCGATCGATCCCTCGAGCCGGGGGTCCACGGTGGCCACGATCTCGGGCACCTTGGGACCGAAGAACAGCCGGTAGCTGCGTTCCACGCCCGTGCCCGGCGGGACTTCGAAGCTCGGCGAGCCCAGCGCCGCCTGGCCCAGGTCGCGGCCGAGCGGACCCAGGAAAGCCGTGCTGCTGCTAGAGGTTTCGGCGACGGCGGCGAGCAGGAAGTACTGGCTGTCGACGCCGGACCACTCGACCGGGGCCGGATAGGACGTTCCGGTCGGCGCCCCTCGACCGAGCAGACCGCCGAGCAGCCCGGCGGTGCCGATGCCCGCGATCGGCATGCGCTCGACCTCGCCGTCGACCGACGCGACCAAGCTGTAGTTCAGGAAGTGGTCCGGTGCGTCGAGCGGCCGCTCCTGGCCGTAGAAGACGACGTCGAGCTTGGGCTGGATCGCCGCGCTGCTGTCGTTCCGGATCGACACGACCGCGCGCCCGCCGTAGCCCGCGTCATCGAGCTCGAGCGTGCGCGTCACAGACAGGCCGTTCTTGCTGGCCCGCAGCTCGACCGAGCGCGGACCGGACGCGGTGATCTGATAGTCGGTCGCTTCGAGCGAGCGCAGCGGCTCCGGCCCGAGGAACACGAACATCGCGCCGCGCTGCTCCGCCGTCACGAATTCGACCGGACCCGAGCTCGGCTCGACGGTGGCGCGGTAGCCGAGCAGCTCCACGGCCTGAAGACGGCCACCGCGGTTCGTGACGCGCACCCGGACCGCGTCATTCTCCAGCGTCACCTCGCGTGACGCGCTGCTCTCCGGTTGCGGCTCGAGCGGCGGAAGCTCCGGCGACACCGCCGGCGGGGCATCGCCCGCCGAAGGCGGAGGCTCGGCCAGGGTCTCGCCGCTCTGGGCCGGCTCGGCCGGCGCCGGTGCCGGCGGCGGCTCGGGCGGACGGAATAGATAGGACGCGGCGAGCAGCGCGACGGCGGCGGCGATGGCGGCGATCTGCAGTCGGTCCACGCTCACGCCCTCACGGAAGGTCCAGGCCGCCGCGGCCCCAGGGATGGCAGCGGGCGATCCGGCGCAGCGCGCGCAGTCCGCCGCGCGCCGGCCCGTCGCGCTCGATCACGGCCACGGCGTACTGCGAGCAGCTGGGGTGAAAACGACAGGCGGAGCCCAGCCAGGGCGAGACCACCAACCGGTAGGCCCGGACCACAGCGATCAGCGCCGCGCCGGCGAGATCGCGCGCGGCGCGAGCCGCTCCTCGAGATCCTGACGCACGTCCGCCAGGCACAGGGAGCGCGGCAAGTCGCGCTTGGCGATGAGCACTAGGTCGCACGATCCAAACTCTCGAGACCGCTTGCGGAACCATTCCCGCGCGAGGCGCTTGATTCGGTTGCGCCGCACGGCGCTCCCGACTTTGCGAGTGACGGTGATGCCGAGGCGGGTGGGTCCGCCGTCGTTTCGATCCCTGAACAACGCGATGAAGTACCGGGTCGTCCGGCGCTCGCCGAACTCGGAGGACGCGACGAAATCACTTCTACGCATTCTCCGACGGAGCAGTCTGCGGGCGTCATCCGTCGGCTGCGACGGATCGCTACTTCCTCTTCGAGACCCGCGTGAGCTCGTGGCGACCCTTCGCGCGCCGGCGCGAGAGGACATTGCGCCCACCGGGGGTGCTCATCCGGGCGCGGAAGCCGTGATTGCGTGCGCGGCGGATTCGGCTGGGCTGGAAGGTCCGTTTCATGGCCAATGCCTCTCGAGAGGGCGACTCGGTGGGCGTGTATGAAAGCACCGGCCCCTGGCAGTGTCAACGCCGCGCCCGTCGGCGAACTTCGACGAGAAAATCCGCGTCCGTTGTTGCATTGCTGCGCGCCGCTTTGATATGAGCACGGAATCCCACTTCGCTTCGCGTGAGAGGTTCCCCTCCCTCCATGACTGCCAGCGCTCCTGGCCTCGTCTGTTCAGACGCGGCGTTGTCGCTTTGGAAGTCGGTGCTGCATGTTCTTGCGCACAGACTCGCGGCGCCCACACGCGACTCGCTGCTCGAGCACACGCGTTGCCTCGAGCGCACGCCGGACAGCTTGCGCCTGGCGGCGAACCTCGGCGAGCTCGAGGCCTGGATCCGCGCCGGCCACATCGGTGCGATCGAGTCGACGCTGTCGAGCCTCTCCGACGCCGCGGTCGCGCTCGCGCTCGTCCCCGTCGAAGACGTCGCGAAGCTCGACGCCGATCCCGGCTTCACCTTCGCGAGCTTCGTCGCGAGCCCGGCCAACGC
>Ga0187892_10007037_pt1 | contig 16282 bp, 23 predicted proteins | sample MA1701073metaG_FD_139345 | JGI IMG/M metagenome (GOLD analysis project Ga0187892, IMG submission 139345) | Bio-ooze microbial communities from a basaltic lava cave in the Kipuka Kanohina Cave System on the Island of Hawaii, USA - MA170107-3 metaG ... | reverse complement strand
GGCGTCAGGAACCAGTGGCGCCCGACGCGCAGGTCCCAGCCCGCGCCGAGCTGGATGCCGAGCGCCGACGACGTGAGCGCGTCGGCGGCGTCCTCGGCGCGGTAGGAGAGCAGGCCGATCCCGCCCTTCCAGTAGCGCGGCCGGCGCGGGTTGGGATACCAGTACGCGGCGGCGCTCACGCCCCAGAGGCGCTCGTCGACCTCCTCGCTCCCCGAGCCCTCGCCGCCCACCCAGCCCGTCGCCTCCGCGCCGATCAGCACTTTGCGGCTCACCCGGCCGCCGAGCCGCAGCGCGCCGGAGGGTCCCCAGCCGCGGTCGGACCGGCAGATGTCGCATCCCACGCGCACCCAGCCCGGTCCCAGCGTCGCCCCGAACCAGAATCCGTCGTGCGTCGCCGGCGCGCGCTGTGCCGACAGCGGCGCGGCACTGAGCGCCAGGAGAACGATCCCCCTGACCCCGAGACGCTGCACCACGTTTCCCGTTTCCCCTTTCCCGTTTCCCGCTCTCCCGTGACATGAGTACGACACCGGCGTCGATCCCACAATCCCCGAAAACACGCGACCGCCGGCCCCGTGACTCGTGTCACGGCTCGCTGTGTTGCGGCGGGTCGAACTTGCGCGCGTACCTCGAGGAGGAATCTCATGAGACGGGTTCTCCGCGCGCTCCTCTCGGTCGCGGCGCTGGCCTTGCCCGCCTGCGACGACGCGTCGTCTGGGCCCGGCACCGCGATCGGCAACGCGCGGGCCTACGGCATCTGGGCCCCCGGGGCGAACGACACCTGCACGCCCGAGGTGCACAACAGCTATGCGGTGGTCGGACCGGACCGCCGACTCTATCCGACCTGGCACCCGCCGGTGGACCCGGTCACGGGCTGCTCGTTCGGCCACGAGCACGGGCGGGACCCCCGCGGCTCGCGCCTGTACCGGATGGTGGGCGACATTCCGTTCGGGCTGGCCAACGAGGCGCTGATCACGTGGGACTCGGCCAATCAGCGCCATGAGGACCACGTCGGGCACAAGGTCGAGTGGGAGAACGATTTCCCGTTGCGCTTCGGCAGCGCCGCCGCGTCGTCGCTCATCGAGGTGCGGTGCGACGCGCTGATCAAGATGCACCAGGGCACGCACTCGAAGGACGCCTTCACCAACAACCTGCACGAGCTGACGTATCACCTGCGGTGCACCGACGGCACCGAGATGCACGTCACCCTGATGACCGCGATCGGGACCCCTGGCGAGTTCACCGCGTCGTGCGACGGTCGCACGGTGGTGGTGGGGACGGCGACGCCGCCCAATTCGCCCGATGGCGGCGGGCAGCGCCGCATTCCCGACCGCACCTGCATCGAGCGGCATATCCTCGTCCCGCCGGGCGAGCAGTCGAACTTCGGTGCCGCGCTGCACGAGAGCTGGGAGACGTCGAACGTGGTCCGCCGGGAGGATGGTCACACGCTGGCGTTCTTCAACCCGTACTTCCAGGCGGACCGCCCGAGCCGGTTCCACGACCCGGCGGCCCCGAACGTGACGGGTCGTCCGATCGACGTGTGCTACGAGGTCACGGCGGCGGGAGAGCGCGCCGAGGGCGAAGACTGCGACGAGTCCACGGGCGGTGCTGCGGGCGTCCTGTTCGACGATCCGCGCTCGGTGTTCAACGGCGTGCGGCGCGTAGTGGACATCAACGACAACCGGATCCGCAACCGGGGCGGCCCCACGGTGTGGTACACCGACCCGTTCGGCCGCAACGGCCGCACGCGGTCGTTCCCCGGCTCGGTGCGCCAGGTGATCGCGGCGATCGACAACGACTTCGGGGAGCTCGACCCCGAAGGACCGACGGTGGGACGGAACCGCTACTACGGGACGCCGCAAACACACGCGCCGAACTAAAGGCGTAGAGACGTCGGGCAGAGGGGTCGAGCGGAGACGTCAGGCAGCTCTTGCGGGGGCCCGCCGAGGACGCGACCTTAACGGCGTGAGACGGCTGCTCGCCTTCCTGGGCACCCTGCGCACCGAGCGTCGCGCGCTCGGCTGGAATGGTCTGCTCAGGAAACGTGGCTGGGTGGTCGTCGGGGTCGTGGTGCTGTACTACCTGGTGCGCGACACGATGCTCTACATCGTGGGCCCGCTCCTCCTGGTCGCGGCGGGGCTGCTGCGGTAGCACCCGGACCGGACGCCTCACGTGCGTGCGACGTCGCTCGGTCAATCCTCGATAGCGGTGCAGTCCACGACGCGGCGAGCCCTCACGAGCCGCTGAGCGTGACCACGCACGGATGCGGCGGGGTGGCTGGTGCGCTGCCGCCGGGTGCCGGTCCGCGGACGCCCACGGTTCCCCCGATCGAGCCGAGCGGTCGCTCCACGGAATAGAACGCCGCCGACACCAGCCCCCCGGCGAAATCCTCGGCGACCTCGGCCGATACCTCGAGGCCGCCTGCCAGCGCGTAGCGGGTGCAGGGTTGCGGGGGAATCCCCGCCAGCCCGAGCACCGTCGCCTCGTCAATCCCTACCTGCGCCACCAGCTCGCCCGCGGTGAACGTCTCGCCGGCCGGATTGTGGATCACGCCCGCGAGGGTGATTACGGGAGTGCAGGGGTCGGGTGGCTGGCAGGGCTCGGGCGGGGTGCGCACCTTGAGCTGAAGGTTCCCCCAGGCGACGGAGCCCGTGTTGGGGAGGGGACGCAGCTGGAGGTTCAGGACGATGAACCCGCTGGCGCTGACCTGATGCGACGGCAGTCCGTCGCGGGGGGGGGGCGGCCGGTGTCCCGGTGTCGCAGCCCAGGACAACGCCGAGCCCGATGGCGAAACTGAAGGGACGCTTGTGGCCTCCGGGGCGGAATGTGCGGAGGAAGCTACCGCGTGTGGCGCCGGTCCGCCAGAGCGTGCCCTCAGCCTGCCACGACGGTCACACCGTCGACTCCCGTGAAATCCGCGTCGAACGTCGCCACGAATCCCGGACGCTGGCGGCGGGCCACCGTGACAATGGCGGCATCGGCGAAGCTCAGGCGCTCGGTCGTCTGGGTGCGGAAGACCTTCAGCGCCTCGAGGAACAGGTCGGAGCAGGGCACGAACTCGACCTCCCGGGCCTGGAGCAGGCGAGCGGTCACCTCGTTCGCGACGGCGAGGCCACGCCGCGCGAGGAGCACGGTCGCGATCTCGAGGACGACGTACTCGAGCAGGAGGGCTCGGCCCCACTCTCCGGCCACGAGGCGCACCATCGCGCGGGCCGCGGCGGCGTGGTGGACGTCACGTGTGTTGTGATAGGCGATGAGGAAGCTGGAATCCAGAACGATCACGGCGCTCCGGCGCCGTAGACGATGGCATCGATCTCGTCGCTGAGTCGCTCGGTCCCCTCGGGGTACAGCTCCGGCACCAGGTCCACGAGACTTCCTTCCTTCCGGGGCAGGTCCGGCCGAGCGAGATAGGCGCGGATCGCTTCGCTCACGGCCTCGCCCATGGTCTTGCCCGTGAGCGCCGCCCGAGCCTTGAGGGCACGGTAGGCCATCTCATCCAGATTCCGGATGGTGGAGTCCATGAGGTGCAATGTAACTCAGATATGTAACACATGCAATACCCGCTTCAGGGGGCGCCGATCTCCGCCCGCCACATCTGAAGCAGGCCGCGGTACTTCCGCCGGAACTCCGCCGGGTCCTGCGCGATCGTCTCCCGCGTGAAGCGCGGCAGCAGCTCGCCGAGCAGCTCGTCCATCTCCGCCACCGTGACCCAGCCGTGCCGCAGGAAGGCGAGCCCGGTGCGATAGTCGTCCTCGTCGCCGCGGGCCAGGGCGCGGAACGTGACGCTGTAGGGATCGAAGTGAAAGAGCCCGAGGTGCGGCGGATCGGCGACCGGCCGGCTGCGTCCCTCGTGCCCACGCGGCAGCGGGATCACGTCGCCCGGCGCCTCGTATACGAAGCCGCAGCGCGCCGCCGCGGCCGCGGCCCTGTCGGCCGACCCGACGTCGAGCGCGACCTCGAGCGACCGCACGCGGTCGCACCAACTCTCGAGCAGTTGCCCCGTCCGTCCCACCAGGTACAGGCGCCCGGGCCGGCCGAGCGCGGACCGCAGGTCGCGCAGCCGCGCCACCAGCTCGGCGCGCCCGATCACTTGTAGCGCCGTTTGGGCGTCTTTTCGTGCCAGTCGTACACCCAGAAGGTGTAGGCGTAGGGGAACATCGTTTGGACGACATGGAAGGGCTCGTACTCGAAGAGCCGTCGCATCGCCCAGGAGAAGCGGTAGCGCGGGTGCTCCGGGGTGATCACCTCGACGATGCAGTCCACCTGGAAGCTCTGGAAGACGGGCGAGTCGCCGGTCCAGAGCACGGACGCGAAGGGGTAGCGCGACAGGTTGTGGAACGTCCCGCCCTCGAAGATCTCGAGCAGTCCCAGGCGCCGCCAGTCGATGTGCTCGGGGTGCGCGTAGAACTCGCGCGCGGTGGCGATGCGCAGCGCCCGCGTCTCGTCCACGGCGTGCGGCGGCAGGGCCACGATCCGCTCCACCGCCGACTCGACGTGGGCGACGTAGTGGTCCATCTGCTCGTCCGTGGGTGTGAACCCGACGCCCTTGTTCGCCAGGTTCGGCACCAGCCCGTCCGCGTCCCAGGTGCCGACCACGGGCAGGTGCCCCGCGTTGAAGCGGATGTACTGGTCGCGCTCGATGGCGTCGTAGATGCCGCGCTTGTAGGTGAGCTGCCACTCGATGAAGCGCTCGGGCAGCGGCTTGATGGGCAGCTCCCGCACCGTGCCGTCGCGGCTCCAGCGCGCCACGCCGTCGGCGACCGTCACCTGCGCGACCAGCTCTCGACCCTCGATCGTCGTCATAACGCCTCCCGTGATGCGTTGCCCATCGGTAGATTCGTCGGCCACCCGACCGACGAGGCATCATGCGCTGCTCGACCGCCTGCCTGCTGGTGGGGCTCCTCGCTGCCGCCCCGGCGGCGGCTCAGGTCTCGATCGCCCCGGATGCCGTGGAGCCCGGTACGGTCGTCCGGCTCGCGCTGCGCGTCGTCACCGCCAGCGATGCACCGACCGTCGCCGTCCGCGTGGCGGTGCCCGAGGCCCTCGTCGTGCTCGGTCTCGACGCGCCACCTGGCTGGCGGGCAACCTGGACCGACGCGACCGGGACCGCCCCGCGGGCCATCGAATGGACCGGCGGCCCGCTCGCCCGGGCCGAGTTCCGCGAGTTCGCCTTCCTCGTGCGGATCCCGGCGGACGTCCGCCGGGGCACGCTGGTCTTCCCCGCCACGCTGCGGGCGGCCGACGGTACGGAGCGCGCGTGGGGCGCCGCGGGTGTCGCGCCCGCCCCGACGGTCGAGATCCGGGGCCGCGCCTTGGTCACGCCGGGCGCCGCATTCGCGCTCGCCGGCGCCGCCGTGGGACTGGCGGCGTTGGCACTCGGGCTCGCCGTGAGCCGACGAGCTGGCCCTCGCACCTGACGGTCCCGCTCCCTGCTCCCCGCTCCTGCTGCTAGATTCCCTCGAGCCCGAGGTCCGCGCGCGCCCGGTCCATCACCTCGGGCGTGATCTCGGCCACGTCGTGCTGCTTCGCGTAGTCGCCGTAGATCTTCTTCACCATGCCACGGACGAAGTTGGGCACCCGCTCGAGCCGCTCGGTGGCCGCTGGTGACCACGAAGGGGAAGGGGAGGGACGCTCCCCGCTCCCCGCTTCTCCCTTCCCGCCATCCTCAAAGGCATCCTCCCGCCCCAGCATCGCGCTCCGCGCCAGCTCCATCGGCTGCCGGTCCAGGGTGCGGCCGCCGATCTTCACACCGAGCGAGTCGACGAGCTGGGTCTCCATCGGGTTCGCCAGCAGCGCGACCGAGCGGCCGCACTTGGGGCAGCGAAAAGCGGCGGCGAACGTCCCGTCGCCAGGTTGCTGGCGCTCGGCGAAGCGCATCTGCTCGTCGCACTCGAGGCACAGGAACTTCACGCCAGGGCCTCCACGATGGGCTCCACGTCGGGACCCTCCCCGAACGGCAGCCGGGCGAGGAGCGGAATCCCGAACTCGGCGGCGAGCGCGGCGCCCGCGTCGCCCGCAAAAAGGGTGTGGGCCTCCCCGCAGCCCGGGCAGCGGTAGCCGGCCATGTTCTCGATCACGCCCAGCGGCCGGATACCCGCCTCGACGGCCGCCCGGAGCGCGCGGGCCACGGAATGGCGAGCTTCGTCCGAGGGGATCGTGACCGCGAGGGCCCCCAGGAGATCCGGCACGAGTGCGGCCAGGTCGGCGACGCCGTCGGCGCCGGGCGGCAGGTCGACGAGCAGCAACTCCAGCTCCCCCCAGGCCACGTCGCCCAGAAACTCGCGCAGCACGCCGACCTCGAGGGCGCCGCGCCAGACGAAGCGCTCGGCGTCGGGCTCCCGCCAGGCGAGGGGCCGGCCCCGGTCGAGCAGGAACTCGGTGGACATCACGCGCACGCCGCCGGGCCCGATCGCGGGATGAACGCCCGCCTCGGTGATCCGCAGCGGGCCGGCGGCCCCGAGCAGGCGCGCCACGGTGGGGCTGCGCAGGTCGGCGTCCAGGACGCCGACGCGATCGGGCCAGCGCGCCGCCGCGCGGGCCGCGAGCGCCGCCGTGACGACGCTCTTGCCCACGCCGCCCTTGCCGCTCATCACCGCCACGACGCGGCGCACCGCGTGCAAGCGCTCGCGGACCTGTGCTCGCTGCGCGGCGACCTGATCGGCGAGGCCCGAGGCGTCGGCCCCGGCGACCTGCGCATAGGTGCGGAAGGTCACCACCCACCTCCTGTCACCCCGGGCTTGCGCCCGGGGTCAGGCGCGGGCTTCCTTGCCGTCATGCCGAAGCCTCGCGCGGGCACGTCCGTGCCTCTTCCGGTCATCGTCCTCGCCGCGCTGTTTGTCCTCGTCCTGGTCTCTATCGTCGCCGCGTCGCTCACGCGGGGGCGCGTCGCCGTCTACGAGCCGGGGATCAGGGGCGACACGATCACGATCGACGCGCGCGATGGATCCCGCTGGCAGCTCTTCGCCTTCGGGCGGGGGATCCTGGCGTCCCCCGACACCTCGGGCTGGGACCTCGCCTTCCGCCGGTTCCGCGTGCGCGTGGCCGGCGCGGCTGCCGATCTGGACGGGGTGCCCTTCGATCACGTGGACGCCGCCCCCAACTCCGGCTACATCGCCACCGTGCTGGGGCGGGATACGCTCAACCCGGCCGTCGCCCGGTGGTACCGCTACAGCATGGTCTCGCACCTGCTCGAGTCCAGGCGCCGCACCTACGTCGTGCGCACGCGGGACGGCCGCTACGCGAAGCTCGAGCTCCTCAGCTATTACTGCCCGGGTCCCTCGGCGGGATGCGTGACCTTCCGCTACGCTCTTATTCGCCGTCCTCCGTCTCGCCCAGGGGGTGCGCGGCCAGTTCTTCCCTGATGTGCGGGTGGGCGCGCCACAGGTAGTAGCCCATGCCCACGGCCGCGAGCAGATTGCCGATCATGACGTTCCACCACGCCAGGGCGCCGAGCAGGGGCTGCGCCAGGGTCGCGAGGGCGATATAGAAGCCGAACTCGAAGATGGCGAAGAACACGAACGCCAGGAACAGGGTCGGTGGGAACGCGTCCACCAGCGCCGCCAGGACCGCCGCAATCGTCCCGATGAAGGAGAAGGCGAGCACGTGGAGCATCGTGTAGCCGATCACCGTCGGGAAGACGATCTCCACGGTCGCGGGGTCGCGCAGTCCCCAGAAGACGGCGGAGCCGAGCACGGCAGGCGTGAACAGCGGCCGCCCGTCGATCGTGTCGATGAGGAGGAACCACAGCGCCACGCCGCCCGCCCCGATCAGGCCGGCCACGAAGCCTTCCCGCATGATGCGCTGCCAGTTCACGATGGCTCCCAAGGGGCGTCATGAGCGAATATACGTGGCGGACGGGAGGGCGGTAATGGCGTCGTGGAACAAGGGCGTGGGGGCGTGGGGGCGTGGGGGTGTGCTCGCGCTCGGTGCACTGCTGACGCTCGTGCTGGTCTGGCTGCTGCAGCGGCCCTCCAACGAGCGCGACTGGCAGCCCAATGACGCGGTCATGCCGAGCGTCACGTTCCGGGGGCGGTTGGTGGATGTGCGCAACGTGCGCGTCACGACATACCGCACCACCGAGGACTACACGCCGGCCTACGAGGACCGGACCTACGACGTGGATCGGCTCGTGCGCGTGTGGTTCGTGGTGGAGCCGTTCTCGAAGTGGGGCGGCGCGGCGCACACGTTGCTCAGCTTCGAGTTCGCCGGCCCGGAGTTCGTCGCCATTTCCGTCGAAGCGCGCAAGGAGCGAGGCGAGGTCTATCACTTCCTCAAGGGCCTGCTGCGCCGCTACGAGCTGCTCTATGTCGTGGGCGACGAGCGCGACCTGGTGCGGTTGCGAAGCAACTACCGGCGGGACGACGTGTTCCTCTATCCAATCCGGACCTCTCGGGAGCGCGCGCGCTCGCTGTTCGTCGAGATGCTGGAGCGGGCCGAGCGGCTGCGGCAGCACCCCGAGTTCTACAACACGCTGACGAGCAACTGTACCAGCAACATCGTGCGGCACGTCAACCGCCTCGTGCCGGGACGCGTGCCGTTCAGTCTGCGGTGGCTGTTCCCGGGGTACGCCGACCGCCTGGCCTACGACCTCGGCCTGATCGACACCGAGCTGCCCTACGACGCGATTCGGGCGCGCTTCCGGATCAACGAGCGGGCACTGCGGTTTGGGGACCGCGAGGATTTCTCGGTCCGGATTCGAGACGCTCTATCGACCCCGTGAATCCGCTCCCCCTGACCGGCCCCGTGCATCCTCTCCCCCTGACCCCCTCCCCCTGACGGGGGAGGGGGGACGAGGGGGGGACGACCCAGCGAGCACCGCGTTCATCGGTCCGGTCCCCCCGTCAGTTCCCGCACCACCCCCACCAGCCCCGTGACCACCCGTGCCATGCGGTCGTAGTCCAAGCGGTCGGGCGTGTCGTCCTCCGTGTGGTACTGCGGGTAGCGGTAGGGCGCCGTGTCCGAGATCATGATGGCCCGGTAGCCGTGCAGCCAGAAGGACGCGTGGTCCGACCAGGACACCCCCGGGATCCACTCCGGGGCAACGGCGCCCTGCGAGGGGAAGGCGACCGACCGCCGGAACGCGCCGACGCTGCGGCGCAGCACGCGATGTGACGCGAAGTTCCCCACGAACGCGATGAAGTCCCCGCGGTCGGGATAGAGCAGGTTGAAGGGGAACGGGTATTGCTGGCTGCCGGGCGCGTCGTCGTAGTAGCCGATCGTCTCGATCGAGAGCATCGCCACGATGCGCTCGCCCGCCTGGGCGGCGCGCCGCGCGTAGTGCCGGCTGCCCATCTCGTCCGAGTAGAAGTGCGGCGGCTCCTCGTTGGGGAAGAGCACGAGCCGCACCGTGCGCTCGAGGCGCGCTCCCTGGAGCAGGCGCGCCAGCTCGAGCACGGCCGCCACCCCGCTCGCGTTGTCGTTCGCGCCCGGCACCCCCGGGGCACCGTCGTAGTGGGCTCCGATCACGAGGATTTCGCCGGCGCGGCCCGCGCCCGGCACGGCGACCTCGACGTTGCGAAACCGCTGGCCGCCGGCGCCGAACTCCTGCGTCGACACCTCGTAGCCCAGGTCGTGGAGGCTGCGCTCGATGTACGCGGCGGCCCGCTCGAGGGCCGCGGGCGTGGCGCTGTTGCGCTCCCCGATCGTCCCCGCGAGCGCGTGCACGTGCCGCTCGAGCCGGTCCCCGATCACCACCTCCTCGCGGGTGGCTGGCGGCCGAGGCCCGGCGTGCGAGGCGCCCGGCATGTACACCAGGAACGCCGTGCCGCCGACCACGAGCAGCGCCAGGGCGCCGCCGATCACCGCCCAGCGCAGCGGCGGCTCCCACAGGAGTGCCAGCCCGCGGCCGGCGATCCACAGGGCGAGCACCACGTCCACGACGTCGAGGGCGAGCGCCGTGGGGAGCGCCCGGTGCCGCACCGTGACGAGGGGGATCGTCGCCTGGAGGGCGAGCCCGAGGAGGATGAGCCCCGCCCACAGGGCCAGCGAGCGCCACGGCCCGCCCCGCCCGCGCTCGGAGGCCGGGAGCGCCAGGGCGGTCCCGGCGTAGAGCACGCCGAATACCGTGGTCCAGAAGAGCCAGCCCGGGAAATGCAGCTTGACGTCCCACCAGCGGAAGAACACGGCCAGCGCGAGCGCCCAGGCGGCCGTGAGCGCGAGGCGCCGCGCGAGCCGCTTGACGTTCCGGCCGCCGACCCGTATTTCGGGGCTCGCAGGGTGGCTCATTCCCATAACCCGGAGGCCTCAATGGAGCGGGTGGGCTTCGGCAAGCGGCTGGGCGCCTTTCTGCTGGACTGTGTGATCGTGTGGGTGCTGGCGTGGCTGCTCGGCGGCACGATCGGCGGGCTGCTCGGCGGGACGCTCGGGAGCCTCGCGGCCCCGGCCATGACGGACGTCGACCCGGCCGCCGCCGCCGCGACGGCAGGCCTCGTCGGCGCGATGATGGGCGTGATCGCCGCGGCCGCCGTGATCGGCACCGTCTATTTCCTGGTCGAAGGCTTCACGGGATTCACGCTGGGGAAGCTCCTGCTCGGGATCCGCGTCGGGACCGCCGCCGGCACGCGAGCGCCCACGTCGCAGCTCCTGATGCGGTACGCCCTGAAGAACATCAACTTCCTGTGCACCGTCCTCGCGGCACTGCTCGGCGTCAGCCTGCTCGCGACGATCGGCAATCTCCTCGGGCTCGCGATCTTCGTCGGCTGCTTCTTCGTACTGGGCGCAAGCCGCCAGGCGCTGCACGACATGGTCGCCAAGACGGCGGTGTATCCGAAGGACAAGCTCGCGGCGGCCTAGCCCGCCGCCTCGGCGGCGGTGTCCAGGATGACGATCTTCTGCCAGATCTTGCCCGACAGGCCGTTCGTGAGGGTCTGGACGTCGGTCACGGCCGCCAGGACGTGCTCGTCCTGGAAGCGCTGCACGTACAGGGCGGCGAGCTTGCTCGTCAGCGAGAGCAGCTCGCTGCAGTAGTCGAGATAGCGCGCCAGCTCGAACCGGGTCATCGGGGCGCGGCGCGGCGATGACGCCGTGTCGCGCCCCGGAGTGAGGACCCGCTCGGGGTCCTTGGTCAGCTGGTGCATGTCCACGACGTGCGCGAGGCTGCGCAGCTCGTGGATCGCCTGCAGCGCGCGGCGTCGCTTGATCCGCGTCTCCAGCGTCATGAGGAACCAGATCGCGATCCCCGCGAACACCACGTCGTTGACCGCGGACTCGGTGGCCTGGAGCAGGGTGGCCAGGTTGTCCACCCGCAGGGAGAGCTCGAGCGTGAGGGCGAGGCCGAGGAGAAGCGCCAGCAGCAGGGTCACGAGGGCCCCGACGGCCGCGCGGATCGGGACGTTGGGGTGAGTCAGCTCGGCGACCCGGGCCACCGTGCGCTGCGCGACGTCCACCAGCTCGCCCGCGACCTGGGCGAGTCCCGATGCCGGGAATCGCTCGTGGATCCGCTGCTCCAGGGTGCGCACGGTCGTGACGATGCGCTCGGCGTCCAGCTCGCGATACATGGGCCGGAAACTATGCAGGCCACGGGACCGGTGAGCCAGTCCCGTGGCCTGGAGCGGGTTGCCTGACCCCGGGCGCAAGCCCGGGGATGCAGCAAGCTCAGGGCTTCTTTCCGCCTCCGCCGCCGCCGCCCGAGCCCGAGCCACGGCCCCCGCTCCCACCGCCGCCGGAGCCCATGTTGCCCCCAGTACCCTCCTCGCACGCGGGCACGCCTTCCCTGGTGGCGGGCTGAAGACGGGGTTCCCATCGCCCATGAAGATCGCGCACTGGTGGTCCGGGAGCGCCCGGTGGCGCGCTCGGGCGGTCCAGCCGCCCTTCTGGCCGACGACGATTTCCTGCACGAGGATCGTTCCCTCCCAGTCGAGCTGCTGAGTGCCGCTCGCGTAATTTCTTGTGCGTCTCGAAGTACTGCTCCTGCAGCACCACCAGAGGGGCGGGCGTCGGTCAGCGGCGCGCGGTCACCGTAGCGATCGCCGAGAGCAGGTCGCTGAGGACGTACGGCTTGAGCACGGCGGGCTGGCCGCATTCCTCGAGGAAGCGGCGCGTTTCCTCCCGAGCGGCGTCGCCCGTAACGAACACGATGCGGCGCGACAGGTCCGGCCGGCGGATCGCGATCTGCTCGTAGAGTGCGCGGCCGCCGAGGCGGGGCATCTGGACGTCCGTGACGACCGCGTCGAAGGCCGCGTCGCGCGGCCCCAGGCGCTCGATGGCCTCGAGGCCGTGCTCCACGGAGACGACGACGTGTCCTTCGCGCTCGAGCAGGCGGGTCATCACGCGGCGGTTGGTCGGATCGTCGTCGACCACGAGGATCCGCAGCTTGGGCAGCGCCGGAGTCGCGGCGGCCGCCGTAGCCTGGCCCACGATGCTCTTGTGGAGCGTGACGACCACCTCCATGCCGCCCCCGGGGCGCGGGCGCAGGCGCACGCTGCCGCCGGCCGACTGGGCGAGCGCCCGCGCGAGCGCGAAGTCGATCTCGGCCGAGCCGCTGCCGGCGGCGCTGCGGAACGGCACGGCGAGCTCGTGCTCGGCCTCGGGCGAGAGCGTCGGCCCGTTGTCGGCGAGCGTGATCGCGACCGACGGCGCGGTCGCCGCCACTTCGAGCCGCAAATGCCGCGGTGGTTTGGTGTCGCGCAGCCGGCGCAGGCAGAAGTCCAGCAGCCGGCCGATCACCTCGGTAAGGTTGGCAGCGGGGCAGGCGGCCAGCGGCGGCGCGTCCGGCACGACGCGGATGAGGTGTACCTCGAGGGCCGCGATCTTCTGCTGGCGGTCGGCGAGGACGCCGTCGACGGCGGCGGCGACGTCGGCCGAGTCGGCGGCACCCACGGGCAGCTGAGCCAGGTCGAAGAAGTGCTGCGTCACTTCCGCGGCGCGGCGCACCTCCGCCTGCAGCGTGGCGAGGGCCCGGGCGGTCTTCGCGTCGGGGGCCGTGTCTTGGAGCAGGTCGCCCAGTGCGCTGATCGCGGCGAGCCGGTTGTTGAGGGCGTTGAGGGCGTTGGCCGCGCCCTGGTCTACGACGACCCGGCGCATGGGCGGCGCGGCGGCGGACGTCGCCGGGCGGGGACCAGCGCGGCGGCGCCACGCCAGCCGCCCGGCGAGGAGCCCGACCACGAGCCCCGCGGCCAGCACGGCCCAGAGAGACATGATGGTCTAAGGTAGCGCGCGCGGCGCCGCTCCGCCCGGCGCGTTCGCCTTGATCTGTTTCGGGTGCGTGCCTAGGTTACGTGGCCCGCCCTGGTGGTGAAACTGGTAGACACACTGTCTTGAGGGGGCAGCGCCGCAAGGCATCCCGGTTCGAGTCCGGGCCAGGGCACTCCCGCAATCCCTCCTCTAACGGCCGGCGCCCGTGCGCGGGGAGCGGCGCCGGCGCTGACGCCGCGTCAGGCCGTGCCCCCCGTGGCGAGCCGTCGCGCCCGCTCCCACAGCGCCGTGGCCTGAAGCCGCTCGGCGACGCCCTCGAACTCCGGCGCGGCCCCGCGCCACCGCAGCTCGTCCGTGGCCCCGAACACCGGGGCATCGGTCCGGAGCGTCGCGAGTCGGCGGAACAGCAGCCCCCGCTCCCGGTTCGCCTCCAGCGCCGCCGACAGGCGCGCCGCGCCCCGCACGGGCGTGTCCCACGCCGCAGGGTCGGCGGGGATCGCCTCGAGGTGGCCCCAGCGCGCCAGCACCAGGGCCGACGCCTTTTCCCCCCACCCCGGGATCCCGGGGAAGCCGTCGGACGCATCGCCCACCAGCGCCAGGTAGTCGGGAATCGAGGCGGGCCGCACACCGAATCGCTCCATCACGCCCGCCTCGTCGCGCAGCTCGCGTCGGCGGCGGTCGAATTGCACGACGCGCCGGCCCTCGACGCACTGACTCAGGTCCTTGTCGGGCGTGCAGATCAGGACCTGCTCGACGCGCGGGTCGGCGGCCGCCCGCCGGGCGGCCGAGGCGAGGGCGTCGTCCGCCTCGAACTCGTCCATCGCCCAGACGACGACGCCCATGGCGCGCAGCCCGTCCTCGAGCGGATGGAACTGGGCCCACAGCTCGGGCTCGATGCCCTCACCGGTCTTGTAGCCCGGCCACAGGGCGTTGCGGAACGACTCGATGAAGTGATCGGTCGCGACGCCGAGGTGGGTGACGCCGCTCTCGAGCATGCCGAGGATGGATCCCAGCACCCCGACGATCGCCGCGACCTCATGGCCGTGCCGATCGGACTGGCGGGGCAACGCGTAGAAGTGTCGGAACAGCTCGTAGGTGCCGTCGACGAGATGCACGCGCATCGGGCCGGAATCGCCGGCCTAGCCGAACCGCTTCGCCGCCCGCTGTCGGGCCCTTTGTGCGTCCGCCTCACGATTGCGCGGCGGGGCGCTGGTCGTAAGCGAGCGGATCAGCCGGGTGGCGGTCGCCGTCACGTCGTCCACCGCCGCGTTGAACGCGGCCTCGTTGGCGCGCGAGGGGCGCGTGGCGCCGCTGAGCTTGCGCACGAACTGCAGCGCCGACGCGCGGATCTCCTCGTCGGTGGCCGGCGGCTCGAAGTTGGCGAGCGTCTTGATGTTCCTGCACATGGACGTCCGGCTCGAGTTCGAGAACCCTGTAAGCTACATCGCGAATCCTCCCGTCAGGAGCCTCCTGGGTGGCGGCGCTCGTTCTCCGCGACACAGGCCTTGACGAGCTTCGTGACGAGCGCCGCGGGGAGGGGCTGCTCGGCCGAAAAGCGGATCGTGGCCTTGCCGGACAGGTAGCTCCTGAGCTGCGCCGCGTGGGCACGGAGGACGGCCTTCCGCACGAACAGGCTGCAATGGTCCTTGAACGCGGCGTATGCGACGAGGCCGCCGCGGTGCCGGAAGGTCGGGATGCCGTAGCTGATGCCCTCCGTGGCGTCGGGTGCGGCGGCGCGGATCGTGCGGCGCAGCTGCGCGAGCGCGGCCCGCGGCCGCGCGGGCACCGCCGCGAGATAGCCGGCCACGGTCTTCGCGCGCGCGGTCCTTGTCGTTTGCATGGCAACCTCCCTCAAGCCTTCATGGTGGCGACGTACTCCGCGAGCCGGTCCCACGTCTCGGCCGCCCCCTGCTCCATCCCCGACCGGAGCACGGCGTCCCGCGCTTCGCGCGAGGAGGCGAGACTGCGGGTCGTGAGGATGGTTTTGCCGTCCTGCTCCACGAACGTCATGGTCTCGACCGCGACGTCACCCGGCATCCCCTCGAACTCGAAGGTCCAGACGATGCGCTCGGGGGGCACGATCTCGCGGAACTCCCCGCGGAACGCGTATTCGGTCCCGTTGGCCTTGCGCTGCACGTAGCGCCACGCGCCGCCGGGGCGGAAGTCCATCGTGCAGGAGACGAGGGTGAAGCCCCGCGGGCCCCACCAGTGCTTGACGTGCTCGCACGTGCTGTGCGCCTCGAAGACGAGCCGGCGCGGCGCGTCGAAGACACGGGTCATCATGATCTCGCGGTCGGACGGCAGGGTCAGGGTCAGGGCGGAGCTACTGGGCGCGGCCATGTTTCTTCTCCTTCGCTTGGAGGGTGCGGAGATAGGCGTCGAGGTTGTCGTAGCGCTGCTCCCAGTGGCGGCGGTAGCGCTCCACCCAGGCGTCGATCTCCTTGAGGGGACCCGCATCGAGCCGGCAGGGCCGCCATTGGGCGTCGCGGCTGCGGGCCACGAGTCCGACGCGCTCCAGCACCTTGAGGTGCTTGGAGACGGCGGGCAGGCTGATGTCGAACGGCTCGGCCAGTTCCGTGACCGAGCGCTCGCCGGAGGCGAGGCGCGCGAGGATCGCGCGCCGTGTGGGGTCGGCCAGGGCGGCGAAGGTGGCACTGAGGCGGTCGGGGTCGCCGGCGTACTTAACCATACGGTTAAATACAATACACCACCCGGCCTGTCAAGGGGCCCGGGCCGCGGGGCGTCCCTTGAACGGTCCGCACCGCACGGCAGATTGCAGGGCCATGAGCGACCGCGCCCGGTTCCGTGCGATCCCGATCATCGGCTGGGTGTTCATCGCCGTCGGCGCCCTTGGCGTCGCACGCAGCCTGTGGGACATCGCGCGTGGAGGCAGCGCGCGCGAGCTCGGCATCATGGTCCTCTCCGGGCTCGTCGCGATGCTGGGCGGCGCGCTCCTGCTCCGCGGGTCCGCGTGGGGACGCTGGGTGCTCGCCGTCTGGATGGCCTTCCACGTCGCCATCAGCGCCCTGCACGATGTGGTGGAGCTGGTCGTGCACCTGGTGCTGTTCGGGGTGGTGGCGTACTTCCTGTTTCGCGCAGCCGGGAGGGGAGGTGCGCAACGAGATCGGATCAACGGATGACGCGGCGATCCGGC
>Ga0187892_10007036_pt1 | contig 16284 bp, 18 predicted proteins | sample MA1701073metaG_FD_139345 | JGI IMG/M metagenome (GOLD analysis project Ga0187892, IMG submission 139345) | Bio-ooze microbial communities from a basaltic lava cave in the Kipuka Kanohina Cave System on the Island of Hawaii, USA - MA170107-3 metaG ... | reverse complement strand
TTCCCATGGGGGTCCTCCTCGCCTGGAGAGCTCGGCGCCAACCGGCCCTCCCTCTGGACGTTTCCACGTCAGGCGAGGATGACTCCTCCATCCGAAATTTCCAGCACTCTTAGGACATCACCCGCCGGGCCTGGAGTGAGCACGCCAGGCTGCGCCAGCAGCTTGTAGTAGGCTTCGAGGATTTGGCCGAACTCGGCCGGCGTGCCTCGGCTACCCTCCGCCGCGTCGCTCACGCTGTCCACGCGGAAGCCAAGGGGCCGGGCATCAAGCGGCGAGACGCTCCATGAACGCTCGTACGTGATTGAGTATTGCTAACGCCTGGCGCTCATCGTACGACTCTCGGGCATGCGCAACGTGCCTTCGCCATGCTTGATTGATATTGCGAAATTGCGACCGTGCTTCCGATAGGTTTGTCAGCTCGACCGTGCGTTGTGCCGTCCTTTGCTGGTTTTGCAGCACATCAATCTGATCATCGGCCTTGCGTAGTATCTCCTCCCAGCTAGCTTCCGCGATGGGCACTTTCAGGACGACGCCAAGGTCATCCGCCCACTTCTGAAGGGCCAGTTCAGTGGCCCGCATGAGGTGAAAGACGCACGCATTCCAGCGTGCGAGAGCGAAGCATCGGCTAGCTTCGGCCAGGTCAGCCACCGCCTCGGGAATTGCATCCCGAATCAGCGTTGGGAATGGGCCACTGTCGCCGAATAGCGCAGCGTCGTCATCGGCGTACCACCGCTGTCGCTCACCAGGGACCCAAAAGTACAGGTGATTCGCTAACTCACCACGAATATCGTCGAGTAGGTCGCGCAACAGATGCAAGGTGGACTCGACTGGCGTGGAGTCTAGGTGTCGGATCAGTCGGTCACAGCGCTCGCCGAGTCTCGCCAGCCCCGTTCGGCGACATTCATCCGCCATGGTGCGTAACGCCCGCCTAGCAATCTCACGCCAGGAAATGACTTTCGCCGCGTCTACCTGTCCATCAGCCCCGAAGACAGACATCGCCGAAGTCTGAAGCAACTCGATCCCAAAGAAGGCGGCAACGAAACTGTCGGCGAAGAAGCGGATCATATCGAGCAGCGGCCACAGCCCACAGGACAGTGGGGCTCGCTCCTCATTCCGAATGTGCCGTCGATAGGCAGCACCGGGGGCCGGGGTCGTTACCCCTGCAACGGGAAGCCTAGCCGAGGGGGTCATGGGGTGTCAACATCAACAAAAGCCCCACTCCCAGGCCACCCCCAAGGGACGGCCCCGCGCCGCGGCGGATTCTAGCCGGGTGTCGTTTACAAAGTTCCGCTATGCAGATTCCGACGAGGCCCGAACACCGATTCCGATTGATCGCGAACACCCGTTCCGATTGATGCCGAACAGGCATTCCGATCGATCGCGAACACCGATTCCGACGATCCCGAACGCGCGGAGCGTGCGGCGCAGGGTAGCGACGGCTAAGACCTCTCCCACCCATGGAGGAGGAGGGGTTGATGCCTACGAACCGGCTATCGATGCGCAACGCAAGGGAAATTCTGAGGCTGCGCCTGGGCGTGGGGCTGTCGCTGCGAGAGACGGCGGCCAGCTGCGGGGTGGGCGCCACCACCGTGCACGATGTCGTGGCTCGGGCAGAGACGGCTGGGCTTGGCTGGCCGCTGCCCGAGCTGCTTGACGACGCCGGCCTCGAGGCGCGGCTGTATCCAGCGGCCCAGGAGGCGTCCGGGCGAGCCCAGCCGGACTTCGAGGCGATCCACAAGGCGCTCAAGCAGCTGGGGGTGACCCTCGAGCTGCTCTGGCAGGAATACCGCGAAGCGCATCCCGAGCGCGGCTACGGCTACTCGCGCTTCTGCGATCTCTACCGCACGTGGCGCGGGCAGCTCGATGTGGTCATGCGCCAGGAGCACCGCGCCGGCGAGAAGCTCTTCGTCGACTACGCCGGCGTCAGGATCGACATCACCGATCCGGCGACGGGGGCCGTCACGCCGGCGCCCGTGTTCGTCGCCGCGCTCGGCGCGTCGAGCTTCACCTACGCCGAGGCCTGCGAGGGGGAAGACACGGCCTCCTGGATCCAGGCGCACATCCACACCTACGAGTACATGGGTGGGGTCAGTGCGATCACCGTGCCCGACAACCTGAAAGCGGGGGTCATCACGCCCGACTTCTACGAGCCCGAGCTCAACCCGACGTATCGGGAGATGGCGGCGCACTACGGCACCACGATCATCCCGGCCCGCGTGCGTCGGCCCCGGGACAAGGCCAAGGTCGAAAATGCGGTGCAACAAGTCGAGCGCTGGGTGCTGGCTCCCCTGCGCGAGCAGAAATTCTTCTCGCGCACGGAAGCCAATCGCGCCATGCGCGACCGCCTTGAGTGGCTCAACAATCGCCCGTTCACGAAGCTCCCCGGCTCCCGCCGCTCGCTCTGGCTCGATCTCGACCGCCCGGCGCTCAAGCCCCTGCCCCCGCGCCGCTTCGAGATCCCCGAGTGGAAGACGGACGTCGGCGTGAACATCGACTACCATATCCAGTTCGCCAACCACTTCTACAGCGTGCCGCATCAGCTCCTGCAGAAGCGTGTCGATGTCCGCGCCACCCCGCTCCTCATCGAGGTCTTCCGCCGCGGCCGTCGCGTGGCCTCGCATCGGCGCAGCTCGGTGACCGGCGGCTTCACGACCGACCCCGCGCACCGGCCCGCTTCACATCGCCGCTACGCCGACTGGAGCCCCTCCCGGTTGATCCGGTGGGCCGAGAAGGTCGGCCCGGAGACCCAAGCGCTCGTGCGCGCGATCCTGGAGAGCAAGCCGCATCCCGAGCAAGGCTTCCGCTCCTGTCTCGGCATCCTCCGACTCGGCACGACGTTTAGCCCCGCGCGCCTCGAGCACGCCTGCCAGCGCGCCCGCGCCATCCGCGCGCTCAGCTACCGGAGCGTCCACTCGATCTTGAAGGCCAAGCTCGATGGCCAGCCGCTGCTGGTCCCCGAGCATGATCCCCGACTCTGGCACGAAGACATCCGGGGAGCGGAGTACTACCACTCACCGGGAGGAGAGTCGCAATGACAACCGCCGAAACCTTCCAAAAGCTCAGCGAGATGCGGATGCACGCCTTTGCCCACGCCCTCCGGCAGCAACTCGAGACCGACCAGTACGACGAGCTCGGCTTCGAGGAGCGCGTCGGTCTCCTCGTCGATCACGAATGGACCGAGCGCGAAGCCCGCAGCCTCACGCGTCGCCTGCAGATCGCGCGGCTCCGCGACCGCACGGCCTGCGTCGAGGATATCGACTACCACCACCCGCGCGGTCTCGATCGCGCCCTCATGCAACGTCTGGCGACGTGCGACTGGATCAAGAAGCGCCGCAACCTCATCATCAATGGCAAGACGGGCTGTGGGAAGACCTTCCTCGTCTGCGCCCTGGCCCACCGAGCGTGTCGGGAAGGCTTCTCGGTTGTCTACCGGCGGCTCCCCCGGCTCCTGCACGAACTCCAGCTCGCGCGGGGCGACGGCTCCTGGCCGCGCCTCCTCGCCCGGTGGGCGAAGATCGATCTCGTGATCATCGACGACTGGGGCCTCGTCCCGCTGGCCACGCAATCCCGCTGCGACCTGCTCGAGGTCATCGAGGATCGCCACGGCGAGCGCTCCACCGTCATCGCGGGGCAGCTGCCCATCGCGGAATGGCATACGTACATCGGGGATCCGGCGGTGGCGGACGCCGCACTCGATCGCCTCGTCCACAACGCGCACCATCTGACTGAAAGGCGACTCGATGCGCAAGAAACGCGCGGGCTTGACGAAGGAGGAGAACTCAGCCAACTGAGACCCGTCGCTACGCTCCGACTGGTGTTCGCCATCGAGTGGACCAGGCGTTCGCCATCGCTCGGAACGAGCGTTCGTCTTCCTTCGGACCAGGTGTTCGGGATCGTCGGAATACGCACGCTATGCCGAAGAAGAGGCGGCGCGCGAGCCCCACTCCCCGACCAGGGCTAGTCACCACGGGAGTGGAGAGTTGAACGACTGCGAATATCTGACCCATCCGTTCACAGCGAAGAACGCGGAAAGGCCCACTACGACGGAGAAGGCGAGACGAAGCGCACGGCCTGCCTCCTTCACCACCAAGACGCTCAGGATGGCGAGCGCAGGCAACAGCGGGACCCAGAAGCGAGGGCCATAGCAGTGCCCCCCAGTGGATCCCCATGAAGCCAAGACGACCAGAAGGGATAAACACGCAAGAGCGATCCAACGTGCCATGAGGTTGTCCTCCTTGGGATCAAGGGCCTTGAAGCAGCCGATGAAGCCGACGAACGCCCAAGGAACGTACGGAAGCACCCCGTGCGATTGATCAAAGAGGCTCAAGAACAAGTTGCGCAGACCGTCCGGTGGAAGCAGTCCCTGATGTCCGGACGCAACCGGGATCCCCGTGGTCACGAATGAAAGCAAGACCGAGCCACCGAACGCGCCCCCCGTGGAAGCCGCCATGAGCAGGGCCTCGCGGCCCCTGCCAGCCCACAGGCGCTCCAGGAACCAGACCCCACCGACCAGGAGAAAGGGGGCCTTGCAGGCTGCCGCCGCGGCGACCGCGAGCCCGGCGAGGATGGGTTGCCCGGACTGCATCGCAAGGAGCGCAACAACCAAGAAGAGGCCAATCGCCGGCTCCGAATAGAAGGATTTCGAGTACGGCAGCCAAGAGCTCCCGAGCAAGGTAGCCACGGCCCCGGCGGCCCAAGTTCGGGAGAGGCCCAAACGCCGGCAGAGCACGTACGTCAGCACGACCGCGAGCCAAGAAATCACCACTACAACTTGCACGGAATAAAGCTCAATTTGGCGAGGAGTGGGCCGCAGCGCGGCGAGCGCGCCCGCGATCAGCACAGGAAACCCGAGGGGGTGTGACGAGAGCTCACGGACAACAGCTCGATCAGCAAACCGCGGTGAGAGCTGGTCTTGGGGGCAGTCCGGATACCAGGGGCAAGGGGGCAAGCCGCCTGCGTAGACCTCGTGGAACCTCGCGCGCTCCCGGGTCACCGAATTCACGAGGAGGGAGTGGTGGTCCAGCTCGCGGCTTCGGAAGAGGCGCCCTGCATCATGGCCACCTTGACGTGAGCTCCGGTAGTTGTTGGAGAGATCCAAATCTCCGTCGAGGAGCAAGCTGTTGACCGTGACCAGGTAGTGTGGCTCGTCCCCGCTGATCGCGCGTGGCCTGGAGTAGTGAAAGCCGGTGCCCGGGACGTACTCGAACCGCGACAAGATCATCATGATCGCAAGCAGGGTCGCGAAGCCGACGAGCTCGGGCAGGTAGGTGGATACGAGCCTGCGCAGCTGAAGGACCACGGCCGGGCTCACCTTCTCTCCAAGGAGCACGTCGCAGGGTACCTGGGGGGCCGGTAGCCGTCGCAATGAAAATTGAGCTGCCCACCCCGACCGCGATGTGGTACGCGGCGGACCACAGGGTCATCCCGCAGGGAGCCCCACACACGGAGGGAGGAGCGCAGCTCAATGGCGTACTACGTGGGATTGGATGTCCACAGCAAGGCGTGCACCTTTGTGATCCAGGGTCCGGACCGCAGCGTTGGCATCCCTCAGACACGCTCGAGGGGATCGTAGAGTTTGCGGTACTCGTCCAGCGCCGATCGGTCCGTGAGGCCCGCGATGTAGTCCGCCACCGCCCTCGCCCCCGACTCCTCGGCGCCGGGCGGGTGACGGGCCTCGGGGGGCATCTGCCGCGGCTCGCTCATGTAGGCATCGAACAAGCCTGCGATGATCTTCTGCGCCTTCATCGCCATGCGGGTCACGCGATAGTGCGTGTACAGGCGCTCCGACAGCGCCTGCTTGAGCTCCCGATTGAGCGCCTGCATTGAAGCGCCGAAATCCACCAGTCGGGGAAGGTTCGCGCGGACGTCGTCCACGCTCTCGACCCGGCCGGCCCGTAGCCGTTCCTGCACCGCGGTGGCCAGGTCCGTCACCATGAGATTGATCAGATGGCGAACCGCGGCGTAGCGCCGCAGCGGGAAGTCCAGGCTTGCATGCTGCGCATCGACCGCCGCGAGGCTCTCCTCCCACACGCGCACGCCCTCGAGATCCCGTGGACGCAGCATCCCGGACTCGAGGCCGTCGTCGATGTCGTGGGCGTTGTAGGCGATCTCGTCGGCGAAATCGACCAGCTGCGCTTCCAACGTCGGCGCCGTCGTCGGGTCGAACTCCACGGCCTGCGGACGGTCGTAGCGTCCCGAGTGCTTGACGATGCCCTCGCGCACCTCCCAGCTGAGATTCAGACCCGAGAAGCTCGGGTACCGCGTCTCGAGGACGTCGACGACCCGGAGGCTTTGGGCGTTGTGGTCGAAGCCTCCGTGGGGCTGCATGAGTGCGTTGAGCGCCCGCTCTCCCGCGTGCCCGAACGGCGTATGGCCCAGATCGTGCGCCAGGGCCACGGCCTCCGCCAGGTCTTCATTCAGACCCAGGACCCGCGCCAGCGTCCGCGTGATCTGCGCGGCCTCCATCGTATGCGTGAGCCGCGTCCGAAAGTAGTCGCCCTCGTGATTGACGAAGACCTGCGTCTTGTACTCGAGACGCCGGAAGGCCGAGCAGTGGATGATGCGGTCGCGGTCGCGTTGAAAGGCCAGTCGGAAGCGATGTTCCGGCTCGGGATGCGCGCGGCCGCGCGATGCGGCACTGCGCATGGCGTACGGCGCCAGCACCGCCGCCTCGATCGCGTGCCCGTCGAACGCGAACATCGTCGCTGTCTGGAAGCGCGGTCCGCGAACCGCGCGTGCCCGGGCGACGCGGACGCCCTACCCCGGGGCTCAGTCGCCCGATTCCTCGGCCTCCACCGTCACGCTGATGGCCGCCTGCATATCGCGCGCGATCTGAATCGCTACCGTGTAAGATCCGACGCTCTTGATGGGATCCTCGAGCAGGATCTTGCGGCGGGAGATGGCAAAGCCCCGCTCGTGCAGCAGGCGTTCGATGTCCATGTTGGTCACCGATCCAAACAGCCGCCCCTCTTCGCCGACCCGCGCCTTGACCACGAGGGTGACCTGCGCGAGCTGCCGCGCCATCACCTCGCTCGCCTTCCGCTGGCGGTCGAATTTCACCGCAGCCACGCGTTGCTGATGCTCGAGAACGCGCAGGTTCCGCCGGTCCGCCACGATCGCCAGCCCACGGGGCAGCAGGTAGTTCCGTGCGTAGCCGTCCCGCACCCGGACGATGTCGCCGATCTGGCCCAGGTTCGGCATTTCCTCTTGGAGAATCACTTCCATATGGTTCGCCGTGCACCTTTACGACTGTCCGTTCGAGTCGGCCACTCCTCACTCGTACGCCGTCGTGAACGGAAGGAGAGCCATGACCCGAGCGCGCTTGATCGCCGTCGTCAACCGCCGCTGATGCCGAGAGCACGTGCCCGTGATGCGCCGCGGAATGATCTTTCCCCGCTCGGTGACGAAATGGGATAGGCCCCGCGCGTCCTTGTAGTCGATCGCCAGTCCCTTGTCGGCGCAGAACCGGCAGACCTTCCGTCGCCCCAGTCCGCGCCGCCGCGCAGCCGCCCCGCCGCCCGACGGACGGCCACGCCTCGAACCACTCCCGCTCCGTTCCGCAGACATCTAGTCAGCCCCTCCGCCGGACTCGCGCTCGTCCTCGTCGCCAGCGGCCAGCCGCTGCTCCTCGCCGCCTGGACCCATCGGACCAGCCATCATACCCGCTGCGCCCGGCTCTTGCCGAACCGACATGTAGCGCAGCACCTGATCGGAGATCTTGAAGGTCCGCTCCAGCTCCGAGACGGCCGTCGGCGGCCCCTCGTACTGCATGAGCACGAACCGGCCGCGGCGGTGGGTCTCGATGCGGTACGCCAGATCGCGCACGCCCCAGTCCAGTACCCGGACGTCGCTCGCTCCCTGCTGGCCCAGCACCTGGCGAGCCCGGTCGAGCTGCTCGCCAACTCCGGCGTCACCCAGGTCCGGTCGCAACACGAATAGCACCTCGTACCGTCGACTCACGTCACTCGCCCTCCCGTGCTGGCCGTACCCGCACGTTACGCGGACCCCGAGCGTCCTCCGTTCCTTCCTCCGGCCGGACCAACTCAACCTGTGCCGCCGCGTTGTAGCGGCTCATCGCTCGATCCGGCCCCTCGCAGATCAGCACCTCCACCGCGTCGGCCGCCAATCCGATCGCCGCGTCCATCGTCCCCCACTCCGCCCCCGAGAACGCGGAGAGCACGAAGTCCGCCGGCTCCTGGCCCTCCGGAGGTCGCCCTACCCCCAGACGCACGCGCGGAAACTGCCGATCGCCAAGATGCTCGATGAGCGACATGACACCCCGGTGACCCGCCGCACCGCCGTCGCGTCGCACCCGAACGCGCCCCACCGGTAGGTCCATGTCATCGTACACCGCAACGAACGCCTCCACATCAAGATGGTAGTAACGGGCAACGCTTGCTGCGACCTCGCCGGACAGGTTCATGTAGGTCTGCGGCTGCATCAACAGCACACGCTCGCCCGCCAAGTCGATCTCACCCACTCTCGCATTGTGGGCGACCCTATCGAGGCCCACCTCGAAACGCTCGGCCATGCGGTCGACGACCATCGCTCCGACGTTGTGCCGGTCACGCCGATGGCGCCGCCCCGGATTTCCGAGACCGAGCACGATCTTCATCGACACGCTCACGATCGGGCATCGCCTCGGGCTCCTATTCCTTCTCCTTCCGCCTCTCCCCTTCTTTGCGCTTCTCTCCCGCTCCCGCCGCTTCCGGCGCCGCCGCCGGCGCGCCGGCTCCAGCCTCGCCCTCGGCCGGGACCTCAGTCGGAGCAGCGGCAGCTTCCGGCGCCGCCTCGACCGTTGGTGGCAGCACGGTCACGATCGCAAAATTGGAATCGAAGATCGCTTCAACCCCCTGCGGGAGGACCACGTCTTCGATATGGACGGCATCGTGGATGCCGAGGTTCGAGACGTCGACGCTCAGGAACTCAGGAATGGCGTCAGGGAGACACTCCACCGTGATCTCCCGTTGAATCGGCTGCAAAACACCTCCGCCCGTAACCCCAACCGCTTTGCCCTCGAATTGCAGCGGTACTTGGACCCGCAGCCGCCTGGCGAGGTCGATGGCGTAAAAATCGACATGCAGCACGTCGGAGGTCGAGGGGTGAACCTGGACTTCCTTGAGGATGACCGTCTTGCCGTTGAGGTCGGTGGCGGACGACTCGCACCGAATGAGATGCGTCCCACGTAGCCGCCCGAGCTTGCGCACGAACTCGCGCGCCGAAGTCTGCACGCACTGCGTTGCCTCACCGCGGCCATAGTAGACTGCGGGAATCTGCCCGCTGCGCCGTAGCGCACGCGCACCGCTCGAGCCCTCGACCGCCCGTCGTTCGATTCGCAGAGTAATGGTTTCCATGGCGCTCCGATCCTCAGACCACGAACAGACTACTGATCGACTCTTCCTCGTGAATGCGTCGCACCGCCTCGCCGATGAGCTGCGCCACCGACCGCACGTGGATCTTGCCGCTGGCCAGAGCCGGCGCTTGCACCGCGATGGTGTCGGTGACCACGAGTTCTTCCAGCGCGGACTCCGTGATCCGCGCCACCGCTGCTCCCGAGAGCACGGCGTGCGTACAGCACCCCAGGACCTTGCGGGCACCCGCCTTTCGCAGGGCCTCCGCCGCGGCCACGAGTGTCCCGGCGGTATCGACGATATCGTCCACGATCACCGCCATGCGCCGTTGCACATCGCCGATGATGCGCATCTCCGCGACCTCATTGGGACCGGCGCGCCGCTTATCGATGATCGCAAGGTCCGAGCCGAGTCGCTTCGCGAACGCCCGCGCCCGCTCGACACCGCCCGCATCCGGCGCGACCACGCTCAGCGCGTGCCCCTCGGCCCGCTCGCGGATGCTCGGCAGCAGCACCGGGGTAGCGTAGAGATTGTCCACGGGAATGTTGAAGAACCCCTGGATCTGCCCGGCGTGGAGATCCACGGTGAGCACGCGGGCCGCACCGGCGGTCGTGATCAGATCCGCCACCAGCTTTGCGCTGATTGGAACGCGCGGGCTGACCTTCCTGTCCTGCCGTGCGTATCCGTAGTACGGCACCACCGCGGTGATCCGCTTCGCCGATGCCCGTCGCAGGGCGTCGAGCATCAGCAAGAGCTCCATCAGGTTGTCGTTGCCGGGCGACGAGGTCGACTGAACGACGAACACGTCGCTGCCACGGACGTTCTCGCCGATATCGACGAGGCATTCCCCGTCGCTGAAGCGCCGCACCGAGGCTTCGCCCAGCTTCGTCCCGAGATAGGCGCAGATATCGTTGGCCAGCGCGGGGTTCGAGTTCCCCGCGAACACCATGATCTCGTCTCGCGCACTCATCGTCGGCAGCCGTACCCCTGAATACTCGATAGTGCGTGGCTGGGCGGGAAGGATTCGAACCTTCGTGTGCCGGATCCAAAGTCCGGTGCCTTACCAGCTTGGCGACCGCCCAGCGGATCGCCGTCCCGCCTGCGGCGGCGTGGTCAGCGCACTCACCACGAAGACACGAATCGTTCGCGGCAAGCAAGCCACAGCACCCGACGCCAGCCGCCGGGTCGCAAACGTGCCATACACGGCAGACCCACTGCCCGACATGAGCGCTGCGCTCGCTCCGGCCTCGAGTAGCCGCTCCTTCAGTAGCCGAATGTCCGGCCGACGCGGCAGCACGGCCGCTTCCAGGTCGTTCACGGGGCGTGAAACGCTGTATCGAAGCCGCGAAAGTTTACTTCTAGGGTTTCCCGTTGTCAACCTGAACGCCCGATACGCCTGCGCCGGCGACACCCCGGGACGCGGCACCCCGATGGCAAACCACCGCGGCACGCGACCGCGAAACGGCCGCACCACCTCCCCGATGCCGGTGACACGCGCCGGGCAGCCTTCGAGAAAGAACGGCACATCAGCACCGAGCCCCGCGGCCACCTTGATCAACTGCGCGCGCGACAAGCGACCGGGCCACAGCCGGTCGAGGGCGCGGAGCACGGCCGCTGCATCGCTGCTTCCGCCCCCGAGTCCCGCGGCGACCGGGATCCGCTTCTCGAGCACGATCGACACCGCGGCATGCTCACCGGCGGCGCGTCCAAACGCCGCCGCGGCGCGAACGGCGAGATTGTCGGATCCAAGCGGCACGCCCTCCGTGGCACCGCGAAGGGTCAATCGAATCCCACCTGCCCGCGACACCGAGACCCGCACCCCGTCGCAGAGGCTGACTGGCGCCATCACCGAATCGATCAGGTGATAGCCGTCGGCCCGGCGACCCACTATCGCCAGCGTGAGATTGACCTTAGCGGGCGCAAACTCCAGAACCGACGTCTTCGTGCGCACGACGCGCCACCTTGCTCCACCCCCACGCGTGTGGCAAGAAGGCGCCCGTGCCTGACCCCATGGCCGTAGCCACGGCGACAGCGCGCGCGGTCGGCGAGCTCCTGCTTTCCCACTGGAACGCGCCGACTACGGAGATTCGCTTCAAGGGCGAGGTCGATCTCGTCACGAACGCCGACCTCGCCGCCGAGGCGCTTGCGATCCGTCTGCTCCGGGCCGCGTTTCCGGATCACACCATCATCGCGGAGGAAAGCGCGCAGCCCACACCGCCGAGCCGCGATTGTTGGTACGTGGACCCGCTGGACGGCACCACGAACTTCGCGCACCGCTACCCTCACGTCGCGGTTTCCATCGCCCTTGCTCGAGACGGTGAGGTGATTCTCGGCGTCGTGCATGATCCCCTGCGCGACGAACAGTTCGCCGCCGCCCGTGGCGCCGGCGCCTCGTTCAACGGGCGGCCCATACGCGTGTCGGATACCCCCACGCTGGACCGGGCCCTGCTGGCCACGGGGTTCCCGTACGATCGGCGCCAGCGCGCCTCGTTCTACGTGCGCTACCTCGAGCGATTTCTCCAGAGCGGCCAGTGCGTTCGCCGGGGTGGATGCGCCGCGCTCGATCTGTGCTACGTGGGATGCGGTCGCCTCGATGGGTTCTGGGAGTGGAACCTCAAGCCGTGGGATACCGCCGCAGGAGCCCTCATCGTGGCCGAAGCAGGCGGCGACGTCTCGGATTTCGAGGGACGCCGATTCTCGCCGCACGGTACGCAGGTGCTGGCATCGAATGGCCACATCCACGGCGAGATGCTCCACGAGCTACGACACCTGCTGCCCCACGACGCGCCGTCGAGCTCTGGCTAGCCAGCCACGACCGTGCCGCGACCGCCCGTCGCCCCAGACCATCCGATCCCCCGCCCCTCGTTGACCCCCCACGGAACCATGTGGTAGCAGGCACCTCCGTCAACCCGATGGCCGGTCTCCGTGGCCACCCGCTATGCCCCCGTGGTGAAATGGATATCACACAGGCCTCCGGAGCCTGGGGTAGAGGTTCGATTCCTCTCGGGGGTACCAACATCCAGCCGGTCGAGCGGCTCTTCAGTTTCGCCCAGCTTGGCGCGAGCGCCTGGGGCGCCTAGTCCGGGTTCAGCTCTGGGCTGTGCTGAGGCTGCGGCGGCCACCGGCGTCGTCTGCGATCGCCCCGAACGACGAGCGGAGGCGGCCCGCTCCCGTCGGCAACGCCTCGCGGTGCCGAGGCCCCCGCCGGATCGCAGCTCCCAAACCCTCACGACGCAATCAGAATACCGGAGCGGGTACGAGCCGCCAGGTTGTCGAATCGCCGAGAGCTTCGCGATCCCGCCCCGTCCCGGAGCCCGCTCGGGACCCGGCGGAATAGTAGCGAGTTGCCCAAATAGAACGCAATGCTGTCCTCGAAGAGTCTCCCTCGTTAGAACGACAGCTTGATCTCGGCAAACCATTTGGTGTAGATTCCCCGCCGCTGGACTGTGGTGGCGCGGCGCCGGACGGCCGGACGGAAGGAGGTAGCGGCTGCATGGACCTGCCCAAATGTCAGAAATGCAATGGCGGGATACTCATTCCGCTTTCCGATTACGGCCAGGAAGGCGCCACCGTCATGTTCAAGGCGTGGGTCTGCACGAACCCGGACTGCGGGTTCTCCTTGCGCATCGACAAGGGCGAGGTCAGCTACGGTAAGCGGGTAGAGCCTAAGCACTGAGCCTCACGCACGCTCCTGACAGTCCCGACGCCGCCGAGTGCGGCCCGCTCAACCAGCTGGCCATCGTCGCCCCCTTCGGTCCCGGCAAAGGTCGGGCCCTCACCCGCTCAGGTTGGGCAACTCACATCCCGAGCAACCCGCACCCGTGCCCGCGTCCCGCCGGGATCGCACCGAGTGTGGCCGTCGGCCGACTCAATCTGCCGTTCAACGCCAGGCACGGGGCCACCAGCCACGGGCTGTGTCAGCCCAGTAGCCCGAACAATAAGCATGGATCCGCCCGCCCCCGCCCCGAGGCAGCGCTCGAGAGCTCGCCCGGTGGGCGATCCTGAGCTCGGTGGCGGCCTCTGCTACGCGGTTGCGGCGCCCAGGCCGAGGGGAAGCATTTGTCTCCCGTGCATGCGGTTCGGTATAACGCCTGCGCCTCTTGTGACGCGGGAGGTGGACGCGATGAGCCGACGGACGGGACGCTCGATTCTGGTGACCTGCGGCTTTCTGACTCTGGCCGCAGCTCATTGCCTGCACGCACCGCCCGCTCTGGCAACCCCATCATCATCCGCATCATCCGCCGGCGCGCAGGCTAAGACAGCCCTCTGGAACCTCGCCACGTTGGGGACCGCGGGGGGGATTCTGGCGGCGTGCCCGGTGTCCGGTCTCCAGCCACTGGACCAGCAGCCCGGCGCGATGCGGGGGATCCTCGCCGCTACCGCCACCGTTCTGACCCCGGGCTACACGGCGCTCAAAGCTGCCGTGGCCGGAGCGGGCATTGGAGCCGGCTACTGGATGATGCTGCTGTCGTTCGATCAGGAGCTTGCCCGCGGGACCATCGAGACCATGGGCAAGGGAGACTGGCGGCTCAGAGCCGGGCACCTGACATGCGAAGAACCGATTCACCTCTTGGCTCCGAAGAGCACAGCGCCCTCGGAGCGTGAAGCGCCAATGCCCCCTTGAGCCGGATCATGGGATCGAGATGACACGCACCCGACGGCCTGCCGTACCGAGAACACGGATGCACTGCCGCCGAACCAGCAGAGCATCCCACGTCTGAATCTCGACCTCCACGTCGGCGAGCAGCTGACTGTCCGGCACTTTCCCCACTGCGTCGTCCACCGCTGCCGCGAGCGATGCCCGCGTGCCCACCGGCAATAGCCCGAAGACCATCTCCGTACCGCATGAGCGCCCCTCGGCATCACGCGCCAGGGTCATGAACCCGGATTCGGGGGCGTCCGTGGCCACCGTCTGCAAGCGACCGAGGTCGCGGGTGCACCCGACGATCGCCATCGCCAGCAGGGACACCCTCGCGCTCCGGAACGCCAGCCGAACCGACCACGCCGTCGCTCGTCCCCTGCCCCACCCTCCCGAACTCACCACAGCATCCCTCATCGTGCCCGTTGCCCCCCGATCCGATCCATTGGCACCACCCGTTCCATCTCACCGTCGCCGAACGCCATGATCAAGAACCCGACGATCCCGCTTGCGGCTGCCGCGAGATACATCGCCTGGTATCCGAGCGCCAGCGCGATGGCACCGAGCACGGGGCCGCCGACGACCCCGCCGAGGTCGAACATCGCGGTGTACAGGCTCACGACCGTTCCCCACGCCTCCCGAGGCGCCCGTGCGACAGCCAGCGCATTGAGGATGGGAAACACGTACCCATGCGCCGCTCCGCAGGCAGCGCCGAAGGCAGGCAGCAAGGCGGGATATCGACTGGCAGCGACGAGACCGAGGATGCCGAGCCCGAGAAGGGCCAACGCGGGCAGCAGAACGCGGCGCAATCCGACGACGTCGGGGATGCGGCCGCCGACGGTCCGGACGAGAGCCGCCGCACCGGCGTAGCACGCGAAGAAGCCACCTACGCTTCCGAGGTCGTGCGCGACGGCGAACGGCGCCAGAAACGTGAAGACCGACGTCACGCCGACCCCGAAGGCCAGCGTCGTGAGCATGATCGGGCGCAGCCCCCGATCACGCAGCACTCTCAGAACCGAGCCCGACCCATCGGCGGGCCCCTCAACGGGTCGATCCGGCTCGACCAGCCGCAACGATAGAAGCAGCGAGACGGCTGCCCAGCCCCCCGCCACGGCGAAGAAGCCCGCAAACCCGCCCCGCGGGATGACCCATTCCCCAAGTGCCGGCGCGAGCCCGTTCGCCACCAACCCTGCCAGCCCGAAGACCGCGATTCCCTCGGCCCGCCGCGCCTCCGGGACGATGTCTGCAGCGTACGTGAAGTAGGCAGCAAAGAGCACTCCGGCCGCGATCCCGTGGATGGCCGTGACGACGGTGAGCCAGACGCCGAGCGATACGGTCGTTAGGAACAGCAGGCATCCGGCCACATGCAACGCCCCTGCCGCGATCAGCACGCGCCGCCGTCCGAGCTGATCGAGCATCCCGCCGATGGGCAGCCGGGCAAGGACGGCGGCCGCGTACCCAACGCCGGTGACCACGCCGATGGTCCATTCGGTGCCGGCGAGCGCGCGAACGTAGAGCGGAAAGAGGATGAACATCGCGAGGCCCATGGCGCCCGTGAAATGCACGGCGCAGGCGTACCAGAAAACGCTAGTATGCAGCGTCGGTCGCACCGCACGCTCCTTCGCATCGTTACCACCCCCCGCGGTTCGCAGCGCCGGGACGGGAGGCAGGCTGAAATAGAAACGCCCGGTCCACCTGAGGCGGACCGGGCGTTCTTGAGAATCCGGCGGCGTCCTACTCTTCCACGCGGAAAACCGCGTAGTACCATCGGCGCTGGAGGGCTTAACGGCCGTGTTCGGGATGGGAACGGGTGTTTCCCCTCCGCCATGGCCACCGGAAATCGGGTAACCGGCTAATTTACTAACTTGCTAACTTGACACGCGCTGCGGGCAGCTCCCGCCAGCAATCGATTCTGAATGGGGCCAAGCCAAACGGCCTATTAGTACCGGTTAGCTTCACGCATTACTGCGCTTCCACACCCGGCCTATCAACCTCGTCGTCTACGAGGGGCCTTCGGGGATGCCTTATCTCGGGGTGGGTTTCCCGCTTAGATGCTTTCAGCGGTTATCCCGTCCGCACATAGCTACCCGGCGATGCGGCTGGCGCCACAACCGGATCACTAGCGGTGCGTCCATCCCGGTCCTCTCGTACTAGGGACAGCACCCCTCAAGCATCCTACGCCCACGGCGGATAGGGACCGAACTGTCTCACGACGTTCTGAACCCAGCTCGCGTGCCACTTTAATCGGCGAACAGCCGAACCCTTGGGACCTGCTCCAGCCCCAGGATGTGACGA
>Ga0187892_10007035_pt1 | contig 16286 bp, 9 predicted proteins | sample MA1701073metaG_FD_139345 | JGI IMG/M metagenome (GOLD analysis project Ga0187892, IMG submission 139345) | Bio-ooze microbial communities from a basaltic lava cave in the Kipuka Kanohina Cave System on the Island of Hawaii, USA - MA170107-3 metaG ... | reverse complement strand
CCCCCGTGATGTTCCAGATCGAGCGCGGCGCCGGGCCGATTCCGATCGAGGGGATCGGGAACACCATCTGGCCGAGGTCGTCGAAGAGCGTCGTCACGGTCCCCGTGCGCGGCGGCTTCAGCCACGCGTACTGGGCGTGAAGCGCGGTCGAAAGCGAGGGCGGCGCGTCGACGTCGATGCTGATCTCCTCGCCGACGAGGACGATGACCTCGTGGCGGATCCCGCCGGTCGAGCCGTTGACCGAGAGGACGGGCACCGTCGAGCCCGCGCCGCGGTTGACGTTGCCCTGCCGTGCCCAGAGCGGCGAGCGGTTGAGGAAGACCTTGACGCTCGCGCCGGAGACCTGCGCGACGACGATGTCGGGCGCTCCGTCCCGGTCGAAGTCGGCCGAGTGGTTGCTCGCCGGCCGGCGGAGGTTCAGGATGTCGACGTGGTAGGTGAAGTTCCCGTCCCCGTCGTTCAAGTGGATCGAGATGTTGTTCGTGTCGATGTGCGCGATGGCGAGGTCGAGGTGGCCGTCCCCGTCGAAGTCGGCGAGGTCGCTCGTCGCGGTCTGGATGCCGCCGCTCGGATAGTGGGTCGGCGGATCGAACACGAGCGGCGCGCTCGCCTTGAAAACGGAGAAGGAGTTCGAGACGAGGTTGGAGCAGACGATGTCCTTGTCGCCGTCGCCGTCGAGGTCGGCCGGCATGACGCAGTAGGGGCCGTTGCCGGTCGGAAGGATGATCGGAGACTCGACCCATCCGAACGTGCTGTTGCGCCAGATCCAGATCTCGTCGTCGGCGCGCATGCCCGCGAAGAGATCGAGGTAGCCGTCGCCGTCCAGGTCGTCGACCATCACGGCTCCCGGCTTTCGTCCGCCGGCGATCGAGATCGGGACGTCGAAGGCCCGGGATCCGAGGCCCAGGAGCACCGAGAGGTCGAACCCGTTGATGTTCGCCGTGATGAGATCCATCTCGCCGTCGTTGTTGAGGTCGGCCATGGTGCAGGCGCGCGGATACAGTCCCGTCGGGTGGAGGCTGACGGGGTCGAACGTGCCGTCGCCGCGGCCGTAGTGGACCGCCACCGCGTCGGAGAACCCGCAGGCCACCGCGAGATCGAGGTGCCCGTCGCCGTCCACGTCGCCGACGGCGATCCACCAGGGCTTGTCGCCGGAGGGGTAGTTGACGGAGGGCGCGAACCGGCCGAGCCCGTCGCCGATGAGGACGCTCACCGAGTCGGCGTTCCAGTTGGCCGACGCGAGGTCGAGAAACCCGTCCTCGTTGAAGTCGCCGGGCTGCACGTTGGCGCAGCGCGCCCCGGTGGAGTAGGCGGTTCCCGGGCTGAGGACGACGTCGTCGGCGAAAGCGCCCGGAGCCAAAAAGGTGCCCGCGAGCGCGACGGCGATAGAGATGGGAAGTCTGCTCATGATGTCGTGAGGGCGTCCGGATCTTCTCGAAAGACCACAAGCCAATCCCCAGGGGCCGGATCATCTTAACCCGATGCCCCGTCCGGCTCAAGCCGCCGATTTCGCCCGTTCCCCGCCGCGGCGGCCCTTTTTCTCAAGCCGGAGGCTTTCAAGGACCGATAGACGGGAGATTTTCGCCAGAAACGAGCCAGCCATGAAAGAACGACGTTCGACCGGATTCACGCTCGTCGAGCTCCTAATCGTCCTCGCTCTGATCGGGATCCTCGCGGTCCTCGCGGTGCCGTCGCTCCTCGGGGCCCGCCTCTCGGCGAACGAGGCCGCCGCCATCGGCACGCTCCGGTCGATCGCCGCCGCGGAGGCGAGCTTCCGCGGCGACCGCATCGTGAACCGGAACGGAAACGGCGAGGGCGAGTACGGCTATTTCGCCGAGCTTTCGGGGCGCCTCGTGCCCCGGGCGGCGGCCGCGGCGGTCCCGCACCCCTATCTTCCGGGCGCGTTCCGGAACGTCTCGGGCGGCGTCGTGACCCGGTCGGGCTACGTCTTTCGCATGATCCTGCCGGCCGGGGGAGGGGCTCCCGCCCCCGAGGCGCTGCTCGGCGGCGAGGACCCGGCCGCGCCCGCGAACGACCTCGACGCGGAGTCGGTCTGGGTCGCCTACGCTTGGCCGGCCGTCACCGGCTCGACCGGCGACCGCGTCTTCTGCATCGCGAACGACGGCGACATCCTCTGGCAGGACAACCGGGCGACCCGCTACAGCGGCCTCACGAGCCCCTGTCCCGCCGACGCGGCCTTCACCGCGCCGAACGACGTCTTCTCCCGGCGCGCCGTCAACGCGGCCGGGAACGACGGCGCCACCTGGCGCGCGCTCCGATAGCCCACTCGCGTCTGGTATCACGGCCGCGCCCATGCCCTCTCCGCGCGGCCGACTCGCTCCGTCGCCGACCGGCGCGCTCCATCTCGGCAACGCGCGCTCGTTCCTCCTCGCCTGGCTCTCGATCCGCGCGCGCGGCGGCGCCGTCGTCCTCCGCGTCGAGGATCTCGACGGGCCGCGCGTGAAGGCGGGGGCGGACGCCGCGGCGGTCGAGGATCTCCGCTGGCTCGGCCTCGACTGGGACGAGGGACCGGACGCGGGCGGCGCCTTCGGCCCCTACCGTCAGAGCGAGCGGTCGGCGCTCTACCGCGCGGCGCTCGAGAAGCTGTTCGCCCTCGGGCTCGCCTACCCGTGCGTCTGCTCGCGAGCCGAGATCGAGCGCGCGGCGAGCGCGCCGCACGCGGACGAGCACGAGGTGCGCTATCCGGGCACGTGCCGAGGGAAGTTCGCGAGCGTGGCGGAGGCGGAGCGGGCGTCCGGGCGTCCGGCCTCGGTGCGCTTTCGAGTCGAGCCCGGCGCGATCGAGGTCGCGGACGGCTTCCTCGGGACGCGCGCGTTCGACGTCCTTCGCGAGTCGGGCGATTTCGTAGTCGAGAAGGTCGAGCGCGCGGGCAAGAAGTCGGGCGAGCGCACGGCCGCCTACCAGCTCGCCTGCGCCGTCGACGACGCTTCGATGCGGATCGACGAGGTTCTCCGCGGCGACGATCTTTTTTCCAGCGCCGCACGGCAGATCCTTCTCTATCGCGCGCTCGGGCTCGCCGCGCCGCAATTCGTCCACGTGCCTCTCCTCGTGGGGGAGGACGGAAGGCGGCTCGCGAAGCGCCACGGCGACACGACGGTCCGGCGCTTCCGCGAGGCAGGCGTGGCGGCGGACGCGCTCGTGGGGTGGCTCGCGTCGGTGTCCGGGCTCGCGCCGAAGGGCGCCCGCGCGATGCCGCGCGATCTCGTCGCCGGGTTCGACCTCGCGCGCGTGCCGCGCGAGAAGGTCGTGGTCCGGCCGGCCGGCGTCGACCGGCTCCTCGCGGGCTAACGACTCTCTCGAGCGCTATTCCTCGCGCTCGTCGTCCGCCGCCTTCGCCGGCGCCGCCCGCTCCGCCGCGATCCGCGCCGCGTGCGCGTACGCGACGGCCTTCTCGTAGCGCGTCGGGTACTCGGAGTCGGGATACGGCGCGAGGAGCGCGTCCGGAAGATTGACCGGGACGCCCTCGGCGTCGACCGCGTGGCACGCGACGCAGGTGACGGGGCCGGCCGTGCCGTCCGGGTGGAACTGGCGCGCCTGCGCGAGCGACGTCGGGTCGGGGCCGTCCTCGGCCACGGGGAAGAGACCGTGCGTCGATTGGTGGCAGCTCTGGCACGAGATCCCGTGGTGCCCTTTGCTGAAGCGCATGAGCGAGTACTTCCGCTCGGAGTCGATCGGGCGGTACGTTCCGCCCAGCCCCTCGACGAACGGCGGCACGTGGCAGTCCGCGCAGTGGGGCTCGCCCGCAGAGAGCCAGAAGTCGTCCCCGTCGTCGATCTCCGCGTAGCCGGGGTTGGTGGGATCGGTCCACACGTCCGCGACGCGGTTCTTCCCCGGAGTCACCTTGGGGTCGAAGAAGTCCTCCGCGGTGTAGGTCGCGTAGCGGCTCTCCTCCATCGATCGGAACGCGCCGAGGATCGCGCCCATCTCCTGGTTCCTGAGCGTCGGCCCCGTCATGACCGGCATCCCAGTCTGCGCGATCGCGTCGTCGAGCTCGTCCCATTTGTAGAGGAGGCGCGAGCCCAGGTTGTGGCAGTGCGTGCAGTAGAGGCCCTTCCCTTCGGAGAAGACGTTCTCCTGCATCCACTTCCCCACGGCGTTGAGATGCGGGCGCGTGCGGAGCGACTTCGACTTGCCCGGGTTCGAGTGCACGTCGCGTCCGAGGAAGCAGCCGCCCCAGTACTCGCGGACGTCGCCGTGCGCGCCGCCCTTGAACTCGCCCATCTCGTCGGTCGGCAGCCGGTCGAGGTTCCCCGACTGGGTGTGGGCGGGGTGGCAGGTTTGGCAGTTCGCGGGGCGCCCGAAGCGGTCGGGCTGCGGCGCCTTCTCGAGGTGCAGTCGGTGGATCGCCGCAGAGAGCGACGGGACGGCCTTCTCGATCTCGCGCGGCGGGCTCGCGTCGAGGACGCCGAGGACGTTGTCGCCGTGGCAGTCCTGGCAGCGGACCGGCGTCCGGCCGAGGCGCGTGATCGTCGAACCCGTCGGGTCGTCGGGGTCGTACCTCGAGAGGAAATCGGTGCCGTGGCGCTTGTCGTGGATCTCGAGCATCGATACCGCGGCCGCCTTCGTGCGGGCGAAGTAAGGGCTCGTGTTGTGGAGCTTCGTCGTCCAGAAGTCGTACTCTTTCCTCCACAGGTGGAACTCGTCGCCGTTCGCGCGCGTCGACGCGTGGCAGCGGTCGCACGCCGGGACGTCGATCGGGTTCGTGCCCATGAACGTCGCCGGTCTCCCGTCGCGCTGGCGCTCCGGGTCGATCTCGTCGCGCGTGGGAAGACCGTTCCCGTCCTTGTCCGAGAAGCGGCCGAGCGTCACGCGCGCCGACTGGTACGGACGGATCAATTCCTCGGTGATCGCGCGGAGGAACGGCACCTCGCCGTCGAAGAACGGGGTCAACGGCAGCGCCAGCGCCTCGAAGTAGTCGCGCATCCCGAGCGGGATCGGCACCTCCGAGACGCCGTCGTTTGAAACCGTGTAGACGAGCGCGCCCGAGCCGCTCCAGTCCATGAGGCCGCCCGAGACGGGCTTCCCCGTGATCCCGGAGTCGAGACGGATCGGGAGGTCGACCCCGATCCGGAGCTTCCTCGACGCGCCGGCCGGCTTCGCGTGGAACGGAGCCTCGGCGTACGTGTAGAGGTGCCGGAACTCCTCGTTGACGAAGGAATCGAAGGGATCGGAGAGCGAGCCGTTCCGGTTCACGTCCGCGGGGACGTTCCAGTAGAGGAGCTTGTTCCCCTCCGAGTGCGTGTTCCGGTCGTGCTCGTAGTAGAGGACGAGCCCGCTCTTCTCGAGATCGGGCCCGGTGAGGAGCCGCGGCAGCGTCGCCGCGTCCGGCGAGGTCTCGACCACTTGCGCGAGCACGCTGTTGTACGGCGGGAGGACGCAGCAGTACGAGAGGTCGAACGCCGAGCAGTGCATCCCCAGCTCGTAGTGGATCGTGATCACGTATCGGTTGGCGGGGACGCGCGGGCCCGAGTCGCTCCGCGAGCAAGCGGGCGCGGCGAGGAGCGCGGCGAGAGCGAGGGGCGCGGCTTTTGTCATGTCACGTGCGGATGGTGTCGAAGAGGCAGATGCCGAGGGATCCGAAGAAGATCGTCGGGAGCCAGGCCGCGACCACGGGGTGGATCGCGCCGCGGGAGCCCAAATCCTGCGTGATGAAGTCCGCCGCGAAGAAAGCGCCGCACACGAGGGCCGAGAGCCCGACGCCGACGACGAGGTTCCGGACGTTCCGGTTGAGGACGATCGGGAGGCCGATCAGTAGCAGGACGAGGTTGCTCATCGGGAACGTGAGACGGTGATGAAGGAGCACGCGGAGCTTCGCCGAGTCGGGGTTCCGCCGGAAGAGGAACGCGATCTCGCCGAACGAGAGCGTCGCCTTATCGACGGCGGAGAGGTCCACCTCGAACGGCAGGAGGTCGACGCCCTCGGCGAACTCGACCGGACGCTGGACCGGATCGCCGTCCGCGTCGAACGACTGCTCGACGCCGTTCTCGAGGTACCAGCCGTCGCCGCGCGGGCCGTCGGCGCGGTAGATCGCGCGGTCGGCGGTGAGGGTCGAGGGCGGCGGGCCGAGCCTGGTCACGTTCACGTCCTCTCCGATCTTCCGGCTCGGATCGTACCGCCGGAAGCCGACGAGATTCCCGCCCGTGTCGCGGAGGAGAGGAAGCTCCTCCACGAACTGGCCGTGCTTCCCCGACACGATCCGGTCGATCCGCTTCCGCTCCCACGCGATTCCCGGCACGATCCTCTCCTGGATGACGATCATGAGGATCGCGGCCACGCCCGCGTAGACGAACATCGGGGCGAGGAAGCGGTACAGGCTCACGCCCGAAGTCACGACCGGCACGAGCTCGTTCGAGCGCGAGAGCCGCGTGACCGCGAACATCGCTCCCATGAGTGTCACGAAGGGCGCGACTTGGATGAAGATGATCGGCACGCTCGCGACGTAGTAGCGCGCCACGAGCGGCAGGAGGTCGATCCCCTGCGACGCGACGAACCGCCGCGCCTCGACGTAGTCGTCGATCCGCTGGAAGAAGTCGATCACGAGGAAGAGGCCGACGAAGAAGAAGAGGCAGATGAGGTAGCTCGAGAGGAAGGCGGCCGAGAGGTAGCGCGTGAGGATCCGCACGGCCCGCTATTTCCGGAAGACCGAGCGCAGGAGGACCACCCCGAGGGCCACGAGCGCGCCGTTCGCCCACCAGAGCGCGACCACGGGCGGCACCTTGCCGACCGAGCCGAGGGCCTCGCCGGCCATCGAGAGCGGGTAGTAGACGAGCGACACGACGAGGAACGAGACGAAGAACGCGACGAGGCGGTTTCCCTTCCGGACGAGGATGCCGAGCGGCGCTCCGATGAGGGCGAAGGCGAAGCAGGCGAACGCGTTGGCGCTCCGCGACTGGATGGCGGTCATGAGCTCGGCCCGGCGCGCCGGCGACTCGCTCGCCGCGTGCTCGTTCGCGAGCGAGTGCGTGGGCCTCTCGCGGACGCGCGGCGCCTTCCGGTTCGGCAGGAAGAGATCCGCGAGCGAGTAGCTGAGGCGAAGCGTCTGGAACGTCGTCGAGACGAGGCTGCTCTCGCGGGGGCGCGCCGGATCGGCCGAGTCGAGCGGCAGCGCCGACACGCCGGCGAATTGGAGGTCGAGCGCCGGAGCGTCCGGCGGCTCCTCGGGCGCCGCCGTCGCGCCGCGGCGGTCGCGGCGGGGGCCCTTCGCCGGCTCGTCGCGCGAGGGCGCGCCGGAGAGAAGCGTCTTTTCGCGGTCGCGGTCGATGGGAGAGTGAACGTTGTAGAGGTCGAAATCGAGGTGGTCCGTGTCGCGATTCACGGTGATGCGACCGCCTCCCGCAAACACCCTTTGAATGATCTCCCCCCGGTCCGAAAGCCGAATGAACAGTATATCGCGCATGCTCCCGTTGGGCTCGCGCGAGGACCACGAGAGCTGGAACCCCTGGAACGAGATCGAGTGAGCGCCGCGGTCGAAGTTCGCGACGAACCGCTCGAGGGCGTTCTGTTTGACGCGCGTCTGCTGCCGGTGACAGTACGGAATCACGAGCGAGTTGAGCTGGTACGTGCCCGCGGCGAGGACGATCCCGACGAGGAGCGCCGGGCCGATGATGCGCCCGAGGTGGATCCCTCCCGTGCGGATGGCGAGGATCTCGCGCTCCGCGGTGAGACGCCCGAAAGTGAGGACGGTCGCGATCAAGACCGAGACCGGCACCGTGTACTCGAGCGAGAAGGGGACGAGGAGCGGGAAGAGCTGGAGGATGAAGAAGACGTTGAATTCGTGGAAGTTGTAGAGCGTCTGGGCCGCGAGCGCGATGAAGAAGATCGACGTGATGACCGAGAGAGCGTAGGCGAAGTCGACCAGGATCTCGCGGAGGACGTAGCGCTGCAGGATGCCCACGCCTGCGGAATATACATCGGCCGGCGCGCGGCCGGCTCCGGGTAGAATCGCACCGCGAGCGGCGCTCGTTCGCCTTTCGCGCCGGATACGACCGGAGGATCACCCGCCTTGCCGAAGCCGTCTCTCGCGCGGTACGTCCTGAGACGCTCCCGGCCGCTCTCGCTCGCGATCGCGTTCTCGTTCCTGGTGGCGCTGCTCCACACCGCGACCTTCGGCGCGCTCATCCCCTTCCTGAACGTCCTCTTCGGCGACGGCGCGCGGCCGGAGGGTTGGCCCTTCGCGGGGAGCCGGCGGCTCGAGGGGGCGATCGCGTGGCTCGCCGCCGACCGGGAGCGGGCGCTCGTCGTGCTCGCGGCGTCGATCGTCGCGATCACGGCGGCGAAGGGCGTCGCGCGCTTCTTCCAGGAGTGGTACTCGTCGCTCGTCGCGCACTCGTCGACCGCCGACATCGCCGGCGACCTCGCCGCGCGCGTGCTGCGGCTCAAGTACCCGGTATTCCTGGCGCAGGGCTCGGCCGCGTTCCTCTCGCGGTTCACGGTCGATCTCGAGACCGTGCGCGTCGGCCTGCGGTCGATCTCCGGACGGGCGGCGATGGAACCGCTCAAGGCGATCGGCTCGATCGGCGTCCTCGTCGTCATCGATGCCCGGCTTGCCCTCCTCTCGGTGACCGCGTTCCCGCTCGTGGCCGTGACGTTCGCGTCGATCGGCCGTCGCGTGAAGAAGGGGCTCGTGCGCGTTCTCGAGCGGCGCCAGGAGCTGATCGCGACCGTCAACGAGACCCTTCGCGGCCTCCGCGTCGTGAAGTCGTTCGCCGCCGAGGAGGAAAAGGAGAGGGAGATCCGGGCGGGCAACGAGCGCCTCCTGCGAGAGCACATGCGGATCGTCAAGGCCGACGCGGCGCTCTCGCCCCTCATGGAGACGTTCGCCGCCGCCGCGATCGGCGCCTGCGTCGTCGCCGGCGGCCGGGCGGTGCTGTCGGGGAGCATCGAGGCCGGCGCGTTCCTCGCGTTCTACGTCGCGCTCGTCTCGCTCTACGAGCCGATCCGGAAGCTCGCGGACGCGGCTGTCCGCGTGAAGGCGCTTCGCGCCGCATCGGAGCGGATCTTCGAGACGCTCGGCGCCCCCGAGGAGGGCGGCGTCGGCCGCGGCGAGCGCTTCGCGGGCCTCGCGCGCGACCTCGCGTTCGACCGCGTCTCGTTCTCCTACGACGGCGGCGCGGTCCCCTCGCTCCGTGGCGTCTCCTTCACGCTCCGCCGCGGCGAGACCCTCGCCGTCGTGGGCCGGAGCGGCGCGGGCAAGTCGACCCTCCTGAACCTCGTCCCGCGCTTCTTCGAGCCGACGGAGGGCGCCATCCGGATCGACGGGCGCGAGCTTTCAGAGTACGAGCTCACGAGCCTCCGTCGCGGCATCGGCCTCGTCGGCCAGGAGATCGTCCTCTTCGCCGACACCGTCCGCCGGAACGTCGCCTTCGCGGCGGACGCGACCGACGAGCGCGTGCGCGCGGCGCTCCGCACCGCCCACGCGTCGAGCTTCGTCGACCGCCTTCCGCGCGGGCTCGACACCGTTCTCGGCGAAGGAGGCTCCTCGCTCTCGCGCGGAGAGCGGCAGCGGCTCGCGATCGCGCGCGCCGTGCTCGCCGATCCGTCGATCCTCCTCCTCGACGAGCCGACGTCGTCGCTCGACACGGAGAGCGAGGCGGCCGTGAGCGCGGCGCTCGAGGAGTTCGCGCGCGGCCGCACGGTGATCGTCATCGCCCATCGATTGAAGACGGTCGAGAGCGCGACGAGGATCCTCGTCCTCGACGCGGGCGAGGCCGTGGGCCTCGGAACGCACGCGGAGCTCCTCGAGACGTGCCCTCTCTACGGGGCGCTTCACGACTCGCACTTCGGCGCGGACGCGCCGGAGGAGGCCGGCGCGCGCGCGGAGGCCGCGGGACAGCCCCGTCTCGCCTGACCTCGCCGGTCAGGGCTTCTGGGCGCTCGCTCCCGACTCCTTCGGGTAATTCTCGCGGATCGCCTTCATCCGCTCGACTTGCACCGGCATCTCGCCCAGGAGCTCGCGGTACTTCGCCGCCCACGCGTCGAGGCGCCTGTGGATCTCGTCCACCTCCGCGGGGCGCGCATACGCGAACTTGTCGATCTCGTACATTTCGTATTCGGCTTCCTTGCGGATCTTCATCCCGGACGCGGACTCGATCATCGTCTTGATGTCGCGCTCCTTGTCGGGCATCTCGCGGACCACCCAGTTCGTCCGGTCGCCGAGAGGGATGCGCTCGATCTCCATGAGCTTCGAGAGCGCGTCCTCGAATCGGGCGGCGTCGTAGAGCGCCATCGCCTCGCGGTAGATCCGCTCGTCCTCCTTCACGGCGGCGGACTTCCGGAATCCGATCACGAGGATGAGCACGACGAGCGCCACGCCGGCCACGATGAGGCCCGCCACCGCGTTCGGCGGAAGGCCGGGCTTCGCCGCGGCCTTCCTCCGCACGCGCTCTCCGAGCTTCGGCACGTCGAGCGGGATGCGCGCCACCTCCTCGAACGTGATGACCGCCTCGCCGATCTGGATCTTGTCGCCCGACTTGAGGGGGGATTGATTGACGAACTCGCCGTTCAACTGCGTCCCCGACTTCGTCTCGAGGTCGATCAGCCGGTATCCGTCCTTCGCCTTCCGGATCTGGCAGTGGAGCTTCGACGAAGTCGGGTCCCGGAGGACGACGTTGCAGTCCGACCCGGCGCCGACGACGACGATGTCCTCGCAGATCTCGTAGATCCGGCCACGTCCCTTCTCGCGAATCGTGAGCTTGGCCATGCGCCTACCTTACTTCTTGCACGTGCGTCTCGACGTCCCGGGATCGATCGGCGGACGGTTCGAACGACGTCATCGCCGTTTCGGGTCCGCTCCGAAGTTCTGCGTGTAGTGGGAGCCGACGTTCGCCGTCCCGATGCGCGTCCATTTCTCGCTCAGGATGTTCCGGTGGTGGCCCGAACTCTTGAGCCACGCGTCGTGCGCGCCCTGCGGCGACCGGCCCCTCGCGATGTTCTCGCCGACGTGCTGGCCCTCGTAGCCGCGGGCCCTCACCCTGAGGTCGAGCGAGAGCGTCTCCGGCGTCGCGCCCTGATGCCCGAAGTAGCCGAACCGGACCATTTCCTCGCAGTGCCCGCGGGCGGCGAGGAGGAGGCGCTCGTCGAGCGCGAGCGCGCGGCGCCCCATCAACATCCGGTACTCGTTCGTGATCCGGAGCTGCTCGCGCTCGACGGGGCTCGCCGAAGTCGGCATCGCCAGGTTCTCCTCCGTCGTGCGGAGATCGTGGAGATGCCCGGCGAGGTCCGCCTCGTCGAAGAAGAGGCTCCTGAGCGTGATCTTCTTCTCGTCCAAGGGCAGGAACGCGACGTGCGCGACGTCCTTCGGCACGGGGGGCGCGGGGAGCCGCGCCGCCGCGAGAAGGTCGCGCGCCTCGCGCAGATCGGCGGTTTTGCGGCGGAACTCGGCCGTGAGCGTGACCGCCTTGGAATCGCCCGAGTCCCAGATCTTCCGAGTCTCCTCGATCCGCCTGTCGATCTCTTGCTGCGTCTTCTGGTACCTGGCGAACGCCTTGGGCGGGGCGGGCGGAGACTGGTACGGGAACGGGTACTGCTCCTCGTCGAAGACGAGCTCGAGCGCCGCGCGGCGGCTGTCGTCGAGCTCCGCGCGGGCCGCCGCCACGGCATCGAGCTTCTTCGTGATCGGGTCGGCCCTGAGGGCATCGGTCGCAACGCGGACGCGGTCGAGGAGGAGGGCCTCGATCCGGTCGAGGTGCGGCGATCCGAGACGCCCGATCGCCGCGGCAGCCTCGAGCCGCTCCTCGATGGCGCCGTCGCCCGAGACGGTCGCCACGAGAGAGCGGATGCGGGCCTCCTCGGCCGCGGTGGGGGTCATGAAGCGATGCGCGACGACGACGAATCCTCCTTCGGGCACTTCGACGCCGAGCGAGGCCGCCACCTGGCGGAACGCCCGGTCGCGGACGGCCGGATCTCCGGCCGCGATCGCGTCCTCGAGCGCGCGGTGGGCCTCGTCGTCGAGCCCGTTGGCGAAAGCGTACGCGGCGAGGCCGACGAGCGCCGCGGGCGGCGGCTCGACCGCGCGCGCGATCGCGACGACGTTCGCCGGATCGAGATGCGCCCAGGCGGTCACGGCGTTCCCGGCCGTGACGCCCTCCGCGCTCGCCCCGATCACGACGCCGAGGCCTCGAAGGGGCCTCTTCAGCGCGTCGGGCCTCCCGGCGGCGAGCCGCGCGACGATCGCGTCGAGGAGGGCTCTCGCCTCGGCGGCGCCCTCGATCGCGCTCTCGAGCGCGCCGGTCACCGACTCGTCGAGCGCCGCATCCTCGAGCGGCGCGAGCGCGCGCTCGGCCTCCGCGACGTCGAGCCTCCGGACGCTCGCGACGGCGTGGGCGATCGCGAGGAGAGCCTCGTCGCGCCCGAGCGCGCGGACGGAAGGCGCGGCCTCGGGCGAGAGGCGGTCTTCCGGCCCGCCGGGTGGCGACGCGGAATTGGCGGGTTTCGCGGCCGAGACCGGCGGCGCGGCGCCCGGCGAAGGACGCTGGTCGGCCACGGGCTCGGGCGCCGGGGCCGAAGAGCGGCCGTCGTTTGGCGCGGGCTCGGGCTCGGCCTCGCGCCGCGCCACCGTTTCGCCCGGAGGCGGCGACGCCTCGGCGGAGGGCGGAAGAAGAGGAGCGGCGCTCTTGGCGCCTTCCTCCGACTCGTCGCCGGCCGCGGTCGCCGTCGCCCCGCCGGGGGCCGCGCCGGCTCGGGTCGCGTCCGGCCTCGAGCCCAGAAGCGCGAGGCCGAGCGTCGCCGCGACGGCGAGAAGCGCAGCGACCGAGAGGAGCGAGGCGACGGGGAAGCGGCTCCGGACGGCTCGACGATGAGGGGACGCGGCGCTCTCGGCGCGCGGCGTCGGGGGGAAGAAGTCCGGAACGGGGCGCGCGACGGCGGCGGTCGAGTAGACGAAGGCGTGGCCGCCGATCTCGAGGCGGTCGCCGGGCCGGAGGACCTTCTGGACGATCGGCTCGCCGTTGACGAACGTCCCGTTCCGGCTCCCGGCATCGACGACCTTCACCCGGCCGTCGGGGAGCCGGACGAGCGAGCAATGGTCGCGCGAGACGCGCGGCCCCTCGAGGACGACGGTGTTCTCGACGCCGCGACCCACCGAGGTGACGCCCGCCTCGAGCACGATCGGCTCGGTCGCCGCGTCGGGTCCGACGGGGAGGAGACGGCTCATTCGATCCAGTCGATCCTCGGCTCGGAGGGGCGCCGCTCGGAGACGGAGCTTCCCCGGCCCACTCCGGGGGAACGCAGCCCCGGCCGCAAAGGCCATACCGGCGTCGTGTGGAGGCGGCCGAGCGGGCGATGTTGCTTCGCCACGATAACCCCCCAATTCACAAACGATTGGACTCGACCCGGGGGAGGGAGTCAATGGGGCTCCGGGAGTCGGTTCGGACGCCCGGCGGCCGGGGACGTAAAGGTGGAAAGCCGCCTTTACAGGCGGACGGCTTGGGCGCTCGCCCGACAACCCCCGAGACCTCTGGCCTCGTTCGGCTCCGAATTGCGGACGAGGTGCCTTTCCTCACCCCCGAGACCGGTGCGCCGCCGTGTCCAAAAGGCGCACCGGTCTCCTTGCATTTTCCGTCCGTCCCCGGCGGCGTAAGGAATCCGAAAGAATTTCCGTTCCGCGCCGCGCCGGCCCGGGTCTCCCTTCTCGACGGACCGCGGCGATCCGGCGAGAGACAGAGAACGACGGCTAGATCCGCCGGGTCCGCTCGGATCCTCCCGCTGGCCGGCAGATCGATCCGAGAAGCGACGTGAAGGAACTGGGAAGAATGAGACGCAATAGCCTGCGGTTCGTCGGGACTCGTTTTCTCTTCGCTGTCGCGGCCGGATCGCTCGTGTCGCTGCCGGCGGCGCGCGCGCGCGCCGCGGACGCCGTCGTGCCGGGCGACTTTGCGACGATCGCCGCCGCGATTCAGGGCGCGACCGACGGCGACGGAAGCGGGACGGTCGAGATCTTCGTCATGCCGGGAACGTACTTCGAGAACCTGCTCGTGCGCCGCTCGAACCTGAAGCTCGAGGGCGCCTCGCCCGCGACGACGACGATCCGCGGCGCGATGTCCGTCGACACGATCCGAGTCGAGAATGCGTCGAACGTCACGGTGACCGGCTTCACGATCATGAACTCCGGCGGCGCCGACGGAATCGAATTCTCCGACGTCACCTCGAGCACGATCAGCGGGAACGTCTTCGACGGAAACGTCCGCGGGATCTCGCTCGGAAGGTCGAGCAACAACACGATCCGCTCGAACGAGGTTCGCTCGAGCGTCGGCACGGGAATCAAGCTCGCTCGCCGGAGCGACGCGAACCTCGTCGAGCTGAACGTCGTCCACGACAACGGCAATCACGGCATCGACGCGATCGGCGTCGCCGGGAACACGATCATCCACAACAGCTGCGGTTCGAACGCCGGCAACGGGATGCGCATCGGGAAGACGCTCGGGAATCGCGTCGAGTCGAACGTCGTCACGGCGAGCGGCAACAACGGCATCCGGATCGGCCGCAACTTCGACCTCGTCCTCCTCGGCAACTCCGCCTCGGGCAGCCGCGAGAACGGACTCCGCATGGACGAGACCACGCGCACGATCGTGAGCGAGAACAGCTTCACCGGCAACGGCGAGTTCGGCGTCCGCCGGAAGCTTTGGATCGACGACGACTTCGACGGCGTCGCGCCCGGTTTCCAGGATCCGCCCGGCTCGAACGATCTTTCGGGCAACGTGCGAGGGCCGCTCCGCGAGGATTGAAAACTCCCACCACCTCCTGCCTCGGCGGCTCCCCGCCGTCGAGGTGATGTACCCCTCCGGGGCCGGGACGCGCGCAGAAATGCGCCGTTCCGGCCCCTCTTCATTCCATGAATCGGTACCAGGTACCGTTTCCGCCGTTTCCGCCGTTGCCGCCGTTTCCGCCCGGCGAAATCGGTCAGGGCTTCGTGAGGCGGAAGGCCTCGATCTTTGCGTCCAGAGTGGGACGCGAGATGCCGAGGATGCGGGCGGCCTCGGTCTTCTTCCAGTTCGTCCGCGCGAGGACCTTCGAGATCACCTCGCGCTCGATCTCCTCGGTCGCCTTCTTCACGATCTCCTTGAGCGTCGACGGGTCGTCGTCGGGCGATCCCCGGTAGGCGCCGCTCCGGTCGGGCCGGATCTGCTCGGAGAGGGTCTCGGGGCCGAGGAGATCGCCCGTCGACAGCGCCACCGCGCGCCGCACCTCGTTCTCGAGCTCGCGCACGTTTCCCGGCCAGGAGTAGGCGGCGAGGTGGATCAGGGCCTCCTCCGAGAAGCGCTTCCTCGGGAGGCCCGTCTCCCGCGCGGCCTTGTCGAGGAAGAAGTCGACGAGCGCGGGGATGTCCTCGCGCCGCTCCCGGAGCGGCGGAACGTGAACGGTGATGACGGACAGCCGGTAGTAGAGGTCCTCGCGGAAGAGGCCGTCCTCCATCAGCTTTTTCAGGTTCTTGTTGCTTGCGCTGATGACCCGGACGTCCACTTGCACGACCGAGCTGCCACCGACCGGCCGGATCTCTCCCTCCTGGAGCGCACGCAGGAGCTTCTTCTGCATGTCGAGGCTCATGTCCCCGATCTCGTCGAGGAAGAGCGTCCCATGGTGAGCGGCCTCGAAAAGACCGGTCTTCTCGCGGTCGGCGCCGGTGAACGCCCCGCGCTTGTAGCCGAAGAGCTCGCTCTCGAGCAGCGTCTCGGGGATGGCGGCGCAGTTCTCGCTGACGAATCGCTTCTGGCGGCGGGGCGAGTTGAAGTGGATCGCCCGGGCCACGAGCTCCTTTCCCGTCCCGCTCTCTCCCTGGATCACGACGGGAACGTCCGAGTCGACGACCTTGTCGAGAAGGCGGAAGATCTCGAGGAGCTTCCCGCTCCCGCCGACGATGCTCGAAAAGTCGTGCTTGAAATCGTCGGCCCGCGGCGCCGGCGGAGCCGCGGCCACGGCGCGCGCGGCCGACAGCGACTCCTCCTGCCTCTCGAGCCGCTCCTCCAGGAGCCTGTTCAGCTTCTCGATCTTCTCCTTGCCGCGCTCGAGCGCGCGCTGCTTCTCCACGTTCTCCTCGTAGAGGCGCGAATTCTCCAGGGCGACGCCCGCCTGCGACGCGAACGCGAGGAGGACCTCGAGGTCCGCTTTCGAGAAGACGCCGTCCCGGAACCGGTTGTCGAGGTACAGGGCTCCGACCGTCCGGTCCTTGACGCGGATCGGCACGCAAATGACCGAGCGGAGCTGGAGGTCGCTCACGCTCACCGCGGCGGCGAACCGCTCGTCGTTGAGGGCGTCCTCGGAGAGGACGACCT
>Ga0187892_10007033_pt1 | contig 16287 bp, 10 predicted proteins | sample MA1701073metaG_FD_139345 | JGI IMG/M metagenome (GOLD analysis project Ga0187892, IMG submission 139345) | Bio-ooze microbial communities from a basaltic lava cave in the Kipuka Kanohina Cave System on the Island of Hawaii, USA - MA170107-3 metaG ... | reverse complement strand
TCGAGGCGCTGCGCCGCGCCGGCGCCGACCGCGGGACGCGCGTGCGCCACTGGTCGACCGTGGCCACGAACGCGCTCATCGAGCGGAAAGGCGCGCGCGTCACGCTCGTGACCACGGCCGGTTTCGAGGGCGTGCTCGAGATCGGCCGCCAGGAGCGCCCCGACCTGTACTCGATCCAGCCGCGTCGCTCCCCGGCGCTGGTGCCGCGCGAGCGCCGGCTGGGCGCGCGCGAGCGCGTGGCGGCGGGCGGGGCCGTGATCGCGCCGCTCACCGCGGGCGAGCGCGCGCGACTCGTGCGCCGGGTGCGGGCCACGCGGCCCGAGGCGGTCGCGGTCGGGCTCCTGCACGCCTGGTCCGCGCCGGCGCACGAGCGCGCACTCGCGCGCGACCTTGGCGCGCTCGGCGTGCCGGTCTGTCGCGCCACCGAGATCGCGCCCGAGATCCGTGAGTACGAGCGGCTCGCGACCACGGTCGCGAACGCCTACCTCATGCCGCGCGTCGGCGGCTACCTGGGCCGCCTCGCGAGCGGGACGCGCGCCGGGATGGAGATCGTGCTCTCCAACGGCGGCACGACGCCGGTCGCGCGGGCTGCGGCCGAGCCGGTGCGCCAGCTCCTCTCGGGACCGGCGGCCGGGCTGCGCGCGGCGCTCGCCGCGGCGCGGGCCTGGGGCTTCCGGAGCGCGCTCACGCTGGACGTCGGCGGCACGTCCACCGACTGTGCGTTCCTCGGCGGCCGCGACGCGGGCGCGGACGGCCTGCCGCGGCGGCGGGACCGCACGGTGGCCGGCGTGCCCGTCCTGCTCGCGACGCTCGACGTGCACACGGTCGGCGCGGGCGGCGGCTCGATCGCCGGCGTGGACGGCGGCGGCGTGCTCCAGGTGGGACCGGAGAGCGCCGGGGCCGAGCCCGGCCCCGCCTGCTACGGACGCGGCGGGCCGGCGACGCTCACCGACGCGCTGGTCGTCCTCGGCGCCATCGCCGGCGACTCGCTCGCGGGCGGCGCGCTCCGGCTGGAACGCGCTCGCGCGCACGCGGCGATGCGATCGCTCGCCCGCCGGCTGGGTCTCGCGCGCGCCGAAGCGGCCGCGGACGGCGTGCGGCGCGTGGCCGAGGCCCGCATGGAGGCGGCACTCCGCAAGGTCTCGGTCGAGTGCGGCGAGGACCCGCGCACCGCCGCGCTCGTCGTCTTCGGCGGCGCGGGCGGCCTGCACGCGTGCGCGCTCGCCGCGGCGCTGGGCGTGCGGGCGGTGGTGTGGCCGCGTGACGCGGGCGTGCTGTGCGCGCTCGGCGCGCTCGAGGGCGGCTCGCGTCGCGAGCGCTCGCGGAGCGTGCTCCTGCCCGCGGGCGAACGTGGAGCGCTCGAGCGCGCGCTCGTCTCGCTCGAGCGCCGCGTGCGCGCGGAGTTCGCGCCGGCGGACCGCGCGCGCGTGCGGCTCGAGGCGCGCGCCCAGGTCCGGGCCCGCGGCCAGGCGCACGAGCTGGCGGTGGCCGCCCGGCCATGGGCCACGCTCGCGGAGCGCTTCCACGCCGCGCACGAGCGCCGCCACGGCTTCGCCGACCCCGCGGCCCGGGTCGAGGTGGTGACGCTCGAGGTGGCCGGCTCGCTCGCGGCGGCGCTGCCACGCGAGCGCGCCACAGCCGCGCGACCGCGAGCCGCCGCGCGCACGCGTGTGTTCCACGCCGGGCGCTTCCTCGCCGCGCCCGTGCTCGCGCGTGAGGCGCTCCCGCGCGGCCGGGCCGTGCGCGGGCCGGCGGTCGTCACCGACGACGGCGCGACGCTGTGGGTGGCGCCCGGCTGGAGCGCGGTCGCGGACCGCAGCGGGAGCGTCCGGCTCACACCGGGGCGGGGCGCGTGAGCGCAACACGGGCCCCGCAGCAGGCGCGCCCCCGGGCGGCCGCCGGCCACCGGCGCGGGCGCGTGAAGCCTCCCGGCCCGGTCGAGCTCGCGCTCCACCGCGGGCTCTTCGCCGCGGTCGCCGAGGAGATGGGGGCCACGCTCATGCGCGCCGCGCACTCGCCCAACATCAGTGAGCGGCTCGACCACTCGTGCGCGGTCTTCGACGGGCAGGCGCGGCTCGTGGCGCAGGCGGCGCACATCCCCGTCCACCTGGGCAGCATGCCGCGCGCGGTCGAGGCCGCGTGCGGGCTCGGGCCGTTCTCGCCGGGCGACGTCGTGCTCCTCAACGACCCGTTCGCGGGCGGCACGCACCTGCCCGACCTGACGCTCGTCTCGCCCGTGTTCCTCGCCGGCCGGCGCGAAGCCAGCTTCTTCGTGGCGAGCCGCGCCCACCACGCCGACGTGGGTGGGGCCGCTCCCGGTTCGCTCCCGATCGCGCACGAGGTCTACGAGGAGGGCGTGCGCATCCCGCCCGTGTTCCTGCGCCGCGCCGGGCGCGACGAGCCCGGCGTGCTGGCGCTGCTGCTGGCCAACGTGCGCACGCCCGACGAGCGCCGTGCCGACCTGGCCGCGCAGGTGGGCGCGCAGGTGACCGGGGCGCGCCGGCTCGCCGAGCTGGCCGCCCGCGACGGGGCCGCGGCGTGGGAGCGTGCCGCCGACTCGCTGCTCGACGCCACCGAACGCCACGCGCGCACGGCGCTGCGGCGGCTCCCGCGCGGCACGTGGCGGTTCGAGGACGCGTTGGACGACGACGGCCTCGGCCATGGCCCTCTCCCGATCCGCGTGGCGCTCACGCTCGGGCAGGGCCGCGTGCGCGCCGACTTCGCCGGCACCGCGCCCCAGGCCGCGGGGCCCGTGAACGCCGTGCGCGCGGTCACGAGCGCGGCCGTGCTGTACGTGGTGCGCTGCGTGCTCGGCGAGGAGGTGGCCGTGAACGACGGGCTCCTGCGCACGGTCGAGGTCGTGGCGCCGGCCGGCTCGCTCGTCCACCCGCGGCCGCCGGCGGCGGTGGGCGCGGGCAACGTGGAGACCTCGCAGCGCATCGTGGACGCGGTCTGGGGCGCGTTCGCGCGCGCGCTCCCGGGCCGCATGCCCGCCGCGAGCAGCGGCACGATGAACAACCTGCTGATCGGCGGGCAAGACCCGCGCAGCGTCCGGCCGTTCGCCTACTACGAGACGCTCGGCGGCGGCCACGGCGGCGGTCCCGCGGGCCCGGGGGAGAGCGCCATGCAGGCGCACATGACGAACACCCGCAACACGCCCGTCGAGTCGCTGGAGCACGCCTGGCCGCTGCGCGTTCGCGCGCTGCGCGTGCGGCGCGGGAGCGGCGGCCGCGGCCGCCACCCGGGCGGCGACGGGATCGAGCGTGCGCTCGAGCTGCTCGCACCGGCGCGCGTCACGGTGATCGCCGAGCGCCGCGCGCGCGGGCCGTGGGGCCTCGCCGGGGGCTCGCCGGGTGCGCCGGGCGCAACGCTCGTCACCCGCGGCGGGCGCACGCGGCGGATGCCCGGCAAGTTCACCGAGGCGCTTCCCGCGGGCGCGGTCGTGACCGTGCGGAGCCCGGGCGGGGGAGGCTGGGGCCGGCCGGTGGGGCGCCGCCGGCGCTGACGCGGTGGCGCGCGGCGCGCGCGCCGCGTCAGGCCGGCGCCGGCTCGCGGCGGAGCGCGGCCAGCCGCTCCGCCACCACGCGCCGCGTGAGCGGCGTGCAGTCGGCGGCCGAGACGCGCAGCGCGGCGCCGGGGAACTCGTCCAGGAAGCGGTCGTTCTGGAGCCCCACGAGCACCGTGGGCCTGCTGCCCGTGCGCACCGTGAGCTCGGCGAGCCGCTCCGGCGCGAGCGGCACGCGCGAGGCCACGACCACCACCTCCGCAGCCGGCGACGCCCCGCCCTCGGGGATGCCGGCCGCGCGCAGCGACTCGGCGAACGTGGGGCCGTGCTTCCACTCGGGCTCGGAGACCACGCGCCAGCCGCCAGCGCCACCCGGGGCGCGTCCCTCCACGCGCAGCGCGGCTTCGAGGAGCGCGGTGAGCCGCGGTTCCCAGTCGGCGGGCGTGAGCGATTCGAGCGTCGCGGCCAGCCCCTCCGCGGGGGGTTCCGGGTGCGCGGCGTCGAACGCCTCGAGCCGCGGGCGCGAGGCGTCGAACAGCGCGCGATCCACGCGGCCCGCGACCAGGTCCTGCGCGAGCGTGTAGCGCGCCCGGCGCACCTCCTCGTTCCAGTGCGCGTAGAGGAGCAGGTCGCAGCCGGCGGCGAGCGCCTGGAGCCCGGCCTCGGCCGGCGTGCGCCCGGCCGCCGCGCCCTGCATCTCGAGCGCGTCGGTGACGACCACGCCGCGGAAGCCGAGGGACTCGCGCAGCACGTCCTGCACGATCCGGCGCGAGAACGTGGCGGGCCGCTCGGGGTCGAGCGCGGGGTAGACCACGTGCGCGGTCATGAGCGAGTCCGCGCCGGGATGCGCGCGGAACGGCTCGAACTCGCGCGCCTCGAGCGTGGCGCGGTCGGCGGCGCAGACGGGGAGCGTGAGGTGCGAGTCGGTGCGCGTGTCGCCGTGGCCCGGCGCGTGCTTCAAGCAGGCGGCCACGCCGCTGCCGCGGAAGCCCTCGAGCCAGGCGCCCGCGTTCGCCGCCACCTGCGCCGGCGTCGTGCCCCAGGCGCGCGGGCCGATGACCGGGTTGTCGGGCTCGCTGTGGACGTCGGCCACCGGCGCGTAGTCCCAGTCGAAGCCCAGCGCGCGCAGCCGGCGCGCGGTGACGCCCGCGATCCACGCGATCGTGCCCGCGTCGGCGACGCGCGCCAGTGTCGCCGCGTTGGGCGGCACGACCAGGTGGCCGGCGAGCTGCGAGACCCAGCCGCCTTCCTCGTCGAGCGCCACGAAGATGCGGCGGGGCCGCGCCAGCTCGCGCAGTCGCGCGATCAGCCGGCGCGCGTCGTCGAGGTCGCGGAAGTCGCGGGCGAAGAGGATGACGCCGGCCGGCGGATACTGTGAGAAGTCCCTCTCCCACGCCGGGTTCAAGCCGTCGGGCGGGATGCCGATGACCATGCGGCGGGCGATCGCGCGCTGGGCGTCCATGCGGGCGCGAAAGTGTCGGAGCGCGTGGCGCGTGTCAACGCCCGGTGAGGCCGGGAGCGCGAAACGCACGCGCGCGGCCCCGTCCGTCCGGGCATCGCGCGCGGTCGTTCGGAATCCCGGTTGGGAGTGCATCCGGAGCGGGGTAGACTCGTCGGAACGTCCGTGCGCCCCGGGCGCACCCGAGCCCCGGGCGAGCACCCCGAGGAGGCGACCGCTGACCCGACCCCGCCCGTTGCTGACCGGCCTGCTGCTCGCCAGCCTCGCGGCCGCCGCCGCCGCGCCCGCCGCGCGGGCCGCCACGCAGCCGGCCCCGGCTCGGCCCGGCCCGGCCGCGCGCCCGGCGGCCGCGCCCGCGCCGGCCGCGCCCGCCACGCGCAACGCGGTGGTCATCGAGGGCGACGACCACCTGTTCATGGTCGCCTCGCCGGCCGGCTGGGTGCTCGACGACACCGCGGGACTCGGCTCGCGCATCCGCTGCGTGCTCTACCCCAAGGGCCAGACCTGGGCCGGCGCGGCCACTGTCATGTACGTGAACCCCCTGCACGGCTTCGGGGCCAAGTCCCGGTCGCTCTCCGCCCTGATCGCCGAGAACGAGAAGGCGTTCCAACGCCGCGCGCCGCGCGGCCGCATCAGCGACGGCGGCTCGCTCAAGACCGGCGCCGGCAAGTCCGTGAACGTGCGCTACTTCGCCCCCGACGGCCGGGCCCCGGTCGAGGCGGTGGCGTACGTGCCCGAGAAGGAGCTGGTCATGCTCCTCGTGCTCTCCGCGCGCACGGCGCAGGGCTTCCAGCAGGCCCTGCCCGCCTACCGCGAGCTCGTGGGCACCTACGCCTGGGTCGGCAGCAACCGAGAGTTCGGGCGGTGAGCCCGCATCCGCGCGTCTCGCAGCGCAGCTCCCGGTTCACGGAGAGCGTGATCCGCGAGATGACGCGGCTCGCCCAGCGGCACGGGGCCGTGAACCTCTCCCAGGGCTTCCCCGACTTCGCCGCGCCCGAGGCCCTCAAGGCCGAGGCCGCGCGCGCGGTGGCGGCGGATGCGAACCAGTACGCCATCACCTGGGGCGCGAAGCGCCTGCGCGACGCGCTCGTGGGCAAGCACGAGCGCTTCACCGGGCTCGCGTTCGACCCCGAGCGCGAGGTGACCGTGTGCTGCGGCGCCACCGAGTGCATGGCCGCCACGCTGCTCGCGCTCGTGGACCCGGACGACGAGGTCATCGTCTTCGAGCCCTACTACGAGAACTACGGCCCCGATGCCATCCTCTCGGGCGCGGTGCCGCGCTTCGTGCGCCTGCGCGAACCCGACTGGGGCTTCGACCCCGCCGAGCTCGCGCGCGCGTTCAACGAGCGCACCCGGGCCATCGTCGTGAACACGCCCCACAACCCCACCGGCAAGGTGCTGTCGCGCGCCGAGCTGGAGCAGATCGCGGCCTTGTGCCGCAAGTGGGGTGTGATCGCGGTCACGGACGAGATCTACGAACACATCGTCTATGACGGCGCCGAGCACGTGAGCCTGGCGTCGCTGGACGGCATGCGCGAGCGCACGGTGACCATCTCGGGGCTGTCGAAGACCTGGAGCGTCACCGGCTGGCGCATCGGCTGGTGCCTCGCGCCGCCCGACCTGACCGCGGCCATCCGCAAGGTGCACGACTTCCTCACCGTGGGCGCGCCGGCGCCGCTCCAGGAGGCGGCCGCGGTCGCGCTCGGGATGCCGGCCGAGTACTACACGGCGCTCGCCGCGGGCTACCGGGAGCGCCGCGACCAGGTCCTGCCCGTGCTCGAGGAAGCCGGCTTCCGCGCGTTCCCGCCGCACGGCGCCTACTACGTGATGACCGACGTCTCGGGCTTCGGTTTCCCCGACGACGTGAGCTTCGCCCGCTGGCTCGTGGCCGAGGTCGGCGTCGCCGCCGTGCCCGGCTCGAGCTTCTACTCCGACCCCGCGGCCGGCGCCCAACGCCTGCGCTTCCATTTCGCGCGCAGACGCGAGACTCTGGACGCCGCCGCCGAACGCCTAAGGACCCTGCGGTCGCGCCTGCCGGCGCGGCCGGAGTCGCTCACCCGGGGGTAGCACCCACATGGAAACTCCTCGCCGGAAGTCGCTCGGCCCGCTCGCCATCGCCATGGGGCTCTCGCTGCTGCTGGGCTTCGGGTTCGCGCGCGCGTTGTCCGCCACGGACGACCTGCACAGCCAGCTCGACCTGTTCACGCAGGTCCTGTTCACCGTGCAGAACAACTACGTCGAGCAGCCGGACAACCAGAAGCTGATCCGCGGCGCCATCGACGGCATGCTCAAGACGCTCGACCCGCACACGAACTTCCTTCCGAGGCAGCGGGCGGCGGCGATGGACGAGAACTTCCGCGGCGACTACTCCGGGATCGGCGTATCGTTCGACATCGTGGACAACAAGATCGTGGTGCTCTCGCCCATCGAGGGCACGCCCGCCTACCGGCTGGGCATCCGCGCCGGCGACAAGATCGTCCAGGTGGACGGCAAGCCGCTCAAGAAGGGCCTCGTCACCGACGACGTCTTCAAGCTGCTCAAGGGCCCGGCCGGCACGATGGTCGAGGTGGACATCGAGCGGCCGGGCGAGAACGAGCTCGTGCACTTCAGCATCGAGCGCGCGAAGATCCCCATCGAGTCCATCCCGTACGCCTACATGATCCGGCCCGGCGTCGGCTACGTGCGCATCATCCGCTTCGCCCAGACCACCGGCGAGGAGCTGGAGCGCGCGATCACGAAGCTGCGCGACCAGGGCATGAAGAACCTGCTCGTGGACCTGCGCTCGAACTCCGGCGGCCTGCTGAACCAGGCGGTGGACGTGCTCGACCAGCTCGTGGCCGGGGACCGGAAGCTGGTGTATACGCGCGGGCGCATCCAGTCGTCGAACGCGGACTACTACTCCACCGACCGCAAGCCCAAGTGGACCGAGGGCGCGCTCGTCGTGCTCGTGGACCACGGCAGCGCCTCGGCGTCCGAGATCGTCTCCGGCGCTGTGCAGGACCTGGACCGCGGCCTCGTCGCGGGGCTCAACACGTTCGGCAAGGGGCTCGTCCAGAACCAGGTGAACCTGTCCGAGGGCAAGCTGCTGCTCACCGTCGCGCGCTACTACACGCCGAGCGGCCGCGGCATCCAGCGCGACTACTCCCGGTTCGAGGACCAGACCGAGTACCAGGCCGACGCCTACCGCGAGGAGGTCCCGTCCGAGTCGACGCTCGCGACCCGGCCGCGGTTCAAGACCGCGGCCGGACGCACGGTATACGGCGGCGGCGGCATCTACCCCGACGTGGTCGTGCACGACGCGCCCAAGCTCACGCGTCCCGAGATCGACATGATCACGAAGCGCGTGTTCTTCGACTACGCGAACGGCCTGGTCACCCAGAACAAGGACGCGCCGTGGAAGCCCGAGGGCCTCGCGCGCGACCGCTTCAAGCTCGACGACGCCCAGTGGCGGAGACTTCGCGAGAGCATCGCGGCCAAGGGGGTCAAGATGGACGACTCGACGTGGACCTCCGAGCGGCCGTTCGTGCTCCAGCAGCTCCGCGCCGAGATCGCGCAGCAGGCCCTGGGCGGCCTCGAGCGCTACAAGATCGGGATCGAGGAGGACACGCAGCTCACGCAGGCGCTCGAGCTCTTCCCGCAGGCGCAGAAGCTGGTGGCGGCGGGGGCGACCGCGGACGTGAAGGCGCGCGTGCGGCGGCCGTAGAGGCAGCGCTCCCGGCGCGCGCAGGACGAGGACGCCCCGGCCGTCTCGACGGCCGGGGCGTCGCGTTCGCGACCCGCGCGGGGCGGGCGCGGGCTGCCGTGCCGGAGTCCGGGGTGCTGCTATCCTCCCGGCCGGGCGGAGGCACCGCGATGACCACCCTCCAGATCAACCGCGCCCCGGTCATGACGCTGTGGGCGGCGGTCGTGGTCGAACGGCTCGGCTTCGCGCGCGACGAGGCGCTCACGCTCGGGCGCGCCGTGGCCGGGATGAACGCCCAGTCGAAGGCGGTGCGGCTGGGCCTGCGCGAGCCGTCCGAGCCGGGGGCGAAGGGCGAGAAGGGCAGGCGCGCGGCCGCGAGCGAGCCCGGCCGTGTGGCGCTCCTCGGCCGGCTGGTCCCCGTGGTGAAGACGCCCGGGGGCCTGCGCGCGGCTAGGGACGGCGAGGCCGACTCCCCCGAGGCTGTCGAGCGATACCTCGAGAACAAGTTCGGCGATTCGCTCGCCGCGGCCCGGGCCGCGATGCAGAAGCTCGCCGCCGCGTTCGCGCGCGACGAGCTGGCGGCGAAGGCCTACTCGCTCTACGAGAAGTTCCGCCCGGAGGTCCCCGCCGGCACACAGGGCTGGGGCGCCAAGGGCGTGCTGGACCTGGCGGCGCTCGCGAAGCTCGGGTCCGCCGCGCGGAAGCGCGATTAGGCCGCGGCCGGCCGGCAGCCGCGCGGGCTCACGCCGCCGGGTGTCGCGACCGGCTCAGCACGCGGCCGGCGCGTCGGCCGCGCCGAGCCGGTCCAGCAGCCAGGCGTAGTCGAACGCCACCTCGCGCAGCGCGTCGTAGCGGCCCGACGCCCCGCCGTGGCCGGCGCCCATGTTGCAGCGAAACAGGACCGGCCCGCCGCCCTGGTCGAGCGCGCGCAGCCTCGCCACGTACTTCGCCGGCTCCCAGAAGCCCACCTGGCTGTCGTGCAGGCTCGTCTTCACGAGCATGGGCGGGTGCTTCACGGCGGCCAGGTTGTCGTAGGGCGAGTAGCCGCGCATCCGCGCGTAGTCGGCCGCGACCTTCGGGTTCCCCCACTCCTCGAACTCGCTCACGGTGAGCGGCAGCGCCTCGTCGAGCATCGAGTTGATGACGTCCATGAACGGGACCTGCGCGAGCACCGCGGAGAAGAGCTCGGGGCGCAGGTTCACGACCGCGCCCACGAGCAGGCCGCCCGCGCTCCCGCCCTGGATCGCGAGCCGGTCCGGCGCGCAGACCCGCTCGCGCTTCAAGTGCTCGGCGCAGGCGATGAAGTCGGTGAACGTGTTCAGCTTGTGCTCCATGCGGCCGGCGTCGTGCCACTTCTTGCCCAGGTCGCCGCCGCCGCGGACGTGCGCGAGCGCGTAGACGACGCCGCGGTCCACGAGGCTGAAGCGCGACGGGCTGAACGTGACGTTCGAGGGGACGCCGTACGAGCCGTAGCCGTAGAGCAGGCAGGGGGCGGTCCCGTCCCGGCGGAAGCCCTTCCGATGGAGGAGCGTGAGCGGGATGGCCGTGCCGTCCGGCGCCGTCGCCTGCACGCGCTCCATCTCGTAGCGGTCCGGGTCCCAGCCGCCCAGCACCGGCGTGCGCTTGAGGAGCCTCGAGTCGAGCGTGGCCACGTCGAGGTCGTACACGCTCGCCGGGGTGAGGAACGACTGGTAGGTGTAGCGGAACGTGCCCGTCTCGAACTGCTCGTTCGCGGACGGCCCCACGGAGTAGGCCGGCTCGGCGAACGGCACGCGCCGGGAGCGGCGACGCTCGGGTTCGAGCACGGTGAGATGCGGCAGCGCGTCCTCGCGCTCGGAGAGCACGACGTGCCCCGCGAAGCACGAGACGCCGGTCAGCATGACCTCCTCGCGGTGCGGCACGACCTCGGTCCAGCGCGCCGGGCCCGGGTCCGCCGCCGGCGCGGCGACGAGGCGGAAGTTCCGGCCCCGGTCGTTCACGCGGATCCAGAACTCGGCCCCGCGGTGGTCCACGTAGTACTCGCGCCCCTGCACGCGCGGCGCGATCGTCCGCCACGGGTCCCGCGGCCGGGACGCGGGCAGCGCCCGCACCTCGGACGTGGTGTGGCTCGAGATCGTGCACAGGAGCCACTCGCCGCTCCGCGTCTCGCGGACCGCCAGGTCGAAGCGCTCGTCGGGCTCCTCGTGCAGCAGCACGGGCTCTGCCGCGTCGGGGTCCAGGCGGTAGAGCCGGTGGCTCCGCTTGGAGACCGGGTCCTCCTGCGTGAAGAAGAGCGTCCGGCTGTCCGCGGCCCACGCCACGCTGGTGACGCGGTCGGCGGAGAGCGGGAGCGATCCGCCGCTCGCGAGGTCCTTCACGCGAAGCTGGTACTGGCGGTAGCCGTTCGTGTCCGTCGTGAACGCGAGGAAGCCCGCGTCGGGACTCACCTCGAAATCGCCGATCGCCATGAACGAATGGCCCTCGGCGAGCTCGTTCACGTCGAGGATGACCTGGTCGGAAGGCGCCGGGACCGCGGGCGGGGCGCCGCCGGACGCGGCGCCGGCGGTGCTCCCGGCCGGCCGCCGGCAGTGGATCGGGTACTGCCTGCCCTCCTCGGTGCGGACCAAGTAGAGCCACGCCCCCTTCCGGTAGGGCACGCTGAGGTCGGTCTGCTGGATGCGCGCGAGGATCTCGCCGTAGAGCCGCTCGCGCAGCCCCGCCAGGCCCGCGGTCATGGCCTCGGTGTAGGCGTTCTCCGCCTCCAGGTGCGCGATCACGCGCGGGTCCTTCCGGTCGCGCAGCCAGGCGTAGTCGTCGCGCCGCGTCTCGCCGTGGAGCACGGTCTCGACGGGGCGCTTCTCGGCGATCGGCGGCTGCGGCGTTGAAGGCGCGGCGGAGACGGGAAGGGACATGAGCAGGGCTCCCAGGATCGCGGGAACTGAAGCCGCCGGGAGGCGGGCGCGCGAGCGGGCGGGTTCCACGGCGCGGGAGGATACGCGACTGGCGCGTGCCGCGCAGCGTGGCTGGCCCGGACCATTCATGAACCGTGAGCCGAAAGCGGCCGAACCGTTCCAGCCGCGGGGCGGACACTTGCAGGCCACGGGCTCTCGAATAGTCCAGGCTAGGCCGACCTATTCATGAGCCCGCCGCCTGCGAGCGCGGTCTGCACGCCATCCGCTGCGTCGTCCGGCCGGCCGCTTCCTCGACGTGTCCACCGACACGACTGCGTCGCGGCCGTCCGAACTCCTTGCGGCTGGTGCACATCCCGCACTCTCGGCTGGCGGTTCATGAATAGGTCGGGCTAGAGGTCGTACCAGACCGCCGGCGCGTCGCCGATGAAGGCCAGCATCGTCCTTCGCCAGACCCGGTTCGTGCCGAGCCTGAACGTGTGGATCGGGTTACGGTCGTCGGTCAGGACGGGGCCGTGAAGCGCGCCGAGCGGGTGCTCGTGGGCGAGGATCAACCGCGCGCCCGGGCTCGCCTCGTCCGCGCCCGAGAGCGCGAGCGGGGACTCCGAGGCCACGAGCACGAGCGTGGCGAGCCCGCCGGCGTCGGTCCCGTCGCTGAACGCGCGCACGTGCGGGAACACGGCGCGCAGCGTCGCGGCCACCGCCGGCAGGTCGCGGCCGCCCGGGATGGTGGTGTAGTTGATCGCGAGCAGGCCCCCGGGAGCCAGCCGCCGCCGCGCCGCTTCGAACGCCTCGCGCGTGAACAGGTGTGCGGGGACGTCCTCGCCGAGGAAGGCGTCCATGAGCACGAATTCGAAGCGCCCGCGGTCGCGCCGGAGGAACGCCCGCCCGTCCGCGATGCGGACGCGCCCGGGCGCGAGCGCGAGCCCGAAGTGCCGGCGCGCCACCTGCTCGACCCGCGGGTCCAGCTCGACGGCGGTCACCCGGACCCCCGCGTCCTCCAGCAGCCGGACCAGCTCGCCGGCGCCGAGCCCGACCACCAGCGCCGAGGGCTGCGCCGCATCCGGCCGCCGCAGGCGCGGGAGCGCACCCAGGAACGCGAGGTAGGGGTGCGGCTCCTGGGCGGCATCGAGCGCGACGTAGTTCTGGCCGATCCCGTCCACGGTCAGGAGCCGGTGGGTGGCGGTCTCGATCACGCGCAGGCTGCCGTAGAAGCTCGGCACGCTGGCGACGACGCGGACCGCGTCCGCCGGCCCGGGCGGCCGCCCGCGCCGGAGCGCCGGAGCGGCGGCGACGATGGCGATCAGCCCGAGAACCGCGCCCTGGCGCCGGCGCGCGGCGAGCAGGCCCGCGGCCGCGATCGCCGCGAGCGTGGAGCCGGTCAGCCACAGGATCGCGCGCAGGCCGAGGTTCGGGACGAGCACGAAGCCCGCGGCCAGGGCCCCGAGCAGGCTCCCCACGGTGGACACCGCGAAGACGAGGCCGCTCGCGCTCCCGACCTCACCCGCCGGCGGCCGCGAGAGGCGGATCGCGAACGGCGTCACCCCGCCGAGGAGCGCGAGCGGGACGCCGAACAGGCCCACCGCCGCGAGCAGCACGCCGAGGCGGGCATCCAGCGGCTCGGTCGCGCGCAGCACCGCGGGGGCCAGCATCGGGATCGCGAGCACGGCGAGGCCGGCGAGCAGGATGCCGCCGTGGAAGCGCGCGGGGTCCGGGTGGCGGTCCGCGACCCGCCCGCCGGCCCAGTAGCCGAGCGAGAGCGCGGCCAGCGTCACCGAGATCATCGCGCTCCAGGTGTGGAGGCCGCTCCCGTAGAGCGGCGAGACGACCCGCGCGCCGGCGATCTCGACGACGAGCACGCACGCGCCCGTCACGAACACGGTCGGAAGGACGAGGCCCTGCCCCCGTGCCGGCTCGGCGGGCGCGGACGGCGGCGTGCGGCTCACCCGCGCCGCCGCACGCTCACCGCGTCGCCCTCGCCGAGCCCCAGGCGCTCCGCCGCGTCGCCGCCCACCTGCGCGATCTCCAGCCGGCCGCTCGAGCCGAGGATCGCCACCAGCGTGCCGACCGGGGCGTCGCCGTACGAGCGGGCGGGGCCCGCGATACGGCGGCCGAGGACGCTCACCTCGAACTCGTTGTCCGGGGCACCCGCGCCGAACGCCGCCTCGAGACTCCCGGCAGTGAGGTCGGTGAGCGCATTGCCGAAGTGGTCGAGGAACACGACGCGCCCGACGAGCGAGTCGCCCTCGCGGCGGGGCGGCGGCGCCGTGAGCCGCACCGGGTCCGCGACCGGGGGCCCCAGCGCGGCGAGCCGCTCGCCCCTCGCCAGCGCCGCGGCCACGGGCGCGAACACGTCGCGTCCGTGGAAAGTCCGGCTCACCGGCGCGCGGAAGTGCCGGGTCTCGGTGATCGCCCGCACCTCGGCCCCGGGCGCGGCGAGCGCCCATTCGAGGAGCCCGTTGTCCGGTCCCACGAAGAGTTGCCCGCGCGCCGCCACGGCGAGCGCGCGGCGGTCGGTCCCGACGCCCGGGTCCACGACGGCCAGGTGCACCGTGCGCGCGGGGAAGTCGGGCGCCGCCGCCTCCAGGATGAACGCGCCACGGCCCACGTTCCCGGGCGGCACGGTGTGCGCGAGGTCCACCACGTGCGCCTCGGGCGCCCGCTCGTGGATCACGCCATGCACGACGCCCACGAACCAGTCCTCGTGGCCGAAGTCCGAGAGGAACGTGACGACGGGGCGCGCGCTCATGCGGCGGACGTTAGCACCGTGCCTGGTCGAGCCGCCCGCTCCGGTCGCGCGCGAGCATCGGCTCGAGGAGCGCCCAGGCTCCGTCCACGGTCAGGCGCGTGAGACAGCGGAGATCGTCGCAGATGTCGCGGTCGCACGGCGAGCACTCGACGCGGGCGTAGTACGCGCGGTGGCCGTCCGACCCGGGGTAGGGGAAGAACATCGCCGGGCGGTTGCGGCTCATGAGCCCGAGCGTGGGTGTGCCGGCCGCGACGGCGGTGTGGACGGGGCCCGTGTCGCCGCACACGAACGCCGCGCACAGCGACTGGAGCGCCACGAAGCGCGCGAGCGGCCAGCCTTCCACGAGCTTCGCGCGCTCGGGCGGGAGCGGGGCGAGCACCTCGCCGGCCGTGTCGGCCTCGCCGGGTCCCGCGGTCACGAGCACGACCAGATCCGCGTGCGCCTCGAGCGCGCGTCGCGCGAGCTCGGTGAATCGCTCCGGCGCCCAGCGTCGCGTGGGCCAGCGCGCCCCCGGGTGGAGGCCCACGAGCCGGGCGTGGTGGGGTACACCCAGCGCGCGGAGCGCCGCACGCGCCCCGGCGCGCGCGGCCTCGCCGATCGCGAGCCGCGGCGAGACGTCCCCGGCCGGGACGGGCCAGCCCAGCGCCGCCACCGAGGCGGCGTGGAACGCGGAGGAAGACAGGACACGCGGGCGCGCGTGGTGGGTGTAGAGCGCCGAGCGCCAGTCCTTGTCCGGGTAGCCCACGCGCACCCGGGCGCCCGAGGCGCGCGTCCACAGCGCGCTCCGCGGGTTGCAGAAGAAGTCGAACGCCACGTCGGGCGCGAAAGCACGCAGCCGGCGGACGAGCGCAGCGGTCTCGCCCAGCGACGGCCGCGCGGGGACGGCGATCACCTCGGTGAAGCGCGGGTCGCCCTCGAGGAGCGGGGCGAGCGGTGCCTCGGTCAGGTAGGCGGCGCGCGCACCCGGGCAGGCTGCGAGCGCCGCGTCCACGGCGGGGAGCGTCAGACAGACGTCCCCGAGGAAGCGCGGGCGGACGAACAACATCCGCCGGACGTCCACGGTCGGGACTGGCTTCACGGGCGGGCCTCGCGCAAGATGGAGGGACCGTACCCAACGGCCCCACGGGCCGCCAACCGCGAGGAGCGCCATGAGCCCCGACCGCGAACCCGAGCCCGGACTCGAGACCCGCGCCGTGCATGGCCCGCACCTGGGCGCACCGGGCGCGATGAGCACCCCCATCGTCCACAGCGCCACGTTCTCGTTCGAGTCGCTGGACGCGATGGTCGCCGCGCAGGAGGAGAAGAGCGCGGGCTCGTTCTACCAGCGCCAGGGCCACCCCACGATCCATGCCACAGAGCAGCGGCTCGCCGCACTGGAGGGCGCCGAGGCCGCGCTCCTCTTCCCGTCCGGCATGGGAGCGATCTCGACCACGTTCCTCGCGCTGCTCCGGAGCGGCGACCACGTCGTGTGCGTGGACCCCTGCTACGGCGGCACCCAGGCGTTGCTCGCCTGGGGGAAGGCGCGCTTCGGCTGGGACCACACGTTCGTGGACGGGCGCCGGCCGGAGACCTGGCCGGCGGCGTTCCGCGCGAACACGCGGCTCCTGCATCTCGAGTCCCCCATCAACCCCACGCTCGCCTGCTTCGACATCGCGCACGTGGCCCGGCTCGGCCACGAGCGCGGCGCGGTGGTGACCATCGACAACACGATCGCCTCGCCCATCGGGCAGCAGCCGCTCGCACTCGGCTGCGACGTCGCGCTCTACTCCGCCACCAAGTCGCTCGGCGGCCACAGCGACCTGCTGGCCGGCGTCGCCACCGGCTCGCGCACAGCACTCGAGCCCGTGTACGAGGCGCGCAAGACGTTCGGGCCGATCGCCGAGCCGACCATGGCGTGGATGCTCGAGCGGAGCTTGAAGACGCTGCCGCTGCGCGTGCGGGCCGCGAACGCGAACGCGCTCGAGCTGGCGCGCCGGCTCGGCGGCCACGCCGAGGTGGCGCAGG
>Ga0187892_10007031_pt1 | contig 16290 bp, 18 predicted proteins | sample MA1701073metaG_FD_139345 | JGI IMG/M metagenome (GOLD analysis project Ga0187892, IMG submission 139345) | Bio-ooze microbial communities from a basaltic lava cave in the Kipuka Kanohina Cave System on the Island of Hawaii, USA - MA170107-3 metaG ... | reverse complement strand
GTAGCCGTGCACCTGGGCGATGACGGGCTTCCCGAGCTCCCAGATGCTCATCCAGCCCTGGGTGACGTGGCGCGGCCAGTGGCCGTCGCCGCCGGGCGTGTACCAGGGGAACTCCTGGCCCTCGTTGCCCCCGCCGAGGTCGTAGCCGGCCGAGAAGCTCGAGCCGGCGCCGCGCACGATCATCACGCGCACGTCGGGGTCGGCGTCGGCCGCGCGCAGCGACTCGACGATCGCGCCGCGCAGCGCGTGGTTCAGCGCATTGCGTTTGTCGGGCCGGTTCAGGGTGACGCGCCGGACGTGCGGCGCGGGATCATCGATCAGGACGACGGGTTCGGCCATTTCGCGGGTTCTCCTCGTGCGGGCTGGCGCGAGCTTTTCACCAAGACGGGTGTGCGCGCAAGGCGCGCGCGCGCAGGGCGCTCCCGAACGCGAGGCGCGGCGCGCGCGTAGAATCCCGCGCCATGACCGAACTACCCGCCGAGGGCCGCGCGCTGCTCGAACGGATCCAGGCCCTGCTGCCCGCGCTCGCCGCGGAGGCCGCGGAGTCGGAGCGGCTGCGCCGCCCGACCGACGCCGCGATCCGCATGCTCGAGGACGCCGGCCTGTTCCGCATGATGGTGCCGCGCGCCTACGGGGGCCTCGAGCTCGACCTCGACACCTTCCTCGCGGTCGGGCTGGCTCTGGGCGAGGCCGACACCTCGCTCGCCTGGGTCGCGAGCTTCTGCGTCGAGCACAACTGGATGCTGTGCCAGTTCCCGGAGCGATTCCAGCGCGAGCTCTACACCGGCAAGAGTCACATCCTGGCGCCCGGCGTGATCGCGCCGACCGGCATCGCGCAGCGCGAGAACGGCGGCTACCGGCTGCGCGGCCGCTGGCAGTGGGGCACGGGCGTGATGCACGCGTCCTGGGTGATCCTCGGCGCGCTCGCGGACCTGCAGCCCGGCGAGGCGCCGGGCGCCGCGCACATGCGCTTCTTCGCGCTGCCGATCGAGGACGTGAAGGTGGAGGACACCTGGTACGTCGAGGGCATGGTCGGCACCGGCAGCAACGACATCGTGGCCGACGCGCTCGTGCCCGAGGAGCGCGTCGTCTCGATCCAGGAGATGAGCGACGGGCGCGCCCCGGGCTCGCGCCTGCACGCCGGCCCGCTCTACCACACGCCGATGCTGCCGATCCTGGTGCTCGCCGCGTCGATGCCGATCGTGGGCCAGACGCGCGCGATCGTGCGCGGCTTCGCCGACCGGCTGCGCTCGCACGGGCGGCTCTCGGCGGCGATGAAGCCGCAGAGCGAGAAGCCCGCGCTGCAGATGCGCCTGGCGCGGGCGGCGATCGAAGTCCGGCAGCTCGAGCTCGCGCTGCGCGACATCGCCGACGAGGTGCGCGCCGTGCGCAGCCGCGCGACGCCGCTGCAGCGCTCGCGCTGGATCGCCACCGGCGCGCACATCGTGCAGCAGGCCCGCCGCGTGCTGTCGGACGTCGCCGAGGGCAGCGGCGCGAGCGCCCACTTCCTGCACCACCCGTTGCAGCGCGCGCTGCGCGACGTGAGCGTCGCGAGCAACCACATCGTGTTCGACTTCGACGCGCACCGCGAGGTCTACGGCAAGCTGCTGCTGGGGCTCGAGGCGCCCGGGGCGTTGTACTGATTGACTTCGCTCGGCTTCGCCTCGCTGCGCGCGGCGCTTTGCGCCGCTTGCGGGCGCCGCCGCGGGCGGCCGCGGACGGCGCCCGTCTCATGTTCGGGTCAGTTTCCTAGCCCGCCACCTCGGATTTCCTAGGCGACCACGCCGGCTTCGCGCCAGGCGGCGATGTCGGCGGGGCTGTGGCCGAGCTCGGCGAGCACCTCGTCGGTGTGCTCGCCGAGGGCGGGCGCGTGGCGCGAGATCGCGGCGGGCGTGCGCTCGAAGCGCAGCGGGGGGCGCGGCTCGCGCATGCGGCCCATGCGCGGGTGAGCGCTCTCGAAGAAGGTCGCGTTCGCGCGCACCTGCGGGTCGTCGGGGACGCGCGGCAGCGGCAGGATCGGCCCGCACGGCACGTCCTCGGCCTCGAGCGCGGCGAGGATCTCGGCCACCGTCGTCTGGGTCGGCTCGGTGCCGAGCTCCGCGGCGAGCGCGGCCAGGTTCTGCATGCGCGCGGGCGCGGTCGCGAAGCGCGGGTCGCTGACCAGGTCGGCGCGGCCGAGCGCGCGGAACAGGCCGTGCATCTGCGCGTCCGTCAGCGCGGCCACCGCGTAGTGGCCGTCGCTCGCGTCGTTGACGCGATAGGTCGAGGCCAGCGTCGGGAGCTTCGGCACGGCGGGATCGAGCAGTACCTCGTTCGCGCCGGCGTCGGGCCAGAGCACCGAGATCGACGCGTCGAGCATGTTCGCGCGCAGGTGCTGCGCCCCGAGGCCGCGCTCGCGCGCGAGCAGCGCCGCGGTGATGCCCTGCGCGACCACCAGCGCCGTCAGCTTGTCGCAGATCGCGTTCTTCACGTGCACCGGCCGCCCGGTCGCCGGGTCGGCCTGCGCGTAGGCGAAGCCGGTGATGCCCTGCAGGATGTGGTCGTAGGCCGGCTTGTGCGCGTACGGGCCGCTCGCGCCGAACGCGCTGATCGAGACGTAGACGAGCTCGGGGCGGATCGCGCGCAGGCTGGGCTCGTCGAGGCCGAGCCGCTCCACCACCCCGGGCCGGAAGTTCTGCACGAACACGTCCGCGCGCGCGACCAGCTCGAGCAGCAGCGCGCGCGCCCGCGGCTCGCGCAGGTTCAGCACCACCGAGCGCTTGCTGCGGTTGGTGAGCGCCCAGAACGCGGCGATGCCGTTCTTGCTCGTGCCGATCCAGCGCATCACGTCGCCTAGACCCGGCGGCTCGATCTTGATCACGTCCGCGCCCTGATCGCCGAGGATCATGGTGGCGAACGGTCCAGTGATCATGGCGGTGAGGTCGACGACGCGGTAGCCGGAGAGCGGGCCGGGCATGCGCACAGGATACGCGACGAGCCCGGACGGCTGTGATCTGTGGTCCAATCGGGCGTGACCGAGCCCGCCACGCTGCACGAGGACGCGCGCGACCTGCCGCTGCTCGCGCGCGCCGACGTGCTCGTGGTCGGCGGCGGGACGGCGGGCGTCGCGGCTGCGGTCGCCGCCGCGCGCGGCGGAGGGCGCGTGGTGCTGGCCGAGGCCTCGAGCTCGCTCGGCGGGCTCGCGACCAACGGCCTGATCGCGCTCCTGCTGACGCTCGACGACGGGCGCGGCCGGCAGGTGATCGCGGGCCTGTGCCAGGAGCTGACGGAGCGCATCACGCGGCTCGGCGGCGCGATCGCTCCACCGCGCGAGCACTGGGGCCGGCCCGATCCCGACCTGGTCGCGCACTACGCCCGGCTCGGCCTGGTCTGGGGCGGCGCGCGCGCGGAGCACGTCGTACGCTACTCGGTCGCCTACGACCCCGAGATCATGCGCGAGGCGTTGAACGAGCTCGCGCGCGAGGCCGGCGTCGAGATCCTGTTCCACGTCTGGGGAGCGCGCGCGCTCGTCGAAGAACGGCGCGTGCGCGGCGTGGCGTTCGAGTCGCGCGCCGGTCGGCAGGCGATCGCCGCGGACGCGGTGATCGACGCGACCGGCGACGGCCACGTGCTCGCGTCGGCGGGCTGCGCCTTCGAGCTCGAGCGCGTGCACCCGTGGCTCTGGTTCCGGATCGGCGGCATCTCCGACGTCGACGCCGCGATCGCCGCCGGCGCCCCGCTCTTCCGCACGCCGAACTCCGGCCAGGCGCTGCTCCCGTGGGGCAGCGTGTCGCGGCTCGACCGACGCATCGACGCGACCGACCCGCGCGACCTCTCGTACGCCGAGCTCGAGTGCCGGCGCCTGGTGATGGAGGAGTTCCGCAGCCTGCGCGCCAAGCACGCCGAGCTGCGCGACGCGCACCTGTGCGAGATCGCGCGGCTGATCGGGATCACCGAGAGCCGCCGGCTCGTAGGACGCCGCGTGCTGCTACGCGCCGACCGCCAGCAGCCGCAGGCCGACGCGATCGCGATCACCGGCCACTGGACCAAGTACGGCGCCGTCTACGCGATCCCCTACGGCTGCCTCGTGCCGAACGAGCTCGACAACCTGCTCGTCACCGGACGGTGTATCTCCGTCGACCACCAGACGCACAACGCGACCAAGGAGATCCCGCCCGCGCTCGCGACCGGCGAGGCGGCCGGCGTGGCCGCGGGCCTCGCGCTGGAGCGCGGCGGGAACGCGGCCGGCGTGGACGTGGCTGCGCTGCAGGCGCGGCTGCGCGCGCGCGGCGCAATCGTCGACTACGCGTTCTGAGCGCTGCGCACGCTCGAGAGCACGAGCGCGCCGCCGCCGCCGGCTTCGTCGCCGAACGCCTCGAGCAGCGGCAGCGCGTTGACCAGGCGCTCGAGCGCCGCGCGCTGCTCCGCGCTCACGCGCCGGAAGGCCAGGCCGAGACCGCGCGGACCGTGATCGGCGACCACCTCCGCCTCGAGCGTGAGCGGCGTGCCGCCGTCCGCGCCGTACAGGCCGATCGCGACGATCCCGCCCTTCACGAGCCCGGGCTGGCGCGCGATGCGGATGCCGTCGAGCGAGAGGTCGTGGCCGAGCGCGACGCGCGGCGTGCCCGCGTCGGCCGCGGACAGGGCCGCCACGCGGCGCCGGTAGGCGCGGCGTGGCGTGCGCCGGCGCTCGCGCTTCTCGGGCTTCGCGGGCTTGCGCGGCGAGGCCAGCGCGGAGATCCGCGTCGCGGGATTCTCGCCGGCCAGGATGGCGTCGAGGGCGCGCGTCGCCTCCGCGTCGAGCGGCTCGAACTCGAGCGCGATCGAGAAGCCGCTGCGCCCGCCCGGCGCAGCGCTGGGCGAGCAGCGCGCGACGCGTCCGGCGAGCGTGGCGAGCGTGGCGTCGCGCAGCTCCGCCGGCAGCTCGAGCTCCACGCGCATGCCCGGGTCGAGCGGCCCTTCGGTGCGCAGCCGCGCTCCGCCCCGCGACAGGTCGAGGAGCTTCGCGAACTGCACCGAGCGCTCGACGCGCAGGCTCACCTCGCAGCCGACCGGGAGCCGCAGCGACGCGCGCTTCTCGGTCTGTCCGTGCAGGAGCATCTCGATCAGGAGCCGCAGCGACTCCTGGTCGACCGCGCTGTTGACCAGGTAGTGCACGCCGAGCGCGCGCAGCTTGGCGCGCAAACCCTCGAAGCCCTGGCCGTGGACGCAGAGCCAGAGCGGACCCGCCCCGGTGTCGGGGCGGGCGCCGAGCTCCGGCATGGCCAGGGCTCGCTTCCCGCTCGTCACCAGCAGGTCGCGCGCGCGCGGCACGGAGGCCGCGTCGGGTACGCGTCGACACAGCGCGAACTCGACGCCGAGGCGCTCCAGGATCGCGCGCACGCGATCGAGCTCTCCGTCATCGAGCAATACGACCGAGGGGGGGCCGGCCACGATCGGGTTTTCGGCCCTTCCCCTCGGTCACTTGAAGTGTCACTCGAAGCGCCCCGGGCACGCTTCGCGGCGCTCTTAGGCGGTCATTTCCTTGATCAGCTGGCTGACCTTCTGCGCCTCGGGGCTCGGCGGGCCGGCCATCTGCATCTGCATGAGCTTGGCCATGTCGCCCTCGACCCGGATCTGGCCCGACATGAACGCCGACATCACCGCCTGCTGGTTCTGATCGATCAGCATCGCGCGCGCGGTGTCGAACGGGATCACGAGCTTGGTCGGCGCGTCCGCCGCGTGGCCCTTGGCCAGCTTGCCGGCCTCCATGCGGAACGCGATGTCGCCGCTCGGGCCACCGGTCACCTGCATGTTGATCTTCAGATCCTTGATCGCGGGCGGGACCGGCGGGTTCACTTCGCTCTGGATCTTCTCGGCCGCCGAGAACCAGCCGTCGGAAAGGAATGCTTCAGCCATCGGGTGTCTCCTGTTGGGGGTTGCGCGGGAGCCGCGATTATCGGCTCGCGGCCTTTCCCAAATCAACTCTCGGCCTAGCGCAGCTGCGAGGACGAGTACTCGAGGATGCGGCGGGCGACGATCAGCTGGTTGATCTGCTGCGTGCCCTCGTAGATGTCGTTGATCTTGGCGTCGCGCATCCACTTCTCGACCAGGAGCTTGCGCGAGTAGCCGGGCGGGCCGAGCAGCTCGACCGCCTTCTGCGTGATCTTCGTGACGACGAGCCCCGCCTTGGCCTTGGCCATCGAGGCTTCCAGGCTGTTGGGCTTGCCGCGGTTCATCATGCTCGCGGCGCGCCAGGTGAGCAGCCGCGCGGCCTGCAACTCGGCTAGCATGTCGATCACGTCGCGCTCGAGCGCGGTCTGCGCGCGCGGGCCCGAGTCGAACGCGATCTTCACGCCCTGGCGCTCGAGCTCCTCGATCAGGAAGTCGAGCGCGGCGCGGCCCACGCCGACGGCCATGGCGGCGACGATCGGGCGGCTCGCGTCGAAGGTCGCCATCGCGCCCTTGAAGCCCTTGTCGCCAGCGCGCGCCGGCTCGCTCTTCTGCTCGGCCCGGACCTTGCCCCCGAGCAGGTTACCCGACGGCACGCGGCAGTCCTCGAACACGAGCGTCGCGGTGTCGGAGGCGCGAATGCCGAGCTTCTTCTCGAGCCCGACGAGCTTCATGCCCGGCGTCTTCGCGGGCACCACGAACGACTTGATGCCGCCGCGGCCGAGCGACTTGTCGACCGTGGCCCAGACCACCACGAAGCCGCCCTCGACCTGCGACGCGCCCTCGCCCGCCGTGCAGAAGATCTTGGTCCCGTTCAGCACCCACTCGTCGCTCGCCTCGTCGAAGCGCGCGCTGGCCTGGATCGCGGCCGAGTCCGAGCCCGCGCTCGGCTCGGTGATCGCCATCGCGCCCCAGATCGGGTGGCCCGACTCGCGGAACGGGCGCAGGAAGCGGTCCTTCTGCTCCTGCGTGCCCGCCGCCGAGACCGCCGAGCCGCCGAGCGCGGCGGTCGGCATGCGCAGGTACAGGCCCGCGTCGCCGAAGCACAGCTCCTCGGCCTGGATGCACACCTGCACGAAGCCGTCGGTCGCGCCCGCGACGTTGCCGGGCGCGCCCTTGCGGCCCTCGTTCCAGTAGTACTCGACCCACTCGGTCGGGAGCGCGTGCTCGTCCTCGTCGTAGCGGCGCGAGATCGGGCGCATCTGCTCGAGCGCCATGCGCCGGTAGAAGTCGCGCGCCCGCGCGCTGTTCTCGGTCGGATCGAAGGAGATCACCGTCTTCCCCCTACACCAGGGTGAGTGCTTCGAAGCAGGCGAAGCCGCGCGCGTTGCGCAGCAGCATCTCGGGCAGGTACTCGCGGATGTAGCCGTGGCCGCCGAACACCTGCACCGCGCCGTCGCTCACGTCGAGCGCGACGCGCCGCACCTGCTGGATCGCGAGCGTCGCCTCGCGCGTGGCGTCGCCGCCCTGGTCGAGCTTCCAGGCGGCCTCCCAGACGAGCAGGCGCGCGGCGTCGATCTCGATCGCCATGTCGGCGAGCTTGAACGCGATCGCCTGCTTGGTCGCGATCGGCGCGCCGAAGGCCTGGCGCTCCTTGGCGTAGTCGCGCGCCAGCTCGAAGGCCGCGCGCGCGACGCCGACCGCGAGCGCGCCCAGGCCGACGCGCCCGCGCGCGACCAGCGCGCGCAGGTCGGGCCCGTCCGGGCCGCCGAGCCGCGCATCCGCGGGCACGCGCACGCCGTCGAGCACGAGCTCCGCGGTCGCGAGCGCGCGGATGCCGAGGTAGGACTCGCCGGCCACCTTCAGACCCTTGGCGTCGCGCGGCACCAGGAATCCGGCCAGCGCATCGCCACAGCTCGCGAGCACCAGCACGTGCGCGACGCTGTCCGACCAGGGCACGAGGCACTTCGCGCCGTCGAGCCGCCAGCCGTCCGCGTCCGCGCGCGCCGCCGCGCGCGGCCTGTAGGGGTCGGAGTCGAAGCGCGGCTCCTGCAGCGCGAGCGTGCCCAGAGTGGTGGGACTCTCGATCAGCGCGGGCAGGAGCTTCGCCTTCTGCTCGGCCGTGCCGAAGTCCGCGACCGGGTACGCGAGCAGGCCCGGGGCGAGGATCGCGAGCGCGATCGCGAGGTCGCCGTGCGCGAGCTCCTCCGCGACCAGCGCGCCGGTCACGGCGCTGCGCTCTCCCCCGCCGCCGAACTCCTCGGGCAGGCCGTTCGCGACCAGCCCGAGCTCGTGCGCGCGCGCCAGCACGTCGGCGGGAAGCTTGCCCGTCTCGTCGGCCTCGCGCGCGCGCGGGCGGATCTCGCTCTTGGCGAACTCGCCGACCGTGTCGCGGATCAGCGCCTGCTCCTCGCTCGGCTCGAAGTCGATCACGCGCGCGATTATGTCAGACTCCTGCGCATGGCCAAGCCGCCGAGCGATGCCGAGATCCGCGCGATCCTGGGCGAAACCAAGACGATCGCGCTGGTGGGCGCGAGCCCGCGGCCCGAGCGCGACAGCCACGAGGTGATGGAGTTCCTGCAGTCGCGCGGCTACCGCGTGATCCCGGTGAACCCGGTCTGCGCGGGCGAGACGATCCTCGGCGAGCGCGTGCGCGCGTCGCTCGGCGAGATCGACGAGCCGATCGACCTGGTCGACGTGTTCCGCAACTCCGAAGCCGCGGGTGCGGTGATCGACGAGGCGGTCGCGGTGAAGGCGAAGGCGGTCTGGACCCAGCTCGGCGTGGTGAACGAGCCCGCGGCGGAGCGCGCGCGCGCCGCGGGGCTGCGCGTGGTCATGGATCGCTGCCCGAAGATCGAGATCCCGCGGCTCGGCATCCCGACGCGCGGCTGACTACGCTCGGCTCGGCCTCGCTTTGCGACGTGGATCCTCCTCCCATGAAACCGGACCGTGCGCCGTGGGAAGAGCAGAGAGAACCGAGGCCACGGGCCGGGGCACCTGACGGTGCCAGACGCCCTTCGGAACCAGGAAGATCGATCCGGCCTTGACGGGGATTCGCACGGGCCGGGTGCCGTTGAGAAGAACCACATCGATCTTTCCGTCGAGGACGTAGAGGAACTCGTCGCCCTCCTGGTGAATCTCCCACGGGGTCTGGGAAGCGAAACGCCCGAGACTCACCTTGCCCCGATCGAATCGTGTCAGCGTGGGGCAGGCCTCTTTGAACTGGTCGTAGGTGGTCTCCGACGTGATCTCGGACTTGCCGCGGAGTGCAGCTCGGAGGTCGTAGGCCTTCGGGACGGTTGCTCTTCGCACGTGCAGGTCTCCGGGTGTTGCTGCCGGGCGCGGCTGATCAGTCGCCGCTGTAGTTCCACTCCTCCTGCGGCACGTCGCGGAGCTTCTGGTGGAAGCGCCAGCGGTGCCCTTCCAGGTCGAGCGCCTCGTACACGCGGTCGCCCCAGAACTTGTCCTCGAGCTCTGCGACGATCCGCGCGCCTTCCGCGCGCGCGCGCGCGCAGTGGACGTCGACGTCGTCCACGTAGACCGTCAGCACGCCGCTGATCGAGTGACCGCTCTTGGGCGAGTGCGCGCCGTGCCCGCCGTGGCCGCCGATCATGACCTCGGCGCCGTGGATCTCGACCGCGGTGTGTACCAGCTCGCCGGTCTTGCGGTCGATCACGCGCGAGCTCTGGCGCTCGCTGAAGCCGAACACGCGCTCCAGGAAATCTCGCGCCGCCGCGAGGTCGTGATAGGGAAGCTGGGGGATGATCCGCTGCCGGACGTGGCGCTCGCCGAGCTCGCGCCGCGAGGCCGCTTCGATCGTGGTCATGAACCGCGCTCCTTCTCGTTCGAGGATCCTGGCTGCGACCTCGGCGTCGAGGTCGGCGTCGCGCCGCAGCTTGCGAACCAGGTCGAGCGGCTTCATGAGCGGCGCCTCGCGGGTTTTCGTCGGCTCGACCTGCTCATCGTTCCCCCTTCCCGCGCGTCGAGTTCGCGCAGCCGCGCGCGCGCGCGGTTGAGCCGCGAGCGCACCGTCCCGACCGGCACCGAGAGCGCCGCCGCGATCTCTTCGTAGGGCAGCTCCTCCCAGGCGTAGAGCAGGAGCGTCTCGCGCTCGACGTCTGGCAGGGCCTCGATCACGTCCACGACTTGCGGCAGCAGCAGCGCCGCGTCGCTCGCGCGCGGCGCCCGGCCGGAGTCGCTCGCCAGCTGCTCCGCGGCGAGCCGCGCGTTGGCGCGCAGCCGGCGAGCCTCCGCGCGCCGGTGCTTGAACAGCAGGTTCGCCGCGATTCCGTACAGCCACGGGCGCGCGCTCGGGTACGACGACTCGTAGCTCTTGCGCCGCTCGAAGGCGACGCGGAAGACCTCGCCGATCAGGCCCTCGGCGGCTTCGCGTCCGGCGCGGCGCGCGGCGTAGCGGAGGATCGCTTCGGCGTGCCGCGCGAAGATCGCGCCGAACGCCTGCGGATCGGCGAGCGAGCGCCCGATCACGTCGGCATCGCTGCCAGGACTCATCGTCTGTTCTTCCCCGGAGGACCCCTTCCGGTTCGCGGACCGCGCCTCAGCCCTCCGCCCAGGCCCGGACCAGGTGGTGGGCGATCGCCAGCGGCGGCGGGACGAAGAAGTCGGGCTGCGAGGCGGGATCGCGCAGCGCGCGCAGCACGGCCTCGCGCTCGAACCAGCGCGCGTCCTCGAGCTCGGTCTTGTCGACCGTGATCGCCGAGCTCCGCGCGCGCGCCATGCAGCCGATCATGAGCGAGGACGGGAACGGCCAGGGCTGCGAGGCGTGGTAGCGGACCTCGGCCACGTCGATGCCCGCCTCCTCCTTCACCTCGCGGCGCACCGCGTCCTCGAGCGTCTCGCCCGCCTCGACGAAGCCCGCCAGCGCCGACCACATCTTCGCGGGCCAGCCGGCCTGGCGGCCGAGCAGGCAGCGCGCGCCGTCGTGCACGAGCATGATCACGACCGGGTCGGTGCGCGGGAAGTGCTGGGCGTCGCACTCGTCGCACTCGCGCAGGTAGCCGGCCTCCTTCACGCTGGTCGCGTGTCCGCAGACCGCGCAGTAGCGGTGGCGGGCGTGCCAGTCGAGCATCTGCCGGCCGTGCGCCACGATCGAGGCCTCGCCCGCGGGCAGGCTCGCCGCCGCCTGCCGCACGTCCGAGAAGTTGGCCGCGCCGGCCAGGCCGAGCTCCGTCACCGGGTCGTGTAGCCCGGACAGGTCGACCGCGAAGTGCGCCAGCCCGTCGCGCACGCCGAGCAGCACCGCGCCGGTGCGGGCGTCCATCACGGACTTGATCGCGGGGTTGGCCCAAGCGAGCTCGGGCTTCTCGCTCTTCAGCAGCACGTTCAGGCGGTGGAACGGCAGGAAGCGGCTCGACTCGTTCTCGAGCGCGTCGGCCAGCCACTTCCCGTCGCGGCGCAGGTGACTCACGCGATCGAGCGGACTGCCAGCGAAAATCATCGGCGTCGACATGCGGCAGGCAGCGTACACGAACCGGCAACTCGCCGGCAGCCGACAGCAGTGAACAACCTGCTCAAACTCCGCCGCGCACGCGCCGAAGAAGGTGGCCGAGGGGAGGTCGAGGCCGCCGCAGCGCGGCAGGGAGTCGGTCGTGGCACGCAACGGGAAGCACAAGCAGCTCGAGCGAGAGTTCGAGGACCTGCTGCTCGACGTCCTGGATCAGGACTACGACCTCGCGGTGCGGCGGCGCGAAGACGCGCTCGAGCGGCGCCGCCGCGACCTGGCGACGCTCACCTTCGAGTACCGCTGGTCGGGCCCGCGCGAGGCGCGCGCCGTGGTGCGCGTCGAGGGCGCGAAGGACTTCAAGGCGATCCTGCCCGTGGACGCGAGCTCACCCGAGGAACTGCGCCGTTCCGCGGAGGACTGCGAATCGCTCGTGCTGTTCCTGGCCGAGCACCTGGAGAACAAGCGCTCCGATTCGATGTCCGCCGCGGCCAGCGGCCAGATCGCCTGGGGCCGGCGCGAGGACGACTAGGTCCGGTCTGATTGACTACGCTCGGCTTCGCCTCGCTGCGCGCGCCTTCGGCGCTTGCGGGCCGCGGCGGCGGACGGCCGCCGACTGCGGCCGTCGTGCTGTGGACGCCGGCAGGCGAGCGAAGTCAACCGAACGCGTAGGTTCCGCCCTTCTCCAGCGCGCGCTTGTAGGCGGGGCGCGCCTGGATGCGCTCCAGGAAGCGGGCGAGGTTCGGGAGCTTGTCGAGCCCGTACAGCAGCCGCGCGGCCTGGATCGCGAACGAGAGCTGGATGTCCGCGGCGCTGAGCTCGCGGCCGACGAAGAAGTCGCGGCCGGCGAGCAGCGACTCGAGGTAGCCGAAGTGGTTCTCGAGCTCGCCGAGCACGCGCGGCTCGAGCGGCTTGCCCGCCTCGCCCAGGCGCGACAGGTAGAGGCGCAGCATGACCGGCAGCATCGCCGAGCCTTCGGCGTAGTGCATGAGCTGGAGGTAGCGCACGCCGTCGGGCGTGGCGGGATCGGGCGCGAGCCGGCCCTTGCCGTACTTGCGCACGACGTACTCGATGATCGCGCCGGACTCGATCACCACCACGCCGTCGTCGCGCAGCACCGGCGACTTGCCCAGCGGGTGGATCGCCTTCAGCGTGTCGGGCGCGAGGTTCGTGGTCGCGTCGCGCTGGTACTTCACGATCGTGTAGGGCAGCTCGAGCTCCTCGAGCAGCCACAGCACGCGCTGCGAGCGCGAGTTGTTCAGGTGGTGGACCTCGAGCACGGCGTTCCTCCTTCTACTGGAGCAGCGAGTCGATCGCGGCCCGCTCCGCGGCGCTCATCCGCCAGGACGCGGCGGCGGCGTTGGCGAAGACCTGCTCCGGGCGGGTCGCACCCGAGATCACCGACGTGACCTCCGGGTTGGTCGCGAGCCACGAGATCGCGAGCTCGAGCAGGCTGTGGCCGCTCTGCTCGGCGTGCGCGCGCAGCCGCTCGACGCGCGCGAGCACGCCGTCGGCGAGGAAGCGCGCGCGCTGCTCCTCGGGGAAGAGCGCGAGCCGCGCGTCCGCGGGCAGCGGCTCGCCCTCGCGATACTTGCCGGTGAGCAGCCCCGACTCGAGCGGGAAGTACGGGATGAAGCCGAGCCCGTGCTCGCGGCAGGCGGGCAGCACCTTGGCCTCGGGGTCGCGCGTCAGCACGCTGTAGCGGTTCTGCACGGTGCGGAACGGCGCGGCCTGCTTGTCCGCCGAGACCCGCGCCGCCTGCCCGATCAAGGTCGAGCCGAAGTTCGAGCAGCCCAGCTCGCGCACCTTGCCCGCACGCACGAGCCCGTCCAGCGCCCCGAGCGTCTCCTCGAGCGGCACGTCGGCGTCGGGGAAGTGCATCTGGTAGAGGTCGATGCGGTCCGTGCCGAGCCGCTTCAGGCTGCGCTCGACCGCGCTCGCGATCCAGTCCGCGCTCCCGCGCTTCGAGCCCGCGGGGGCGCTGCCCGGCGCGCCGAACTTCGTGGCCACGATCGCCTGCTCGCGGCGGCCGCGCAGCGCCTTGCCGAGGACCTCCTCCGACATCCCGCCGCCGTAGACGTCCGCGGTGTCGAAGAAGTCGATGCCCGCGTCGAGCGCCGCGTGCACGACGCGCGCCCCCGCCTCGGCGTCGATCCGCCCGCCGAAGTTGTTGCAGCCGAGGCCGACGACCGAGACCGACAGCGAGCCGATCGGGCGATGCTCCATGCGCCGATCCTACTCGATACGGACCGGCGGCTCCGTCTCGCTCATCCGCGCCGTGAACTCCTCGTCCGGCATGGCGGCGAGGTGCTCGTACACGCCCGGCGGCCAGCCACGCATGCGCGGCTGGTCCGAGTCGAGCGGCGGCTGCTTCACCGTCCCGCCCTGCGACGCGAACTCCGCCGGCTTGCGGAAACGCTCGAGCTCGGCGGCGGAGATGCCCGCGAGCGCGACAACTTCGGGATCGATCCAGGCGCGGCCGTCGATCGGCCGCTCCGAGGTCGCGACCTCGAGCGACAGGTCCTCGGGCCCCGCGAAGTAGATCGAGTCGCACAGCCCGTGGTGGATCGGCCCGATCACCGAGACCCCGCGCGAGCGGATCCGGTCGCGCATGGCGAGCAGCTGCTCGAAGGTGTCCACGTTGAACGCCACGTGCTGCATCGTTCCGCCCGCCGAAGCCCCGCCCGGGCTGCCCGAGTGCGTGACGCCGAGCGTGGGCTCGAGCTTCGCGATCTCCGGCGTCTGCACGAACGCGATCGACGAGCGGTCGTTGAGCTTCAGGAACCCGTGCCACGCGCCCGGCACGCCGTGCATCCAGTACAGCGCGACCAGCTCGAGCCCCAGCACGTCGCTCATGAACGCGATCTGCGCCTTGATGTCTGCCGTCGAGATCGCCAGGTGGTGGACGCCGTTGCAGCGCAGCATCGCGATCCTCCGTCGAGTGTTCGTCCGGAATGGCGACCCAGGCAGGATTCGAACCTGCGACCTTCTGCTCCGGAGGCAGACGCTCTATCCAGCTGAGCTACTGGGTCGGCGCCGGGAGTAATACCAGTTTCCTGCTCGCTCGACGACGCCTGCAGCACGACGGGCGCGATCCGCGGCCGCCCGCGGTCGCGCGCGCAAGCGCGGAAGGCGCGCGCAGCGAGCCGAAGGCGAGCGAAGTCAACAAGACTGGGCCGGCGACGCGACCGCTCGCGGCGCCGGCCGCAAGCGAAGCGCGCAGCGAGCCGAAGGCGAGCGCAGTTCAACAGGTGGTGGGCGATCCGAGATTCGAACTCGGGGCTCCTACCGTGTGAAGGTAGTACTCTACCGCTGAGTTAATCGCCCAGGCGGCGGCTACGTTAGCACGAGCCCCGCGATCATGCGCCGCAGCGCCGACGCGTATTCGCGCGCGGTCTTGCGCGGGTTGTCGGCCGCGGCGCAGACCAGCGCGGCCTCGCCGCAAGCGCCGAGCAGGAGGCTCGCGGCGGCCTCGATCTCGGCCGGGCTCGCGCGCTCGCCGAGCGCGGCGGCGACGCCCGCGCGCGTGCCCGCGCCGAAGTACTTGGCGTCGATCTCGCGCCAGCGCTGCCAGCCGATCACCGCGGGGCCGTCGACCAGCAGGATGCGCCGCCGCTCGGGCGCGCTCGCGGCGAGCAGATAGCGCAGCACGAAGTCCGCGATCAGGTCGAGCGGGTCGGTGAGCCGGCGCGACGCGGCCGGCACGGGCGCGGCCGCGAGCTCGGCCTGCACCGCGTCGAGCACGCGCTCGAACAGCGCCTCCTTCGAGGCGTAGTGGTGGTAGACCGCGCCCTTCGCCACGCCCGCGCGCGCGGCGATCTCGTCGATGCTGGTGCCGGCGAAGCCGCGCGCCGCGAACAGCTTGCGCGCCGCGGCCTCGATCGCCCGCGTGGTGGCCTCGCTGCGCTCGGCCTGGCGCGCCATGGACCCTCCTCCGAGCCGATTGACATACCGACTTCCAGTCTGTAATTACGGACCGGCAGTCGGTTACGGCTCGAGTCCCAGTGTAGGCGGGAGGTGCGAGATGAGCGAGTCCCTGCAGAACGGTCTGGCGTGGAGCGGCGTGCTCCTGTTCCTGCTCGGCCTCTTGACCGGTGTCGCGATCCCGTTCGTGCGGGCGCCGCGTATCGCCCTCTCGGCCCACGTCGCGGCGATCGAGAGCGGGCTGGTGCTGATCGCCGTGGCGCTGCTCGGCGCGCGGCTCGCGCTGTCGGAGGGCGCGGCGGCCGCGATCGGACACGGCCTGTGGATCTCGCTCTACGTGCTGTGGCTCGGCCTGATGGCCGGCGCGGTCTTCGGCACCGGCCGCACGCTGCCGATCGCGGGCGCCGGCTTCCGCGCCGAACGCTGGCAGGAGCTCACGGCCGCCGTGCTGATCGGCGCCGGATCGCTCGGCAGCGCGGGCGCGACCGCGGCGTTGCTTTGGGTGTGGAGCTGGCGCAGCGTCTAGCGCCGTGACGTGGGACGGCCCGCCGCTCGAGGCCTGGGACGCGTGGCGGCCCGACGAGGCGGCGCGGGAGCTCGCGGGCGTGGACGTGCCCTGGTGCGTCGTGGGCGGCTGGTCGATCGACCTGTTCCTCGGCCGCGAGACGCGCGCGCACGCCGACCTCGAGATCGCGATCCCCCGCCCCGACTTCGCGCGGGTGCGCGCGCGGCTCGCGGGCTACGCGCTGCACGTGGTCGGCGACGGCGAGGTGCGCGCGCTCGCGCCCGGCGAGCTGCCGCCCGACGACCGTCACCAGAGCTGGGTGCTCGATCCGCGCGCGAACGCCTGGCGCATGGACGTGATGCTCGAGCCCGGCGACGCCGAGACCTGGGTGTTCCGCCGCGACGAGCGCGTCCGCGCGCCGCGCCGCGAGATGGTGGCGCGTACGGGCGCCGGCGTTCCGTTCCTGGCGCCGCACGGCGCGCTCTTGTTCAAGGCCAAGCGCCAGAGCGAGAAGGACGAGGCGGACTTCGCGGCCGCCGCTCCCCTCCTG
>Ga0187892_10007030_pt1 | contig 16292 bp, 15 predicted proteins | sample MA1701073metaG_FD_139345 | JGI IMG/M metagenome (GOLD analysis project Ga0187892, IMG submission 139345) | Bio-ooze microbial communities from a basaltic lava cave in the Kipuka Kanohina Cave System on the Island of Hawaii, USA - MA170107-3 metaG ... | reverse complement strand
CGGTAATTCGCTGCACCTGTTCGAATTCGCCACACTTTGGACAGCGGTATTCGTAAATCGGCATTGCTTCTGGCCCTTCCGTAGGAGGTGGCGTGCGTTTAACGACGGGGTCCCGATTTGTCAACGGTGCGGACCAGGGCCTCCAGTCGCGATCGGCAAGCCGCGACCGAGCCGGCGTCGACCTCGATCAGTTTCTGCCTGTTGCGCCTCCCGGCGACGGTTCGGATGCTGCTGCGGGGGATCCGCAGGCTGGCGGCCAGCAATGCGATCAGAGCTTCGTTCGCGGCGCCGCCGACCGGTGGGGCGCCTATGCGTACCCTGATCCCGCCGTCGTGGGGGCCGATGATCTCCGTCTTGCCGGCGCGGGGTTGGACTGAAACGGGGAAACGAAGGGCTTTTGCCGTGGTCACTGGAGATTCCTGGCGGCGTGTTCGAGCGAGCCCACAAGGAAGATCTGCAAGAACATGATGGCGCCGAGAATCACCAGGGGTGAGAAATCGATCCCTCCCGCCGTGATCGGCAGCGCGCGTCGGACGCGATACAGCAGGGGTTCCGTGGCATTGTAGAGAAAGCGTACGATCGGATTGTGCGGGTCCGGGTTGACCCAAGAGATGATGGCGCGCCCGATGATGATCCACCAATAGATCGAGAGCGCCCATGAAAGCACGGAAGCGACGGCGAGCAGGAAGTTTCCGATTACGTACATTTCGACCTCGTGGTGCGGGTTTAGTCATCCTGTCGGGTGTCCGCAACCCAGCGGCATCGCTTGACGCCTCGGGAACAAGCATTTAAGCGGACGAGCGCATGTCGGAAGCCCCACAGCCCTCAAAGGAGGGGGAAGCCGCCGGGTTGCTCCCCGGCGCGTCGTCGCACGTCCTTTCCTGGGCGGTGGTGGTTGGCATTGGTGCCCTCGTATTGCTGTTCGCTTCCTCTGATCTGGGCGAGCTGTGGAGAACGGCGACCGCAATCCATCCTGTGCTCCTCTTGATCCCTTTTCTCTTTTCCCTCGGCAGTTACGTCACCATGTCCCTCTCCTATGCCGGCATCGCGCGAGCCGCCGGCGCGCGCGTCCGGTTCTGGGAGATGTACAAGGTGACGATTGTCGGCAACACGGTGAACTACATCGTGACCACTGGCGGGCTGAGCGGCTTTGCCGTGCGCATGTACTTCTTCATACGCATGGGAATTCCATCCGGAACGGCGGTCATCATCTCCCTGGTCCAGACCTTCATCACCAACGTCATCCTGCTTTGCTTCGTAGTCCTGGGCTTCGGCTATCTGCTCATGAACCACGAAGTCACCGGGCTTGCGTTCGGGACCACGGCGGCGTTCATGGGCATCTCCGTCGTCGCCACCCTGGTTGCCATCATGCTGCTGCTGCACCGCGAATTGCGCCGGCGAACGCTGTTCGTGATGGCCGAAGCGAGCAACAGCTTCATGCACCGGTTTCTCCCTACCCGGAAACCAGCCCGGGTCAGTATCTGGCGGTTCCAGCGCAATCTGAACCGAGGCATCGAGTTCCTGCTGCAGCGCAAGCGCCGGATGATTCTGCCAACCCTGTGGATCGTGGCCGACTGGATGGCGACGATTCTCATCCTCTACAGCGCGTTCTGGATCATCGGTTCGCCGATTCCGATGAGCATCGTCATCGTCGGATTCTCGATCGGTATCGTTTTGTCGATCGTTTCGTTCGTTCCCGGGGGACTGGGAATCATGGAGGGGTCGATGTCGGCGATCTTCGTCAGCTTGTCCGTGCCGTTGGAGACGGCGGTGATCGCGGTGCTGATCTTCCGGGTCGCCTACTACTTCTTGCCGATGGTCATCAGCCTGTTTTTCTTCCGCGGCATGCTGGTGCAAGGAACGCGGGCCGCGCCCGCCGCTTTGTGAACCTCCCATCTATTTGTTTGCGCTATCTTTTTTCGGGAACTTTGGCTTGACATGGGCGATCGATTGAATGACACTGGTTGGCCCGCGAAGCCTGGGTGCGGTGGGGTGTGATCATGTGGAATCGTAGGCGATTCGCTCGTGGGTCCATTTCAGTACTGACGGTACTCGTCCTCGTCACGGCCATCAGCCCGGCGACGGCGGCTTCTCGGCGACAAACCTCGACGGTGACGGCCAAGGCCGCCATTCTGATCGACCGCCAAACCGGTGCCGTTCTCTGGGAGCACAACGCTGATCTCCCCCTTCCTCCAGCCAGCACCACCAAGGTTACGACCGCCTCGCTGGCCCTCCAAAGCGGTAAGCTTTCCGCGCCCTTCCGCGTAAGCCGGCGGGCGGCCCAGGAGCCTCCCTCGAAGATTGCACTGCACCAGGGTTGGACCGTTCGGCTACGTGATCTGGTCTATGCCGTTCTTCTGAGCTCGGCGAATGACGCCAGCGTGGTGATCGCCGAAGGCCTATCGGGTTCGGTCGAGGCGTTCGCCGCCCGCATGAACGCGCACGCCATGGCGCTAGGTGCAACCCATTCAAACTTCGTCAATCCGAACGGCCTGCCCGCCGAGAATCACTACTCGACAGCCCGCGATCTGGCGAAAATCTTCGACCATGCGCTCGATAACCCGGAGTTCCGCCGCGTGGTCGAAACCCACAACACGACAATCAAGCCCGCCAGCGGCACGCAACGCCGTATTACGCTGCACAGCAAGAACCGGTTGCTCACCGGCTACCATATCAAGGTCGTGGGCAAGACGGGCTGGACCCGGGCCGCCCGCAAGTGTTTCGTTGGCGCCGGGAAGATCGGCAACCGCGAAATCCTGATCAGCGTCCTAGGGTCGGACGACCTCTGGGGTGACGTCCGCCGCCTGCTGGAGTTCGGCTTCAGCGAAGCATCCGCTCCGGCGCCGCGATGGGCCGTCGCTCGTGCCGAGCGGACATCGCCGTCACCGGTGGCTGCCGGCGATTCCGACGACGCATCGCGCTACTACGTACGGCTCGCCACGTTCAGGAGCATCAGCAGCGCCAACGCGTTGACCCGAGCGGTCAAGCGCGACGGTTTCCCCGCTCGCGTCTACCGCATACGGATCAGCGGCCGTTACTACTACCGCGTCTCCGTTGGTAGCTACGGGTCCCGTGGCAAAGCGGCGACCGCGGCCAAGCAGATCGAACGCAAACACCCCAGTCTCGATCCCAGGCTGGTCTCCAGCTAGGGCCTAGCCGACACCAGAGATCGCTTCGCCTAGTCAACGAGATGCGCGCGGATTGCGCGCATCAGGGCGATATTGTCGGAGTGCCCGGTCATACTGGCGCTGATCTTGCCGCGGATCGGGCGCCCGAGAAGATACGAATCCCCCATGATGTCGAGAATCTTGTGACGCGCCATCTCGTCGGGGAAGCGCAGCGTCGTATTCACGACCTTCTCGTCGTCGATCAGAATGAGATTGTCGAGTCGCCCACCGCTAGCCAAACCCATGGATGACATCTGCTTGACGTCGCGCACAAAGCCAAACGTCCGCGCCGGGGCGATTTCATTGCGGAACGATTCGGCGCCGCGATGGATGTACCTGTATTGCTGCTCGCCGACCGGATGCGGGTAGCGCAGCAAGTACGAGATCGAAAATCCATCCGCTGGTTCGATCCGAATGCTCTCCCCGTCCTTCTTGCCGATCTCGATCGCCTGGTCGACGACGATTTCCTTCACCGTGCCGTTCTGCTCGGCGACTCCGGCGCTGTCGAGCAGCGCGCAAAACTCGCTAGCAGAGCCGTCGAGGATCGGAATCTCACCCTGCATCTTCACCAAGAGATTGGTGATGCGGTACGCGTGCAGCGTAGCCAGCAGGTGTTCAACCGTGCGCACCGTCGCTCCCTGCCGGTGCAGCGCCGTGGCATACCCGGTCGAGTCGACCCAATCGAGGTGCGCCGGGACCGTCACCTCGCTCGAGATGGTGGCGAACTGAATGCCGCTGCCAGGTGGGGCGGGCTGCAAGATCAAGCCCGTCTTGATGCCGGTATGTAGCCCGTGGCCGCTGACGACGACACTGTGCGCGATCGTGCGTTCGCTCCAGCGGTGACCCGCGCCCGCTTGTGGCAGCGCGGTGGCGGTGATGTCGGGCAACCCTTCGTTCGCGTCGCCAGTCGCGGCGGCTGGTCCGAGGGACGAACGGGTGTGCTGCTCGAGGGCGCGGTTGACGACGTCGAGCAACGCATCCAGGGAGAACGGCTTCTCGATGAAATCGAAGGCGCCGAGCTTGGTCGCTCGCACGGCCGTTTCGATGTTCCCGTGACCCGAGATCATGATCACTTGCGGTGGCGGCATCGCGCCCTGCAGCACCTCGAGCAGCTCCATGCCGTCGACATCGGGCATCCAGATGTCGAGCAACACGACCTCCGGCGATTCGCGTCGAATCACGTCGAGAGCTTCTCGGCCGTTGGTTGCCTCGATGACACGCAGTCCCTCCTCTGAGAGGATGCCGCGCAGCGAGGTGCGTATCTGAGGCTCGTCGTCGACGACCAGAACCGTGGCCATGTCTTCGTCTCACGCCCTAGCGGCGATTCGTTCCACCGACGGTGCTTGGCGCACGGGAAAGTTGATGATGAAGCGCGTCCCGTGCGGCTGGTTGTCTTGAGCCCGGATGTAGGCTTGATGATCGGCGACCACCGTCGAGACGATGGCGAGACCCAAGCCGGTGCCGTCGGCCTTCGTCGAAAAGTAGGGCTCGAAGAGACGCAAGCGAACCTCCGGCGACATTCCGCAGCCGTTGTCGGCGACTTCCAGATACACCACGCCACGCTGCTCTGAATAGCGCGTCGTCACCTCGATCCGTCCTGGACCGTGAGGCTGACCTTGGCAAGCCGCTACGGCGTTGTCGAGCATGTTGATCAAGGCGCGCTTGAGTGCGTCGCGGTCCAGATCGATCGGCGGCAGCCTTTCCCCGGGGTGGAAGACGAAGTCGATGTGCGGATGAGCTTGTCGAAACAGCACCAGCGCTTCGTCGATGACCGGGTTCAGGTCTTGCGCCACCAAACGGGCGCCGGGCAAGCGGGCGAAGGTCGAGAACTCGTTGACCAGCCGCTTGAGCGCTTCGACCTGGCCGATGATCGTGCGCGTACATTCGTCGAACACGGAGCGGTTGGTTTCGTCGAGCTGGACGAGGTAGCGCTTGCGCAGGCGTTGTGCCGAAAGCTGGATCGGCGTGAGCGGATTCTTGATCTCGTGGGCCAGGCGCCGCGCGACTTCGCGCCAGGCCTCCATCCGCTGCACGCGCAACAAATCCGTGACGTTCTCGAAAAAAAGCATCGCGCCGCGGGGCTCTCCGGTGTCGGCCGTCAAGCCGGTTGCGGTCACGTGACCCACGACGACGTGCTCGCCGCCGCTCAGCTCGATCTGACGCTCGATCTCGAGATCGGGCCGCTGCAGGATCTGAGCGATCATTTCGGCGACGGCAGCCAGATCGCGCCGGTCGAAGACTTCGCGCCACGGTTTGCCCTGCACCTCGGCGAGGGTGACGCCCAACATGCGCTGCGCAGCGGCGTTGACGGTGGTGATCGCACCGCCGGCATCGAGTGACACGACACCGGCGGCGATGTTGGCGAGAACGCTCTCGGCGTATTTTCGGCGCTCGACCAGCTCGGAGTTGATCTGCTCGAGATCGCCGGTCATGCGATTGAATGAATCGACGAGGATCGCCGTCTCCTCTTCGCCGGTCTCGTCGATACGGTAGCTCCAGTTGCCATGGGCGACCTCGCGCGTACCTTCCTCGAGCTTCTGTAGCGGTACCGTAATGCGCTTCGCCTGCCGCAGGCCGAACCAGATCGCAGAGACGATGATGACCAGTGTGATCAGCGCCATGCTCAAGATGTACTGATTCTCGATCGGCTGCTGCATGACGCTCAGCTGACGATACTCCTGGTACGAGCGCGCCGTGTTGCGCGCCATGCGTTCGATATCGCGCGGCACAAACGAATCGACCACCACGGCTCCCACGACGGTGCCCGCCGTCGAGAACACAGGCACGCCGACGCGCACCAGATCGCCTTTGTGGAAGCGCTGTCGCTGCGCGATCTTGCGGCCGGCGAACACCTCGTCGAGCATCTTTTGCTTGGGGCTGGGCAGGGCGCCGAGATCGAGGTCGGCATTCTGGGCGGCCGACAGCGAACGCCCGCCCGCATCGAGCACGCGCAACGCCGACAACGCATACTGCTCGACCTTGCGCTGGGCGAATCCCTCGACGCGCGGGTGCTCGGCTTCCATCGTCGCGTCTTGCTCCAGGCTGTTGGCGATCTGCGTGGCGAAATGCAGTGCCTTTTCGGCACTCAATTCGTAATAGCTCTCGGCGACACCCATCGAGCCTTCGAGAGCTGCTTCGACGCGGACGTTGAACCAGCTCTCGAAGGCCGTGTTGAGGAATCCTTGGGCGACGAGGAACATGAGCACGCTGGGCACCAGGGACAAGCCGACGAAGGCGAGCACCAGTCGGGTGCGCAGGCGCGAGCCAAATATGCCGCGCCGTCGTTCGAGAACGAGCCGAACCAGATTGCGCGTCACCAGGAAGCCCAGAAGCACGAGCAGGATGACGTTGAGGTTGATCAGCAAGAAGAAGATGACGTTGCCGATCGACGACTCGCTGTTGCTGAACTCGGGCAGGCGGATCTCGACGATTGCGAAGAGCAAGAAAACCCCGGCCGTAGCGACGAGGAAGAAGAGCTCGCGGCGCCGCCGGCGCGCCTCGCGCTCGGGAAGCGGCGGGTCGGAACCCAGCCAGTTGAGCCACCGTGGAGGCATGTCTGAACGCCGATTGTAAGCGCTCCGGGCGTGGGCCGCCAGCCCGGCGGTTGCCGTGCTGGACAAGCTCGGACGAATCGAGGCAAATCGAACCGATGGCAACGCCGGAAACGCCGCAACCTCGGTTGCCGCTGGCGGGGATTCGGATCCTCGATCTCGGCACGCGAATCGCGGCTCCGTTCGCGGCGACGCTACTAGCCGATTTTGGCGCCGAGGTGATCAAGGTCGAGCTTCCAGGTAGTGGCGATTTCATGCGCTCGATCGGCCCGTTCGAAGGTGACTATTCCCTCTGGTGGGCGGTCGAAGGGCGGAACAAGAAGTCGATCACTCTCGATCTGCGCCAGCCCCGCGGACAACAAGTTCTCAAACGCCTGATCGCGATCTCCGACGTTGCGGTAGAGAACTTTCGGCCGGGTACGATGGAAGCCTGGGGGCTCGGTTACGATGTGCTGCGACAGATTCGCCCAGGCCTCGTCCTGACCCGCGCCTCGGTGTACGGCCAGACCGGCCCGTATCGCGACCGCCCAGGGCTCGATCGCAACGGCATCGGCTTCGGCGGGCTGCTCTATATCACCGGTTATCCCGACCGACCCCCGGTGCGACCCGGGGTAATCGTTTCCGACTACCTCACCGGTGTGTTCAACGCGTTCGCTATCATGGTCGCTCTCTATCATCGCGACGTGAACCACGGCCGCGGCCAGACCGTCGACCTGGCATTGTATGAGTCGATCTTCCGGATCCTCGAGCACACTGCGGCGGCGTACGACCGCCTGGGAGCGGTGCGCGGCCGCGAGGGCAATCGCCTGCGCAACTCGGCGCCACTCGACAACTGGGAGACGCGCGACGGTCAGTTCGTCTGCATCGTCGCCGCCGGCGACGCGCTCTTCCCGCGCCTGTGCCGTGCCATGCAACGCGACGATCTTCTGAACGATCCGCGTTTCACCTCGCTGGCCCGGCGCGCCGAAAACGGCGAGGCGATCAATCGGATCGTTGGCGAATGGGTGAAGGGGCGGACTGCGGCGCAGGTCGAGGAGATCCTGATTGCTGCCGAGGTGCCCGTGACGCGCGCGTATTCGATCGCCGATATCTTCGCCGATCCACACTACGCCGCGCGCGAGGACATCGTCATTGTCGAAGACCCGACCATCGGCCCGGTCCGCATGCAGGCTGTCTACCCGCGTCTGTCGGAGACACCTGGTCGCATCCGCCACGGCGCGCCGAAGCTGGGCGAACACAACGAGGAAGTGTATGGCTCGCTGCTCGGGATCTCGGGCAGCGAGATCGAAGAGCTACGAAGAGACGGAGTGATCTGATGGGGACGGGAAAGGGCGGGCCGCACGATCCGGTCATCGAGGCGATCGCTGCACGTGCTCTCGGCTTGGTGAAAGACGGCGCGACCGTAGGTCTGGGCTCTGGTCGCGCTGCGACGGCGTTCATACGGGCGCTCGGTGAGCGCTTCCGTGACGGCTTGCGACTGCGCGGCGTGCCGACGTCAGAAGCATCGGCGGCTGTGGCGCGAGAGTACGGCATACCCTTGGTAGGCCTGGACGAGGTGGAAAACATCGACGTCACGGTTGACGGCGCCGACGAGGTCGACCCTCAACTCGATATGATCAAGGGGTACGGCGCCGCATTGTTGCGCGAACGCATTGTTGCCGATTGCTCGCGTCAAAGAGTGATTCTGGTCGGAGAAGAGAAGCTCGTCGGACGTCTGGGCTCGCGCGGCATTGTACCGGTCGAAGTCGTGCCGTTTGCGGCGGCGTTCTGCTCGCGCCGTCTGGCGGCGCTCGGGGGACGGCCGCAAATGCGGAAGAAGGATGGCAGTCCACTGGTGACCGACAACGGCAACCACATCATCGATTGCGGCGTCGACCCGCTCGATTCGCCACGCGAATTCGATGCTGCCGTGCGCGCCATTTCAGGCGTCGTCGGCACCGGATTGTTCCTCGGAATCGCCGACTTGGTGCTGGTCGGCGAAGCCGCCGGCATACGCGAAATGAAGCGACCCGGCTGAATCCACAAACGTGCATGGTATCGCCGCGTCCGCTGTGTATTCCGACATCGATGCCCTCGTCGTGACGATTCCCCCTTGCGGACGTCGCGAGAGCGGTTACTAGACTCCTGATGGCCCGTAAGACGGACAAAGGCCGCAAGGTCGACGGTTGGTTCCCGCGAGGCAGCGGGCGGGAGGATTCGATGCAGAACCGGCAGACGTTCTCGATCGGCTACTTCCTGGTGACCCTGGCTCTGCTGATGATGCTGCAATACCTCATTTCGCCCGGCGTCGATCAGATCACGTACTCTGACTTCAAGGACAAGCTCGACGGCGGTCGCATCGAAGCGGTGTTGATCTCCGACGCGATGATCCGCGGCGACTACAAGAACGACGAGGGCAAGACACAGTCGTTCTCGACGGTGCGCATCGAAGACCCCGATCTCGTCAACCAGCTCGAACAGAGGAACGTGAAGTTCTCCGGCAAGTACGAGAGCCCGTTCCTCAGCGCCATTGTTTCATGGGTCCTGCCCGCTCTCGTATTCGTCGCCATCTGGGTGTTCGCCATGCGCCGCATGGGCCCGGGTGCCAACGTCATGGCCTTCGGCAAGAGCCGCGCCAAGATCTATGCGGAGAACGAAACCGGCGTCACCTTCGACGACGTTGCCGGCGCCGACGAGGCGAAAGAAGAGCTCAAAGAGATCATCCAGTTCCTGAAAACACCGGAGAAGTTTCGTGTCCTCGGCGGCAAGCTTCCCAAAGGGGTCTTGCTCGTCGGTCCGCCTGGTACGGGTAAGACGCTGCTGGCGCGCGCGGTGGCCGGTGAAGCGAACGTACCGTTCTTCTCGATCAGCGGCTCCGAGTTCGTCGAGCTCTTCGTCGGCATGGGCGCGGCGCGCGTGCGTGACATGTTTGCACAAGCCCACGCCAAGGCGCCGTGCATCGTCTTCATCGACGAGCTCGATGCGCTCGGCAAGGCACGCGGCATCGGCGGCGTGATGGGTGGCCACGACGAGCGCGAGAACACACTGAATCAGCTGCTCGTCGAGATGGACGGCTTCGATCCCTCCGCCGGCGTGATCATCCTGGCGGCGACCAACCGCCCCGAGGTGCTCGACCCGGCGCTGCTGCGTGCCGGCCGCTTCGACCGCCACGTGCTGGTCGACAAGCCCGACCTCGCCGGCCGCGTCGCGATCCTCAAAGTGCACACGAGAAACGTGAAGCTGGCTCCCAGCGTCGACCTGGAAGTTGTCGCACGCCGCACGCCTGGCCTCGTCGGCGCCGACCTCGCCAACATGATCAACGAGGCGGCGTTGCTGGCGGCGCGCAAGAACAAGACGCAGGTGGAGATGTCCGATTTCGACGCCGCCATCGACCGCGTCGTCGCCGGCCTCGAAAAAAAGAACCGCCTGATCAACAAGAAGGAACGCGAGATTGTCGCCGTACACGAAACCGGACACGCGCTGGTGGCGGCGTTTACCAAGGACGCCGACAAGGTCCACAAGATCTCCATCATTCCGCGCGGCATCGGCGCGCTCGGCTACACCCAGCAGTTGCCGACCGAAGATCGTTATCTGATGACACGAGCCGAGCTCGAAGGGAAGATCGACGTCCTCTTCGGCGGGCGCGCCGCCGAGCAGACGGTCTTTGGCGAGATTTCCACCGGTGCGTCGAACGATCTCGACCGCGCGACACAGATCGCACGATCGATGGTGCAGGAGTACGGCATGGGCGATACGCTCGGGCCGGTGACTTTTCCGCGCCGACGCCGGGCGTTGTTTCTGTCAGGCGCGGAGGGTGGCTATCCCGAAGGTGACCGCGAGTACAGCGACGCTACAGCGCGAGCGCTCGACGAGGAGACCAAAAAGATCCTCGAGCAGCGCATGGCGCATGTAACGAAGCTGTTGAAGGCTAAGCGGCCACTGCTCGAAAAGATCTCACAGTTGCTTCTTGAAAAAGAAGTCGTCGAAGCGGACGAATTCCACCGCGTCATTGAGGAGAACGGTGGTCTGAAGGCGAAGCAGGACGCCGCGTAAGACTCCGGAGAGCCGCCGGCTACTGGATACACGCATCGCCGGGGACGCCGCCGGCTTCCTTGGTGCGATAGACGCTCTTCTGCCACACGTTGTTGTCACAATTCGAGTTGTCGTCCTGCAGGTCGACCAGGTTGTCCAGAGCCACGGATTTGCTCACCGAACTGTCGGTCGCGGTAACCTCCAGGAGGATGCCTTCGGCCGCATTGGCCATGGCGACATTGGAGTTCAGACTGTTTGCCGTGCCTCCGAGGATGCCGATGCCGACACCGATGTTGTTGCTCGAATTGGAGGCGTTGACGTTGTTGCCAGCGCCATTGACGACCATGCCGTTGGTGCCGGAGTCGTAGCTGGCGTTCTTCGACAGCTTGTTCAGGCCTCCTACGAGGTTGATGCCGATGTCCCCGCTGCCCGCCGACGTCGTCTTGCTGATCTTGTTCTCATCGCCGGCAACGTCGAGGCCGTTGCCGCCGGTTGCCCCGTTGACGACGTTCAGAAGGAGTTTGTTCCCGTTGCCGGCGATGCGTACGCCGTACTCGACTTGATCGCTGCCGCTAGTGTTGCGGCTGAGTTTGTTGGCGTTGCCACTGACGCGGATGCCTGCGCCGCCAACGCCTGTCGCGTTCGAGGACGTGTTCTCGGTGAGGTTGTTGTTGGCGCCGATGATGACGAAGTTGTTGAGCGCCCCGCTGCTGTGGGAGCGGCTGATCGCGTTCTTATCGCCCGTGAAGGAGAATCCGGTCGTCGCTCCGTACGCCGCGCAGTTTCTCACCTTGTTCTTGCCCGAAGTTGCGCCGAAGCCGACTTCGGCCCCGGCGACCGCGACGTTCTCCACCTGGTGCACGCCTGAGCCGGCGAGAGACACGCCAATCGAGCCGGCACCGCTGCCCACGACGGACCCGTTAGACAGTTTGGCCCCCTGTCCGGCGAGCGCCACGCCCGTGCAACCGGCGCACGCCGTAACCCGATGTCCGCCCATGTCGACGCTGCCGCCGCCGTTGACCGTGAAACCGGGATTTGTCCCGCAGACCAGATCGGTCGTCATCGTGACCTTGGCGCTCACGGAGTCGCCGCACAACACTTGCGCGCGCGCAGCGCCGACGTTGAGAACCGCGGTGATCGCCAAAGTGGTGACTACGAGTGCAGGAGTGCATGCTGTTGGTCGCATTTTCAGACCTCTCCTTTTTTCCAAGGGTTGCTACTGGATGCAGCCGAGTGACGGAAAGCCGGCGACTTCGCTGGTACGGAAGACGCTCATTGCCCAGACATTGCTGCCGCAGTTGGCGTTGTCGTCCCGTAGATCGTCGTCGACATTTTCCAACGCAACCGTCTTGCTGAGCGAGCTATTGGTCACTCCGCCAAAGAGGAAGATCCCGTGAAGGGTGTTGTGCATGACGACGTTGGACTTGAAGCTGTTTGCGTCACCCGACGGCACGTTGATGCCCGATTCGACGTTGTTGCTCGAATTGGACGCGTTGATGCTGTTGCCGTTGCCGGCGATGTCGATGCCGCTGAGCTGGTTGTCGTAGGCCGCGTTGCTGGTCAGCTTGTTGAGGTTTCCACTGATGCCGATGCCCACGCCGGCATTGTCCACGGCCACGCTCTTGATGAGCTTGTTCTCGTTGCCAAACACAAGCAGACCCCCGAGGCCGGCCGAGCCGCTGACCGTGTTCAGATTGAGTTTGTTCTCATTCCCGCCGACGGCCAGCGCCGAGCCCGCGGCTTGATCGCCATTGCTGACGTTTCGGTTCAGCTTGTTGGCGTTGCCGCTGACATAGATGCCGCCGCTAGCAGCTCCCGTCGTGGCCGCCGAAGTGTTCTCCGTCAGGTTGTTGCTGTCGCCGATTACGATGAAGTTGGCGAATGTCGATCCGCTGCTGTGGTTGCGGCCGAGCGCATTCTTGTCTCCGGTGAGGGAAAATCCCGTGCTCGCGCCGTACGCTGTGTTGTTCTTCAGCTTGTTGCTTCCGGAGCTCCCTCCGAAACCTGTTTCGGCGCCGGTGACGGTGACGTGTGCCACCTGGTGCTTGCCGGAGCCGCCGAGAGACACTCCGACCGAACCGGCGCCGCTGCCGACAATCGATCCGTTGGACAGCTGAGCGGCTTGACCCACAAGCGCCACGCCGGTGCAGCCGGCGCACGCGGTAAGCTGGTATCCGGCCATATCGACGGCGCCACCCCCGTTGACGGTGAAGCCGGGATTTCCGCCGCACACCAGGTCCGTCGTCATCGCAACTTTGGTCGAAACGACGTCGTTACAGTTGACCTGGCCGCTCGCGGCCGAGATGTCGAACGCAAAGACCACCGCTAGTGCGGCGACCGCGAACGAGAAACGGCCCATTGCTAACCGCATCGTAGATCCTCCCGCTGCCCGAGGGCTGTGATTTACGGCAGTCTCGACCTCGACCGATAGGATGTCAAGACAATCCTTTCGGCGAGCGGTTCGAAAGTACGCTCGGATCGGCCTGTCTCGTGCCATGTAGCTTGCGCCGCACTATGCGCCGCGGCGTTTTGGCCGGGCTCCTTCGCGCTCCCCCGCCGCGGCCCGAGTCGACGTCAAGCTCCGCTACGCGAGTCTTCGGGCGGTGGCAACTCATCGACGTGCGTCTGCGGACAGAAGCCGATACCGCCGGCGCGGGCGGCGCGGCCCATCATGTGGGCTCCGATCGGCGCTGTGAGGAAAAGGAACACAATCGCCAGGAGCGCCTTCAAGCTGACTGCCAGCACACCGCCCGGGATCGTCAGCGCCGCCGCTGCCAGCACGGCGCTCACACCCAGCGTCGTCGCCTTCGTCGGCGCATGCATGCGTGTGTAAAAGTCCGGCAGACGTACCAAGCCGATCGAGCCGATCAACGTGAACGCGGTGCCGATCAACAACAGGATGCTCGCCGCGATGTCCATCTCTCAGTTTCGTCGCCTATTCGATGATTTTCCCGCGTACCAGATATTTGGAGATCGCTACGGTACCGACGAACGACAACAGCGCCAGCACCAGGACGCTTTCCAGGTAGACGGCCGTGTGCAGCCGAATCGAGAGCACGACCAACAACGCGATGACGTTGGTCGAGATCGTGTCGAGCGCCAGCAGCCGATCGATGCTGTCCGGGCCGATCAGGAGGCGGTACAGACACAAGCCGAGCGAGATCGACAGACCGATCAGTGCAATGTTGGTTGCCAAAGGTAGAACATCCGCTGTCGTGATTGATTGCATCATGGGTCAACGGACTCGATCGTTTGTTTCAGCGGCGCCTCGAACTGTTCCTTGATCTGCTTTTTCACCGCGTCGACGTCGGGTGCCGACAGGCAGTGGACATAGAGCGCCGATCGGTCGGGCGCGACATCGATCGTCCAGGTGCCGGGCGTGAGGGTGATCATGTTCGCCAACGCCGTGATGCTGACGTCGTCACGCAAATCGAGCGGCAACTGGATGGCTGCCGGTTGAATCTTCAGTCGTGGCCGAATGACGATCCACGCGACCTGAACATTGGCGGCGATCACCTCGCGTGCGAACACCAGGAGCATTCTGCTCCACTCGAACGGCCGGCGAATCCGCACGGGCTGCAGAAAGAAATTGCGGCAGACGAAGACGACAAGAGCGGCCATGACATAGCCGGCGACGAAATCGCCGACGCCGTAGCCTTCGCGCAGGATCATCCAGCCGAGGGCGAGGAAGAGTGTGTAGATTGGATGTGGGAGGAAGGACGTCATGAGGATGGCGGCCGGTGAGCGGTGATCGGCAGTCGGTCAACGGTGATCGGCGATTGGTTGGCGGTGGCCGGTGTTCGAACAGAGGTCATCGCGTTGACGCGATCGGACACCGGCGCCACGGCAGCGACGTAGGCCGCAGTGTCCAACGTCTGCTCCGCCGTCGATCGTGCGAATTCGTACACGGGTTGCGCCGCCAGGGCGATGGTCGCCGAAAACGACACCAGTAGCCCGGCGGCAGCCAATTGGCCGCGGCTCACTCGACCGATGTCGCCCTCGGGCTGAGCGCCCCAGAAAGCCATGGTCCAGACCTTCACCATCGAGAAGAGCGTCAGCAAGCCGGCAACGAGGCCGATCGTCACTGCGACGTATCTCCCTTCGGCAATGCCGGCAGCCAGCAAGACATACTTGCTCAAGAAGCCGCTCGTCGGCGGCAAACCGGCGAGCGACATCGCGGCGACAAAGAACAGCAGCGCCAAAGTCGGCGAGCGCTCCGCCAAACCACCGAGCCGTTTCAAGTCCTTGGCGCCGCCGAGCCGCTCACCCAGACCACTGACCAGGAACAGCGCGCACTTCACGATGGTGTAGTGCACCATGTAGAACACCGCCGCGGCCACGCCGCCGACCGTAAACAACGCCAAACCAAAGGCGAGATAGCCGATCTGGCTGATGATGTGGAACGAGAGCAAGCGCCGAATCTCCGTTTGAGCGACGGCGCCGAGGACACCGACGATCATCGAGACGGCTCCCAGAAAAATCAGCACCTCGGCCGCCGGCGCCCGTATTTCGGCGAACACCGTGGTGAAGACGCGCAGCAAGGCATAGACGCCGACTTTGGTGGCGATGCCGCCGAACATCGCCGATACCGGCGCCGGCGGGGCAGCGTAGGAATCGGGCAGCCAGAAGGCGAGGGGCAATAGCGCTGCCTTCGCGGCGAATACCACCAGCAACGTCATCATCGCCACGTGAAGCAACGCTGTGTCACCCTCGTGCACCAACGGCACTTTGATTGCCAAGTCGGCCATGTTCAGCGTTCCCGTCAGTCCATACAGAGCACCGACGCCGAACAAGAAGAGCGCCGAGGTCAGCAGGTTGAGAACGACGAATTGGAACCCTGCACGCAGTTGCCGCCGGCTCGCTCCCAACGTGATCAAGCCGTACGACGCGATCAACAGCACCTCGAAGAAAACGAACAGGTTGAAGAGATCACCGGTGACGAAGGCGCCGTTGACCCCCATCAAAAGAAAATGGAAGAGCGGATAGAAGGGTAGACGCCGCAACTCGGGGTCGGGATCGGCGATGTCGTAGAGCACAACGGCAAGCCCGGTCATCGCCGCCAACAACAACATGATGACCGTAAGGCGATCAGCGACCAGGATGATCCCGAACGGTGCCGGCCAGTCGCCGAGGCGGTGGACCAGAATCGTGCCGCCCGCCACAGTCGCCCCGAGACCGACTTCGATCGCCAGCAGGCCGAGTAACGAGACTACTGTGAGCCAGCGCTGCCATCTACGGCCGTTGACCACGAGCAGTACCGTTGCTGTCATCAACGGCACGAGGACCGGGACGACCACCCAGTTGGCTGTCATGTCGGCATCGCTTCGTTCCTCTCCCACAGGGCCCACAGGGAGAGGTTAGGTGAGGGAATGAAATGATCGCCGCAGGCGCTGCTTAACAAGGTGACGCTGCACGTCCTGACATCGTATCCCCTCACCTGGCCTCTCCCGGAGGAGACTGTCGATAAACGCCACAGGTCCCTCGATACGGCCGCTGAGAAGACGCGGCCTACTCGGGACGAACGGAGAAAGGTCTTGTAAATCAAGGCCACAAATCCGCTCGT
>Ga0187892_10007029_pt1 | contig 16293 bp, 15 predicted proteins | sample MA1701073metaG_FD_139345 | JGI IMG/M metagenome (GOLD analysis project Ga0187892, IMG submission 139345) | Bio-ooze microbial communities from a basaltic lava cave in the Kipuka Kanohina Cave System on the Island of Hawaii, USA - MA170107-3 metaG ... | reverse complement strand
ATCAACACGCCGCCGCTCGTCCACGAGAGGCTATGCTGGCCTTGCTGAATGTTGACGCCGAGCGTGAGCGACGGAAAGCGCGTCTGGTTGCCGATGTGCTCCGCCGCAAATTGATCGAGCGAGATCGTATTGCGAAAGCCGCCGCTCGAGGGGTGCGGCGCGGCAGTCAGAAAGCAATTGTCCGCCGGATGCCCGGCGTCTACGTCCGGATGCCAGACGCCGCTGAAGACCGTGAACTCATTGCGATGCGCGCGCAAATCTTCGAGATAGGGCGAGAGTTGGTAGTTGAAGCCTTTCTGATCGGGCGCGGGAAAGAACTTCGGCGGCAGCACGCCGAGGTTGTTGCAGATGGCGAAGAAGCGGCGCGGCGCGGGAGCTTTTGATTCAGCCCGCGCAAACGCAGGCGTCATCGCGTCGAGCAACGGCAAGCTGAGAGCGACACCGGCTCCGCGCAAAAAGCTGCGGCGTGAAAGCGTGTGTTGGGTCGAGAAGTGGACGGTCTTCATGCGGATTGTTCCCCCATTGAGTTATTTGTTACGAAACAGCTCGCTTTCGATGATGGCGTGAACGAGCGATTTCACACCGTAACCGCTTTTCGCGGCGCGATCAAGAATTGCTTCGACTTTCGGGCGGTCGCTGAATTGCACTGGCGCCCCGGTCCCAAAGACGATCAGTTGACTGGTCAGGTTGCGCGCGATCTGCCGCTCGTCTTTGAGCAGCAGGCGTTTCAACTCGCGCACGTCGTGAAATCGCTGTCCATCAGGTAACGAACCCGACGCATCCACCGGCTGGATGTAACGAAAGGCAAAACGCTGGCCATTCTTGCCGATGCCGGGCGCCTTCTCGCCCTCGGCCAGCGTGCGGTATTTGTCGCGCCAGCCGCCGAAGACGTCGAAGTTTTCGAGCGCAAAACCCGCCGGGTCAATTTTCGCGTGGCACACATTGCAAGCGGCTTGCGTGCGATGTTTGTCGAGTTGCTGCCGCAGCGTGGTCGCGCCGCGGATGTCGGGTTCGACGGCTGGCACTCCGGCTGGCGGCGGCGGCGCGGGTTTGCCGAGGATGCGTTCCATCATCCACGCGCCGCGCACGACGGGCGAAGTGGTCGTGCCGTTCGCCGTGACTTTGAGCACGCTGGCTTGCGTGAGCAATCCGCCGCGCGCCGAATCGGGCGGCAACGCCACGCGGCGAATCTGTGAGCCTGCGACGCCCGGCAAGCCATAATGGCCGGCGAGCCGTTCGTTGATCATCACGAAATCCGAAGCGATCACGTTGCGCGCGGGCAAATCGCCACGCACGAGTTCGGCAAAAAACTGGCGTGTCTCAGCGATTGAAGATTCCACCAGAAAGTCATCCAGATAATAATCGGCGTAAAGCAACTCATCGGGCGAGGTGATGTTCACCTTGCGCAGATCGAGCCAGTAATCGAGAAAGGCCGTCACGAAGCGTTGCGCTCGTGGGTCGCCCAGCATGCGGTCCACTTGCGCGCGCAACACGGCGGGCTTGCGCAACGCGCCTTGCTGCGAGAGTTCGCGCAAGATCGCATCCGGCTCTGAATTCCAGAGGAAATACGATAGGCGCGCGGCCAGGGCGTGATCGTCCAATCGCCCCGGTTTTTCTTCAAGCGTGACGAAGGCGGGCGAGCACAGCACGGCGGAATACGCCGTAATCATCGCATCGGCAAAGCTGCCGCCGTTTTTCAACGCAGCGTCCGCCAGTTTCAGGAAGCGTTGCACGTCTTCTTCAAACGCTTGTTGTTGCGGGCGGCGATAAGCGCGTAGGAAGTTGCGCAACAACCGCTCGGCGTCGGCGAGCGGGAAGTTCGAGATGATTTCGATTTGCCCTTTGGCGTTCTTTTTGACCGGCAAATCGCCGAACATCAGGCGATGCCCGCGCCCCGGCCATTCGTCATAAATCGGCCCTGTGACTTCCAGCCAGCGAAACGCTACGCCCGGCTGCCCATCTTTTTCCGCCAACGGATTGCGCCAATTGGGCGGGCGCGAGCGAAACAGCCGCACAGCGTCAGGCCGGATCGTTTCGTCTTTCAGCAAATACACTTCGAGTTCCTGCACTGACGGTTCGGGCGAAACGTCTACATTGCCCAGCAAACGCATCTGGCGCGGCGGGATTTCGGCATAGAGCGTAATGGGTTCACGCGTGCGTCCGGCGGAGGCGACATCACGGCTTGGCTTCCACCATCTCTCTTCGTTTTCCGGCCCGGCCCAGAACGAATGCGCGTTGAGGCGCAATTTGTAACGACCAGGCACGGGAGCCTTGAATTGATTGAAACGGATTTCCAGCGGCTCATACGAACTCGCCACGACGCCCATGCTTTCCAGTTCGCGTTTGACCGGATCGGCTGCGCCTACGGTCATCGGCGCTTCCTTTTTGAGGACGGCCACGTCAGCGGCATTGCCGAGCAAGGGAAAGGTCGCGCGTTCAGAGGCGCGGTTGAATTGCGAGAATTCGATTTTGTTGGTGAACGCCCGCTGTTCACGGGCGTAGTAGCGTTTGGTCACAGTGACAGGCTGTTTCTCGTCGCGCGCCAACACTTCGCGCAAAGCGTATTCCGCCGCTGTCAGATAGCGATTGATTTGTACGTGCGACACGCCGAGCGCCTCGCCGGATTTGTTGAAGCGGTGGGCCTCGCCGTCTTCGGGCAACAACTCTTTGATTTGCAGCCACGGCGCGTCGAGCAGATCGCGCAGCGTGTTTTCGTATTCGTAACGGTTCATCCGCCGCCACACGGCGCGGCCTTCGCGGCGAATGCGCGCCGCGTCCGCCGCGATCATCGGTGGCGCGAGGTTTTTGAGAAAAGCGGCGCGCTCCGCGGCGTCGGGTTGCGGCGTATTCTTCGGCGGCATCTCGCCGTCGCGCACGCGGTCATGAACTTTCACCCAAACAGCGAACGCTTTAGCATCTGCCGGATCAAACTTGAGCGAGGTCAGATCGAGATCGCCTTTCTTCGTCCGGCTGTCGTGGCAACCGAAGCAATTCGCTTCCAGAAAATCGCGCACATTCGTTGAGTTGCGCGACTGCCGCGCGTCGGCATCCACGTTCAGGGGGTTCGGCTGCGCTGCCCACCAGGCGACGAGGGCGAGCGTGAGAACAGCAATGATTTTGCATCGTCGAGTCATAGCTGTGGAATAGTACGAGAAAAAACCTGGCAGAGGAATGGCGGCAAGGGAATATTCTTCATTCTCTCGCCCTCATTCCTCCGCCTTTATTCCTTTACCATTGAAGTTACCACTCGATCCGCGTTGTTCTTGTCCATTTCGAGCAGGTTGTCGGCGTAACCGGCCTGGCCGGCTTCGACGACTTTGATATAGCCGGTCGGCAACAGCTTGCTGACCAGGTTGAGCGAGCCGTCGGGCACGACGATGCTCGAGGTGGCCGGATCGAAGAGCGCCGCGCGCCCGTTCTTGTCGCGCGGAACCGCATAAAGTAGATAACGCAGGCCCGCCGTCACCGTCAGCCTCGGCGTCACCTTCCATTCGTCGCTGGCCCCGGTCGAGTAGGTGCGGATCAACCGCTCTAACGGCACGGTCGGAAAGTTGCGAGCCGCTGAATTGGGAATGCCGAGCAGGAAGTCGGCGTACGGGTGATTGGAATAACGATTGGTAAAGGTCGCGCTGCCAAACAGATTGGCCGCTTGCCGCAAATCGTCCGTATGTCCCCAGCGCAATTCGCCGCCGATCTTGGTCGTGTGGGCGCCATCGGCAGGTGATCAGACGACAGTCCCCAACGGGCTTCGTTGATGAGATTGGGAGTGATCGTCTGCGTATAAGAGACCAGCCACGATCGCAGGTTGCGCGTGCGGCGGAACTGCTCAGTGACCAGCGGGCTGGACTCGAAGCCGGGGATGTCCCAGTAAACGCCGATGAAGCGCCCGTAGACGAACGATTTCTCGCTGAAGCGATGATCAACGCGCGCCATCAATTGAGGCTGATGCGAGAAGATGGGGTTTTGCCTGTTCTCTCGATAATTCAGGTTGGGGCGCACGCCGTCACCACCATCCGTGATGTCGGCGTTGTCGGTGGTCGAGATGTCCACGCCAAACGGCGTGCCGCTCACGAACGCCCAAACCCGCCTGGCCTTCGGCAAATCCCAGGTATAGTTGAAGACGAACACAGGCGTTTGGTCGAACGATGCCTCGCCATAAGACCACACTCGGTAGGGCCGGTACCTTGGCAGTCCGGAACGATCCGTGTTGCCGTAATCCATCGTCTTCGACCAAGTGTAGACCACACCGAACTGGAAGCCGCGCGAGAAGCGGCGGTTCACCGGCGTTTGTAGCGAGTTGTATTTCGACGTGCCCCGAATGCTCGACATAGGTGATGTCGCCGTAGTATCTCTAAGCTCTGCTCTCGATCCTGCCTTGCAAGAGCGCGCGCGCCATCAGTTGATCGCGCCGGATCGCTGGCTGGCTGATTTCGAGAAGATCGCCATCCGCGATGAAGTGCGGCCACTGATTCTGAAAGAAAATGCGCTGCGGTTGTTTGGGCTATCATAATTGCTCCTATGGAAAATCAACCTCGCAACGCAGTGCAGGTCGGTTTGATCGGCGCAGGCATCCAGGCTTCGCGCTCGCCGCATCTGCACGAATGCGAAGCGCGCGCGTTGGGCTTCACCTGTTCCTATCAATTGATTGATCTTGCGCAACTCGGCGTCGGCGTCGAAGCCCTGCCGCAGTTGCTCGCGCCGGCGCAGGAACAGGGCTTCGCTGGAGTGAACATCACGCATCCTTGCAAGCAAGCGGTCATTCCGCTGCTCGATGAATTGTCAGCCGAAGCCGCCGCTATAGGAGCAGTCAACACCATTGTTTTCACCGCGGGCAGGCGCACAGGTCACAACACCGACTGCTTTTGGCTTCGCCGAAAGCTTCCGGCGCGCGCTGGCTGATGTAGCGCTCGACAACGTAGTCCTGCTCGGCGCGGGCGGCGCTGGTTCCACCGTCGCCAATGCCGCGCTGCAAATCGGCGTAACAAAATTGCTGATTCACGACGTAGACAGCGCGCGCGCAACTTCGCTGGCCGAACGATTGCGGCTGCGCTATTGCTGAAGTCTGCGCGGGCGCTGGGCTGCCGCACATTGGATGGCGGCGGAATGGCGGTTTTTCAAGCGGCAGAAGCCTTTCGTCTGTTCACAGGTGTGACGCCCAATGGCGAACGAATGCTGCGTTGTTTTGCCGAAATGAAGTGAGTGGGAATCTGCGGCTAAGGCGCAACCAGGACTCGATCGCCTTCCCAATAATTGGGGTTAGACTCAAAGCCGAACAATTCGCGCGTCTGATTCTGGCCGTGGCGGGCTGCAAACCCGAAAACATCATCAAGATGACCGTCTGGGTCAAACCAGACCGTCAAGCAGTGGATACGCGAGCTTGAAGAGCAGGGAAGCGACTACATCCACGCCGACCGGATTACGTTCAAGCATCTGGCGAAGGAGTACGAAAAAGAGCGACTCATTGAGCCGGTCTACAAAGACGGCGTGAAGGTGCTGGGCTTGCGCGATTGGAAAGGGCAGCGCAACCGCCTTGCCGTGCTGGTCGAATACTTCGGAGCGAAACGAATCCGTAGCATCACGGCGGCTGACCTGGAACGCTACCGCAAAGATCGGCTGCAAACTCCGACCAAGATGCGCCAGGAAGAGCGAAGCGTGGCGGATGTGAATCGTTCGCTAGCGTTGCTCCGAACTGCCTTGACCTTCGCGGTCAAATCCGGCTGGCTGATTCGCAATCCCTTCACGATGACGACCGGCATCATCTCGACCGCGCAAGAAAACACACGGGAGCGCGTGCTCTCGACCGACGAACAGCGCCGACTTTTGCAAGCCTGCCAAAACATCGTTCGACGCCACATCTATCCGCTGGTCCTGACCGCGCTCGATTCTGGCGCTCGCAAGAATGAGCTTCTGACCCTGCTATGGCGCGATATGGACGCCGACAAAGGTCTGATGCGCATCACGGCGGAAAACGCGAAAACGAACAAGGCCCGGACGATTGACCTTGAACCGATCACAGTTGCGGAGATTCGCAAGCTCAGGGAGCTGAGCGGCGGCGATCCCGATGAGCGCGTCTTCGGCATCAAGAAGACGTTTCGGAGAGCCTGGGAATCGGCGATGCGCGAGGCCGAAATCGAAAACGCCCGCTTCCACGATCTGCGGGCGACGGCGATAACGACCTGGCTGCTTCGAGGGATGCAGACGGAATTTGCAATGCGACGATCCGGCCACACCGAGCCGAAGACGTTTCAGCGGTACGTCAGAATGTGCGATGAGATTCGACAGAAGCAGCGCGAGCAGTTGCGCGAATGGGACCTGGCAGCAAGCCTTACATCGCTGGCGACGCCGGAGTTGACTGGCTTCGTTGAACCGTCGCGCCCAGAGTTGATCAACTAACGAGTTCGGTTCGCTCACTCACGCCAGCCAGCGTGAGGACGGATGGGCGGCTGAAGCGATGGACACCTTTCATGCCAACGGCGAAGAGGTTTCGACTTCCTTGCTGGTCCATTGAGAAAAAAATTTGATGGCCTTTTTTTGGCTATAAATTGCACTGAATAAAGAACTTTGAATTTCTCTATAGAGAAAACCCCTGTATAATCAACGGTTTCCGGCGCTCGACCTTATTGAATTTAAAATCAAATTGAGTACTCTGGAAGTACTTTGGATAAGAGGTAAAGCAGGCGATCACAGGCCCGTCTCGAAAACTAACCCGTGATCACCTGAACTACCAACCTGACTCAACAGGCGGTTTTGCCCCTAGCAGAACTGCCAGGAGGTTTTTTGATTATGGCCGAAGCCCGATCTAAAGGGAAGAAAGCGACGAAAAAGAGGCGTGTCCGCCCGTTGATTGAGCCGTTGCGCAACTATGACCGCGCTGAAGGCGCAGCCGCTGTAGGCTGTTCAGTCATCACTTTGATTCGCGCCTATGACGGCGGCCATCTGAAGGCGTATCGCGTGGGGCGGCGTTTATTTCACTCTGGCCAGCACCTAATTGACTGGATGGAGGCTGGTGGAAAAACGAGCAGTGCAGCATCGCGCGCACCATCTGTGAGCGCACCAAGCGGCCTGTAATTTGCCGCAATGAAGAATCCTCGCAACCTCACAGACATTAACCCTAAAAATTTTTTTTGGGCAGAGTTTCGACCAAGAACCCTCTGCCCAAAAAAAAAGAAATCAAAACTATGAGTAGCCTACCAGATTCGCAGATTTTTTCAAATGAAGAATTGTCGATGAATCGCAACCTCACTCGTGACGATTTATCGAAACTGATCAGCGGCTACCTGACGCCGGAGATTGCATCAGCGGCGGGGATTGGTCGCGTTGATTCGACAGAAGGCGCGCAGATTGTCGGACGGCAGCCACGCAACGGCTATAACTATGCTGGCTTAATCTTCCCGTACTTCTGGCCAGGCGAGGACAGGCCGCGCGAGTTCCGGCTCAGACGTGATGAGCCGGACCTTGAAGCCCAGCCGGATGGCAGCTTCAAAGAGAAAGGCAAATACCTTTCGCCGCCTGGCAAAGGCAATCTACTCTATTTTTCGCCAAATACTCCCGCTGACTGGCTGAGCAATCCAGACATCCCGATCACGATCACCGAAGGCGAAAAGAAGACGCTGGCGCTGTCTCGGTTTTATTCTGAGCGCGGCGAACAGCGGCTTGTGATTGGCCTCTCCGGTGTCTGGAACTGGCGCGGCACGGTCGGAAAAACAGCGAACGCCAATGGGCGACGGCAAGACGTGAAAGGAGTCATAGCGGATTTTGATCGAATCAACTGGCAGCGACGTGAGGTCTTGATTGTCTTCGATGCGAATGCTGCGACGAATGACAGTGTAGCAGCGGCGCGGCGCGAGCTGGCGAAGGAACTACGGCGGCGCGGTGCCGTTGTCTGGACCGTGGACTTGCCAGGGATTGCAGGCGTGAACGGGGTAGACGATCTGCTTGCGTTGAAGGGCGCGGAGTTCGTTGCTGGCGTGATGCGTGGAGCGCGTTCAGTCGAGAGCGTCGCATCGGTCGAATCGGATGGCAGAGAGTGGTCTGAGCCTTTACCACTGCCCAACGATCTACTTGAGGTACCCTCACTACCTGAAACACTCATACCGGAGTCGTTGCGTGGCTGGCTGGCGGACATCGCCGAACGGCTGCAAGTGCCGCTTGAATTTCCGACTGCTGCGGCCATCGTCTGTCTCGCCAGCGTCATCGGCAACCAAGTCCGCATTCGTCCGAAGCGACGTGATGATTGGACGGTCACGCCCAATTTGTGGGGCGCGATAGTTGGGCGGCCTGGCGTGATGAAGTCGGCAGCTATTGCCGAAGCGATGAAGCCACTCTATCCGCTGGTCAAAGACGCCGCAGCTAAGCATACCGAAGCATTGAATAGATGGCAGTTTTTAAAGGAAGCTGCGAAAGCGAAAAGGGAAGCTCTGCGTGCTGCGATGAGGGATGCGGCCAAGAAAAAGATTGACAGCGACCTCGAAGAGTTCAGCGCCCTGCTCGCCGAAGAAGAGATCGCAGTGCCTGCCGAACGCCGGTACATCACCAATCAGACGACCGTTGAAAAATACGGGGAACTGCTCAGCCAAAATCCGAAGGGCTTATTGATTTTCCGTGATGAGCTGAGCGGCTGGCTGCGCTTGCTTGACGATGAAAGGCGCACGGGTGATCGCTCCTTCTATCTGGAAGCTTGGAATGGCGATGGTAGCTACACCTATGACTGCATTGGGCGCGGGACCATCAAAATCCCCAACACTACCACCAGCATTTTGGGCGGGATTCAGCCAGGCCCTCTTGAAAGCTACCTCCGCAACGCGCTCGGTTACGGAGAAGGCGATGACGGTTTGATGCAACGATTTCAGATGCTCGTATACCCAGACATCAAAGGTGATTGGAAGCTTGTGGATCGCCAGCCAGACAGCGAGGCCAAAAATCGCGCGTTCGATATTTTCAAGAAGCTGAGCGAGCTTAATGCACAATCATTGGCAGCCGAAGTTGAAGTTGGTGAAGCCGACAAGCCTTTTCTTCGTTTCTCCGACGAAGGCCAGGAATTTTTCAACGAGTGGTTCGTTGATTTGAATCGCTCACTACGGTCGGGCGAGTTTGAACATCCGGCGCTGGAAGCGCATTTCGCCAAATACAAGAGCCTGATGCCATCGCTCGCTTTGATCTTTCATCTTTGCGAAATGGCGACCGGCCAAGCGGTAGATCAGGTCAGTTTTCAAGCGGCAGAAATGGCCGCTGCTTGGTGCAGTTTTTTGATGGAGCATGCTAAACGGATTTACGGCCTGGGAATCGGTGCGGCGGCGATCCACGCACGCACGCTGGCCAAACACCTACAGGCGGGTGATCTGCCTGACCCCTTCACTGCGCGCGAACTTTACTTGAAGCACTGGGCAGGATTGGCTTCCTCGAAGGCCGTTGAAGAGCCGCTTGACCTGCTGGAAAGTCTGCACTGGTTGGGGTCAGTGCAGATTCAAACAGGTGGCAGACCGATGACGCACTATTTGATCAATCCCGAAATCCGAGGAGTTAAAGTGTGAGGAACTACTTTGCTTCTTTCCAGGCCGGTCAATCTGCCGCTGAAAAATCAGCGAAAGGCTTAGGGGAGCAAGTATCAAAAGTATCGAAAACGGTTTTCGATACTTTTGATACTTGCCCAAAGAGGCGCACTGCAACCTTTTGCCCGGTGTCTGATAACGGCCTGTCTGAGTTCGGCAATGGCCGTCAGATGATGGCCGCAGCGTTGGCGCGCCACGAATGCCCGGACGGTTGCGGCCCGCTGGTCTTACAAGATCGTGCGCGCGATGTTTGGTTCTGTCCCGCTTGTCGGCTGTGGGTTGTCGAAGGAACGGTTCGATGATTGATCAAAGAGATAAGCGGATCAGGTTGAATTGAGCCGAGCAGACAAATAGTTCGCGTCAACTATTCGCTGAGATGTTCGACACGGGCAGTCTCTCACATCGTCGGCGCATTGATCGCAAAGCTCGACGTGGCCGATCAACAACAAACTGTGGTAAGTAACCGAATGAAGAAAAGTCGAAGAGTCGGAGCCGCAAATTATTCGCGTCAACTATTTGCGTGCTCGTTTCCGGCGATGTCGGATGGCGTACAGCCAGCGACTCCGAGCGCCGACTACAAGGTGAGGGGCGATTAGGTGATTTGCCTCATTTGCCCAAGTCACAAAAAAGAACAGAGAGAAGGAAGAAATAATGGCCGACGATCTAACAACAGTTTTACGATTTCAAGGCGATCCCTCAAGCGCGCTCGCGGCATTGAACAGCCTCAGCGCGTCGTTGCAGCGCGTCGCGGCTCAGGCTCAGGCCAGCTTCGCGGCGCTCGCGGGAACAAGTACACAGGCCGCGAACGCGATCACCCAGGCTGCGACAGCAGCCAGGCAAGCCCAGACATCTACTCAATCGAGCGCCCAGAACGCCGTCCAACTGGCCCAGGCAACTGCCCGGCTTCAAGTCGCTCAGGGCAATCTCGCGGGCGCGCAGGTCACTCTTCAAAACGCCCTGGCGGGCGTGAATCAACAGACAGTCCAGGCGATTCGATTGCAAACCCAACTGGCCCAGGTCAACGCGAAGATCACCCAGCAATCGAATGTGTTGAGGTTCTCTTCGACGGTCAGAGAGGCCGGAGAGTCAATCCAGCAAGCCGGATTTGCCTTGCTCGGCTTCACGGGCGCGATTGTCGGCGTGGGGCGCAGCGCCATTCGTTCGGCCATTGATCTCGATAAACAGGTCAACGTTCTCAAAGCTTTCACCGGCAGCGCCCAGGCTGCCGAAAAGCGCCTGGCTGAGTTGATCGCCACCGCCCAGAAGACGCCGGGCTTGACGACCACGCTGGCCGCGACCCTCGACGCTCAGTTGCGCACGGCAAATGTCACCGAGCAGACCATCAACAAGATTTTGCCGGCAATTGGCAAGCTTAACGCCGTCTCGACGCTGGGCGATCCTCAGCAGTTCGCCCGCAACTTGATTCAACTGGTCACACAGAATTTCGAGCGGACAGACTTGAAAGAGTTGGTCGGTCAATCGCCGCTCGCTGGCCAACTCATCAAGCAGGTCTTCAACGTTGACAGCCCGATAAACTCCGAGGCCATCAGATCAGCCGCGCAACGCCTGGGCATTCGCACGGCTGATGAGTTGTTCACGGCGCTGGCTCAAGCCGCCGCGACAAATCCGAAACTCGCCAACGTCACCGAGAGCCTGGGAACCCAGATCGAAAAACTCCAGGATCGCATCGCCGTCGCGCTTCGGCCTCTGGGTCTTCAATTGCTCGAAACCATCGTCCCGGCAGTTGAAAGGTTGGTGCCAATAATTGAAGGGCTGTTCAGGGCGTTCGCGCAATTGCCCTCGGAGCTGCAGACAACGGTCATCGCATTCGGCGCATTGGCTGCCGCGCTGGGGCCGATTGTGATAGTCATCGGCGGGTTGATCCAGACAGTTGGCGCAATCGGCAACCTGATCACGGTCGTGAAAGGTCTATCTGCTGCCTTTGGAGGATTCGCCGCGATCCCGGCCTTGCTCAATCCCGTGACGCTGGCGATTGCCGGCATCGTCGCCGTGCTGGGCGTGGCTGCTCTGGCCTGGGCGAGCTACGAAACCGCGTCTGAACGCGCGGCGAAGGCGTCAATTGGGACGATCACGGCGGCGAAGACTTCGATTGATTCGTTGAAGAGCCTGCAAAGCCAAGCCCAGGCGCTGGCGACCACTCAGGGAGATTCAGCGACAGAGCATGAGCGATTGCGGGCGATCATCTCCCAGCTTGACCCCGACACCCGGACTTACATTGAGACGATCACCGATGAAAAGACTCAGGCTCAGGAACTCAATCGGGTTCTGAAAGAGCAGATCGCGCTGAAACAGGGCGATCTCAGTAAGACGTTTGGCGACATTGGCGATGCAGCCGGAGAGTTGCAGACCAGAATTGGCGGGCTGGCCACACAGTTAGAAACCCTGCAAAAACTCAGTGATCGTCTGGCTAACTCCGGTGATCGTGACTTGGGTCTGCGTGAACTGCGCGAGGTCTCGACGGGCTTCTTCGGCGCGCCCATTGAATCGGCTGAAGCGTTGGGCAAGCAGATCAACGAGACGAGGACGGCTGTTGACGGGGCGCGTAGCGCGCTGGCCAACTTCGGCGCGCAGGTGTCGGCTTACCTCAAGCTCAGCGGGCTGACCGTCGAAGAGTTCAAGGCCCAGCAGATCGCGCTGGGTCGCACGGAGTCCCAGGTCAACGGTGCGATCACTGCGTATCAGGCGTTCCAGCGCCAGCAGGAAGCATCGGCCAAGAGTGCTTCGAGTACAACCAGCTTCATTGATCAGCAGCGCGCGGCGGTTGACGCTCTGGTTGCCTCGATTGACCGTCTCAACCAAGCCGCCAACACCGAGGTTGATCGAAAGATCAAGGAGATCGCGCTGACCGCGAAGACTGCGGCTGAGGCGAAGGCTAAGCTGCAACAGGCTCTCGCCCTTGACGACGACTTTTTCTTTGCCGTCCAGGAACGCAATCGAGTCCGGGCAAATGTGGCCGCGTTGAACAATGATCCGCGCCTGAATCCGAGGCAGAGGTCAGGGTCTGCTGCCCGGCGCGTTGCCGCTGAGCAGAGGTCGGAAGCCTCAGCCGAATTGAAGCTCTTGCGGCAGATCGAACAGGAACGTGAACTTGACGCCCGGCGCGCAACTGAAGGGCTGAAGCGCGCCCTCGACGACCGGCTGATTGATGTTCGCACGTACACAGACCGGGCCATCGCCATTGATCAGGAGCTACTCAACGCTCGCCTGGCCAGGCTGAAAGAAGAGGAAGACGCGGCGGTTCGCTCAGCCAAAAACCAGGCCGACGCCGACGCCAAACGCCACGAGGTCAGACTCCGCGCTGAGCATGCGATTCTGGATTCCGAGCTTCGTCAGGAAGAGTTGCGACGGCAGCGACGCGACGCTGAATTACGCGCCGTCGAAGAGCATGAGCGCGCGTTGGCCGACATCCGCGAGATTAACCGGCAATCGCAGGAAGACGGTATCCGCGAAGCCGCGTCACAGGGGCGCGTGGGCGCTGTCGAAGTTGAAAATCGCCTGATCGAAATCGAGCGTGAACGCTTCGACGAACGCAAGCGCCGGCTGCAGGAAGAATTCGTGTTGGCGCGAGCAAATCTCCAGGAGCGCCAGCGGATCAACGACGAACTGGCCAAGCTCGCCGCTGAGCGGGCGGCTTTCGAGCTTGACGCTTCAGCCCGAATTCGAGCAGCTCAGCGCCAGGAAGCCGAAGCGTTCACCGATTTCATTCGCGCCCGGGTCCGCGCCCTGGTTGACCTTCGTAAAGCCGAACTCGACGCCCAGGCCGCGCAGACGGCGCTGGCCGTTCAGCGTGGACAACTCACCAGGCGTGACGCTGAGGTTCAGGAACTCGAACGACGGCGCGAGTTGATCCGAATCGAATCCCTCGAACGCCAGCGGGCGATTGAGCAGCAGGCCGCAGACCTCGAAAAACAGGCGCGCGCGGCCCAATTGGGCGCGGCGGCGCTGGTCGAAATCGAGCGCCAGAAAAACGCGGCGCTGAAAGCCGAGCGCGACCGGGCGAACGCTGAACAGCAGGCCCTCGACGAACAGCGGCGCGCAGTGGCGTTGACGCCAGGATTCGGCCAGGAGGTTGCCCAGGTCATCGCCGGTATCGAGCAGTTACTCGGACGGCAGCTTACCCAATGGGAGCAATTGCGCGTCGCCATCGCACAGACCGCGGCGACCGCCAAAGAAGAAGTCCCGAAATTCACTGCCGTACTGATGCAGATGCGCGAAGCCGTGACAACCGCGCTGGGCGCGTCCATCGCGGCGTTCGTCTCAGGCCAAGCGACGATCAGACAGGCAGCGGCGTCCTTCTTTGCTGCGGCGCTGGCTCCATTGAAAGACTTTCTGCTCAAGAAGGCCCGCGCGGAATTCGCGCTGGCGCTCGCGGACGCTGCGATTCTCAACTTCGTCGGCGCGGCGAAACACACGGCGGCTGGCATTGCCCTGTCAGCGGCGGCAGGACTGATCAGCGGCGGCGCGTCGGCGATTGCTGGCGGCGGTTCTGTCGCGGGGGCCGCTCTCTCGGCTGGCGGCGGTTCGGAGAGCCGTGGCCAATCCGGGACGCGCGAGATTAACCAATCAACCCCCCTCAATCGCCAGGAGTCGCAAATCATTATCCTCCGGCCCGAATTCAACGTGCGCGGCGATCTTCGTCGAGGCGTGCTTGAGTTGGTGGCCGAAGACTTCCACAACAACGGCCAAACGCGCCAGATGATCAGGCGCGACAGTGGCCTGGATTAGATCGAAAAGGAGATAGAAAAAATGAGACCTTTCGTAACTTCGCTGACCGCGATCCTCACACATACGAACGATGATGGACAGCTCAACTACATCGAAGTCGGCTCTATGTGTCGCATTTATATCGTTCCAAGCCTCGCAGACGCGGAGGAACGGGGCGCGGAACACGCGCGCGAACGTTGGCCAGCGTCGAGAGGCTGGCGCTACCATTCGGCCACGCCGTCAGAACTCACGCGCGAGCAGGCGCGGCAACTGCTCGACGCCTTTCCCGATCTGGACGATCTGGATCATCCACCGGAGATGGTGATGTGAGGGGGGCGCTGTATGGCAGCCGAGACGCTCATCACAGGCCCGCAAATCAAGCGGATTCGCAAGGAGCTTAAACTGACGCGAAAGGCGCTTGGCAAGCTGTTGGGCGTCACCAAAGGCGACATACGCCACTGGGAGACAGCGGGGCCTCCGGCTGATGTGAGGGGTTTGGTTCGGTTGGCTCTCGAATATCTGCGCGTCATCAAGCGTGATGAGGGAACCTCAAAACAGAACCACAGAAAACGCGCCACGATCCGATGGAGAGACACGACGAAACTTGTCACGGTCAGCGCGAAAGTGCCGGAGGATGCTGCGGCTTATTGGGCAGTCGAAGCCAAACTCCGAGGGATCAGCATGACTTACGTGATCGGCAAGGCCCTGATAGAAGCTTACGGCGTGCCAGATGGCGCGATCCTTGAAGACCAATGAACGATCTTTTTTTTGCGAAACTTCGAGTGACTCATCACGAAATAGTTTGCACTGACTATTCGTGAGCGGCGCTCGATTCTATCAACCAATTTATCAACCAACCCATAACCGGAGGTAGACCAATGCCAGATTATTTTGCAAGAGCAGCAATGTTGAGAGACAGATCGATGCGTGCGTCGCTCGAACGACAGAGACGCGAGCGGGAACAGCGCGAGGCACAGAGCTTGCCGCAGAGGAAAAAAGACGGCGCGAAGAGAACGACGCCCTTCGAGCGGAACGTCTCAGCAAGCTCAAAGCTGAACGCGAAGAAAAACTCCTGAAGGCAGAGCAAGAATTCGACGACGCCATTGCCGACGAAAAGCTTCGTCTCAAAGGCCAGTGGCTTGTTCAAAATCCCCTGTTGACCGAGCGGGACTTTGAAACAAAAGCCTGGCCGCATCTGCGCGCAGAACTGAGACAACAGGCGGTGGATGCGTCTCTTGAAGAGGCGTACAACCGGCTAAGTTCCACTCTTGAGTACGGGCTTTGACCGGCGCTACCGATAAACGCAGGGACAAGCTTACGGTCGCTGAACTGCTTGCTTGTTCCTGTGTGTGATCTTCTTCTGAGCGCACTATTGGTATCAACAATTTGCGCGAAACAAACGCTTCACACGTTTGCCGAATTTGCCGAATTTGCCACCAAAAAACCAGCTTTTTGGGGCCTTTTCGGTCGCATAAGTGAGCAACCTTCAGTTTTTGAATGATGGACAAACGGCGGTGGTCAACACGGATTGGGAAGACCGAAGCGGCGCGAAGGGCTGGCGGTCGCCGACGCCATAACGCTGCGAAAACGAGGCGGATGTGGGAGCGACGTTTTACCATTCTTCAGATGTGCGCGATCAAAGGCGATCTGCCACGCGGTGGCCAGCAACGGCTGGCCGAGCATTTCGGCGTGCATAAGTGCGTAATCTCTCGTGATGTGGCCTGGGCGCGGGAGACGGGCTTCTTCGGGACCGGGATGATGATGCGATGTTCCTACCGCCGGAGTACCGTCACACTTATAGGGACATCAAAACCGACCAATCTTGATGCGGATATATGGCTCAAGCACAGAGGCCAACCAGGAAAGCGAGGGGCAGGGAAATAGTTCGCCCGAATAATTGTGTCCTTGCGGCAACCGTCCATTGACGCCCGGAAATTCACCCACTTCATTTTTTGCCCCCACGCTCAGACATCTCCCATTTCGGTAACCGTGCATGATTTGTGATGGCCGTTTCATTTAT
>Ga0187892_10007028_pt1 | contig 16294 bp, 12 predicted proteins | sample MA1701073metaG_FD_139345 | JGI IMG/M metagenome (GOLD analysis project Ga0187892, IMG submission 139345) | Bio-ooze microbial communities from a basaltic lava cave in the Kipuka Kanohina Cave System on the Island of Hawaii, USA - MA170107-3 metaG ... | reverse complement strand
TCGCAGCTGATCGCGCTCGATGCCGGCCGGCTGGCCGGGATCTGCACGGCGCAGGGCGGCCCGACCTCGCATGTCGCGATCCTCGCCGCCGCGCTCGGCAAGCCGCTCCTGGTCGGCGCGGGTGCGGGCATCCTCGGCATCGAGGCCGGTACGCCGCTGCTGCTCGATGCCGAGGACGGAACGCTACAGGTCGCGCCCACTTCCGCCGACGCAGGCGCCGCCGAGCGACGGCTGCGCAGCCGGCAGGCGCAGGAGTCCGCGGATCGCGCGGCGGCCGGCACCGAATGCCGGACCGCCGATGGCGTGCGCATCGAAGTGCTGGCGAATATCGGCAGTGCCGAAGAGGCGGCGCTCGCGGTCGAGAGCGGCGCCGAAGGTTGCGGGCTGCTGCGCACCGAGTTCCTGTTCCTCGGTCGCGCGACCGCCCCCGACGCGCGCACCCAGACCGCCGAATACCAGCGCGTGGTCGACGCTTTCGGTGGCCGGCCGGTGGTGATCCGGACGCTCGACGCCGGCAACGACAAGCCCATCCCCTATCTGACACAGCCGCGCGAAGGCAACCCTGCTCTCGGCCTGCGCGGTATCCGCATGGCGCTGCGGCAACCCGAGTTGCTGCGCGTCCAGCTCGAGGCCGCGATCTCGGTCAATCCGGCGACAGCCTGCCGGATCATGCTGCCGATGGTGCAGGCGCGCGCCGAGATCGAGCAGGTACGCGCGGAACTGGACGAGATCGCCCGGCGGATGCGGGTGAGTGCGCCTGCGCTCGGCGTGATGGTCGAGACGCCGTCCGCGGCCGTGATCGCCGACCGGATCTGCGAGGCCGCGGATTTCGTGTCGATCGGCACCAACGATCTGACGCAGTACACGCTGGCCATGGATCGCACGCACCCGGACCTCGCCCCACAGCTCGACGGCCTGCATCCGGCCGTGCTGCGACTCATTCGCATGACGGCTGCCGCGGCCGCGGCGAGCGCCAAACCGGTCGCCGTCTGCGGCAGCCTGGCGGCCGATCCGGTCGCGGTGCCGCTGCTGCTGGGACTCGGCGTGCAGGAGCTGTCCCTGGTCCCGCGCGCGATACCACGCATCAAGGCCCTGGTGCGCGGTTGCCGGTTGCCGCTTTGCCGCGAACTGGCGGAGCGCGCACTGACGCTGGCCTCGGCCGCGGAAGTGCGCGAGCTGGTGCAAGCCGCGCGGGATCACGGCCGATGAGGAATCTCTACGCCGGGCTGCAGAAACTCGGCCGCGCACTGATGTTGCCGATCGCGGTGCTGCCGATCGCGGGCCTGCTGTTCCGGCTGGGCCAGCCGGACCTGCTCGGCATCCCGATGCTGGCGGCGGCCGGCAACGCGGTGTTCTCGAATCTGGGCATCCTGTTCGCGATCGGCGTCGCCATCGGGCTGGCCCGGGAGAATCACGGCGCCGCGGGACTCGCGAGCATCGTCGGTTACGTGGTGGCGACACGCGGCGCCGAAGTGCTGATCGACGTCCCGCCCGAGGCGCTGGACGCGCTCACCGGCCAGGCGCGCGAGCTGGCGGCCGCTGCCTACAAATCGCGCGAGCTCGCCAAGCTGAGCGTGCCGGCCGGAATCCTCTCGGGGCTGATCGCGGGCGCGCTATACAACCGCTACGCCGACATCCGCTTGCCGAGCTATCTCGCGTTCTTCGGCGGGCGGCGATTCGTGCCGATCGCGAGCGGCCTGGCGGGCGTCGTGGTCGCGGCCGCATTCGGCTACGGCTGGCCGCTGCTCGAGCGCGGCATGGACGCCCTCAGTCACGCGGTGCTCGATTCCGGCCAGCTCGGGCTGTTCGCCTACGGCGTGCTGAACCGCTTCCTGATCGTCACCGGGCTGCATCACATCCTCAACAACATCGCCTGGTTCCTGCTCGGGGACTACGGCGGGGTCACCGGCGATCTGAAGCGCTTCTTCGCGGGCGACCCCGCTGCCGGCGCATTCATGTCGGGGTTTTTCCCGGTCATGATGTTCGGGCTGCCGGCTGCCTGCCTCGCGATGTATCACGAGGCGCAATCTGCGCGCCGCCGCGCGGTCGGCGGGTTACTCGCCTCGATGGCGCTGACATCTTTCCTCACCGGCGTCACCGAGCCGATCGAATTCGCATTCATGTTCCTGGCGCCCCTGCTCTACGCATTGCACGCGGTGCTGACCGGGCTTGCGATGGTGCTGATGGACATCCTGCAGGTGCGGCTCGGATTCAGCTTTTCCGCGGGTCTCTTCGACTTCGTGATCAACTTCGGCCAGTCGACGCGACCGTGGCTCCTGCTGCCGGTCGGATTCGGCTATTTCGCGCTCTATTACCTCGCATTCCGCTTCGTCATCCGGCGATTCTCGCTGCCGACGCCCGGTCGCGAACCCGAGGCGGCCGATACCGCGGCGCCGGTGGCCGGATCCGGCCGGACCCGCGCCTTGATCGCGGCCCTCGGCGGCGCCGGAAATCTCGCGTCGGTGGATGCCTGCACCACGCGGCTGCGACTGATCGTCGCGGACCAGAAATCGGTCAACGAAGCGGCATTGCGCTCGCTCGGCGTGCGCGGGCTGGTGCGGCCGTCAGCCGAGGCGCTGCAGGTCGTCCTGGGCCCGGAGGCGGACCAGGTCGCGGGCGAAATGCGCGATGCCCTGCGCGACGCCGCGCAGGTCGGCCGCGCTTTGCCGGCACGAATTCTGGCCGCGCTCGGCGGCCCCGACAACGTCGAAGCGATCGCGGCGGCTTCCACGCGGATCCTCGTGACCCTGCGCAGCGACGCTCCCGTAAACGCGGAGGCGCTGGCCGCACTGGGCCTGCGCGGCGTCGCCCGGCCTGCGCCGGCGCGCGTGCAGCTCGTCGTCGGGCCGCAGGCGCCGGCAACCGCTCAGGAGCTGCGCCGGCTGACCGGCGGAGCTTGACTTTCGCGCCGGCCCGCCGGCTCAGGAAGCGGCGGATTCCTTCTTATTGCCCAGGAACCAGAGCGCGCCGCCGACGACGATCAGGCCGATCCGGATCGCCATGCCCGTGGTCGGGCCCCAGTTGTCGATCCACGAGAGCACGGTGAACTCGCGGTCCATCATGTTGAGCACGAACGAGCCCGCTCCCAGCAGGACGAGCAGGCCACCGAGGCTTTTCATGAATGACCCCCTGTAGCACGAGGCGTGCGCGCCGATTGTGCACGCCGGCTCGGTCGCCCACCAGAGGAATTGAGAACCGCGTCCCAGATCGCCCGTCAGCCGGCGCGAGACGGTGCACGGTCGCATGAGTCCCGTCACGCTACCGTCTCGGGATTCCCGACCGGAACGGTGCAGGCCAGGCGACGCCACTTGAATTCCCCGGACACCACGGCAACGCAGCGACTCGGCGTCACCCAGCGCCTCGGCATCCTGCGACCCGACAGCATCCGCAACAAGATCCTGGCATTCGCGATCCTGGCGGCCCTGTTGCCGTCCCTCGTATTGGCCTGGTTCTCCTATCTGGAGAACAAGCGGTCGCTGGAGGCGAAAGCAGCCGAGGAATTGCTGGGCGTGAGCGCGCAGACCGCGCGCGAGGTGGACCTCTGGATCAAGGAACGGCGCTACGACCTGCGCGTCTTCGCCAGCTCTTACGAAGTGACCGAGAACCTCGAGCGCATCCGGCCTGCCGCCGGTTTCCAATCCGGTTCCGACCGCCCCTATCGTCATCTGGCCGACTTTCTGAGTTCCGTGCACGAGCGCTTCCCCGACTACGGCGAGCTGCTGGCAGTGGATGGCGGCGGGCGCGTGGTGGCCTCGAGCCGCGGCCAGCCGGATGCCGTCGCGCTGCCGCCGGAATGGCGCGATCCGCGCGGTGATCCGGTGGCGCTTGGTCGGCCGTACTGGAACCGTGACGCCGCGCGGCCCGAAGTCGTGATGGCCGTGCCGGTAGGAATTGCGAGCGAAGCGCGAATCGGATGGATCGTCGCCCGGGTCAGACTGCAGTTGCTGGCGGAGACGCTCGATCGCCTGGCCCCCGGCGAGTCCGGTCTGGTGTTTCTCGCCGGGCAGGACGGGCGCGTGCATCTCGGTTCCGATGAAAATTCCGCCGCCACGCTGGAGCTTCGCTACCCGCCCGAGGACATCCAGTCGCGCGTGACCGCCGAGGGACGAGCGGTCGAGTACGCGAACGTCCTCGGCCAGGCGGTCCTCGGCAGCGCGCGCCCGGTCTCCGGCCACGGCTGGGTGGTGGTCGCCGAGTTGCCCCTGGCGGAGGTATTCAGCGCGCTCGCACGCATACGCCAGGTGACCCTGATGATCGTCGTCGGCATGCTGGTCGTGGCCGGCTCGCTCGGCTATGCACTGGGACTCTTCATCGTGCGTCCGCTCGATCGGCTGACGCACGGTGCGGCCAAGGTCGCCAGCGGCGACTTTGCAGTGGACCTTCCGGTCGCCGCCGGTGGCGAGGTCGGATACCTCACCGAGGTCTTCAACAACATGGTCGCGCGCCTGCGTGCCGGTCGCGCGGAGCTCGAGCGGTTGTCGGTCACGGATTTCCTGACGGGACTCAGCAACCGGCGCCGCATGATGGAGACGCTGGAGAACGAGGTGCTGCGTTCACGCCGCTTGCACCACCGGTTCGCCGTGCTGATCGCCGACGTCGACCGGTTCAAGCAATACAACGATGCGCATGGCCACCCTGCGGGCGACGAGGTGCTCAAGCGTGTGGCCCTGGTGCTGTGCGAATCGGCGCGGGACGTCGACTTCATCGCGCGCTACGGCGGCGAGGAGTTCTTTCTCATGATGCCCGAGGTCGGCGCCGCGGATGCGGCCAAGCGGGCAGCCGGTATCCGCCAGCGGCTCGCCGGTCAGAAGTTCGTGAATGGCGCGGTCACGCTCAGCATCGGCGTGGCCGAATTTCCGGCGCACGGCGAATCCGGCGAGTCGTTGATCGCCGCCGCCGACGCGGCCTTGTACGAGGCCAAGCGCGAAGGACGCGATCGGGTGAAGGTGGCGCGGAGCTAGGGAAGCTGCCTAGCGCCGGACGCCGACCAGGCTCGCGTGAATCCAGCCGGTCCGGCCGGATTCGTGCGTGATCCGCATCCACTCCTCGGCATGCGAAATCCCGGTCACGGCCGCGCCTCCTGGCAGCGTGAACAGCACGCGGAAAGCGGTGCCGGGGCCCTCGCGCACGTTGGCGCCCGTGTTGACCGTGAGTCTGAGCGCGGTCGCGAACGGCAGCTCGCCGTCGCGCAACCCCTCGCGCAGGCTGCTGCCACCATGGCCGCGCGCCGAAAAGGCCGCGCCCTTCGCCTGGCCGGCGAGGTACAGCGCTCCCGCGTAGTTGTGCCGGTCGAATTCGGCGACCGCGAGACCGACCAGCCGGCCGACTTCCCTGGCGCCCGCTTCCGCGTCGGAAGCCTTCACGGACTGCTGGGCGATTTCCGCCTCGGCGATGGCCGCTGCCGCCTCGGCTCGCGATGCCTGGGATTGCACACGCGCCATGGCCCGGACGACTTCCTGGCGCGCCTCGTCCAGCTGCACCCGCAGGTTCTGGACCTGAGCTTCCTTTTCCAGCAGCCGAAGCTCGCTCTGCGTCACTCTGCGCTCGAGTTCCTGCACCTGTGCGGCCGTGGCGGCGGGCGCCGCAGCGGGTTCAGGCGCGGCCGGCGGAATGATCGCGGGCTCCGGCTTCTCGCGCGCGCCGGGCAGAGAGCCGCAGGCGGCCGCCAGCAGGCAGGCCGCGCTGATTGCGATGGCGCGCGCATCGATCATCCGTTTCGCCCCGGGAAGGCCTCGATTCATCGTATCAGCGCCTCCCCGGGCGATCAGGAAGTGGCCTCGCAAAGCTCATCATTAAGGTCGCGCAGGACGGCCCGGGTCGGATCGCCGTGCCCTTGGCCGGGCTGTATGTTCATCCAGTCGCGCCAGGCGGCGCTGACGCGCCCATTATGTGAAGCCCATCGCGGTCGCGGCATGGTCGGCTGGCTAGTGTCACGGTTGGGTCAGTGCATCCACGGGATTCTGCGGTTCCATGGCCGAGCGAGACAAACCGAAAAAGCTCCCGGACGATGCCGGGGGAATTGCCCATTTCGCCGAACAGCAGCGACTCGGCCACGGCCGCATCGAGTTCGACGAGCTGGGCAACGCGGTCTGGGTGCCGAACTCCGGCGCGCGCGGCAATGACGTCATGCGCAAACTGCTGGATGATCCCACGCTCGCATTCACCGACGACTTCGCGCCGGGCACGGAGAAGCGCATCCAGCACAACCAGCAGGGTCTGAAGAAGGGCTACGACCCTTACGACAGCGGCCAGCTGGTCAAGAAGGACTTCAAGAAGAAGAAGGACCTGCGCCGCCTCTCCGACTGGATCAAGAAGCGCAAGCCGAACGACGAGTGAGTCCACGCCCGGGACGGCGCACGGCGCGGCCTTGACCGGTCCCGGTGGCGCGCGCACGCTCGATCCATGAGCGCGCTGACGCTTTGCATCGGCACACGCAACTACAGTTCCTGGTCGTTGCGTCCCTGGCTCCTGTTGCGCCACCTGGGACTGCCCTTCACCGAGCGCGAGTTCGAGCTGGACAGCGAGGCGTTCCGTCGCGAGGTGCCGGAATTCTCCCCGACCGGCCGCGTGCCGGTTTTGATCCACGGCGCGCTCCGCATCTGGGAATCGCTCGCGATCTGTGAGTACGTCTCGGAGCTTGCCGGCGGGCGAGGCTGGCCCGCGGCTGCCGCGTTGCGCGCGCGGGCGCGGGCGATCGCCGCCGAGATGCACGGCGGCTTCCATGCGCTGCGCAACGCGCTGCCGATGAATGCCCGCGCGACCGGGCGCCGCGTCGCGCTCACCCCCCCGGTGGAGCGCGACCTGCGCCGCATCGATGCGATCTGGTCCGGCAGCCACGGTGATCACGACGCGGAAGGGCCGTATCTGTTCGGCGCGTTCAGCGCCGCGGATGCCATGTACGCGCCGGTCGTGTTGCGCGTCCGCACCTACGGGCTGCCGCTGTCCGCGCGCGCCGCGCGTTACCATGAGGCTATGCTCTCGGACCGCCATCTGCGCGACTGGGTGCGCGCGGCGGAGCTGGAGACCGTCGTGATCCCGCACGACGAGGCCGGCGCCGGTGCCTGAGGCCAGGGGCATGGCCTGGGCCAGCGCGCTCGGTCTGGGGGCGCGACTGGAGGAAGCGGCGGCTGGAGCGCTCGCGCACTTCGACGGGGCCGGGTCGCAGTTGCGCCCGCAGCTCGTGATCGCGTTCGCCTCGGCCGCCTTCGGCGCCGCGATCGAGCGCCTGCCGCAGCTGTTGCGGCCATGGCTGGGTGATGCAGTGCTGCTCGGCTGCAATGCCGGCGGCCTGATCGGCGGCGGCGGCGAGGAAGAGGAAGAGCCCGGAATCGCACTGCTCGCCGGCTGCTTGCCGGACGCTTCGCTCGCCGTCCTGCACCTCGAGCAGGCCACGCTGCCGCCTCTCACGGCCTCGCGTGAAAAATGGTGGCGTCTGCTGGGCCTCGGACCCGAGTCCGGCGCGAGCTTCGTGCTGCTCTCGGATCCCGGCAGCATCGATGCCGAAGCCTGCGCGCGCGGCGTCGATCGTGCGTTTCCGGGCGCGGCGGTCGTCGGCGGCCTCGCGAGCGGCGCGGCCGAGGCCGGCGCCGCGCGCCTGCTGGCCGGCAGTGAAGTGCACCGTTCGGGTGCGGTGCTGCTCGCGCTTGCCGGCAACGTGGTGATCGAGCCGGTCGTCGCACAGGGCTGCCGGCCGGTCGGGGATCCCCTGTTCGTGACCGCCTGCGACGGCAACCTGATCCAGGAGCTCGACGGGCGCCGGCCGCGCGACGTGCTGACCGCGTTGTTCGCGGCGCTCGACGAGGAGGAGAGGTCGCGCTTCGGCGACGCGCTCTGCATCGGGCTCGCACTTCCCGGCTCGCGCCAGAGCATGGGAGTCGGCGACTTCCTGGTGCGCAACGTGCTTGGCCTCGATCCGGATAGCGGCGCCCTGTGGATCGGTGCTCGCGTTCCGCGCAATGCGGTCGTGCAGTTCCACCTGCGCGACGCCATCGCCGCGGCGCGCGAACTCGAGAGCCGGCTCGACGCGGCGCTCACGGGGCGGCCGCCGCCGGCCGCGGCGCTCCTGTTCGCCTGCGTCGGGCGCGGCCGCAATCTGTTCGGCGTGACCGGGCACGATTCCGGGACGCTGCGCCGGCGCGCAAATGTCCCGGTTGCAGGCATGTTCAGCGCGGGCGAGATTGCGCCGGTCGAAGGCGCCACGTTCCTGCACGGTTACACCAGCGTATTCGGCCTCATCCGCCCGCGGTCGCCGCGCGGCTCCTGCTAGAATCGCGTAAAAAGGGGACGCATCCCTTTATCGAACTAAAGGGATGCGTCCCCTTTTAACGCCGAGCCGGAGAGATCCATGCGCCGTGTCCTCGCCGCCGCCGCGCTGGCGGTCTTCCTGGTGCCCGCCTCCGCCGACCCGCGCGGCCTCACCGCCCGGGACCTGGCGACGCTCGCCCGCGCGAGCGAGCCGCGGCTCTCGCCGGACGGACGGCTGATCGCATTCACGCTGCGCGAAACCGATCTCGCCGCCGACCGCGGCCGCAGCGACCTGTGGCTGGTGGATGCCGCAGGCGGTGAGCCGCGCCGCCTGACCGCGAGCGAGGAGAACGACACGGCGCCCGACTGGGCGCCGGATGGTGCCGGCCTCTACTTCCTGTCTGCGCGCGCCGGCTCGACCCAGGTCTGGTACCTGCCGGTCGCCGGCGGCGAGGCGGCGCAGGTCACGCGCCTGCCCGTGGACGTGGCGGGATTCCGCGTCTCGCCCGCGGGCGACCGGCTGGCGCTCGCGCTCGAGGTATTCCCGGACTGCGCGGACCTCGACTGCACGCGCAAACGCCTGGACGAGCAGAAGGCATCGAAGGCGCGTGGACAGGTCCACGACCGCCTGTTCGTACGCCATTGGGACAAATGGAAGGACGGGCGCGCATCACTCCTTTTCTCGCTGCGGCTCGCCGCCGACCGTACCGCCGCCGGCGCGCCCCTCGCGCTTACGGCTACGCTCGACGCCGACGTGCCCTCGAAACCCTTCGGCGGTCGTGCCGACTATGCCTGGAGTCCCGATGGCCGCGAGCTGGTCTTCGCCGCGCGCATCAAGGGCGCCATGGAACCCGCCTCTACCAATTCCGACATCTGGCGCGTGCCCGCGGACGGCAGTGCCGCGCCCGTCAACCTGACCGCGGACAACCCGGCCTGGGATGCGCAGCCGCAGTTCTCGCCGGACGGGCGCCTGCTCGCGCATCTCGCGATGCGCCGGCCCGGCTTCGAAGCCGACCGCTTCGAGCTCGTGGTGCGCGATGCCGCGACCGGCGCTGTGCGCTGGCGCTCGGACCGCTGGGACCGCTCGATCGGCGCGTTCCGCTTCGCCCGGGACGGGCGCCGCGTGTTCGCGCTCGCGGACCATCTCGGCCAGCACCCGCTCTGGGTCATTGACCTCGCCAGGGGCACGCAGCGCGCGCTGACCGGCCCGGGCTATGTCGCCGAGTTCGACGTCGCCGGCGAGCGCATCGCGTACACGATGCAATCGCTCACTTCCCCCGCCGACCTGCACCTCATCGACGGCGGTGCCGCGCCGCGACGCCTCACGGAGCTGAATGCGAAGCGCCTCGCGGAAGTCCGCCTGGGAGAACCGGAACAGTTCAGCTTCGCGGGCGCGGGCGGCGAATCCGTGTACGGCTACGTCGTGAAGCCGTGGAACTTCGATCCGGGAAAGAAGTACCCGGTCGCCTTCATCGTGCACGGCGGACCGCAGTCTTCATTCGGGAACACCTGGAGCTACCGCTGGAATCCGCAGGTCTACGCGGGCGCGGGCTACGGCTCGGTGTTCATCGATTTCCACGGCTCCACCGGCTACGGCCAGGCCTTCACCGATTCGATCAGCGGCGACTGGGGTGGCAAGCCGCTCGAGGACCTGCAGAAAGGCCTCGCGGCCGCGCTGCAACGCCATCCGTGGCTCGACGGCGCGCGCAGCTGCGCGCTCGGCGCCTCCTACGGCGGTTTCATGATGAACTGGATCGCGGGCAACTGGCCCGATCGCTTCCGCTGCCTGGTCAACCACGCCGGTCTCTTCGACCACCGCATGATGTACTACTCGACCGAGGAGCTCTGGTTCGTCGAGTGGGACCATGGCGGGCCGTATTTCGCGAACGCGGCCGGCCACGAACGGCACAATCCGGTGAATCACGTGGAGTCGTGGAAGACGCCGACGCTCGTGGTCCACGGCGCGCTCGACTATCGCGTGCCCTATTCGCAGGGCATCGCGGCCTTCACGGCGCTGCAGCGTCGCGGCATCGACAGCCGTTTCCTGTTCTTTCCCGACGAGAATCACTGGATCCAGAAGCCTGGCAACAGCATCCAGTGGCACGACGAGGTGCTGGCCTGGCTCGACCGGTACCTGCGCTGAGGCGCGCTCGCGCGCCTCGCGCCGGCAGCTAGGGCAGCCCGAGGTAACTGATCGCCGTTATTCCGAGACTGCGTCCGCCGTCGAACTCGACCGTGATCGTGGCGGACGGCTGGTTGAACCAACCGGTCGCGATGGTCTGCACGCCGCCGACAGCGATCGCCTGCGTCACCGAGCGCCCGCTGCCGTCATTGAGCGTCAGGGTCCCGGCGGTCTTGGTGATCACATCGACGCCCGCCAGGACGCGCGGGCCGTTGGCGAAGGAAAAACTCCGCCTGGTGGCCGGAAACGCGGTGCCGGCGCTGAAGAAGGCGTCGCGGACCCGGACGTTGTTGACGGTTTCATCCGCCCATTCCCATTGGCCGGCCGGGAAATCGAGCCGCGGTGGCAAGGACGAGGGCGGGCGTGGATAGAGACCGTCCAGCGGCGCTTCAGCCATCGGCGGCGGCGGATCGTCGAAGGTCACGCGCACCTGGAACCACGGCAGGATGCCGACAAACGTGACCGCGCGCAGAACCGCATAGATCGTGAACGGCATGGTAGTCGGCGACTGGCCGCCGCCTGGAGCCGGGTTCAGCACCCCGACCTGCACGGTCCTCGATACCGCGAGATCGCCGGTGGTGACGTCGGTCGCGACCTGATTGGGAGAAACATAACTGGTGATGCGAGCAATCCCGTCCCACCGGATCAATGAACCGGGCACGAAGTTGCCGCCCGACACCAGCATGCGGAATGGAGGACCCTCCGCCGGCACCGAATTCCGGTCATTCGGGGGCGGCAGGTTGGTCGTGACGCTTGAGACGGTCGGAGGCGGATTGTTGATCGTAAAGGTCGCCGTAGCCGTCCCGCCGCCGCCCGTGGATAACACCCGGTTGACAACCGTCACCGTGAGCATCCCGGCGTTTGCGACGAAGGACGCGCCGATTCGCAGCACGATCATGTTCGCCGTGACCGATCGCAACTCGTGCGGCCGGTACCGGACGGAGCCGAATCGGACCTCGGTAAAACCGCTCACGTAGCCGGTCCCATTGATGATCAGATCGAACGTCTGGCTGCCGGCCGTCACATTGTTCGGGCTGAGACTGGCAATCGTGGGTACAGGCGCAGGGCCGATGGTGAACGTCGTGCAGCCGGCGATGGCGAGCGACGCGATGATGGTTCGAAGCGCGGCCGACAGTCCGATGCGACTGAGCATGTTTCGTCACTGGTGCAGGGGTGCCGGGACATATCGAAGCACAGGGTCGTGCCGTGAAGCAAATCGCAGCCGGGGGCGCACGCCTCGTCGACCTCAGGCCTCGCGCCACTCGGCGCGGTAAGAAAGCCCCAGCGAGATGATGCGCTGGAGCAGCTCGCCGTAATCGATCCCGTCGTGGAGCGCAGCGTCGGCAAAGTCCTCCTCATGCTCGAGATTCGGGTTCGCATTCGCCTCCAGCACGAAGGGCGTGCCGTCCTCGCGCACGCGGAAGTCGATACGGGCGTAGCCGGACATGTGCAGCGCGTGGTAGATGCGGCGCGCGAGCCGGTCGAGCTGCTTCGCGAGCGCGGGCGGCAGCTGCTCCGCCTTGCCGCTCGTGATCCCATGCCGCTTCTGGTATGCCGAGTTCCACTTGGCGCGGCGCGTGGCGATCGGGACGCGCCCGGACTTCAACTCGCCGAAGATGAACTCCCAGGGCGTCAGCGTGCGCATGCGCCCGTTGCCGAGCACGCCGACGTACAGCTCGCGGCCGCCGACGTATTCCTCCACCAGCGCGTCCGATTGCGTGTGCTCGTGGATGAACTGGATGCGCTCCTTCAGGCACGTCGCGTCCTCGACCACGGAGGCCTGCGAGATCCCGAGCGAGGCGTCCTCGGTCGCCGATTTCACGAACAGCGGGTAGCGCAGACTTGCCGGGATCCTGGGCGCGACGCCGCGCCGTAACACGGCAAACTGCGGCGTCGGGATCCGGTGCCAGGCGAGGATCTGTTTCGACAGCACCTTGTCGCGCGACAGCATCATGCCGCGCGGATTGCAGCCGGTGTACGGCTGGCGCAGCAGCTCGAGGTAGGCGACCACGTGCTGGTCATAGGTGACGATGCCGCCGAACTCCTCCAGCAGATTGAAGCAGACCTGCGGCTTCCAGTCCTGGATCGCCGCGCGCAGCTCCGTGAGGCTGTCGCCGATGCCGACCGGCCGCGCCTCATGCCCCATCCGCCGCAGCTGGCTCGTCACGTCGAACTCGGTACGAAACTCCGCCGCGTCCTGCTCGCGCACGCCCTCGAGCGTCTCGGGCGGCACCAGCGTCTCGTGCACCAGCACCAGGACGCGCAGCTTCTTCACGATCCGCCTGCGACGAGCGCATCGGCGAGCGCCGCGATCTCCCCGGCGCGCGCGACTGAGCGCAGTGCGGGCGGCAGCGCATCGGCGCCCCAGTAGGCGCCGGCCAGCGCTCCCGCGATCGCCGCGACCGGCAGGCCCGGCGCGTCTGGCGTCGCGGCTTGGTGCAGCACGCGCTGCGGGCCGTCGCCCGCCGCGAAGGCCGCGAGCGCCGCGGCAAGCGCCGTGGCCGGCGCGTCCGCCGCGGCCCCCGGCCCGGCCACGCCGGCGCGCCAGTCGCCGGAAGCAAGCTGCTGCATGCGCGGGCGCAGCGGGAACGATTCCCACAGGCCCGGCTGCGGGCTGTAGTGCGGCGCGAGCAGTGCGTCCCGGGTGGCGCCCGCGAGCGCGCCCACGATCAGCGCCGCGAGATAGCGCACGGCGTCGAGGGTCAGCGGCGCCTGGTGCGTGATGCGCGCGCATTGCACCGCCGCCTCGAGCGCTGCGCGCGCATCGTCGCGATGCCAGAGCACGGCCGGCGCGATGCGCGCCAGCGGCTCGGCAGAGGCCTGCGCCGGGTCGTGCGAGCCAGCGTAGGGATTGCCGGTCCACTGCGCGGACGCCAACGCGCGTGCGGTCGCATCCGAGATGCCGACGCAGCGGCCGGTGCTCGACCAGTAGCCGAGGCGCTGCCAGCCCTGGTAGCGATCGATCTGGTCCGCCGCGTCGTGCCCGCCGGAGCGCACGTAGCTTTCCGCCAGGCACAGCATCATGGCGGTGCCGTCGGCCCAGGCGCCCGCCGGCAAGCCATGGCGCGCATGCAGCAGCGCCTCGCCCGCGGCGATGCCGAGCAGGAGTCCGCGTGCGCGGTCGGCGGTGCCGCGCGCCGGCGCGGCGGCAGGAGCCGGTTCGCGCGCGCGCGCCGGAGGCGCCGGCGCGCGCCGCGGGCGCCAGCTGCGCACGTACTCGCGTTGCAAATCGGTTTCCGGCACGCGCGCACAGATTTCGGAGAGCGCGCTGCCGAGCCAGCGCAAGTTGAGCGTTGCCAGCGCCGCTTCGCCGGGCGCGCCGCCCGCGACGTACCAGCAGCCGGCGACCAGGTTGGTGCGGCCGACGCCGGCACGACAGTGCAGGTAGATGCGCCGGCCCTCCTCGAGCGCAGCGTCGATCTCGTCCAGGATCTCCTGCATCTGGAGCACCGTCGCCGGCACGCCGTGGTCGCGGATCGGCTTGCGCAGGTAGGTTACGGGCGTGCGCGAATGAACTCCGGGCAGCAACGCCTCGTAAGGCGGCAGCTCGCCGGGCTCGGTCAGGTCGATGAAGCAGTCGATGCCGGATATGAGCAGTCGCCGCAGGCGCGTTGCGACCGCCTCCGGCTCAATCAGCGGATAGGGGCCCGCGAGAATGCGGCCGGGCTCGACCCAGTAGCTTTCCGGCAGCGGCCCGGCGGCCGATTCAGCCGCCGGCATCGCGCGCGCGGCTCCCTATCGCCGCGAAGTCGAAGGCTCGCGCATCGGCGAGATGCGAGACCTCCACGTTGCAGAGCGCGGTGAAGATCGAATCCACGCGGCCCGGCTGCTCGCGCTCCCAGGCCTCGAGCATGCGCGCGACGGCCTCGCGCTGCAGGTTCGGCTGCGAGCCGCAGAGCCGGCAAGGGATGATCGGAAACCCGCGCGCGCGCGCATAGCGCGCGATCTCGCGCTCCGGCACGAAGCACAACGGCCGGATCACCACGTTGGTACCGTCGTCCGATGCGAGCTTCGGCGGCATCGCCTTGAGCCGACCGCCGTGGAACAGGTTCAGGAACAGCGTCTCGACGATGTCGTCGCGGTGATGGCCGAGCGCGATTCGCGTGAATCCGTGCTCGCGCGCAAAGCGGTACAGCGCGCCGCGCCGCAGCCGACTGCACAGACCGCACTGCGTGCGCCCTTCCGGGATCACGCGCTTCACCACCGAATACGTATCCTGCACGATCGCGTGGAACGGCACCCCGAGCGCCGCGCAATGTTGGGGCAGCACCTCGGCCGGGAAGTCGGGCTGCCCCTGATCGAGGTTGACGGCGGCCAGTTCGAAGCGCACCGGCGCTGCGCGTTGCAGCGAGAGCAGCAGGTCGAGCAGCGTGTACGAGTCCTTGCCGCCGGACAGGCAGACCATGACGCGGTCGCCCTCGCCGATCATGCCGAACCCGGCGATCGCCTTGCCGACCAGGCCGCGCAGCCGCGCCGCAAGCCGGCGGAAATTGTTCGAGCTCTCGAGCGCGGCTGGGATCATGCGCGGATTCTAGGCAAGCTCCTGGAACTCCGCGACGTACTTGCGTTCGAGGTAGCGCAGGAAGTGCGTCGCCGAGAGCGGCCGCCCGGTCGCGTGCTCGACCAGCGCCGGCACCGGCAGCTTGGCGCCCATCGCATGCACCCGCTCGCGCAGCCAGCCGAGCAGGCCGCCAAAGCGACCCGCGGCGATCTCGGCCTCGATCCCCGGCTGGTCCTCGCGCATCGCCTCCCACAGCTGGCCGGCGATGACCGCGCCCACGCCATAGGACGGGAAGTGGCCGAAGGAACCGACCGCCCAGTGGATGTCCTGCAGGCAGCCCTCGAGATCCGAGGCCGGGACGAGCCCGAGCCGGTCGGAGGAAAGCGCGTTCCAGGCATCGCGCAGATCTTTGACCGCGAGCTGGCCCGAGAGCAGGCGGCGCTCCAGCTCGTAGCGCATCCAGATGTGCGTCTGGTAGGTGAGCTCGTCGGCATCCATGCGATTCGTGCCGCGCGCCACGCGATTGAGCTGGCGGTAGATGTTGTCCTCCGCCCACTCCGGGCCGGCCGCGCCGTAGTGCTTCTCGAGCAGTGGCCGCAGGAAGGCGACGAAGGCCCGGCTGCGTCCGACCACCATTTCGAGCAGCAGCGACTGGCTCTCTTCGAGGGCCATGCCGCGGTCCTGCCCCACCGGCTGGTCCAGCCACGCCGCGGGCAGGCCAAGGTCGTAGAGCGCCTGCCCGGTCTCGTGCAGCGCGCCGAGCAGCCCCTGGAACGGGTCCTTCTGCACGAAGCTCGTCGTGACGCGCAGGTCGCCGGGCACGCCGGCGGTGAAGGGATGGTCGCTCTCGTCGAAGCGGCCGCGATCGAATGGGAAGCCGAGGCCTTTCATGACGTCCACGCACAGCCCGCGCTGGCGGCTCGCGGAGAAGCGGCCCTCGATCGGCAGCGGCGGCCGCTCGGCCTGCAGCTCGATCGCCTCGGTGACGAGGGCGGGCAGCCGCTGCGTGAGCGGCGTGAAGATCGCGTCGATGTGCTTGGACAGAAGGCCGGGCGTGAATTCGTCGGCCAGCGCATCCCAGGGATCGAGCGAGAAGCGCTGCGCGAGCAGCTCGGCCTTGCTGCGCACGAGCTTTACGGTCTCTTCTAGATGTGGTGCCAGCACGCCGAAGTCGTTCGCCTCGCGCGCCTCGCGCCAGCGCGCCTCCGCGCGCGCAAAGGCCTTCGCCATGCGCGCAACCAGCGAAGGCGGCGTCGCGATCGCGTGATCGTGCAGCCGGCGCATCTCTTTCAGGTTCGCCGACTGCCAGTCCTCGAGCGTGGGCGCCTGCGCGTCGGCGCGGTCGAGCAGCCGCGCGATGCGCGGCG
>Ga0187892_10007027_pt1 | contig 16298 bp, 17 predicted proteins | sample MA1701073metaG_FD_139345 | JGI IMG/M metagenome (GOLD analysis project Ga0187892, IMG submission 139345) | Bio-ooze microbial communities from a basaltic lava cave in the Kipuka Kanohina Cave System on the Island of Hawaii, USA - MA170107-3 metaG ... | reverse complement strand
TCATCACGGCGGCCATGCGGCGTGCAAATCCGGCCGGATCGGCCACCGGCTCGCCTTCCAGAATGAACGCCTGATCGAGCAGAAGCTGCGCCGCCTCTTCGACAGATGTGGCGCCCTTGTCCTTGACGGACTTGGCCAGGCTCACGATCAGCGGATGGCTGGCATTGATCTCGAGAATCGGCGCGCTGACCGAAATGCCTGAATCTTTCTGGCGCGACAGGAGCTTTTCCAGCGTGCGGTCCATGGCGCCGTCGGCCACGAGGCACACGGCACTGTCGGTCAACCGCTTCGATGCGCGCACATCTTTCACGCGCTCTCCCAGCGCCTGTTTCAGCGCCGCGATCAGCACAGGGGTTGCGCCATCGCCGGCTTCTTCTGACTTAGCCTCGTCCTTCGCCTTGATGAGATCGAGATCGGCGGTCCCTTGCGTGACCGACTTGAAGGGCTTGCCTTCGAAGCCGAGCGCCGTGCGCACCCAGAAGGAGTCGACCGGATCGGTGAGCAGCAGCACCTCGACGTCGCGGGCCTTGTAGCCTTCAAGCTGCGGGCTGCCGAGCGCCTTGGCCGCGTTCTCGCCGGTCAAATAGTAGATTGCCGTCTGGTTCTCTTTCAGCCCAGCCACGTAGTCTTTGAGTGTAACAGACGGCGCCTTGGTGGTGCGAAAGCGCGTGATCTCAAAGAGCTGGTCTCGCCGCTCCATATCTTCATAGAGGCCTTCCTTGATCACCGGCGCAAACAAATCCCAGATTTTCTTGAAGGTCGCCGCATCGTTTTCCGCGCACTTCTTCAGCTCGGCCAGCACCTTGTTGGTGACCGCCTTGCGGATGGCCGCGACCTGCGGATTGTTTTGCAGCATCTCGCGCGAAATGTTGAGCGGCATATCCTCGCTGTCGATGACGCCCCGCACGAAACGCAAATAGGGCGGCAGCAATTCCGCGTCGTCGCCGATGAAGACCCTTTTCACATAAAGCTTTTGCCTGCCGCGGCGCTCGGGGTCGTAGAGATCGAAGGGCCGCTCGCCGGGCACATACAGAAGCACCGTATATTCGTTGCGGCCCTCGGCCCGGTAATGCAGCGTGAGAGCGGGGTCCGTATAGTCGCCGGAAATATGGCCGTAGAATTCCTTGTGGCTCTCCGCCGTCACCCCGGATTTGGGCCTCGTCCAGATGGCATTCGCGGTATTGATCTGGCGGGAACTCTCCTTATCCAGCGCCAGCATGATCGGATGCGCGATGTGATCGGAATAGGCGCGCACCACGCTTTCGATCTTCCAGTCCTCGAGGAATTCCAGCGCATCGTCCTTGAGATGCAGCACGATTGCCGTGCCCCGCGCCGCTGCCTCGACGGGAGAGACCGTGAAACTGCCGGCACCCTCTGATGACCAGACATGGGCTTCCTCCTCCCCGGCCCGTTTCGAGATCACATCGACCTTGGAAGCGACGATGAAAGCCGAATAAAAGCCGATGCCGAATTGGCCGATCAGGTGAATGTCGCCTTTGGCTTTCTTCGCACTTTCGACGAAGGCCTGGGTGCCGGATTTGGCGATGGTGCCGAGGTTTTCCACAAGCTCGTCCCGGCTCATGCCGATGCCGTTGTCGGCGACGGTGAGCGTCTTGGCTTTCTTGTTGGCGGTGATGGTGATCTTGAGAGCCGGATCGCCCTCCAGCAGTTCCGGCTTGGCAATTGCCTCGTAGCGCAATTTGTCGAGCGCATCGGCGGCATTGGAAATCAGTTCGCGCAGGAACACGTCGCGGTCGGAATAGACCGAATGCACCATGAGGTGCAGAAGCCGCGCCACTTCGGCCTGGAATTCGTGCGTGTCTTTTGAACTGGAAGCCGCCTGCTTCTTCGCCGTTTTAGCCATTTTTCCTCGCCGCTAAACAACCGGGAAGCCATATCGGATTTGACCCGCTTCAGGTCAAGAGGCTTGCGCTTGCAGCTCCACCTGCGGTTTTGCCGCCCCCGCCATGGCTATTTTCAGGCAATAAGCGATGGCTTCACTCAGGGACTTAACACGGTCGGGAATCAAACCGGCAATGTCGGCGAGCCGGAGATTGTCCGTATCGTGTTTCCAGAAGGCACCCAGCAGCTTCACGCCCGGAAAGATGCGCTTAAGCCGGCGCAGCAGGAATTTGAGATAGGCGCCGCGGTGCTCTACATCGACGATGGACACGCACACCAGTTTAGCGCCGTTGATTTCGGCACCCTGCATCTGGGCGCTGGAGATATCCGCCATGCGCATGAGTTTTGGATTGAATCCCCGGTGGCTCAGCAACTGGACGAGGACGATCGCCGCAAGCTCGTCGAGCGCCGATTGCCCGGCCACGCAGGTGATGGCGCCCTCCTCGCGCCAGGCTTCGGGAATTTCAGCGATTGCGGCATCGGTTTCCCCGTTGCTTTCCGCCATCTGGTCCGACAGCGCATCGATCATGCTCACCGCCGCATCGCGAATGTCGGGAAGCCGCGAGGGTTCGAGTTTTTTGAGATCCGCATCGGTCTGCGCAAGCCGGAGGCCTTCCATCACCACATCATCATAATAGTCGATAAGCGGTGTGTCCTTGAGCAGTTTTTCCGCCTGTTCGGCGGCCTCGTGCGGATCGTCCGCCAGCATGCGTTGGTAGAAACTTTCAGCCGGCGTAAGCGGCGGCGTGTCTCCCAGCAGCACGTGGAGAAAGTTGAGCCCTTCCACATGCCGTCCCAGCACCACGAGAACCGCGGTGAGAGGAACGGCCAGCAAGAGGCCGATCGGTCCCCACAACACCGTCCAGAATGCCGCGGCCAGCAGGATGGCGAGGACCGAAAGGCCGGTCGAGGAGGTTTGCAACCAGGTCTCCACAACGAGATTCATGATGCCTTCGAGAACGAGGTAGAGCGCCACGACGGCACCCAACATCCACCAGCCCGGATCGACGGCCGCAGCCAGTACTACCGGGATGGCCGCCGCAATGAACACGCCCACCACCGGCATGAAGCGCAACAGCATGGCGAGGATGCCCCACAGGATAGGATTGGGGATTCCGATAAGCCACAGTCCCACGCCGATGGCGGCTCCAAAGCCTGCATTCATGAGGACGAGAGTAAGGAAATAGGAGCTGAGCCGCCGTCCCGCGTCGTCGAGGGCGGTCGTGGTTCTTTCCAGATCATGCGTGCCCAGGAGGCGGATGGCGCGGTCGCGCACGTCCTGCTGCTTCAGCAGCAGAAAGACGACGAACACCACGATAATGCCCATCGTGGCCAGCGGCGATAGCGCCACCGCGATGATGGTGACGATTTGCTGGATCGCGGTTGGCGGCGGCGGATGAACTTCCACCGGAATTGGCGTGACGCCGTCACCGCCGAGCACTTCCGCACCGCCGCGGCGCGGTGGCGCCTGGACCTCGGCATTGCCGTTCTCCAGTTCCTGCTGCAGATCGCGCAACGTATCGCTGGCGCGGTCGATGGCGCCGCCTTTTCCGCCGGTAAAATTGCTGATGACCTTAACCTTGTCCTTGAGGGCAGCCTGATAACGAGGAAGCTCCGCCCCAAGATCGGTCACTTGGCGGGTGACGACGGCGCCAACGAAGAAAATGATGAGAAAGGTAAGAAGTACCGTCACGGCGACAGCTAGCCCTTGCGGTACGCGGCGGCGTCTCAGAAAGCGCACCACCGGCGACAGGGCGAAGGCCAAAAGAACGGAGACAGCCAACGGTACGAACAGCGCACTGCCAAAATACAGGGCGCTAATGACAATGACGGCAACGACGGCTTTCTCAAGCATGCTGCTGCCCAGTTGCGCCATGGGCGGGTAGCGCCGTGCAGATGGTTCACGGACAGCTTCAGGCATTGGCGGCATCCCGGGAATCGAGGCCTTGTCCCCGATCGCAAATAACGTCTTGAAAGGGCTTAGGGTTCCACTTTCATAACAAAAAGCGGCCGGAGACTAATCCGGCCGCAAAAACTCAACACAACGCCTCACTAACAATCTGCGCGAGATAGGGGTCCGGCCGGACTTATAAGCTTCGGGGGCTGGGGGGCTGAGATTTCCGCCGCTCAACTCCAGCCGGACTTAGAGGCAACATCGGTTTTATCGAAGCGGAGAGAGGCGAGACCTTGATGCAATTACGGCAAAACCGAGATTTCTTGCCCTTTCACGTGGGCCTGCGTCATATTCGGTCATGGAATCGCCGCCCCTCATTGATGCGCTGCAATATTGCAACTGGTCGGAAAAAATCTTCCGCCAGATGCGCGAGGCCGGCGTTGCAGCCGTGCATGTGACGATTTGTTATCACGAGAATTTCCGCGAAACCGTGGCCAACATTGAGGCTTGGAACCGGCGTTTCGAATCCCACGGGGATCTGATCTGCCCCGCCCGCAGCGGCGCCGATGTCCGCGCCGCACAAGATTCGGGCCGCACGGCCATCATCTTCGGCCTGCAGAACTGCTCGCCAATCGAGGACGATATCGGACTGGTGGAAATCTGCCATCAGCTTGGTATCCGGTTCATGCAATTGACCTACAACAACCAGAGCCTGCTCGCAGCCGGCTGTTACGAGCCTCATGACGGCGGCATCACCCGCATGGGCCGCGAGGTGATTGCCGAGATGAACCGGGTGGGGCTGGTCATTGACATGAGCCACTCCGCTGAAATTTCAACGCTCGAGGCCATCGACCTTTCGGCGCGGCCGATCGCCATAACCCATGCCAATCCCGCCAATTGGCATGAGGGCAAGCGCAGCAAATCCGACACGGTATTGAAGGCACTGGCGGTGCGGGGCGGCATGCTCGGCTTCTCGCTCTATCCACACCACCTCAAAGGCGGCGGCTCTTCCTGTACGCTGGAAGACTTTTGCGCCATGGTGACGCGCACCGCCGAACTGATGGGTGCCGAGCATCTCGGGATCGGCAGCGATTTGTGCCAGGACCAACCCGACAGCGTCGTTACTTGGATGCGCAACGGCCGCTGGACGAAGACGGTGGACTTTGGCGAGGGGTCCGCCGCCAGCGCGGGCTTTCCCCCGCAGCCCCCATGGTTCCGCGATAACCGCGGCTTCGCCAACATCGCCCGCGGCTTGCGGGCTGCGGGTTTCAGCGAGGCCGAAACCCATGGCATTCTCGGTGGCAACTGGCTGAGGTTCTTCGATGACAGCTTCGGCCCCAAGGCCTAATCACGCACAAATACCATTGCGGCCACCCTCGGAAGTGATGCGGCTGGCGCGCATGGGCAGCTTCTTCGCCACACGCCTCAGCTTCATGCGCGTCCTTGTTCGCGAACTCATGCATGGCGGCTGGACCATTGACCGGCCGCGTTTCGACATCGACGCGAGTGGGTTTGGCACGGCCATCTACCGGGTCGCGAAACCGGACCGAGCCTATTCTCTCGTCGCCTTCTCGCATGAACTCGCCCCCGAAATGCGCACCGACCGGGTCATTGCGGAGGCTTGGGACGCGACCTTCGCGCTTTTCGATGGCGAGCCCACAGAGGTGGATGTTGAGCGCCTGCGCGCCAACGTGCCGCTCCAGGAAGCCGGCCGCTATCTTTCCAGTGAACTTGTGCTTTGCCGCGCCAACAGGAGCATACGTCTTTTCGACCACATCGTGGATCGCTTGTCGCGCGGGCAGCAGCCGGACGACGCGCTGGTCCGCGAGGTGGGCTATCTCATGCGCACGACGGCGGTTTATGGCAATGGCAAGTTCGGCATCGCAGATCGCTTCCGCATCCAAGACCGGCCGGAACTTTCGGGACCTTTCCAGGCCGAAATGCTGGCGGTCTATCTGGTGCGGCTCTTCACCTTGGACCTCGTGGAACATGTGGCGCGGGTGCGCGCACCCTTAACTTTCCAACCCCTCAATTCCAGCGTTCGGCGCTATCTCGGAATCGGCAATTCCACGGGGCTCGGCATGGCTCCCTTTCTAATGACCCATCCGGCGTTGATTTCGAGCTGGATGGAAGCGCGCGAGACAGCGCTAGCAAGGGCGCGGGCCGCCACGGCTTTTGATCGCACAAAATTGTCAGGCTTGCTGGAACGCGCCCGCCGCCATGTCTCGCAATGGCGCGTCGCTGATCAGCGCCAGCGGCAACGCATCGAAAAGCTTGAAACCGATTTGGCAATTCTCGCCTCGCGGATCGGCCGATTGACGGCGCCGGATGCGGTCTATCGCTGGAGCGAATCCAGGCTCGGCCTCGAAGCCCAGGAATTGGTGGTGAGTCTGCTGATTGAACTTTATCCCGATTTGGTCGACGATCTGGCGGCGAACATGAGCGTTCATGAAAAGGTGACGCTCGATAGCGCCATGCGGGTGAGCGAAATGCTCCGCATCCTCGACGAGGAATATCGTTGGGCGTTTGAGATCGATTGCGATGATCCGAAGCAGCGCGCCCTGTTCTGGTATGTCTCGGAAGAGAAGCTCGAGCCGCGCCTTGGCAACCGCCACGCCGAGCACGGAGCAGGACTGGAACGGCCCTTCGCCATTGCCCACGCGATTAAGGCGGCCCGCGCCGACTTGCATAACGCCTTGCCCGGTGAGAGCGTTGCGGTGTTTCTTATGCGCCATCCCGAACACCGCCACACTTTGCGCCGCGTGCAGATGATTCACACCCGTCCCTACGGTGAAATCCGCGACAACCTCGTGGCCGTGGATTGCTTGCCCATTGACCTCCTGCGCTGCAAGTTGTCGTTTTTCGGGGCCAGCAAATTCGATCCGAAATCCGATCGCTGGACGCGCATCGCCATGTATCAGGGCGCTCCCCTGCCCGAAGACCTGTCATCGCCCACCGCCGATGACTGGGCATTTCCCGTTTTATGATCGTCTCGCTCAATGAAATTGAAATGGCGTGCTACCGCGCCGCTCTCGGCGTCAAACTCAGCCACGGCTTGGCCGAGGATGCAGCGCGCATTGCCGCGCGGCTGGTGACGGCCTTGCCTGATGGCCTGGCCATCATGCTCCGCGCCCTTCATTCCGCCGAAGCCAATCGCGTTGCACCGCCCATATTTGCGCGCGAAGGGCACATCTGGCGATCCCGCTATCCGTTTCTGCCATCGCTCCAAGCCGGGCCTATTGCCGCCGATCTCCGAAGGGCGGAACCGGGTGTGCGAGTGGAGATCGGGGCGACCGACGAACCCGCCATCGTGGATATTTGCCTCGCCGAAGGGCCAAGTGAATTGGCGATCATGCCTATCGAAGTCGATGACGGTCTCTGGGCGGGGCTTCATCGCTTGGCGGCGCGCACCTATGTTCCGGCCTCGAAAATCTCGCGGGCGACGGGCGCTGGGGCAGGGGCCAGCGATAACGACTAGCCTCCTTGCCAGACTCTTGATTTGGGTACATCATGCTGGCAGATTTCTCCCCGTAGCAGAGCTGGGGCAAGTGGACGATCAGGAACCGATAGTTCCATTCCGGTCATGGGGTTCTGGCCCCCGGCCGGAAGGGCAGGAAGCCAGAGAGACTAGCGACCGGCGCGCCGCGCAGATCGCGTTCGACCGGCGGGAACTCAATACCATTTTAGGCGTGTATGGCAGCAAGGTCGCAGCCGGTGAATGGCGCGACTACGCACTCGATTTCGGCCGCGATAAGGCAACCTTCTCGATCTTCCGGCGATCGAGCGAGCAGCCGCTCTACCGCATTGTGAAAGACCCCTCGCTCGCGCGTAAGCAGGGCTTTTATTCAGTGGTGGCCCTAGGTGGCCTCATCCTGAAGCGCGGCCAGGATCTGGCGCAAGTTCTTCGCGTCCTCGTCAAGCAGCCCACGCTTCAAACGGTGTAATTTCTCCCTCCTTGCGCGCAGCGCAGGGAGGGTGGACGCCGAAGGCGGACGGGTGGGTTCTCTCCGTGGGGAAGCACCCCACCCGCCTCGCATTCGCTCGGCACCCTCCCCGCGCTTCGCGCGAAGAGGGAGTTAAAAACAAAAATGCCCGGCGCGAGGCCGGGCATTCCAGTCGTTTTGAATAGTTTACTCGCTGCGCATGATCCCGAGGATGTTCAGGATGTGCACGAACAGGGTGATGAAGCTGCCATAGAGCGCGAAGGCGCCGAAGATCGACTTGCCGGTGGCGATACCGGGCGAGTCGCCCTCGACATACATTTCCTTGATCTGCTGCGTCTCGTAGGCGGTGATGCCCGCGAACAGCAGCACCACCAGGCAGGAGGTGATCAGGCTCATGCCCATGCTGCCGAAGAAGATGGCATTGATCACGATGGCAAGGATTAGACCGATCGAGGCGATCATGAAGAAGCCGGCAAAGCCCGACAGGTCGCGCCTTGTGACATAGCCAGCGAGGCTGGTCGCGCCGAACGTGGCGGCGGTAATCAGGAACGCCTGGGTGACCAGGGCGCCGCCGTCGATGCTCATATAGCGCGCCATCATCGGTGCGATCAGCAGGCCCCAGAGGCCCGCGTAGCCCCAGTAGGCTGCGTGCGCCAACGCAGTGTCGCCCGAGAAGATCAGGCGGGGCGCGAAGAAGCCCAAGCCGAGGACGGCGAAGAACAGCACCCAGATCATGGGGCCGCCCGCGATTGCCGCCATGAGCGGCGGGTTGAGCGTCAGGGCCAGCGATACGATGCCGGTGAAGGCAACGCCGAGCGCCATGTAATTGTAAACGCCGAGCATGTAGGACCGGAGGCCCTGGTCGATTGCGACCTGGGTCCGGGCCTCGGGCCTCGGTTGGTAACGGACTTCAGCCATGGGTAACTCCCTCCAGAGTTCAATTGCGGCAACGGATATGGGAAACGCCTTGCCGCGCTTCAAGTTAAACGACTTTGAGGTGGTTAACCTCACCCACCTGCATAATCGTTCATTTTACGCGCCAGCGCTATGTCTTTTTCGGTAACGCCGCCGGCGGAATGGGTCGCCAGCGTCACCTCCACTTTGCCATAAACATTAAGCCATTCGGGGTGGTGGTCGGTTTTTTCCGCATAGAGCGCAACCCGGCCCATCCAGCCCCAGGCCTGGTTGAAGGACTTGAACTGGAAAGTCTTGGTGATGGCATCGCGGCCCTTGGCCTCGCTCCAGCCGTGAAGCTCGTGGAGAGCTTTGGCGCGCTCCACTCCGGTCAGCGGTTTGGAGCCCACGTAGCAGCCTGTAACTGGTAAGATTCCTCAACCGCATAGGGCCCGCCGCCCCGCGCCGGCCGTGAGGAGAAGAGCACGAAACGGGGCACGTCAAACAGCCTGCTTTTGTAAAGGCTGTGGGCAGCCACGAAATGCTGCACGGCGCTACGGTCCGGGTCCTTGAGCCGGGCCAACGTTACATGGGGGGTAAACTTGCGTTGTTCCGGGGGCAGGCCCAGCACCTGGCAAATCCGTTCGTGGACCTGTTGCAACCGCCGGAGATCGGCACTTTCCTCAACGCCGGCATAGAGCGTGTGCGGCTTGTTGCCGCCGAACACATCGATGCCCTTGAGCCGGAGCGAGAAGGGCCGCGCGGTCACGCCGTCAAGCTCAAAGGCGATCTCCCGGGCCAGGCTATCGTCGATATCGCCGATAAACCTGAGGGTGATATGAAAGGACTCCCGGTCGATCCAGCGGGACCCGATGATCCCGCCTTTCATGAGGTCGAGATCGAAGGCGACATCGTCCGGGATTTCGACACCGGTGAACAGTCGCGACATGGCGGGCCTCCTATTTAAGGATTGCTCGGAACGCTTGGCCCTTAAGCTAGCGTGATTCGGAAAAACGCCAAGGTCTAATTTATCGCAGCCTTTCCAAGAGGTTTCCCTCGCCCAGAAACGGGTAGAAATGCCCCTTGGTTCGGACTAGATGGTTCAGCCCTGCAAATTTATCAATTCTGTCATTGCCGGGCTTGTCCCGGCAACCCATGGAACCACAGCTCCATAGGGAGGCATTCGGTACGATGGGTCGCCGGAATAAATCCGGCGATGACACTGTTTAAGAAACACGCGGGTCACGCCATGGTAGTCCTCAATCGCATTTATACCCGCACCGGCGATGGCGGCGACACCGCCCTGGGATCCGGAACACGCGTGTCCAAGGCGCATCCGCGCATTCATGCCTATGGCACGGTGGACGAGACCAACGCCGTCGTGGGGCTGGTGCGGCTGCACACGGCAACGCCCGAAATGGCCAAGCTCGATACCATGCTGGCGCGCATTCAGAATGAGCTTTTCGACTTGGGTGCCGATCTCTGCGTGCCGGACTCAGGACAAAAGCTCGGCTACGAACCCTTGCGGATGCTGCCCAAACAATATGAGCGCCTGGAAGCGGAAATCGACGAGTTGAACGCCGAGCTCGTCCCCTTGCGATCCTTCGTTCTACCCGGCGGTCACCCCGCCGCAGCCTATCTGCATCTTGCGCGCACCGTTTGCCGGAGGGCCGAGCGGTTGATCGTCGAACTGAAAACCCAAGGCAACGAACATGTGAGCGACGGCGCCATTGCCTATATTAACCGGCTTTCCGATTTCTTTTTCGTAGCCAGCCGCTGGGCCAATACGAAAACAACGGGCGACATTCTCTGGGTGCCAGGACAAACCCGCTGAAGTCCAAGTCGCATTTGGCAGTCAACTGCCGGTATGGGAATTGACGAGGGACCGCCCGGTCCCCTATGGGGACGCCAACCTAGCCCACCATCGAGGAAAGAAATGAAGGTCCTGGTCGCCGTAAAGCGCGTCGTCGATTTCAACGTCAAGATTCGCGTCAAGGCCGACGGCTCGGGTGTTGAGTTGGCCAATGTAAAAATGTCGATGAACCCCTTCGATGAGATCGGCGTCGAGGAAGCGGTGCGCCTCAAGGAACAGGGCAAGGCGACCGAAGTGATCGCCGTCTCGGTGGGCCCCGCCCAGGCCCAGGAGACGCTCCGCACCGCCCTTGCCATGGGTGCCGACCGGGCCATTCTCGTGAAGCACGATCAATATGTGGAACCTTTGGGCGTTGCCAAAATACTCAAAGGCATAGTCGAAGCTGAGAAGCCCGATATTGTTATCCTGGGCAAGCAGGCGATCGACGACGACTGCAACCAGACCGGCCAGATGCTGGCGGCGCTTCTCGGTTGGGCCCAGGCCAGCTTCTGCTCAAAGCTCGAACCCGGCAATGGCGAAGCCACCATCACCCGCGAAATCGACGGTGGTTTGCAGACCATCAAGGTCAAGATGCCGCTGATTGTCACCACCGATCTTCGTTTGAACCAGCCGCGCTATGCCTCGCTCCCCAATATCATGAAGGCCAAGAAAAAGCCGCTTGATGAGAAAACACCCGCCGACTACGGAGCCGATGTTACCCCCCGCCTCAAGGTGGTGAAGACCGTGGAGCCGCCAAAGCGCTTGGCCGGCGTTAAGGTGAAATCCGCCGCCGAACTTGTGGCCAAACTCAGGGAAGCGGGAGCAATCTGATGACCGTTCTCCTCATCGCCGAACACGACAATGCCCGCCTCAAGGATGCAACCCACAAGGCGCTGACCGCCGCTGCCAAGATGGGCGGCGACATTCATGTGCTGGTCGCCGGCAATAAAGCCGATGGCGCTGCTGCACATGCCGCCAAACTTTCCGGCGTGAAGAAAGTTCTTCACATTGAAAGCCCGTCATTGGAGCGCCCCCTGGCCGAGCCCATGGCCGCGGTCATCGTCGGCCTCGCGGGCGCCTATGAACACATCGTCGCCGCCGCCACCACCAACGGCAAGAATTTCATGCCGCGCGTGGCGGGGCTGCTCGACGTGATGCAGATCTCCGACATATCCGATGTCGTCTCGGGCGATACTTTCGTGCGCCTGATCTATGCCGGCAACGCGGTGCAGACCGTGCAGTCGGCCGAAGCGAAGAAGATCATCACCGTGCGCACCGCGTCCTTCACCGCCACGGAAGAGGGCGGCTCCGCTCCCATCGAGAAGGTGAGTGCGGCCGCCGATCCCGGCCTCTCGTCCTATCAAAGCGAGAACCTGTCGAAGTCCGACCGGCCGGAACTGACCTCCGCCAAGGTGATCGTCTCTGGCGGCCGCGGCATGCAGAACGGCGAGAATTTCAAGCTGCTCGAGCAGGTCGCCCGCCAGCTTAACGCCGCCGTTGGCGCCTCGCGCGCCGCCGTCGATGCCGGCTATGTGCCCAACGATTATCAGGTGGGCCAGACCGGCAAGGTTGTCGCCCCCGATCTCTATATCGCGGTGGGTATATCCGGGGCCATTCAGCATCTCGCCGGAATGAAGGATTCAAAGATCATCGTCGCCATCAACAAGGACGAGGAAGCGCCGATTTTCCAGGTCGCCGACTATGGCCTGGTGGCCGACCTTTTCCAGGCTGTGCCGGAGTTCGACGCCGAACTTGCCAAGCTCGCGAAGTAGAGCGCCGCTGTTAACCATGAGCGTGCCCGTAGGCTCCCCATTCTTAACGGTCACGCTGACGATTTCTTCATAGGTCTGTCGTAGCCATCGATTGCGACAACACGAGCAATCGGTGGAGAGGTACGGGATGACGGGACCGCGATGGACTTGGGCTGGAGACCTGTTTGGGCGGGCGGGGATTATCGTTCTGTTCACGATGACCGCGTCGGCAAAGGCCCAGATCGTCTACAGGGCGCTCGTCGGCTGGTGGACGTCCTCGCCCGATTTCGAAATGCTGCGCCTGCTTTCGGAAATCGCGAACCTCGCCTTTGTCATTCTCATCATTGCAACGACGGCCGTGCGCCTGCAGCCGCTGCGCTGCGCCGATGGCATCGAACCCCGGATCACGGCATTGGCCGGAACCTTCGCCATGGTGTTGCTGGTCCTGATACCGTCCAGCATTTCGCTGCCGCCCCCGCTCAAGGTCTTCGCGCTTGGCTTGACTGTGATCGGCTTTTCACTGTCGGCCTATGTTCTTTACTGGCTCGGCCGCTCGTTCTCCATCATGGCGGAGGCCCGCCGGCTGGTGACGGGGGGACCGTACGCTGTTGTCCGCCACCCCCTTTATTGCGTCGAGGAAATCGCCGTCATCGGCGTTCTGCTGCTGAATTTCTCGCTCCCCGCGGTATTGCTGGTGGCGGTGCAGTGGGCGTTGCAGATGCGGCGTATGCACAATGAGGAGCGTGTTCTCGCACAGGCCTTCCCGGACTACGCCGCCTATGCGGCCAAGACGCCGAAATTCATTCCGCGCCTGGCGGCCTGGCCCGCGCGAAAACCGGCCTGACGCATGTTTTTGCCGGACCCCGTCGTCATTATGCTGGCTGTGCTGGTCTTCGTGCCGCTCGAACGGCTGTTCGCCTTGCATCGCGAACAGCGCATCTTCCGCAGGCTCTGGCAGATCGACGCTCTCCATATGCTGATGAATGCCATTTTCGTCGGCTTTGGCATCAATCTGCTTCTGTTCGGCGCGCTGCTGCTGACCCCCCACATGGTGCCGGAGGGTTTCCGTTTGTGGGTTGGGTCTCAACCCATTTGGGCTCAGCTTCCAGTCATGATCGTGCTTTCGGATTTGGGGTTTTATGCCGTGCACCGCCTGTTTCACAAAATCCCGTGGTTGTGGAAATTCCATGCAATCCACCACAGCATCGAGGAACTTGACTGGCTCGCCGCCCACCGCGTGCACCCTGTCGATCAGATCATGACCAGGGGGATTTCTCTCTTGCCGATTGCAGCGCTCGGTTTCTCGGCCAGTTCCGTGGCCATCTATGCCATATTGTATCACTGGCAATCGCTGCTCATTCATTCCAATGTGCGGATCGGTTTTGGGCCGCTCGGCCGCATCATCGCCACGCCGCGTTTCCACCATTGGCACCACGCAAAGCACCTGCAAGCCTTCGACAAGAATTTTGCCGGCCAGCTGTCGTTTCTGGACGCCATATTCGGCACAATGCATATGCCGGCGGCCGAAATGCCCCGCCGCTATGGAACCAACGAGCCGGTTCCCTCGAACTATGGGGGGCAGCTGGCCTTTCCATTCCAGCAATTGACTGCCGCGGAGCGTGATGAAGATCTGATGAAGATTGCCAAGTAAACGCTGCTGACAAATATCGCCGCGCCAAGGCGATAGAAGATCGCGATGCTGCTCTACTCAGGTCCTCTTAGTCTCTTTGCCCGCAAGGTCGAGATTGCACTCGGCGAAAAAGCGATTTCGTTTGAGCGCGTGATGGTTCCCTTTAGCCAAATGCAAGGCTACGCCCCCAAGCACGAGGCCGTGCTGGCCGCCAATCCCAAGGCGCAGGTGCCGGTGCTGATCGACGGCGATGTGACACTCTACGATTCCACGATCATCATCGAATATCTGGAAGACGCTTATCCGGAACCGCCGCTGCTTCCGCGACAACCCGTGGCGCGCGCCAGATGCCGTCTCTTGGAACTTGAGGCCGATGAAGTTCTGCTCGTGCCGGTGCGGGCGCTGATGCACCGCACCTCACCGCCTAGACCCGATGCCGCGCGGCGTCTGGTGCTGGAGCAGGAAGCGGTCAAGGCCGAGGACGCGATTTTGCGCCATTACGAAAACATTGCAGGGAAACTTTCGGACCGGGAGTTTCTCTGCGGTGATTTCTCTGTGGCCGACATCGCGACCTTCATGGTGGTCCACTACGCCCTGCGTTTGGGCGGCCCGCCCTTGGCGGACCATCTTGCCGCATGGCATGGGCGGCTTACGGCGCGCCCGGCCTTTGCCAGGGTGATTGCCGAGATCGCCGAGGCCGACCGGGAGCTTTCCCATCCCGTTCCCGAATATCGCAAATAGCCTTTGCTGCACCTGCGAAATGAGGCTTGCCCAAGCTTTGGCCGCGTTATAGGCTGGCCTGTCGTTACAAGCGGACACTAGATTACCATGCAGATCAGGAAAGTCGGCGTCATCGGCGCCGGGCAGATGGGCAACGGCATTGCGCAGGTGCTGGCCCAGGCCGGTTTCGAGGTCGGCCTGAACGATGTCAGCAAGGAACGGATTGAAGCCGGGCTGGCCACCATCAACGGAAACCTGCAGCGCCGCGTCAAATCCGGCAAGTTCAGCGAGGCTGAGCGCGAGTCCGCCCTTTCCCGCATCAAACCGGTTACCTCCTACGATGGTTTTGCCGGCTACGACCTGGTCATCGAAAGCGCCGTCGAGGACGAGCAGGTCAAGCGCAAGATCTATCAGACGCTGTGCCCGCATCTGAAGCCCGAGGCGATTGTCGGCTCCAACACCTCGTCAATATCAATCACAAGACTTGCCGCCGCCACCGACCGCCCGGAAAAATTCATGGGCATACATTTCATGAACCCCGTTCCGGTGATGGAACTTGTTGAACTGATCCGCGGCATCGCCACCGACGAGGCGACCTTCGCCGCGGTGAAAGAACTCGCACAGGCACTGAACAAGACGGTTGCTGTCGCCGAGGATTTCCCGGCCTTCATCGTCAACCGCATCCTGATGCCGATGATCAACGAGGCGATTTACACCCTCTATGAGGGCGTGGGCGGCGTCGACGCCATCGATACAGCCATGAAGCTCGGCGCGCACCATCCCATGGGGCCCTTGGAATTGGCCGACTTCATCGGCCTCGACACCTGCCTTTCGGTGATGCAGGTGCTCTACGAGGGACTGGCGGATTCGAAATACCGCCCTTGCCCGCTCTTGGTAAAATATGTCGAGGCCGGCTGGCTCGGCCGCAAGGTCAACCGCGGTTTCTACGATTACCGCGGCGAAAAGCCGGTGCCGACGCGCTAACTCGCCGGGCTTTCCGCCAGCGCCGCCTGAATCAGGTTAATTGCTTCCGGGCTATTCCATTCGGCCGGGCCAAGGAGGCGGCCGATCTCGCGGCCCTGCCGGTCGAGCAGCACCGTTGCCGGAAGTCCCAGCGCCTGCAGCTCATTGAGGATTCGGGACGAGGGCTCGACATAAAGCTTGAGCGCTTCCGCCCCGGTTTCCTTGAGGAAGGCCGAGGACGCTTCGATACCCTTGCGGTCGATGCTGACTGCCACGACCTCGAAATCCTTCGACCCAAGCCTGGCCTGAAGCTCCGCAAGCGCCGGCATTTCCTTCCGGCAGGGCGCGCACCACGTGGCCCAGAGATTGATCAGCACCACGCGGCCTTTCCACTGGCTGATTTTGACTGCCTCGCCGGAGCCATCAAAAAATTCGATGTCAGGCAGCGGCTTCCGCTCGGTCTTCACCAGGAAGGCGGCGAGCGCCCCCGTCGACAATTCCTTCGTGACACCCGTTGCGGTGCTGACACTGCTTGCAACGGCGCTCGCGGGCCCCGTGGCCTTGCGCTCGCCACTCTGAAACCAGTAAATGCCGAGGATCGCGGCCAAGGCGGCTGCGCCGGCGACGAGGTACTTTTTCTGATCGTTCATGCGGGCTGGGCTTTCGGCGGGAATAAAGGACTTTCGATGACCAACAAAATGTGGGGCGGGCGGTTTCAGTCGGGGCCGGACGCCATCATGGAGGAAAT
>Ga0187892_10007026_pt1 | contig 16303 bp, 10 predicted proteins | sample MA1701073metaG_FD_139345 | JGI IMG/M metagenome (GOLD analysis project Ga0187892, IMG submission 139345) | Bio-ooze microbial communities from a basaltic lava cave in the Kipuka Kanohina Cave System on the Island of Hawaii, USA - MA170107-3 metaG ... | reverse complement strand
GGCGACATGTGTACTGTCAGCGAGCAGGCCGGCGCGCACGGCTTTGCTCTGCTCGTCGGCGATACCGCCCAGGAACTGGCCGTAACTGACATTCCGCAGAAACCGCAGCCTGCCCAGCACCTCGCGCGCCTCGAAGACGGCGCGTGCGATAGAATCGTCGGTCTCGCGCGAAGGCGTTGCGACGAAGCTGGAGACGCGCAGGGCGGCCGCGGAATCGATGCACAGATCCAGAGCGGCCACGTCGATGCGCAGGAACGTGCGCTCGAGGACGGCGTGCATCCAGCCGTGCGGCGCGCGGCCCGGCTCCTGGCCCGCGGAAACGCGAGCCGGCCCGAGCAGTGCCAGGATCAACGCAGAAACGAAGGTCATCCTCATGTCAGGCGCCGCACCAGCCGCACTTCGATGCCGGCCAGCTCGAAGCCCAGCTGCCGGTGGAGCCGGACCATGGCGGGGTGTGCGTTCGCGGCATGGAGCTGCGGAACCTGTTCGGCCTGCGCCCAGCGGATGAGCCGCCGCTTGAGTGCCGTGGCCACGCCCAGCCCGCGAAAAGCCGGGCGCACGGCCGTGCCCACCGATTTGCCACCGACGCAGAGGCCCGTAAAGCCCACGTAATCACCGGCCGCTCGCGCAATGAATACGGCGTCAAGGAATCGCGCGCCAGCGTTCGAACATGGCGCGCGCACATCGTCGCCCGAGAGGGCGCGCTTTGGCGCCGGGTCCGGGTCCGGCCATTCATCGCTCGCTGCGTCGTACACGGCGGCCAGCCGCACGTAGGTGTCCGGCGTGCGCTCGAGTTCGGTCACCACTGAATCGATGGTGATGCCGCGCTCGACCAGCCGGGATTCCGCGTCCGGCGCCAGGTTCACCTGCTCTGCTTTCAGGGAGAAATGATGGATGCGGAGGGTCTCGCGGAAGCCGTGGCGCTCCAGAAATGACAGGGCTACGGCATTGGACTCCGCCGCGCGCGCCTGCAGGGTCCGAGCGCCGTGGCGCGCGGCCTGCTCGAGCAGGCAACCCAGCAGGTGCGTGCCCACGCCGCGCCGCCGATGCGCCTCTGCAACGACCAGGTCCATGCGGAACCGCTGCGCATCCGTCGGCCAGATCAGGCCGGCGCCCAGCAGCTCATCCGAGGCGCCGAATGCCAGCTGACGGTGCTCGGTGCCACCCTGCACACGCCAGCCGCCCCAATCGGCGTGCTCGCGCGGCGCATCGAGCAGCTTCGCCGCACTCGCGCGCTGCGCAGCGCTCGCTTCAGTGCAATCGATGCAGTGCGTTGTTCCTCAGTGCGCAGCGCGCTCGCCGGCGCCCTCCCGCCGCCGCGACCGCGCCGCCATCCGACACGATGCACAGCGCCTGCACGCCACTCGTTGGGCTCGCGGACGTGCAATGGAAGCGGCCAGGCAACGTCAATCTTGCGGCGGTTCGGTGGCCGCGGTCAAGTTGCCGCGGGCGCGGCCACGGGGGCCGGCCGGGAGCGAGATCATGCGATTCATCTCGATTCGCGAGGCTGCGGGGAGGGCCCGAGAAAGCGCCCAACGATTCCCGCTGGTGCTGGCGGGCGCCGCCGTCGCCATCGTGACGGCACAGCTGCTGGTCGACGCGTCCGGTGATGAGACGCCGCTGGTGCGCGTGCTGCTGCCGGCATTGCTCGCGCTATCGCTGCTCACCGCCATCCAGACGACGGGCGAACGGGCGCACCGGCCCCGCTCGCAAACGCTGGCGGCCGGCGGCCTCGCCATGCTCATGCTCGCCGGATTCTGGTATTTCTCGCGCGACTGGTCGGAAACGCTGCTGTACACCCGCTTCGCGCAGCTCGCCGTCGCGTTCCACCTGCTGGTTGCCGTTCTTCCGTTCACCGGTACGCCCGCGAACCGCGCGTTCTGGCAGTACAACCGGCTGCTCTTCCTGCGCTTCCTGATCGCAGCCCTCTTCGCCGCCGTACTCTTCGGCGGCCTCGCCATTGCCCTGGTTGCCATCGACAACCTGTTCGGCGTCAACATCGATGATGAGATGTACGTCCGGCTGTGGATCGTGATTGCACTCGGGTTCCATCCCTGGTTCTTCCTGAGCGGTGTGCCCGGAAACCTCGAGGCGCTCGAGGAACGGACCGACTATCCCGGCGGCCTCAAGGTTTTCGCGCAGTTCATCCTGATCCCGGTCGTGACCGTCTATCTGCTGATCCTTACGGCGTACCTGGTGCGGATCCTGGTCACGCGTACCTGGCCGAGCGGCTGGATCGGCTGGCTGGTGTCCAGCGTGTCCGCGGCGGGAACGCTCGCGCTGCTGCTCGTCCACCCGATTCGCGAGCGCGCGGACAGCCGCTGGGTGGACGCCTACGGCCGATGGTTCTTCGTTGCGCTGCTGCCCTCGATCGCCATGCTGCTCATGGCCATCTGGCAGCGCGTCGAGCAGTACGGTCTCACCGAGCGACGCTATTTCCTGGCTGTTCTCGCGCTCTGGCTCGCCGCCGTGGCGTTGTATTACGCGATCACCGCTTCACGCAACATCCGCGTGATCCCGGTCACGCTCGCGATCGTCGCGCTCCTCACGTTTGCCGGGCCGTGGTCCGCCTACGCCGTGTCGCAGCGCAGCCAGGGCCACCGCCTGCGCGATCTCCTCGAGCGAAACGAGATCCTGGTCGAGGGCCGCCTGCAGCGGCCGCGCGCCGACGTGACATTCGAGGACCGACGCGAGATCAGCGCCGCCGTTCGATACCTGGTCGACACCCACGGACCCGCCTCTCTGCGCCACGCCTCCGCCGAGCTGCGAGAGACCGCCGAGAATGCGCCACCCGTCAACCCGGCCATGTCCGTGGATGACCCCATCGGCCACGCAGTTCTCGACCGGATCGGCATTGCGTACGTGTCACGCTACGAGTCCCAGCCCCAGCCGGCATACATCAACTATCAGGCAGTGCCGTACAACGTGCCGATCGAGATTGACGGCTTCACGGTGCTCGTGCGCGCGTACCTGACGCAGGCGTTCGTCGTGCCGCTCGGCCAGGACACGCTGGCCTTCGACTGGGTCGCGAGCCCGCCGGGCGTCGACGTGCGCGTACGCGGTGCGCAGATCATGGCGATTTCGCTGACCGACGTGTTAGCAGAGGCCCGCGCCGCGATGCGGCCCGGACCGTCCGGCGCCCCGAGAGGGCTCGAGCCGCCAGGGCGCCGGCTCATCGCGGAAGCCGACGGCGGCGGCTACCGCGTCCGCATCACGCTGCTCAGTCTGTCCGGCCAGGACCCGCCTGGCGGACCGGTCATCCAGCACGCCGAAGCGGATGTCCTGATCGGCCGTACGCCGCGCTGACCGAGGCACCGCGCGCACGCGTTGCGCACTCTCGGCCCGGCGCTCGGCGTTCAGCGCAGGCGAATGCGGTGCAGCGCCTTGCCGCGTATCGTGCGGGTCGCCGCGATCCAGCGATTGTCCGGCGAAACCTGCGGGTGCAGCAGGCCATCCGCATCGCGCGTGAGCTGGCGTGGCGAGCCGCCGCGGCGTGGCACGCTGAAGATCTGCATCCGGCCATTGTCGCCGATTGCGCCGTAGACCAGGGCCCGCCCGTCTGCGGTCCAGTCGAGGCCGCCATACGTCGTGCTGCGGAAATCCACGAGCTTCAGCGCATTCGATCCGTCGGGCCGGACGACCCAGAGGCTCTGGCTGCCGTCCGCGGCCGTACCCACGAGGGCAATTTCGTCGGCCACGGGCGACCACGTGGCGAGCAGTGTGCCTGCGACGTCCGGCGGAAGCGCTAACCTTCGTGTTTGGAGCAGACGGCCCGTGGCCGGATCGATGGTGGCGATCCAGGGCACGGCGATGCCGGGCCGGCCACGCTCCCATGAATCGAAGACCAGCCGGCGGCTGTCGCGCGACCAGTCGGCCATGCCGACTTCCCAGCCGAAGTCCGTCAGCCGAAGCTCCTGCTCCGTGCGCGTGCCCACTCGCCTCAGGTAGATGTCATCGGTGCTGCCGGCGCTTGCGTAGGCGGGAACCGGCGCGGGCGCGCGGTGCGAGTGGTAGGCCAGCCATTGCCCGTCGGGAGACCAGGCCGGCGTGAAGTCTTCGTGGTAACCGACGACCAGGCTGAGCGGCGTCGATATCGCGTACGCACTCGAGTCCACATTCACGGCGAACGCGTCCAGGTTCAGCGCCCAGTCCGCAATGCGCCAGCCGCCCATCGTCACGCCGATCTGCCGGCCGTCCGGCCGCCAGTACGGTATCTGTGCGTCCTCCTGCACCACCCGCGCGTCGCCGCCCTCGAGCGGAACCACGACCACGGCGTCACGCATATCGTTCCGCGTCCAGTACAGGAAATCGCCGGCGATCACCGGATAGAAGTCATCGCCTGGAGAACCGACGACCGCGGTGAGGCCACCCGTGCGCAGATCGAGCGCGTAGATGTCCGTATCACGGTCCGCGTCGAAGAGGTGACGGGCCTCGTTGTCCGGCGTGGTGTCACTGGCGAGAGAGAGGAACGCGGTGCGGCCGTTGCGCGCAACCGCAATGCTGTTGAACCGGCTGGGCGCATCGAGGCCGGCGCGCACGGTTTGCGGAGCGCTGCCTGCCGCCACGCGTTCGAGCGAAGACGTTCCATCGTCGTGAAACACGAGCGCGTACGCGGACTCGCCGTCCGGCGCCCACGCCAGGCCCGTGACCTGGCCGTCGAGCCGGACCGAGTCCATGGCGCCCGCCATGGCGAACCGTACAACGGCCGACCCACTTCCGTACCACGCGAGCTTCGAGCCATCGCGCGACCAGCGGGGCACGGCATCCGCCGGCACCGCCAGCACAGCCCACGCACTGTCGGATTCCATCAGCCAGCCGGCCTCCGTGCCGGCGGACCGCGCGAGCCGGCCGCGCGGATCGAACGTGGCTGCGGCCGTCCGCGCTGATACGCCCGGCGCCGCCGAATCCTCGACGCCTCGCGCCAGGTCGATCAGCCGAATGCCGAAACGCGCGCCGTACAACGCACGCGTTCCGTCCGGCGACACATCGTAGTAGCTGAAGCCATCCTCGAACCACGTCGGCGGCGACAGCGCGAACACGGCCTCCGGCTCGCCGCGCGGCATCTCCTCCGCACAACCGACTGCCACGACCAGCGCGGTCATGAGCTGAAGCCGCGACCCGCGGCCGAGCGCGTGCCGCTCCGAAGACCGTCCATCGGTACGCATGATCCACCCTCCAGGTGCGCAATCTCCGAGAACCTGCAATGCGCGGATGAAAAGCGCCACGAATGACCCGCCGGGCGCCGGATTGCGGCCGGCCCTATATTGCGCGGTTTCCCGGACCGGACGGTCCTGCGCGGGCCGTACCGCCACGAATCCGGACTGGCCTTCATGACCACTGCTAATCCTGAAGTTAGCACGCCGGCAGCGGCGCCCGAGGCTCGGTCCGGTCTCGATCCCTGGCGCATCGCGGAGCTGCCGGCGCCGCCGATGCCCCGCGGCCTGGCCTGGATGGGTGTTGTCGGGCCGGGCGTCATCGTGCTGGGCGTGTCCATTGGCAGCGGCGAGTTCCTGCTCGGACCGGCCGCCTTCGTGCGCTACGGGCTCACTCTGCTCTGGGTGGCCGGTGTGGCCGTTCTGCTGCAGACGATTCTCAACACCGAGCTGGTCCGCTACACCATGGCGACGGGCGAGCCCGCGTTCACCGGCTTCATGCGGACCCGTCCCAACTCGACGTTCTGGGCCGCGCTGTACGCGTTGCTGTACTTCCTGCAGGTCGGCTGGCCGGCCTGGGCCGGCACGGCCGCCGGCGCCGTCTACTTCCTTGCGTATCGCCAGCTGCCCACCACGGCGGAGCGCGAAATCGTCTACTGGATCGGCGTCGGCGGACTGCTCGCCTGCGCCGGCATCCTGCTGATCGGCCGTCGCATCGAGCGGACACTCGAGATCCTGAACTGGGTCATGGTCGGGTTCCTGCTCGCCGGCATGCTCGCGTTCGCACTGCTCTACGTGTCGCCCGCAACCTGGTGGGCCGGCGTGACCGGCTTCTTCGCCTGGGACCCGGCTACCCGCAGGTTCCTGTTCCTGCCGGAAGGCGCGGACTTCTTCCTGCTCGCCGCGTTCGCCGCCTATTCCGGCGCCGGCGGTGTGGCCAACCTCACACTGTCCAACTGGGTCCGCGACAAGGGCTACGGCATGGGCGGCGTTGCCGGCTACATTCCGGCGCTCGTCGGCGGCTCCCGCATGAACCTCGCCCATACCGGCTTCACGTTCACACCCAACGCGGAATCGATGTCCCGCTGGCGCGGCTGGTGGCGCATCGTGCGCGTCGACCAGTGGGGCATCTTCTTCGTGGGCGCGCTCCTCGGCATGGCCCTGCCCGCGCTGCTCTACGTCTCCTTCATTGAGCCCGGCGTAGACATACGCGGACCCGGCGCCGCCGCCGCACTCGCCGGCGCCGTCGAGCTGCGCGCCGGCGCCTTCGCCGGACTGCTCATTGCCGTCATGGGCGCATGGATCCTGTTCAAGAGCCAGCTCGACATCATCGACGGCATGACGCGCGCCATCACGGACATCCTCTGGACCGGCAGCCGCCGCATCCGCGCCTGGCGTGGCGGCGATGTGCGCGTCGTCTATTACGGCGTCCTCATCTGCGGAGTGGCATGGGGCGCCATTGCGCTGCGCCTGGCGCAACCGTTCGTGCTGCTCCAGCTCGGCGCCAACATGGCCGGCATCATCCTCGTCATCGCATCGCTCCACATCCTGTACGTCAACACGCGATTGCTTCCACCGGCACTGCGGCCTCCGCTCTGGCGGCGGCTCGCGCTTGTCGCCAACGCCGCGTTCTATGGCGCGTTCGTCATCCTGTGGCTGAACAGCCTGATCGGGACCCTGTAGTGCGCAAGGTGCAGGTCGCGCCGAGCCCGGGCGGCGGCACCGAGTTCCGGCATGGCCCCGCACGCGCGCCCGGCGCCGCCGCCGGATGGTCGCTCGCCACCCTGATCTTCGGAGCCGGAGCCCTGCTTAGCCAAACGCTCGGCGCGCCCCTGCTCATTGTCGCCACCGTAGGCCTGTTCACGGCCATCCTGGTTCTGTTGACGGCCGACCTGTGGCTGGGCGTCACCACCATCGAGTTCACTCACGGCCGTGTGAGCCATCGCCACGCCTGGCTCGGCGTCGGCAGAACTCGAAGCTGGGACTCCACGCAGATCCGCGAAGTCCGGGTACGGACCGGCATGACGCAGCAACGCACGGCCACGCAGAAAGCCCGCCTCTGGTACGACATCGAGTTCGACATAGCCGGCCGCCCGCCACGCCCGGTGCTGCGGCACCTGCCCACCCGCGACGAGGCGGACGCCGTCGCCAGCGAAATGAGCCTGCTGCTTGGCGCCCGGCTCCCCGGCCGCGCCTGACGGCGCGCCCGCCGGGCTGCCAGTGCGATATCCCTAGTTGCCGGCGAGTCCGGCCATCCTGCGATTCGCCAACGTCCGGCCGCAGTGAAGCGTCATCCTGTATTGCGCAGGCTCGCCTTGCTGTGGCAAAGGCGCCGCGTCCATATTCGCTGCTCCGGCCCGAAACGGGCCGAGGCATTCCATGGTTCCGCGCTGCACCCCCGGCTCCCCTGCCGGGCTACCGATCCAACGGAGGCACCATGACCGTTCCATGCGCTGTTGCAGTGCGCCGCGCTGGCGAGCCCCTGGCCGGCGTCGCGTTGTTCATGCTGTTCGCGCTTCCGTCGCTGGCGAGTGCGCAGGCGAGCCAGAGGACGCAAGCCGCGCAGGGCTGGGTCGATCAGACGATCCAGCAGGAGACGTTCGCCCGGCCGCCGCAGGAGATTCTCGATGCGGTGATGGCGCCGCGGCACAACAACATCAACATTTCGAATCTGAGCCCGGACAAGGCGTGGGCTCTGCGCGAGATCGGGGACGGGCCGGTCCGCATGGACATCTTCTCCAAGCCGTTCCACGATCTGGGCGGCGAGTTCATCGACTTCAAGGCGAACCGCGACCGCGGGCTGACGATCCGCTCGAATGTCGGCATCGAGATCATCTCGGTGAACGATGGCACGCGGCGCGCGATCCAGACGCCGCCCGGCGCCCGCGTATCGAACGCGACGTGGAGCCCGGATGGGAAGAGCGTCGCCTACCTTGCCCACACGGATGATGCGTCGCACATCTGGGTTGCGGATGCGGCGACCGGCCGTTCGCGCCAGCTCACGCGAACACCGGTGTTAGCGACATTCGTGCAGAGCTTCGACTTCGTGGGTGACGGCCGGAAGCTCGCGGCCGTACTGATCCCGGATGCGCGCAGCGCGATGCCGGTCGAGCCGGCCGTGCCGCCGGGGCCGCGGATCAAGGTTGCGGAGGAGAGCGACAAGAACCGGCTGCGCACCTATGCCAGCCTGCTGGCGACGCCCTATCAGCAGGACCTGCTCGAGTGGCACGGCACGGGGCAGCTCGCCCTGATCGACGTGCAGAGCCGGGCCGTCACGAAGTTCGGCGCGCCGACGATGATCCGCTCGATCGATTTCGCGCCGAGCGGGCTGCACGTGCGCGTGACGCGCATGGTCCGGCCGTTCAGCTACGTCGTGCCGGTCGCGAATTTCGCGACGATCGAGGAAGTCTGGGACGCCAGCGGCAAGGTGCTGGTCGAGCTGAACAAGCGCGAGCTGAACCTGGGCGTGCAGGCGGACAACCCGGTGGCCGCGCCCGGTGCGGGTGGCCCGGCGGCGCAGCAGACGGGCCGGCGCGAGATCTCGTGGCGGCCGGACGGCCAGGGGCTCACGTTCCTCGAGCAGGAGCCGCTGCCACCCGGCCAGCGTGACACGGTCAGCGACGAGGAGCCGCAGGGCGGCCGTGGCGGCGGTCAGGGTGGACCGCGCCGGCGCGACCGCGTGATGCAGTGGCTGCCGCCGTTCGACAGCTCCGCGGCCAGTCTCAAGACCGTCTACTCCCAGGACACACGCATGAGCGGACACCGCTGGTCGCCCGACATGCAGGTCCTGTTCTTCACGGAAACCCAGGGCCAGAACCGCATCGAAATCGCAGTCTATCCGGCCCAGCCCAACCAGAAGCACACGCTCGCGCGCTACCGCGCCGATGACATCTACGCGAATCCGGGCTCGATCCTGCTGACCCGCGGCGGCGGTGGTGGTGGCCGTGGCGGCGGCCCGGGCGGCTTCGGTGGCGGGGGCGGCGGTGGAGGCACCGTGCAGCTCTCGTCCGACGGCGCGAGCGTGTACTTCCAGGGCACGCAGTATGACCGCAACCCGCTCGAGGTCGCGCCCAAGCCGTTCATCGACAAGGTCAACATCCGGACGGGCGCCAAGAGCCGCGTCTTCGAAGGCAGCAATGCGGGCGTCAGCGAGAACGTGAGTGCCGTGCTCGATGCCGATGCCACGCGGCTCATCGTCTCGCGCGAAGGACCGAGGCAGGTCGGCCAGCAGTTCCTGCGCGCCGGCGGACGTGATGTCCAGCTCACGCAGAACGTCGATCTCATGCCCGATCTCACGAGCACGCGCAAGGAATCGTTCATTGTCGAGCGGCCCGACGGCTTCAAGTTCAAGGTCAACGTGATGCTGCCGGTCGGGTTCCGGGACGGCGGCGAGAAGCCGCCCGCAATGTTCTGGTTCTATCCGCGCGAGTACGCCGGCCAGGAGGAGTACGATCGCGGTGCGCGCACGTTCAACAAGAACTCGTTCCAGAGCTTCGGCATCGCGTCGATCCACTTCCTCGCGCGCCTGGGCTACACGGTTGTCGAGCCTGACGCGCCCATCATCGGCGCGACCGGCGAGATGAACAACAACTACGAGCACGACCTGCGCAACAACCTGTCGGCCGTGATCGATGAGCTGGACCGGCGCGGCTTCGTCGACCGCACGCGTATCGGCCTCGGCGGCCACAGCTACGGCGCATTCTCGACCGTGAACGCGATGGTGCACACGCCGTTCTTCAAGGCCGGCATTGCCGGCGACGGCGCGTACAACCGCACGCTCACACCGCTCGGATTCCAGAGCGAGCGTCGCGATTTCTGGCAGGCGCGCGATGTATACCTGTCGATGTCGCCGTTCGTGTACGCGAACAACCTGACGGGTTCGCTGCTGCTGTACCACGGCCTGCACGACCAGAACGTGGGCACGGATCCGGTCAACTCGCCACGCCTGTTCCACGCGCTGAACGGGCTGGGCAAGACCGTGTCCATGTACCTCTATCCCTATGAGGACCACGGTCCGGCCACGCTCGAGACGCGCCTCGATCTGTGGGCCCGCTGGACGGCCTGGCTCGACAAGTACGTGAAGAACCCGCGCAAGACGGAGACCAAGGTCACCACGGAGGACAGGCCGATCTCCGGCAACTGAAGCGCGTCGTTCTGATTCTGTCGCGGGCGGGGCCGGACGCGCGGTCCCGCCCGCTCGCTTTCCTTACAGCACCACGCGGGGAACTCGTGCGGTGACCATCCACGCGGCCGGCATTATCGGGCTGGTCCTGATCTTCGTGATCGGCACGTGGCGGCCCGTCAACCTGGGCGCGCTCGCGCTCGTCGCCACCTGGGCCATTGGCGCCGGGTTCGCACGCGAGACCGTCCAGCAGATGTATACTGGCTTTCCCGTCGATCTGCTCGTGCTGCTCGCCGGAGTCACATACCTGTTCGCCATTGCATCCGCCAATGGCACGGTCGAGCGCATCGTGCAGGGCGCCGTTCGACTCGCGGCTGGCCGGCGCGCGCTGATTCCCTGGATCGTTTTCGTCGTCGCGTCGCTGCCGGCCATGGCTGGCGCGCTCGGCTCGGCCGGCGTTGCCCTGCTCGCGCCCGTCGCACTGCGGCTGGCCGAACGCTGCAGCATCGATCGCCGCATGATCGGCCTCATGGTCGTGCACGGCGCGGCCAGCGGCAACTTCTCGCCGCTCAACGTGCTCGGCGCCATCGTGCACCAGGCCGTGACACGCAACGGTCTCGAGATGTCGCGGGCGACGCTGTTCGCAGGCAACTGGGCGTACAACGTCGTGCTCGCCGCCATCATCTTCGCCGTGTTCGGCGGCCTGCAGCGCGGGACCGTGCCGGGCGCCGCGCCAGCCGGCGCGCTCGACGGCGAGAACCGCGCCGGGCCCTGGCGCGCCGTGCACACCTGCACGATTGCCGCACTCGCCGCTGTCGCTGTCGCCGCGCTCGTCTTCGGCTTGCCCATCGGGTTCCTCGCGTTCGCCGCCGCATTGCTGCTGCACCTCGCGTTTCCCGCTTCGAGCGGCCAGCCCGAAACGAAAATCGCATGGAGCGTCATTCTGCTCGTCTGCGGCATTGTCACCTACGTCGCCGCCCTGCAGCGGTACGGCACGGTCGACGCCATCGGCGGCGGTATCGCCGGACTCGGGTCCGCGCACATCGCAGGACTGCTGCTCTGCGCCGTCGGCGCCGTCACCTCCGCCTTCGCCTCGAGCGCCGGCATCCTCGGGGCGCTGATCCCACTCGCCGGCCCGATCCTGCTCCAGGGCAGCATCGCGACCACCGGACTCGTGACCGCACTCGCCGTTTCCGCTACCGTCGTCGACGCGACCCCGTTCTCCACGGTCGGCGCGCTCGTCGTCGCCAACGCAAGCGATGATGAAAGACCCCACGTCTATCGTGGACTCCTGCTCTGGGGCGCCGTCATGGTGGTCACCGCACCGATCGTCACCTGGCTCGTATTCATCCTGCCCGCGCTGCGAGGCACTCCATGAACATCACGCTGCTCGGGACCGGAACGCCTTCACCATCGCTCGTGCGCCAGAGCTCCGGCTACGTCATCGAGACCGGCGCGGACGTCCTGGTCATCGATCACGGACCCGGCGCCCACCACAGACTGCTCGAGAGCGGACTCCACGCAACACAGGTGACCCACGCGCTCTTCAGTCACCTGCATTACGATCACTGCATCGAGTATCCACGTCTCGTGCTCCAGCGCTGGGACCAGGGCGCCGACCGCATCCCCGACCTGCTCGTCTATGGACCGTCACCCATCGCGCGCATGACCGACCTGCTCTTCGGTGAGGGCGGCGTCTATGAGCCCGATATCCTCGCCCGCACCGGTCACCAGAGCAGCATCGATGTCTTCATGTCCCGCGGCGGTTCGCCGCCACGCCGCAGACCCGCGCCTCGCGTCTCCGAAGTGCACGCCGGCAATGCGATCGACGGCAACGGCTGGCGCATTACCGTCGGCCACGCGCGACACGTTCAACCGTACCTCGAGTGTCTCGCCTTCCGCATCGACGATGACACCGGTTCGCTCTGCTATACCGGAGACAGCGGCTTCGCCGAAGAGATCATCGAGCTCGCACGCGGCTGCGATATCCTCATCCACATGAATCACCACTTCACCGGCACCGAGCCCAGCGAGAGCTACCGCAAGGCCTGCGGCAATCACCGCGACAACGCCCTCGTCGCGAAGCGCGCAGGCGTCAGAACCCTCGTGTTGACTCACGTCCTCGATGAGATCGCTCAACCCGCTGTCCGGGAACGGATCCTGAGCGAGATCCGGCAGGACTTCGACGGCGAAGTCATCTGGGGTGAAGACCTGATGCGGCTCACCGTCGAGCGGTCATAAATCGAGCCACGAGGTATTGCGTAATTGGATGCGGGGAGGTAAACTGCTGGGAAGGTTTTCGGTTGTTGCTTCGCGTGGGCAAAGCGCACCTTCGGGGTGATTCCTCGAAGAACGGCGCAAGAACACCTCACCGAACCGGCGACGCCGCCGAGGAGCCAACCGAAGCACCCCCTCCGTGCTTCGCTGGCCAGTCCTGACACGCAGCGGCAGCTGCTGGTTGTGCCTCAACCAGAATACACGCGGTCAGTTGCAGCGAAAGCGGACCGCGTCATCTGGCGATCGCAGAGTCCTTGCGAGCCTCGTTGACGGACTCCGTTCCGAACGTGTCGGCTCTGCAAACGAATCACAGCTGGAAGACAAGATGACATCGTGGCTACAGGTTGTACTGCTCGGGACCGTGGTTGGACTCGCGGCTTGCGTTGACCCGGTGAATGTTCCGACGTCCGCGAGTTCTGCGCAAGCCACTAACGGGAGGACGGGCGCTGATCACACCGTTTTCGTGACGATTCCCCGGTTCGCAGTTTCCATTCCGGTATCGGGTGATCTACGCCCGGGGAAAAGCATCGAAATCGTTTCCACGACGCGTGCACTGCTTGCGAGTACGGATGTGCACGTCGAAGTCAGAGCCCCGGAAGTCGAAGCCGCGCACCGAAGCGCGTGGGACGCCGGATTCCGTGCGCCCGTTCGCGAAACCATTTCCCCTCTAACGAGTGGCCGCGCTTCGCTGGCTGCCGGCGGCGAGGATGTGAGGCGCGCGGCACTCTCCATTCCGGCACCGGGCTATTACCGCGTCGTTGCGTCGGCCCGGGCCACGTCTGCACAACGCGTGCGGACACACCCCTATACTGAGAGCTACGGAAGCAGCGAGATCTGGTTGTGGTTGAGTGAAGACGGCGGTAAGGTTACCGATTTCTTCGACCCAAGCCTGTTCGCCGATTCCATGATTCAACAGCCAGGCCCGTTCCGCTATCGAAAGTCGGTCCCGCGTGCACAGGCTAGCGACCGTGCATGGTCGCGCTCACCAGGTGAACGAATCTGGGAGGTCGTCTTTTACGACGAAGATCCAGTGGCATACATCCCTCTTGGCGCAGCGAAGGTACTCGGCAGCGAAGGTCCGGCGGGAGAAGAGCAGACGCCGATCAATACTGTGACGAACGCAGCCGGCATCTTCAGCACCGGCTGTGACACTGAACTGATATATGGGTACGATTTTGAAGTGAAGGCTGAGAATGACTACATTAAGATCCAACCCAACACCGTCGTAGCTACGAACGGTAGCTCGCCATCAGGCTGCGATGATCAGCAGATCATCGCACTGTCAAGTGAATCGCACGTTTATAGCAACATGTGGTGGCTCGGACCTGAAGCCGGGGATGTCTTCGGTCAATCACGCGATCAAGTCGATGTTCGAATCAACACATCGCATTCTCAGTCAGAGTACTCCTACTCAGGCGACTCCATCATTATCAAGACCGTGTGGGAAGACCCCGGTGCCGAAGGGCAAGTTCACGAATACGGACATGCCTACCATCATCACGCACTGGGGGGTGCCCCTCCATCGATTGCGAACTGCTCTGAGCATGGCTTACCGGTGTACACCAGCCTGACGTGTGCATACACTGAGGGCTTCGCGGAATATTTTGCTGCCGTACTTCGAGGACCGGGCGTCAGCCTCCTTTACAGTGACATCGAGAACGGGAGCTACCTTCTGACCAACCCAAACCCGGATGAAAATGATCCGAACGAACCGGACGGCACGGTCATCGAGGGTGCTGTAGCTGCGCTATTGCTGGACATCACGGACGGTGCCGTGGAGGCGCACGACTCCATCCAGTATCCTGGTACGTACGCTGGATCACTTGTAAAGACGTGTTTCGTCAATGATGGAAGTGGTTCCGTACATGCCGCAGGGATTGACCACTTCATCCGCTGCCTGGAACAGCAGGTAGACTCAACGATCAACAGCTACTTTTACTATAGGAACCCGGCTTCCACCGCGTATTCGGAGTCTGCTTCGGAACCTGGTGACTGGAGTCTGTCGAGAATCCGCAAAGCGTGGAAGAAGAACCTTTTCAACCAGTAGCGATGGGATCGCGGTCCGATCGGGAGACTGCGAGCGCTGCGTCGCCAAGCATGCGCATTGGTTGGCCAATTGGCTTGTTGGCCGTGATTGCGGCATGGGTCGGCTGCCGGGAGATCCAGAGCCCGGCTGCGCGGACGGCCAGGGTCGAGATCATGTCCGCCCGCTCGGTCATCCTGATGGGCGATACGCTTCGGCTGGTCGCGGTGGCGTATGACGAGGACGACAAACGTGTAGAGGGTGTGACCGTCACGTGGGAATCCCAGGACACCTCCGTGATTCGCATGGACAGTCTGGGGCTGGTGTACGGGCGGGCACCAGGTCTGACGCTCGTGCGCGCAGTCGTCGGACGGGCGCATGCGGCCCTCACGCTGATGGTCGATGGGACTGCAGGGGGTTGGCGGTCGGCAGATTGGCTTTGCGGGATTTGGCAGGATATGGCAGCGTACTGCTGGTCCTTTCCAGGCGTTGGTGGGTCGATTTCCATACCTGTCGCAGTCGATGCGCCGCCGTTCGAGATCGTGCGGTACGGCCCCAATCATGGTTGTGGTCTTTCCGCGGGCGGCGAAACATACTGCTGGGGCAGGAACAATTACGGCCAGGTAGGCGACGGGACGACGATAGACAGGACGACTCCGGTTCCCGTCGCCCCTAGCCTGCGGTTCGACTCGATCACCGTCGGAGCGCTTCACACATGTGCGATCACTGCCGAAGGCCAGGCGTATTGCTGGGGAGGTGGGCGACGAGGCCAGCTTGGCATAGGGAACCCACAGGAACGATGCAACTCGATGCCGTGTGCCACGTCGCCTGCTGCTGTTGCGGGCAACCACCGGTTTCGAACGATCGCGGCTGGCGGCGATCCGCGACCGGGCGGACCAGCAGCTGAGGGACTCGGCCTGACCTGTGCTGTGACGGAATCTTACGCAGCCTATTGCTGGGGCTACAACGAATTCGGATCGGTCGGTAACGGCAGTCGTGGGGACAGCGAAGTCCCTGCGCCGGTAGTTGGCAGCCAGGCGTTCGTCGCCGTAGCCGTTGGTCTTGCCCATGCGTGCGGACTTGATCGTGAAGGTGTGGTATTCTGTTGGGGGTCCAACATGGTCGGGCAGCTTGGTGTGAATCTGCCCGGTGATGCCGAACATACATGCTCGATGGGAGATACAAGCACATCGTGCACGTCAAGCCCTGTTCGTGTTGTGACTCAGGATCGGTTTCGTGCGATCTCGGCGAACTGGGTGAATGTCTGCGCGACGAACTGGTTCGGTGGAGCCGTGTGCTGGGGCCTCAACGATCTTGGTCAGGTCGGCAATGGCGGGGCGGGGCCTTATGCCCGGATACCGATTCGAGTGCTGAGTAACCACACGTACCTCGAAGTGAGGACCGGACTCTCAGCCAGCTGCGGACTGACTCCTGAGCGCATGATCGAATGCTGGGGGAACGGGAATCCAGTCCCACGGCAGGTCCCGTTGCCAGCAGGCCGCTGACCTGAGGGACTTGGTTTCGCGCGCAGAATCGCATCGCACGGGCCCGGGACGGTCTCACGAGGACGGCGGCCAGCCCGGCGATAGGTTGTCACCGGGGCTCTAGCAGGACGCTGAAGAAAACCTCATGACTATGATCGAGCGACCGTGGGTATTCATAGTCAGCCGACCACACGCGGCTTCGAGACCAGCTCGGTCCGGAATCGTCCGACATTTCGGACATTCC
>Ga0187892_10007025_pt1 | contig 16305 bp, 17 predicted proteins | sample MA1701073metaG_FD_139345 | JGI IMG/M metagenome (GOLD analysis project Ga0187892, IMG submission 139345) | Bio-ooze microbial communities from a basaltic lava cave in the Kipuka Kanohina Cave System on the Island of Hawaii, USA - MA170107-3 metaG ... | reverse complement strand
TTAGCACGTGAGCTAGGTCTTCCCATCGTGATTCACACGCGCGAGGCTCAAGAAGACACGATTTCGATTTTAAAAGATGAGAAAGGCTCTGAGGTGGGCGGGGTCTTTCACTGTTTCTCAGGAGACGCCTGGCTGGCGAAGGATGCGCTGGATCTGGGGTTCTTCTTGTCCTTCTCGGGAGTCATCACTTTCCCGAACGCGACGATGTTGCGGGACATCGTGAAAACAGTCCCAATGGACCGTCTCCTGGTGGAAACCGATTGTCCGTATTTGACACCGGCCCCGCACCGTGGCAAGCGCAATGAGCCGGCTCATGTGAAGTTGATAGCCGAAAAGGTCGCCGAACTGAGAGGCTCAACTGAGTCAATGAGCGTGGAGGAATTCGGACGCATCACGTCGCAGAACGCGCGCCGGGTGTTCAAAATCCCCTGAGTTGGCGGTTGCGTCTGCGGAGAGCCTTCGGGAGTTTCCTGGCATTCCCCTTCTTGTCAGGATTACGACGTGGCACGTTGTCTTCCTCATCCGTCTGTTTGAGACCAGGCCGTGTGGCTGCAACAGATGCCATGCGCAACTTGGAATCAAATTCAATCGACCTCATCACAAAGGCACCACGGCTTTTGGCGAAATCCGTCACTTCCCGATCGGAAGAGACAACAGCGCAGTCGCGCCCGAACTCTTCTGCCAGCCTCTGGATGACCTGGTCGGCTCGTTCTCCATGCTTGGAATACACCACCTGGACGCCCATCCGGTGCTCTCGACGCTCCGCGCCTATCGCCTGTTGCCAGCCGTCGAAGACCACGGTGATCGGATGGCCCTTTCGTTGCCTATAAGCCGAGAGGTCTCGCAGCAGTTGCTCGCGCGCGAATTCTAAATCTGGACCAACTTGCCCCCTTGCCCCCAGCAGATTGTAACCATCAACGATTATGTGCGCAGCCATGGCTCCCTGGGAGCCTAGTCTACAGTCATAGGACTGTCAAATGTCCGTGAATGTCCCAGCAGATACTGAATATCATTCCCGAGAATCTCCTCTCAAGTAGGGCATCCCACGTCGTAAGTGTTGGCCTAACCTATTGACAAACCGAGTCACATCTGAGAAAAGATATGCATACAGGGCCTGAACGTTATGAGACTGTCCCGCTACCTCGCAGTCTGCGGTTTTACTGTTGTCTTGCTAGGCTCGCCCACGGTCTACCTGTCACCGGGCTCCGCCGCGTCGCCCGCCACTGCTCGTCTGGACCTGGAAAGCGATAACCCGCTCATCGTTCACCAAGTGAGCACAGCGAGGAAGCTGCCGGCCAAGCGGCTCACTGTCGTGCGCGACCTCCGTGTCAAGGCCCATCCCGACTTTACCCGCGTGGTGTTGGACCTCCAGCGGAACGTCACCTTTACCCAGTCACGACAGAAAAACCCCGATCGAGTCGTGATCAAGCTGCAGAACGCAACGCTGGGGAAAGCTGCACGGGCCAAGCTGACCGGCAAGGGATTTCCGGATGAGATCACCGTTGCGCAGCCACACCCCCGTGCCGTGACGGTTTCCCTGAACCTGGAAACGATCAGTGATTACCGAGTGAAGCCGCTGAGCCGTCCGGCTCGACTGGTCGTGGATCTCATCAACCGGACGGACGATGACGGGAGTCGCGCGGTCGGGGCATCCCCAGCACCGCCTGCCGCATCTGCCATGACGCCCAGAACAGCGCAACCGCTTTCGAGAGCGGAAATTCGGACCATCGTCATCGATCCCGGTCACGGTGGAAAGGACGCAGGAGCCATCGGCCGCCGCGGGACTGAGGAGAAAGACATCACCCTAAAAGTCGGTCTTCGCCTTCGCGATCTGATCGCCATACACCTAGGCAAGCGGGTGTTGATGACTCGGGACAAGGACGTGTTCGTGGAATTGGAGGATCGTGCCAAGTTTGCCAACAGCAAGGACGCTGATCTCTTTGTTTCGATTCACGTCAATTCTCATCCGCAACGATCGACGAAGGGGTTGGAAGTTTACCATTTCGGAGAGGCCAGTGACCGACGGGCACTGGAGGTGGCGGCGCGTGAAAACGGCACTCCCCTTGACGAGACCGGCGTGGGCTGGCAGTACTTAGTAGCGGACCTCCTCACGACCAAGAAAATCGAAGACTCACTCGATCTCGCCTGGACCACCAAACAAGCCATGGTCACCCACCTGGACAGCCGTTACGACCTGGTGGATCACGGGGTCAAAACCGCTCCGTTCTACGTGCTCCGGTTCACCACCATGCCGAGCATCCTGGCTGAGATTGCCTTCATCTCCAATCCCACCGAGGAACAACTAATGCAGAGCGACGCATTCCTCTCCCGCATCGCCGAGGCCCTCTTCCAGGGGATCAAAGTCTTCGTCAATCCGCACCAGACTTCCGCACGGCAAAAGGATCGAGGACTAGTAGACTAAGTCGGTCGTTTCCTCACCTATTCCGCTAACTCGGCACCCTGCCCGTATGGCCACCATCAAGCTGACGATCGAGTACGACGGCACAGCCTACGCCGGCTGGCAACGCCAGCCGAACCGCCCGACAGTGCAGGCCGCAGTCGAAGCCGCCATCCAGCGCATCACGCAGACCCATATTCCGATGACCGGAGCAGGACGGACTGATGCCGGCGCTCATGCCCTAGGCCAAGTCGTCAGTTTCCGATCGGACAAGGCAATGTCAGCGGAGGAATGGGTGCGAGCACTGAATGGTTTGCTGCCACCAGACATCAGCGCGCGATCGGCCGAGCACATGGCAGATGATTTCCATGCCCGCTACTCCGCTCGCGGGAAGCTTTACGAATATCGAATTCTAAACCAGGCGGAAAGGCCCGCACTTGCTCGAAACCGAGCCTGGCACATTCGCAAACCGCTGGATATGGCCGCTATGCATGAAGCGGCCAGCTTCCTTGTAGGCCGCCACGACTTCTCCTCCTTCCAGGGTTCGCCAACCGACAACGAGAATCCGATCTGCGAGCTTCGCCGACTGGAAATCAAGCAAGAGCAAGCGCTGATCCGAATCGAAGCGCAAGCGGACCGGTTTCTCAAGCAGATGGTGCGGGCGATTGTGGGAACACTCGTCGAGGTGGGTCAGGGCAAGCGATCACCTAAGAGTGTGAAGGAGATTCTGGAGGCAAGAGATCGTCGTGCAGCCGGCATGACCGCCCCCGCGCACGGACTGTATCTGGTGAAGGTAGACTACTGACAAGCCGCACTGCCTCTTGAGTCACAATTTTCATTTCACAGTGAACATCCCTTCATCGATTTTTCAGTGAGACCGACGTATCTTTCCCTATGGTTCAAAAACATTTAGATCAATCTGGCAGGAAATCTCGGCTCGCTTCTCATGGTCTCACTGAATCAGGTTCTGTACTTCTTCCGCACCTTTCTTGCACCTTACCTCCCAGCCTCACCGAGTTAAGAAAAAAACAATGGACATTGTGTCTGTAAACATCTATTATGGAGTCTACTTATAGAGATTGCTTATTAAAGGGGAACCACATTTATCGGTGACCTACCTTGCTTTGCACTTGTGGAATCTTATGGCATTCTACAGGTTCATTGATTGAGATCTAACACACATTATCGCTTTCCACGGTCTCGCCATAGTCTGACCAGATTGTCGTTGATTAAGCGGCAATTCTGGGGATAGGGCTAGTAAACTCTATCTGGATCACTTAGCAAAGAAGGTCTCTTTTTTTTTAACTCTGGGCATTGTCCTTTACAAGTGCAAGATGCCGCCAGAAAGCGAGCATATTCAGAGAGTTCATTGAAAAAACGAGCGGTTTTCCTTTTACAGAAAGGAGTGGTTATGGCTCTACGAATGGTTGTGCTGGTCTGTGTGGTCACACTGTTTCTCGGGGTAGTTTCCTGTGAGAAGCTTCCAGAGTTAAGAGGGAAAGGGATACCACGCCAACTGAAAACAGAGCCTCTCAAGTCTCTGGATGCAATCCCGGCCGAATTTGGGAATGTAGTGGGGGTAACATCCGATAGTAGCAGACCTGCTTGGGCCCAACTCTGGCTGGAAAAGCCAGACAAGACAATCGTTGTCGTATGGGTCAACTACGTTGATGGCGGTCTCGGGGGAGATTATCTCTTAATTCCCCGCAGATAGTAGAACTCTGTCGAGTGACAGGTCGCTTTCGGCTCACAGGGAGGTAAAGACTTATGGATCTTGAAAAGTTGAACAGTATAGTGTGTCGCATCTTTTTCCTCGGGTCCTTCCTTCTTCTAGCTATTGCCGTTCTGGAATTCGCCTTAAACCGGTTCGGGTATACAGTCTTGCACGCATCAAACTATACGGCACATAGGCTGCTGGAATTGGCTGTCGTGCTACTTATCTTTGTAGTTGCCCTTCTGCTGAGACAGGTGCGAGAGGAGTTGAAGAAGGCGAAGATACGCTGAACGTGACGGAGTCCAGAAAATCGTTATGAATTTCCCCGTTGAGGGGACCCGTACTATTTCCGCAGCCAACAGAAACGAAGCTTAGAACGGGCAAGGGTGCTCTGTGGCTTCGAGCGAAGGAGAGTCGCCCAGTCCTGGTCGAGTCTCAGACGAGTTGGGGTTTGGGCTACGACTCTTTCTCTCGACTCTCAAGCTTCTTCCGTAGCTCGATCAGCTCGCGCTCAAGAGCTTCGAAGCGGTCGGTGAGGGGGTCGGGGATGTTGATGTGGTCCATGGTCGCCTCGGGCAGGCGCTCCCCTTCCATCTTGATGACCCGTGCAGGTACACCGATCACGGTGGAGTTGGCCGGAACCGACTTCAGCACGACGGAGTTGGCGCCGATCTTGACATTGTCGCCGATCCTGATGCCTCCGAGGATTTTTGCTCCAGCCCCCACGACGACGTGGTTTCCGAGAGTCGGGTGGCGCTTGCCCCGCTCCTTCCCGGTTCCTCCTAGGGTCACGCCCTGAAACAGCGTGACGTAGTTGCCGATCTCCGCTGTCTCGCCGATCACCACCCCCATCCCATGGTCAATGAAGAAACCGGTCCCAATCTTGGCGGCCGGATGGATCTCGACCCCCGTCAGCCAGCGGGCAAACTGCGAGATCATCCGCGGGACAAACGGCATCCCTCTGACCCAGAGCCAGTGGGACAGCCGATAGGCTAGCAGGGCGTGGAAGCCGGCATAAGTCAGAATCACTTCCAGCTTGCTGGTCGCAGCTGGGTCCCGGTCGAACACGACTTTCAAATCCTGTTTAATCGTCTTGAACATTCGTCTAGAAAGTCATAAAGTCGTAACGTCTTAAAGTCATGGATTCGGAAACTATGACTTAGACCCCTCGGTAGCTAAATAGCTTATGAATCCAGAGAGGGCTTTTGACACTTCCTCAGCCATCGTTCTAAGGTCGGCGAATTCCTCGGCAGTGAGATATCGCAATTCTAGCGCAACAAAGAGTTGACTGCGAACCTCTCCCGCTGAACCCTTTGCCATATACAGAAACCGCTGGAAGTCTTTGTCTGATCCCCTCTCAAATCCTTCTGCGATATTGGACATGACTGACACTGATGCTCTTCTGATTTGATCCCTGAGACCAAAATCCTTCCCGAATTCACCATTCCCACTCATCCGATAGACCACAGCAACCAGCTCCTTTGCCATCTGCCAGGCTTTGATCTCCTCAAACCGCTCGATCTTCCCCAAGACCTTGATCCAGTCTTGTGACTTGATAACTTTTCGACTTTACGACTTTGGGACTGTCTCAATCAAACAGACTGCCTGGGCAGCGATGGCCTCTTCTCTTCCAATCGCGTCCAAACCCTCTCCGCTCTTGACCTTGACGTTCACCATATCGCGGGTCACCCCCAAGACCTTTGCCATCCGGTCTTGCATGTCGGCCAGGTGTGGACTCAGGCGTGGCGCCTGCGCAATGATCACAGTGTCCAGATTCACCAGACGAAACCCTTTCTTCTCGAGCAGCTCGGCAATTTCTTCAAGGAGAACTAAGCTGGAGATACTCTTGAACCGCTGCTCGGAGCTGGGATAGTGCTTCCCCAGGTCTCCTTCTCCCATCGCCCCGAGCATCGCGTCACAGACCGCGTGGACCAACGCATCGGCATCTGAATGGCCAATCAAGCCTTGTGTGTGCGGAATCTCCACGCCTCCGAGAATGAGCTTCCGGCCGCTTCCTAAGGGATGGATGTCGTAACCTATGCCGATGCGCATGTTACCTCGTTCCTCGTGAAGCGTGAATTGTGAAGCGCAAACGCAAGGGCTTTCAAATCTGCATCAGGACACACTTCACGAGCGACGCTTCACGCTTCACGCGCCTGTCTCGAGGCCAAGATCGCTTCACCGATGGAGAGATCCTCCGGCCGTGTGATTTTCATGTTCTCCGTACTACCCTCAACGACCGCCACGCGACCTCCGAGCCGTTCGACCAGTTGGGCATCATCGGTTGCGTGGAAGCCGTCTCGATCGGCTTTCTGGTACGCCTCCTGCAAGAGCTTGCGTCTGAATGCCTGAGGGGTTTGCGCGAGCCACAGGTTACGCCGATCAACCGTCCGCTCAATCAACCCGTCCGGTCCGACTTGTTTTACCGTATCCCGCATCGGAATTGCCACCATTGCCGCCCCGTGCTTCGTGGCCTGTTCGATCACGAGCCTGATCATCTCCAGCGTGAGGAAGGGACGCACCGCATCATGCACGAGGACGAGATCAGTCTCCTCGCTCACGGCGAAGAGCGCATGGCGCACGGAGTCCTGTCGCTGATCTCCCCCAGCCACTATCTTGGTGACTTTTTTGAACCCGTGGCGGGACACGATCTCCGTCAGGCAGAACTCGCGGTCGGTCTCTGGCACGGCCAAGATGATACCATCGATCGGGGCCGCCGCCTCAAGCGTGCGGAGCGTATGGACCAGAACCGGCTGGCCTCCCAGGGTCAAAAATTGCTTCGGGACGTGACCCCCCATGCGGAGTCCACGACCGGCTGCAGGGACGAGGGCAACGGTACGGCTACCCACGCGCGATCTGAAGCTCCTCGGCCTCTTCCTTCAGTCGTGTGAAGATCATCCGGCCGGCCGTCGTCTGTAGCACGCTGGTCACGACTACGTCCACGTTTCTCCCGATACAGCGCTTGGCGTTATCCACCACGATCATCGTCCCGTCGTCGAGGTAGGCCACCCCTTGGCCGGCTTCCTTCCCCTCTTTCAGAACAAACACGCGGATGGTCTCGCCGGGCAACACGACTGGCCGAAGCGCATTACACAATTCGTTGATATTCAGGACCCGCACACCCTGGAGCTCGGCCACTTTGTTCAGGTTCAGATCGTTGGTGATGATTTTGGCACCGACCTTCTTGGCAAGCACCACGATCTTGGAGTCCACATCCTTCACATGAAGAAAATCGTCCTCCACGATGCGAACGTCAATGTCCACCATCTTCTGGATCTTGTTCAGAATGTCCAGCCCCCGCCGGCCACGCGCACGCTTCAGAGAGTCCGACGAGTCGGCAATATGCTGGAGTTCGTGCAGGATAAACTGCGGGACGAGGAACGTGCCCTCCAGAAAGCCGGTCTCGCAGAGATCCGCCACACGCCCGTCAATGATCACGCTGGTATCAAGAATCTTGTTCGTGCCGATGGCCGTGTGTTCCGGGTGCTTGGCCGATCCCGAGATTTTCTCATGCCCAAATCGCGCGCCCAGCACGAGTCCCAGATAGGGCAGACCGAGAAGAAACACCAGGCCGCCGATATGAAACAAGACCGTCTGGATATCAAAGACGATGCTCCCGACCCATTCGACAAGACCAGTGAGGATAAGTCCGACAGCCAGACCGGCTGTCCCACCGACTATAATGCCGAACGACAACTTCTGCAGTGCATACTCTGCAACCAGAATAAGTCCAGCTGTGCCCGCCCCAAGGGCAAACCCCACGAAGAGAAAAGGGCCGTTTGGTCCCTCGCCTCTGGAGAAGAGGGCCATGCCAGCCAGGGCACTCAGAAGCACGAATAGGGCTCGTTGTGCCATAAGTCCACCCCCTGTGATCTGCGATGAAAAGACTCGGCTCCACGACATGCAACCGTTACGGTTTGAGCGTGATAAAACTGGTACGCCCCTGGCGTTTAATCAGGAGCAGCACCGCTTGCTCTTTGCCGACTTTCGAGCTCACTCGCTCGTATGCCGCCACGTTGGGCACAGGCTTTCGATTCACCTCCAGGATGATGTCTCCTTCCTTCAACCCGGCTTCATCAGCCACACTGCCAGACCGAACCCGGACGATGACCACGCCTCGCTCGCCCGTGGAAAGCCCCAGGCGACTGGCCAGGTCGCCGTTCAACTCGCGCACCTCGAGATCGGACAGAAGGCTGGCTGGGCTAGCGGACTCGCCGGACTCCTCACTTCCGGCTTGAGCCACGGTTTTCGGCTGTTCCGTGATCGTGACCTCCACCGAGCGGGCTCCCTTATCACGAATAAATTTCACGGTTGCCTTTTTCCCGATCACGGTCTGAGCCACGGCGTTTCGGAGTTGGGTCGGGTTCTCGACTGTCTTTCCGTCAAACTCAACGATGACATCGCCTCGCTCCAGGCCCGCACGCTTGGCCGGACTGCCGTCCAGCACGTCGCTGACCAGCACCCCTTTGGGCTCCGCTACTCCGAACTGCGACGCAAGTTCAGGAGACATGTCTTGGATGGACACCCCGAGCCAGCCTCGGACCACCCGACCGGTCTTGACGAGTTGCTCCAGGATCGAGCGAGCCATGTTGCTAGGGACGGCGAACCCGATCCCCATATTACCCCCACTCTGGCTAAAGATTGCTGTATTGACCCCGACGAGCTCTCCCCGCGCATTGACCAGTGGTCCCCCGGAGTTGCCAGGATTGATGGCGGCATCAGTTTGGATAAAGTCCTCGTACTCCGCAATGCCCATACTGGCCCGCCCCACGGCGCTCACAATCCCCAGCGTGACGGTCTGGTTGAGCCCGAACGGGTTCCCGACAGCGAGCACGAATTCTCCCACTTCGAGTTTGTCCGAATCCGCCCAGGGAATCGTATGCAGGCCTTCAGTTTCAATCTTCAACACAGCGAGGTCGGTCTTGGTATCGGTCCCGATCAGCTTGGCCTTGAATTCGCGCTTGTCAGACAGTAAGACCTTGATCTCGTCCGCCTTACTGACCACGTGATTGTTGGTTATGATGAGCCCTTTAGGATCCACGATGACGCCTGAGCCCAGGCTCCGTTCCTTTCGCTCCCGGGGCACTTCGAACCGCCTGAAGAACTCTTCCCCAAAAAACCGGCGAAAGAATGGATCGTCAAAGGGCATCGCGTGCGGACCTTCGCCACCCTTGGTCGTCCGAGTGGTGAAGATATTCACGACTGCGGGCTTGACCGCCTTGGCGACCGACACGAAATTCCGGTCCCCACTGAGGGACGCAGATGTCGGGACCGCAGTTTGTGCGAGCGGGACTGGCTTCACCGGGGAGTCCGGGACAGCATGTCCGAACGGCAGCCATCCCAAATCCGAGGCCACTACGACCCCGATCAGAATCCCCGCGCCTACCAGAAGACCGCCTACCAGGAATGGCGAGACTTGGTGGTCTCTTGGCCTCTGTGGCTCATACCCGTTCACATTCAAACTCCTTAGAGCTTATAGCTGATAGCCACCAGCTATGCTTTACGGTATTTCTCCCGCGTAGATCCCCATGACCGTATGGAGGAACTTGATCGCCTCAGTCTTGGGACGTTGGAAGGAATTCCGTCCGATGATCGACCCAAACCCCCCTCCGTCACGAATCGCGCGGGCTTCTTCGAAGAAGGTCTTGTCCTCGCTCTTGGCGCCCCCCGAGAAGATCACGATCCGCCGGCCAGCGAACGCGCTCTGCACCACGTGGCTGACTCGCTCAGGGAGCGTCTTAATCGGCACCTGCTCGGCCTCATACACCTTTTTGGCCGCCGCTTGTTCCAAATGGGCCGTCGGGAGCTTGACCTTGATGATGTGAGCTCCGAGCTGCGCGGCGATCTGGGCCGCATAGGCCACCACGTCGATCGCCGTCTCTCCTTCTTTGCTCAACGATGAGCCGCGCGGGTAGGACCAGACGACGACGGCTAATCCGCAACCTTTCGCCTCCTCCGCGATCTCCCGGAGCTGCTGGTACATCGTCGTACAATGTACCGACCCGGGATAGATCGTGTACCCGACGGCCGAACAGCCTAAGCGCAAGGCATCTCGCACACTTCCGGTCACGGCCGGCAGCGGGTCCTTATCCTCATGCAACACATCGTGATTGTTGAGCTTCAGAATCAGCGGAGTCCTGCCCGCGAATTGACTGACCCCGGCTTCGAGAAAGCCCAGCGGCGCGGCGTAGGCATTGCACCCGGCATCCACAGCCAGCTCGAAATGATAAAGCGGATTGTAGCCGGGAGGGTTGGGCGCAAAACTTCGTGCCGGCCCATGTTCGAATCCTTGATCGACCGGCAGGATCACCAGTTTGCCGGTTCCGGCCAGCTTGCCGTGTCCCAGCAACCGAGCCAGATTGGTTCGTGTGCCCGCGTTGTCGCTTCCGTACCAGCTCAGAATCTCTCGGATGCGATCGTTCATGATCAACCTCTCGTATTCGTGAATCGTTAACCGTGAAAGGAATCTCTCCTCCTGCGAACAACGTTGAACGTTTAACGTTTTCCCTGAATGAACGCTTCAGCCAGAGTGACGTCTTCAGGGCTTCCGATGAAGAGCGGAACTCGCTGGTGAAGGCCCTTGGGCTCCATCTCTAAAATCCGCATGGTTCCGGTGCTGGCACGCCCGCCAGCCTGCTCGACGACCATCGCCAAGGGGTTTGCTTCGTACAGCAGGCGGAGCTTTCCCTCCGGTTTGACCGTCTCGGCAGGATAGAGGTAGATCCCCCCCTCAAGGAGCATGCGATGGACATCCGCCACCAGGCAGCCAGAATACCGGGTACTATAGGGCCGCCCCGTTGCCTTGTCAGGCGACTTGAGGTAATCCACAAACTGACGAGTGCCGACCAGCCACTTGTGATAGTTGCCCTCGTTGACCGCATAGACCTTTCCCTTGGCCGGAATTCGAATATGCTCGTGCGACAGCAGGTATTCGCCAACGCCAGGATCCAGCGTAAACCCGTGGACCCCCTGGCCGGCGGTAAAGACCAGCATGGTGCTCGACCCGTAGATGAGATATCCGGCTGCCACCTGCTCAGTTCCCCGATGGATCAATTCCGCTTCGGACGAGAGTCCGGCCTTCCCCTCGTAACGCAGGACGGAAAAGATCGAGCCAAGGGGCATGTTGACATCGGTATTGGACGATCCATCTAGTGGGTCGAACAGCAGCATATACTTGCCCCTCGGACAGTTTTCTGGGAGGTGCACCGGCTTTTCCATCTCCTCGGAAGCTAGGGCACACACGAGTTCGCTATATTGGAACACCTTGAGAAACGTCTCATTGGCGATCCCATCCAATTTCTTAACCGCCTCGCCTTGAATATTGGTTTCCCCGGTCGCCCCCAGGATATTGATCAAGCCGGCTCGCCGGAGGTCATGGGCGATCATTTTGCCCACCAGGCCGATCTGGACCATGAGGGCCGAAAACTCGCCGGTCGCGGCCGGGTGTGCAGCCTGCTTCTCGATGATATGTCGCGTCAGGGTAATAGGAAAGGGCCCCACGGAGTTACCTTTCGGTCATGGTTTGTCATGAGGTCGAGGCGTCGACTGGAGATTATATCGGTTTTCGGAAAGCTGAGCAATCAGCACGTCGAGAGAGTCACTGTGCCGACGGCCTTTGAAACCCGTCCACCAGCTTGGCCACGACGGATCCGATGATCACCTTGGCCCTCATCATCACCGGGACACGTCGCACGTCGTTTGTCACCCACACCCGAATGTTTCCCTCGTTCAGGAAAATCCCCTGAAACGGCATGATGGCCAAGACCCGTACCGCTTCGACTTCCCCCCACGGTCCCTTGACCTTCTCGACACCTTCGATCCGAGCCTCAAGCCGGTAGTTTTTCTTGTCATGGTGCACATTCATGATCAGCGATGTCCCCGGCACAAGCGAGGGAAGACCTCGGACATAGTACAGGCATGAGAGCGCATCGTGGGTCCCAGGCGGAATGGGAAGCGTGTCGGCAACCCCGTCTTTGATTGACGTCACCTTTCCCTCCGCATGGCGAAAGGTCACGTCGAAGTCATTCTTTCTCTTCCCCTCCCGTCTGTGGAAGATCATGTGTTGCGGAGAGAACTTCGTGGCATCAACAATGGATTCAACCCGGTTCTCCACGGGATAGAACTTGGTGACCAGAGGACTTGACCTAGCAGTGGTCACAAGCTTGAGCATGGGATGGCCTTGAAGCGGCATGGACTTCGAGACCTCCAGCACAGCGGTTCCGGCCTGGATGGTGAACCAGGAAATGGTGTAGGTCAGACGTTCGCCTGCCGCGAAAGGCGGAGCGTCTCCCAGAGACGCTGGCTGTGATTGCTCTAACGCTGGCTGAGCGGGCGAATCAGGAACAAGAACCAGGGCGAGAAGGACAAGACAGAGGAGGGAACGTGGGTGGGAGTTTCCAATCCTGAAGCGAGACACTGGTCACGTGGCCAACAAACGTTGCGATTCTTTTAACTCGGATTCGATCAGGGCCCGGATGGCTGCTACACGGTCGGGAGACGTGGCCTCAAACCGGAGCACGAGCACCGGTTGAGTGTTGGAGGCCCTGATGAGACCCCAGCCATCCTCAAACACAACGCGGACTCCATCGATCGTCAACACCTGGCGAATCGACAGTCCTGTCTTGCCTGGTGATCGGCCAGCTTTGGCGTAGTCAAGAAATCGCGCCTGAACGCGTTTCACCAGATCGAATTTAATCGTGTCCGGACAGTCCATGCGGATCTCGGGCGTCACCGAGGTAGCTGGCAGGTCCGAGACCAGGGTCGAGAGTGGCTTCCCGGTCTTGGCCAAGATCTCGATCAGCCGGCAAGAGGCATAGATCGCGTCATCATATCCGAAATACCGGTCGGCGAAGAACATGTGGCCGGACATCTCGCCAGCGAGGACAGCCGATTCAGCCTTCATTTTAGCCTTGATCAGGGAATGGCCGGTCTTCCACATGATCGGTCGTCCTCCGTGCCGTTCGATATCATCGTAGAGGCTCTGGGAGGCCTTGACCTCCGAGATGATGGTGCTTCCGGGGCGGCTTGCCAGAATGTCGCGGGAATAGACGACCATCAGGCGATCACCCCAGAGAATATTCCCCTGTTCATCCACCGCCCCGATCCGGTCCGCATCGCCGTCATAGCCGATCCCGACATCCGCACCGGTTTTTTCCACGGTCTTGACCAGGTCCTGGAGATTCTCCACGACGGTGGGGTCAGGGTGATGGTTGGGGAATCGGCCATCCAACTCACAGTAGAGTCCGGTCACCCGGCAGCCCATCTGCTCCAGAGCCTGTTTGGCGACCAGCGAGGCAGCGCCGTTGCCACAATCAATCACAACGTGGAGACGCTCGCCCTTCACCAATGAAAAGTTCTGTTTCAGATAGGTTAGATAGTCCTTCAGCAGCGGGCGATCGGTCACGGTCCCTGAGCCGGTGGAAAACCGGCCACCCTCCATAACCTTTCTCAGATGCTGGATCTCTTCCCCATGGAGCGCTTCCTTGCCTACACAGAGTTTGAACCCGTTGTACTCGGCGGCATTGTGGCTGCCGGTGATCATCGCTCCCCCGTCAACCGGAAGGTGAAAGAGCGAGAAGTACAGCACGGGCGTCGGACAGACCCCAATGTCAAGGACGTTCAGACCACCGGACGTGAGGCCACAGATCAGGCGATCGCGTAAAGCCGGAGAGCTGAATCGCCCGTCCCGGCCGACGCTGGCCGTTTTCATTCCTTTCTCTCGCCCGATGGTCGCGAAGGCCCTGCCGATCTGCTCGGCAACCTCGTCGGTCAGTTCCTTGCCAACGATCCCTCTGATGTCATACTCACGAAAAATACCTGACATGGCATCCTCTGATGTAACGAAGTAATTGAGTAAGTGAGTAAGTGAGTAAGTAATTGCCTTAGGACTTTCGCCTCTTCTGAGAGGCGATGTAGCTGTTCAGAACTCTGATGAGCTCATAAGCCCGTTTCTTGTATTCCTCACAGGTTGCGCGATCAATATACCCTTCGTCGAAACACGCGTTCAGATCGTCGATCAGTTCAGTGATGGAGCCTCGAGATTGCCGACAGAACTGAATGTTCTCCTGGTAGTGGTACCGTCCCATCCCTTCAGCCATGTTATTGGTCACTGATAAAGCAGCCCGCCGCATCTGGATTGAAAGATTGAATCGCTCATCCGGTGGCAGTCGTCTCGCCAGGTCTGTAATGGATTTCCTGAAATCTCGGGCAAGCCGATAGACGTACAACTCCTCAAATGAGGACAAGCCGATGATTCTCTCAGCAGATTGCTCCATAGTCTTTAATCAATTACTTAATTACGAATTACTCAATTACTTACTGTCATCTTCTTCCATAATCATCTGAGAATCGGACGATATCGTCCTCGCCGAGGTACGGTCCGTTCTGGACTTCAATAATGTGCAGTGCTTCGGAGCCGGGATTCTCCAGCCTGTGTCGTGTCTCTCGTGGAACGCCGGTACTCTGTCCAACCCTCAGGTCAAAGACCCGCTCCCCGCAGGTTACACGAGCCGTCCCTGCGATGACAACCCAGTGCTCGCTGCGTTGATGGTGCAGTTGCAACGAGAGCCGCCCGCCGGGGTTCACCGTGACCCGCTTGACCTTATAGCCAGGACCTTCCTCCAACACCGTGTAAGAACCCCAGGGGCGGAACACAGTCAGATGTTCCAACTGCTCCGGGGCACCCTGCCGCTTCAGGATCTCCACTATCTTTTTCACGTCCTGGCTGCGGGCCTTTGGGCAAATCAGCGTGGCATCCGGAGTGTCCACGACGACCATGCCGGAGAGCCCGATCGTCGCCACCAGACGTCGGTCCGCGTACAAGATCGAGTCTCGGCTGTCCAGATCCACGACTCGGCCGCTGATGACGTTGCCCGATCGATCACGTGGAGCGACCTCCTCCAGGCTGCTCCAACTGCCAACATCAGACCAGGTAAAGTCCACCGGGACCACAGCGGCGCGGGAAGAACGTTCCATCACCCCGTGATCGATCGAGACAGGCGTCAGCCGTCGGTACACTTGAGCCACTGCACTGTCGCCTGCATCGGACTTCCTCAGCGCTCCGATCTTTTTCATCCCACGAGCCAGGGCCGGCTGGTGGCGCATCAGCTCCTCTAGGATAGTCGAGGCGCGCCAGACAAAGATCCCGCTGTTCCAATAATAGTTCCCCGCTTGCAGGTAGCGGATGGCTGTCTTGGCATCCGGCTTCTCCACAAAACGAGCAACAGGGTGGCCCACGAGCCCACCCCGCGATGCCAGTCGAGTACGCCGATTCGGCTGAATGTAGCCATATCCCGTCTCAGGTCTGACCGGCTTGATCCCGAAGGTAATCAGGTACCCCTTCGTCGCCAGCTCTGCCCCGAGCGCCACAGCCGCCTGAAACTTCCTGTCGCCTTTAATGACATGGTCGGCTGGCAGAACAAGCATGACCGCGTCAGAGTCTCGCCTGACCAACTCCATTGCCGCTAGAGCGATCGCCGGGGCGGTATTCCGTGCTTCCGGCTCAATGACGAAGTTGTGGCTGAGCTCATCCTTCCATTCGCCCAGTTGGAACCGAATCGAGTCGGCTTGTGCGGGATTGGTTGAAATGAGAACCTGGCTGGCCGGCATACAACGAAGGACCCGGTGCATCGTCTGTTGAATCAGGGTCTTGTCCCCCAGGATCCGAAGCAGTTGTTTGGGATACAGATGGCGGCTCAGAGGCCAGAAGCGCGTTCCGCTTCCTCCAGCCAAGATGACCGCATAGAGATGCTCGTTCATAACGTTACTCGTGAAGCGTATCTCGTATCTCGCGAGCTACGAACGACCCGCTCGGCGACGCTTCACGCTTTTTCAGGCGTGCCGCCAAGATGAGATCCACCACCTCACGTACCGCTCCCTCCCCTCCCCGCATCCCGCAAACATAATCCACCACCTTGAGGACAGGCGGCATCGCATCGGCCGGCGCGGCCGAGAAGCCGACAGCTTTCAGCGCCTCCAGATCGTTCACGTCATCGCCAATATAGGCCACTTCCTGAAGCGTTAGGCCATGCCTGGCTGCCAGGTCGCGCAGGACCGCCAGCTTGTCCCGCGTCCCTTGATGGACTTCCGGAATTGCAAGCTTCTCGGCCCGACGCATGACGAGCTTGGTTTCCTCCATTGTGATCAGCGCCGTGATCAATCCGGCGCGCTGCAGCAGTTTAATCCCCATCCCATC
>Ga0187892_10007022_pt1 | contig 16311 bp, 20 predicted proteins | sample MA1701073metaG_FD_139345 | JGI IMG/M metagenome (GOLD analysis project Ga0187892, IMG submission 139345) | Bio-ooze microbial communities from a basaltic lava cave in the Kipuka Kanohina Cave System on the Island of Hawaii, USA - MA170107-3 metaG ... | reverse complement strand
GTTTTGTCTTTCAGCTCCACTCCTGTGAAACTCTTCCTGTCCCACTTGCCTTCTTTCGTTGACGCACTGGCTTGCGGAACCGAGCGAGCCATGGCCAGCATCAGGCCCATGGCAAGCTCCGCCACGCTGACGCTGTTGCCACCGGGGGTATTCATCACCACGATGCCTTTGTTCGTTGCGGCTTCCAGGTTGATATTATCCACTCCGGTCCCGGCGCGGCCGATCACTCGCAGGCTTTTGGCTGCTTGTATCACTTCGGCTGTCACCTTGGTGTTGCTGCGTACCAGCAGACCATCGTAGTTGCCAATGGCTTCCAACAACTGAGCCGGGGTCAGGGCTGTCTTGACGTCCACCTGCCAGGCAGTTTCCTGACGCAACAGTTCAATTCCCTGCTCGGAGAGTTTGTCGCTGATCAGAATTTTCATGGGGTCTTTGAGATCTATTACGCCTCCAATAACTAAGGGACGGAAAGCTGTCTGTCGAAGGCAGCTGCGACTTCCAACATTCGGAGCTGGTGTTGCGGCAACCTGGAATAAATAGCATCAGCCAGCGGTTCGTGGTAGGTATGCGACGAAAGGCTCCGATCGTCCATCATCTGCAGCCACCCAGGCTCATCCGAAATCCACTGAACACGGTAAGCAGCCGCGATCACCTCGCGTGGCAATGTGACCTTCTGCCCCTGAAATTCCAGAAAGACCTTCATCGTCTTCCAGCCGAGTTCGAAACAGAATTCGAACCGCTGAATCGCAGCATCAATCACAATTCGGTCATCGACTGGCTTCGCCAAAACCTCTGACAAACGATCCAAAGCCTGTTTCCAGATGAGGAGCTGAACGGAACGCTTATCTTTCATACAAGCAGATGCCTTCTCGCGAGATCTCCTCCTTCAGAAGAGTGGAGGCCAACTCCAACCATACGACATCAAAACGGCGCAGAGTCGGAAGGGCTCCCAGCGCTTCCGAAAGTTTCCAACGCTCCTGCAGCGGCAGTTCAGAACCTTCGAGCGCGAAATCGTAGTCAGATGAAGCCTCATTCTCACCACGCGCTCTGGAGCCAAAAAGCCAGACTCGTTTTGGCCGTGCTAGTTCGACCAACAATGCAAGGGCTTGGTTGGCAACTGGGTCCGATTCCAGTGCCATGCGCTTGGCCATGACGTCCCTACCCCCGCAACACATGCACTGCAGGGTCAGACAGCTCTCTGTAAATACACCTTCTGGGCTGCTGTCACCCCAGCTCCGAGTTCAACCGGGAGGTTTAGTTTCTTGAGAATGATTTCGAGGCAGGCAATCAAAGCCACAGTATCAGTGAAATCGTAGTAACCGAGGTGCGCGACGCGGAACAACTGACCCTTCATCTCGCCCTGGCCATTCGCGACCGTTGCGCCGAATTGCTTCTTGAACGCCTTGATGATGGTTCCCGAATCGGTTCCCGCGGGCGCGCAAACCGCCGTCAAGGCATCGCTGGGAGACGTTTCGGCGAAAAGCTTTAGCCCCAGCGCTTTCGCTGCTGCGCGGGTAGCGTCGGCAAGCAGACCTGCATTGGCGATCAAGTTATCGCGTCCGACGGAACGAATGTACTTGATGGCTTCGCGGGCGGCGACTATCAGCGTAATGGCTGGCGTGTAGGACGACTCGCCTTTGGCATTGTTCTTCCTCTCCTTCTGATAGTCGAAGTAGAACTTGCTCGACTTCGTATTCTCAATCAGGCCCCAGGCTTTCTGGCTGACGCTCGCAAACGCCAGGCCCGGAGGCAGCATGAGCGCTTTCTGTGATCCTCCGATCACAATGTCCAGATGCCACTCATCCACCGGCATCTCCATCACGCCTAGTCCTGTGATCGCGTCAACGACCAGTGCCGTTTTGGGATGCTGGTGGACAATTTCACCCAACGCCTTCACGTCATGCCTGGCCCCCGTGGAACTTTCGGAATACTGCACGAAGACGGCACGGGTGTCGGGATGTTTCTCCAGTTCTGCTGCGACCGTCTTCGGGTCAACAGCCTGTCCATAAGGGATGGAAACGACGTTCGCACTCACAGCGAAGGCTTTGCAGAGAGAAGTCCATCGTTCGCCAAACTTCCCTGCGCTAACAACCAGAGCTTTGTCTCCGGGGCTCAACAGGTTGACCACGGCGCCTTCCATGGCGCCGCTGCCCGAAGAGGTAAAGCAAAGAACTTCGTTCTGTGTGTTATAGATGTAGCGAAGGCCCTCCAACACTTCCCTGAAGATATTGCGGAACTCCTCGGTGCGATGATGCAGGATAGGTTGTGCCATCGCCGTCTGCACGGCGGGCAACAATTGCGTCGGCCCTGGAGTGAATAGTCGCTCCTTAAACATGTTTGTTTCCCTAGCCTCTTTTTTGGAATCAGTACGTCAAGCTCTGCTTCTGAGGGAGCCCTCAACCGCGCTCGAAAGAGCGCAACTATAGCATAGTTCGATGGAGGTGAAGGAGACACGGGGACGCGCAGCGAAAACGAAGAGTCCCACCTTGAAGACGGAAGGACGGAGCGTAAACTGGAGAGGCCAGGAGGAGCAACGCGATCTGCCGCGCAACGTCATTCCCGCGAAAGCGGGAATCCAGCGTCTCCCGATTGGGGCTGGATTGACGGCTTCGCGCCCTTATCGCTTCTTTGGGGTCATTCGACTTTCGCAAATACGCGGATGGCTGGTGGAAGTTGCATGAAATTCCCGATCTGATCTCCGGAACGCAGGGTTCCATCCGGAAACAGGTACAAGGTGCGTGAGTCGAGGTAAACATCCCGGAGATTCTCACCGATGGCGTTGCGAGCCTCTGGCTTTAGGAGTTCATGATAAGCGACCAACACTTTGGTCCCCGCCGGAACGCTCCCCATCTTCTTGACGGCATTCCCGGCCTGCACCCTTCCATCGGGCAGGATGTAGAAGGTGAGCGAAGAATTGTACAACGCATTGGCGATCTTCCAGGGCGAGTCAGCAGCGCTAACTTGGGGCACAATAACTTCGACTCGGGCTACGCTGACAACTTTCTTTTCTTCTGGAACTGGCACCCCCAGTTCCACGCGCGTGCCGGGAGGAATGTCCGACCAATCCTTAATCTGTTCGCCCGAGTAAGACCGTCCGTCTGGGAACCGGTACATCGTGGTCGGCGCATTGTACTGAATACCCGCGATCTTCCAGGCGGTCCGGTTGCGGCTGATCTGCGTGGTTTCCTCTTCCGGAGATTGTTCCGGAGAAGCTTCTTCCTCCTCGGTCTCTGCCACCGGCAGGACATGGCCGCCCGCCCGCATCGATTCCGGGCTGACGTTGATGCGGCCGGCGATCACATCAGGGTCGCCCTGGTATTCGTCGTTGAGTCCTGCCCGGGCCCGTTCGAAGTTATCGATGCCGGGATCGAGTTTCCGCCCGCGTTGGCTGGATCGATGATAGCGATTGGGCGCCGCATAGGCCACGCGGTAATGCTCCAGCACGTTTCGATCTTCAATTTCATACTTCTTCTGCAGCTCGTCCAGCAACCTCGCGAGCGATACATACTGCGCTGCGGAGAATGGAATGTTATGGTAGCCCTCCAACTCGATGCCTATCGAATAGTCGCTGAGACCTTCCAATCCGTTCCACATGCTCACGCCGGCATGGTTCGCCCAATACTTAGCATCCAGAATCTTATAGATCGCGCCGTTTCGGGCAACGAGGTAGTGCGCATGGCCCCCGCGCGTCAGATAGCGGCCCAGCCGTACCTTGCCTCGTGACAAGGTTCGAAGCGCGCTGGGCAGCCTGCTCTCAGTAGAGTGAAGAATGATGAAACGAGTCTCCGGGCGCACCCGTTTGGTAAACTGCGGGTTCAGCCGACGCTGATAGTCAATCGTTTTGATGGCGAGGGTGCTTGGAGGAAAGACAAGAACAGCAATGAGGACGAATCCCGCGGCTTTTCGTTTGAGTCCAGGTGTCATCTGTCGCTCGGCTACCGGCGCGGCTCGTGGCCGGTCAGTCTCAACGGCATCGCGCTCATCTTCTCCGACTCTCTGTCTGATGGCAAGTCAATTCAAATTGGTTGGCCGTGCGCATCGAGGGTGACTGGAGCGGCTGAAGCCGGCGACGTCTCCTGCTCCTCGCGAGAGTAGTGCTAAGATACGGCGGCATTTCCCCACACGACAAGCGGATCCAAACTCAAATGATCAACAAGCAGCGGTTTCTGTGGAAGCTCAACCGGCTGGTTCGGCAACTGGAAGAGCAATGGGACTCCTTGCGAAATTTATGGCGGGGTTCGCAATCAACCACTCGCATGTGCCTCAATTGCCGAGCGCTCATCGATCGAAAGGCCAAAGTCTGCCCGCTTTGCAACGCTGCTTTGGGGTATCGGCCCGGCGGGTTGGGAAAGCTGTTGCAGAATGTGGTGCCCAACTTCATGCCGGTATCGTTTTCGCTCTTGACCGTCAACTTTGCCCTGTTCTTGGTGATCTTCGCCGCTGAACGCGATCTCTCAGCGCAGGACTTGGGACGACTCGTGTGGGGAGTCAGCTCGCCGAGCCTGGCGCGCTGGGGTGCGGATGTGGGTGCCTTGGTCTTGGCGGGGCAATGGTGGCGTTTGGTGTCAGCCATCTTCATTCACATTGGCATCGTTCACCTCGCATTCAACTCCTATGCGTTGATCTTCATTGGCCCGTTGTTGGAGGAATTGCTTGGCAAAGAACGCTTCCTCCTCTTGTACGTCTTCACCGGCGCATTCGGCTTCGTAGTGAGCAACTGGTACTACGGCCCATGGCTCACGACGGCAGGGGCCTCTGGTGCAATCTTCGGGTTGATTGGTGCCGGCATCGTGTTCTCCAGACGGTGGTCGCAGTGGGGCAGCATGCTCGGACAACAGCTCGTCCATTGGGCCATCTACGGGTTTGGATATGGCTTGGTGATTGGAGCTAATAACGCAGCGCACTTCGGAGGATTTGTGGCAGGCGTGGCGTTTGCCTACCTACTGCCGAACAGGCATCGAGTCACAGAATCAGCGGCAGGGCGCTTCCTGTGGAGTATCGCGTATTGGTTTTGCGTCGCAGTGATAGTCCTCTCACTGTTGCTTGCTCTGCTGGGAGGTCAATGAAGAAGTCCACCTCGGGAAACGGAAAACAACGGAGCGGGACCATCATCCCTCCAGAAAGACGCCTTCAGAAATGATTCTTCGTACCCTTCAAGTACCTTGCGCTTCCACACCTCAAGCGCCGGACGCACTTCAAACTGACGAGACTAAGGCGCTTCATGTTGTGTGGCTAACCAGCCAAGGGCTGTCGCTCTTGATATCCCTGTCTCCGCACGCTATTGAGCCGCCGGCAGCGACAAGAAGGCAGGAGTGAGGAGCCAGGAATCAGAATGGTTGACTGTTTTGTCCAAGCCCCGCTAGGGGCGAAATATTGTAGCCCAGGGTGGAGCGCAAGCGGAACCCTGGGTTCGCGGTCCCGTTCGAAATCCTCTCCCTCTCCCCGTGCGCGGGGAGAGGGTTGGGGCGAGGGGCGTGAGTTGAGAAAACGAGAACAAAATTCCCGTTTCGCCAAACATAACCGTCAAGATCCCCGGCTGCGACGGAATGCATAAGAGACTGACTGAGGCGGCCAGAATCGGCGCCGGCGTTGCCTTTTGAAGCTCTCTTGCTGCGAAACCCGGGCAAGAGGCCGTGTGGTATAGTGGTCAAAGGCCTGATTTGATGCGTGGTGGATGATGCCAACAGTTCAAATTCTACCGGATGGCGTGAGCGTGCAGATCAAAGCAGGCACGAGTTTGCTGGCCGCGGCTTCTGCCGGAGGTGTGGAACTGATGCATTCGTGCGGCGGCATCGGGGCCTGCACCTCGTGCCGCGTGCGGATTCTCAGCGGCCTGGACCAGCTGTCCCCCATCGGCCGGGCCGAACGCGAGCAGTTGAAGGAGTCCGGCATTCTGGAGACTCACCGGCTGGCTTGCCAGACGATGGTCTACGGGAACGTGGTGCTGGAGCGACCGCTCTGGCGGACGTCGCTCGATTCGCCGGTGACAGGAAACTGAATGGCCGAGCGCGAACGCGAAACTCTGGAAGTGGATGTCCTCTTCGTCGGCGCCGGGCCGGCCAGCTTGAGCGGCGCGCTGCATTTGAGACAGCTCGTCGAAGCCCACAACCAGAACGCTGCTTCCGGCGCTCGGAAGCTCGAGACGGTCTCCATCGCCGTCATCGAGAAAGGCCGCGAGATCGGCGCCCACACCTTGTCGGGAGCCATTCTCGATCCCGTCGCCCTCAAAGAGCTTTTGCCCAACTACCAGGATCTCGGCGCGCCGCTGGGCACTCCGGTCACGCACGACACTGTTTGTTTCCTCACCGCAGCCGATAAGTTTGCTCTGCCGTTTATTCCTCCACCGCTCAGGAATCACGGAAACTCCATCATCTCCCTGAACCGGTTTGTGAAATGGATGGGCGAGCTGGCCGAGTCGCGCGGCATCGACCTGTTTCCCGGATTTGCGGGAACCGAGCTGCTGTTCGATGGGAAACGCCTGATCGGCGTTCGCACCGGGGATCGCGGGATTGGGAAGGATGGCCAACTGCTCGCTTCATTCGAGCCCGGAGTCGATGTTCTAGCCAAGGCAGTTGTTTTCGGCGAGGGGGTGCGCGGCTCGCTCACCAAGCAACTGATAAACCGGCTTCAGCTGGACGCCGGGAAAAGTCCCCAGGTGTATGCCATCGGCGTCAAAGAGGTTTGGGAATTGCCCGAGGACTCTGCCGAGAAAGGACACGTCGTTCACACGCTGGGCTACCCGCTCAAGCACGAGGACTATGGCGGCGGGTTTATCTACAACATGGGGAGGATGCTCTCCTTAGGGCTGGTCGTGGGCTTGGACTATCGCGACCCCTACCTCGACCCGCATCAGGAGTTTCAGCGCTTCAAGACGCACCCGTTCATTTCATCCATGCTCAAGAACGCGAAGCTGGCACACTATGGCGCCAAAGCCATTCCTGAGGGCGGCTACTACACGATCCCGAGAAGTTATTTTGATGGCGGCCTCGTGATCGGTGACAGCGCCAGCCTGCTGAATTCCCAGCGGCTGAAGGGCATCCATCTGGCCATGAAGTCAGGAATGCTGGCGGCAGAAACGCTGCTGGGAGCACTGCTAAAAGACGATTTCAGCGAACGATCTCTCAGTACCTATGAAGACAAGCTCCTGGCGAGTTGGGCCGGGAAAGAACTTTACGGCGTCCGCAATTTTCACCAGGGCTTCGAGCACGGCTTGCTGTCGGGAGTCTTGAACGCAGGGTTGCAGATGGTCTCCGGCGGGCGCGGCTGGAAAGATCCACTCCCGAACCGCGCGGGGCATGAGCGGATGCGAAAGGTTCACGACATCCATGACTCGTCAGCGCCTCCGCCGAGTCCCATGGAGGTGGATGGGAAGCTGACGTTCAACAAAGTCACCAACGTGTATTTCTCCGGTGCGAAACACGAGGAGAATCAGCCGTCCCATCTGCTCATTGCTGACCTCAATATCTGTCACACCCGTTGTGCCGAAGAATTCAGCAACCCCTGCCAGCGTTTTTGCCCCGCCAACGTTTACGAGATGGTGGACCGCGGCGACGGACAAGGCAAGCAACTCACGCTCAACCCCTCCAACTGCGTTCACTGCAAGACCTGCGACATCATGGACCCCTACCAGATCATCACCTGGGTTCCGCCCGAAGGCGGAGGCGGCCCCAACTACGTGAATCTCTAGCCTGAATCATTCATGACTTTGGCGTCGGCGTCTCCAAAGCAAACGCCCTGGTAGACCGCGCCGCAACTGCAAACTCCTGATCCAGCGCGGCTCGGCGGTAGCCTTGTCTCCCGCCTGAAGTCAGGCGGTTGACTCTTGACGTTGGCAGGCATAGCCTTTTGCCCCATAAGCGGCACGTTCCGATAGATAAGAGTATGAGCAAGCATGCCCAACACGGACTAGCTTAGCGGGGGTTATCAGGGCAAACTTCATGTTAATCAATCGTTCGGTTTCTGCAGGCAGATGGTCTCCGTGATATCCTAGCAGCAAAGATTGGACGTCAGTTGGATCGGAGAATCGCAATGAACTTCACAATCGAGCTTGAGCAAGAAGTGGATGGTCGCTGGGTTGCGGAAGTCCCAGAACTTCGGGGAGCGTTGGTGTATGGGCAGACCCGACAAGAGGCAATTGCTAGAGGGCAGGCTCTTGCGCTGCGGGTTCTTGCTGGACAGCTCGAGCACAATGAAGCAAGCTCTGATTTTGTAAACGTCAGCTTCAACGCTGCATGAGCCCAGTGGCCCTCGACCAGAGCCAAACGAGTTCTTGCGGCTCTTCTCCGCATTGGTTGGACGATCAAACGGCAGTCGGGCTCTTACCGGACGCTGGAACGCGTGGGCTGGCCCGACATGGTGTTTGCTTTCCATGACAGTGACGAGATAGCTCCTCGAATGTTGGCAAGGATTGCCAAACTGTCTGGATTAAAACCTGAAGACCTCTAGCGCTTCCTCTGAGTTCCCCGAGCACAAGAGGCCGAACTCGTGGTCCAGATGGGATGAAAGGCCAATCTCGCGGAGTACCAGTAAACGGGTCCACACCCGTTGTGCCGAAGAATTCAGCAATCCCTGCCAGCGTTTTTTTGCCCCGCCAACGATTACGAGATGGTGGATCGCGGCGACGGAAAGGGCAAGCAACTGATGCTGAATCCTTCCAACTGCGTTCACTGCAAGACCTGCGACATCATGGACCCCTACCAGATCATCACCTGGGTTCCGCCCGAAGGCGGAGGCGGCCCAACTCCGTGAACCTCTAGACTGCATCACTCATGACGTTGGTGTTGGCGGCTCAAGAGTAAAGCCGCAAGCAGGAAGGTCGCATTCCTTGAAAATACCCGATCGGGTCAAACCAAGATCACTACGTGTCTTCCCCGTCCCTCCTGCAGTCCGGGTCGTTGACTTCTGGCGATGGCAGGCATAGCCTTCGCTTCATAAGAGGGAAATCCAATTAGTAACAGAGTACCGGCAATCATGCTGGAAAGTGGCTCACTTGTCAGATTATCAGGGCAGGATTTCCTGTTGATCAGTGGTTGGGCAGACTGAGCAGGGGGTACTGATGATCTCCACGGTAGAGGAGTTCGACGACTCCACCTCGCTGGAGCGCCGCATGCTCGAATGGGCGTCCCCGCGAAGTCGGAGATCCAAGACACCGACGCGGACCGATCTTCGAGGCTTGCAGAACATTTCTGTGGGACTGTCCGGTGTGTCAACATCAGACTCCGACCGCCTGGAAGCGTTGGAAGAGTTCCGACCGCTGCTTTTTGGAACCGCCTGGAAGATCCTTGACCTCTTGCTCGAATACGCACTTGATGGGCTTGGGGGTCCCAAACTGAAGCGATGGCCGATCGAAGCGAAGCGCAGACATGCGAAGTCCTTCGCGGGCGCCTTACCCGGCCTAACAGGAACGAAGGGCATATGGCCGCGCCTGTGCCTTGTCTATGACGCTACGGTTGAGGCTCGAAATGCCTTGGTCCACCGTCGTCTCGAGGTTGATGCCAGCGGGTCCTTTGTGAACCTTGCCGCCTCACCAAGCACGATCACGGCTGTCGAGCAGGAGGCAATGCAGGGTTTTGCTTTGTACTGTTCGGAAGTCGCTCTGCGACAGATCTGCAGAACTCGAGACGAGCTCATCCTTGGGTGCTACCTGAACACCTTGGCCAACCTTCACAGGTTGCCGCTTCTGCCTTCGTCGGTCGAGAGCGTGCCGGGGATCGTGGTTGTCGATGCCGAGCGACATGAATCACGCTGGGTGTTCGACGCCCAGAAGGCATATGAGAAAGCGAAATCCATCCACCCAGGGTGCTCCATCTTCGATCTGGAGATTCACCTGCACGGTTCTACCCTGCCGCCTGTGCGCGGCGAACTCGAAAGTGCAGCTCAGGTTGGTGTGAGAAGTTTTGATCCGGCTGTAGTGGAGCCTTGGATGATGCCGTAGGAAGGACGGGGGGTCTTGCTATGACGAAGCAGCCCAACCCGTCGACCCGGTGATCTTTAGCGTTAGATGCCGATCGAACCGCACGACTTAGGACTAGCGATGAAAAGGAAGAGAAAAAAAAGCAACGAAAATAGAGGTGCTCCGCGGAGTCTTGTCATAAACAGAATCGAGAAAGTCTCGAAGGAGGCATTTCGGCAATACTTCTCGGAAATCACTGAACTGATCGGACACTCGCCGGGAATCTATGCTTTGTATGACGACACCGATCTTTATTATGTCGGGAAATCGACGGAATTGCGAAAGAGAGTGAAGCACCATCTGCGGGATAGACATCTTGCGAGCTGGACGCACTTTAGCCTTTACCTCGTCCGCAGGGCGGAGCACATTGGCGAGATAGAGTCCTTATTGGTGAGGATCGCCAACCCGAAGGGGAATCGAGTAATCCCGAAGGGGAAATCGAGTGGCCCCTTGCTCAGACAGCTGAAAGCATTAGTAAAGCAGAAGCAGCGAGAAGAATTCTTAGAGCTATTTGCAGGGGGTAAGGCGAAACAACGGATCAGCGAGAGGCAGCACTCTCGACACCAGAAACATTTGAAGGGTCTGGTGTCAAAAAGAGCGAAACTATACAAGACTTACAATGGCAAGGAGTATACGGCCACGCTAACTCCGAGTGGTTCGATCATTATGGATGGGAACAAGTACACTAGCCCTTCTGCCGCCGCCAAGGCGATACTCAAGCGGCCGGCTAATGGCTGGGCTTTTTGGTTTATTAAAGATTTGAATGGGGATTGGGTGAAACTTAAACAATACAGAGAATGAGCGACACCAAACTGAGGCAACTAGTCTTGGAACACCACGTGCCCCCGACCGCAAAAGCGCGGCGGCGGGTGACTCTGGAGTAGTTGGGCCCGCTTAGTGGACATTTGCGAGTGGCCAGCCGATGGCTCAGGTGCCGATAGAAATCAAGAATAAGCACGTCGCCATACTTAGATGCCGCACATGGTGCGACTGGCCTGAGTCGGGGCGATACGTGTCTCGTGGATATAAAGAGCCATTGCACCTGCCGAATGGTGATCCAGTGTACCTGAGCGTTCATATTGTCACGTACGGCCGGCGGAAACGTCCTGAAATCGAACTTCCCCGACCGCTTGCGGCTACTTCCGGCCCTATCGTGTGGCGTGGGCACATGGACTCAGGGTATTGGCTCGGCCTCCATTTCGTCAAGGCTCCGGAGGATACGATACCAGTGACGTTTCACTATGAGCCTCCCTACGAAGGTGACATCGATATTCAACTTCATATAGGCCTTGCGTCAGAAGCAACAGCAGACGAATTGATACAACTAGCCGCTCCGGTCTGCACTTCGATGCTGGCGTTTGTCAACCTGGCGTTGGGAGAGCTAGCTATCCCTGTCGCACCAGTACAGGTTCGCGAACTGGGCAGCAAAGGTTCAAGTTTTGCAACCTCCATCGTTGTAGCGGTCCGAGAACGGGGGTGCATCACGGAAGATCTGGCAAAACAGGTCGCGGATGGATTTGTTTATGCGCGCGCCGACATGTCGCCGGTGGAAGTACGTGCGGTCAGCGCTGCGGCGCGTCGATATTTGACTTCACTCACAGAGACCGATGCAATCGACAAGTACTGCGATCTCTGGGAAAGCTGTGAGTTCTCAGCCATGTTTGAAAGTGCAAAGGGCGGAAAGGTAGGCAAAATTGCCCTAGCTCTGGCGTCGCATCTACGGCGCTGCGGCGTGGATGTTACAAAGACGCAGGTAGAGCGTGGACTAAAACTCAAGGACCTATACGAAACCAGGGGACGAATCGTACACAACGCCGTTGACTCGGCTGGAGAGATCGCGGAGAAGACCAAGCTACTAGAGGCAGTTGCGGCTGAACTCTTGAGATACCGGTTCGGTCTGCCGTGCCTCACCAACGGTCGAATTTGTGACAGTTTGTCCATAGCGTTTGGTGCAACGACAGCCCATCGGCATGCGACGGACGGTATTACGCGCCGCTGATGCCGGGCGTTAGCTGACGCCCAAGAGACCTGGACGAGCAATGTTTTTAGAGTCCCTAAAATCCCTCACGGTTACAAATCGAAACTGCTGGGTTATCGGCAGCTTTCTGGCTTATCTGATCGAGATTCTAGTCTTAGCAAAACTATACCACCGCACTTTAGTCCTGAGCAGCTCAGTGCCGCCAGAAGGGGGAGTCCCTTGAGGGACTTGGACGCGCTGTGGCTTCCATTGAGAGCCGAACGTCCTTTCTCACCGCCCTTTGCGAGGGCGCTACAGAAGGGAACAGCGCAGATGTTACCTTGCTCCGAGGGGACGACGACGGTGCTTGCAGACGGACGTAGCGCCCTCTTTCGTTGGTTCGACGTTGATAGTCCCGCCGAAGGCTACATTGGGTTGAACGTTCCCGCATTCCTGATTGTGTACGATGCGTCTGGTTCAAAAACAGCGGAGGGGTTTGTTGAAGGGCAGAACACGCCAGCACCAACGGAGACCAGCAATGCCGTCCAGTATATTGCTGAGCATCTTGATCATCTCCGCTCAATGCTGCGGACGCTCATAGATCAGCGGCGGCAACTGGAGAGCGGCAGTCCACCTTGGACCGCCTTTGATTTTCTGTACTTCAGCCTCATAACGCAGACGACCGTGGGCCACAGTGACATGCTTCCTAATTGCACCAACGTGAGGAAGCTTGTGATTACGCAGGTCGTGCTCGGGCTCACGCTCCTTGCCCTTATCATCAACCTGACTTTTGAACCTTGAAAGAGTGGCTAACTTTGCCGCTTGCAACCAGGAAGTCGCCCATCGGCAATCGCCTTTTAGTTCCTCCCCCGTGAACTCCGCTCCCACGCTGGACGAGGGGAACTGAAGTGTATCGAGCATTTCGAGAGACGAAGAAGTGTCGTCACTCCATTCTGTAGTTCTCATTAGAACCGATCACGCTCCCGGCAAGCGTCCACGATGTCGACCTATCGAATCTGGCAGAGGCGGTTCTACGACTTCAACGTTCGGAGTGAACAGAAACGGCTGGGGTGCAATCGGAAGTGGCGTACACTTCAGACTGCCGTGAGTTGGAGATTTTGCCAATAGTCGTCCCATTCGTTGTTGGCACGAGCGACTCGGAGTGCGAGCATTTTAGCTGCATTGTCTTCTTTCCACCCGATAGCAGGCTTGGACGGGAGCTTGCTCGCGAGGTCTGGATCGGTCCCGTTCCAAGCAGGGGGGGGCCAAGGCATCCAGAACCGCTTCGGTCTGATTGGCTTTGAGATGTTCTATCGGAAGGAGGGAAGCGATACGGCAGCCATCGCGATCCTTCGTACTTCCGGCGGGGCGAAGGCGGCGGTGATCGGGCGGCAGGAGTCGCAGCGGCGCACCGGAGGTTCTGTGACGCCCATCCCGGGCCTGTGCGAGGCGGCATTCGTATTGGAGGTTAACCCAAAGAAGGCGAAGGTCGTCGCTGCAAAGGGCATATGGCAGGTCGAGACGGAGGTGAGCGTGGCTGGCAAGCCAGACGCGCCAGCAGCGCAGAAGCTCGCCAAAGTGGCCTGTTCACGCTTGCCATGAGTGGCTTTTGGGAGCGACGTGAACCAGGACTATCGCAAATCGCTGATTCGCGGGGTGGCGCAGGCATGCGTTTTCCTTCACAGTTCCCCCTGACGCTTACCGATAGCAAGATCAACCCAGGCGTTGCTTCCGTTGTATGATTGAGTCCCCGGTAACCTAATCTAAGGAGAGAGATATGAGCAAACGAGCAACAGTCTTCTGCATGAGTGTCGTTCTGCTGGCACCCGGCTTAACGGTGGCCCAATCACAGGAGTTGGCAACTGGGCCGTTGACGCTCTCGGCCAAGAAACACTACCCCTGGGATAATCCCTTACACAGTGAACTAGCCATCAACGGCAAGACCGTGAACATTTATAGTTCGGATACCTCTGAACCGGTCGCAGAGCATTTCAAGGAAGGGTGGAACACGATCACGATCAAGACCACCCCTCAAGAACCGGCCACCAAGAACAACGGGCTCACATTCCTCATTGGCCCGATACAGGAGAGCCCCGACAGGAAGCAAAAGGTCATGACGCCTGTCCTTTGGGAGTTCCGTAACGATACGGACTGGAAATTTGCTGGCGGCAAATACTCTCATCCTCTGGGCCCCGACATGAAAGAGGTCACTCTCTCTTACAGTGTTTACTACGGGGGAATGCAGCATGAAAATGCCAAAATCAAGGCGGGCGATTTTGTGTTGACGGCAAAACCCTATTACGCGGACGTATCGCGGGCGCACGGTTCCTGGAACTCGCCGGTGACCGCGACCGCCTTCGTGAACGGAACGGTGTTGAACACCTGGATGATCGCTGCCCGCGACGTCGTAATCACCTCACTTCTGAAACAGGGCAAGAATGAAATTAAGCTGGTTTCGACCAGGGTCAAGAACAGCATCCGAGCCAACGACATTGTGTTTCAAGTGCTGGGGCCCGCCGAGTGGAACGTTACCAAAGGTGAGTATGTCCTCCCTGCGGTCGTGGAGTTCAAGGGTATGGAAGGCTGGATTCGGGACTCCAAGTCGGGCCAATTGGTACACCCAAGTAAGCCCGCTTCAGAAACTGTGGAGCGAACGATTCCTTTCTTCCTTAAAGAGGCTCCCAAAGTTGCAGAGAAGTAACCAGGCTTGGTTAGACCGCCCACATGCAAAACCGAGCGGCTCAAAAACGGAGGAACCGGGAATGGCACGCGCAGTCGCAACGCTGCTAATGTTCGACGGGGTCGCCGATGAGGCGATGAAGTTCTACGTCTCACTTTTCAGCGGTGCTGAGGTCAGGCGAATCGAGCGATACGGCCCTGGCGAACAGGGCGCCGAAGGCAGCGTCAAGAGAGCGGACTTCACTTTGGGCGAACACGATCTGATCTGTTTTGACAGTCCGGTGAAACACGCTTTTACGTTCACTCCGTCGATTTCCATTTTCGTCGATTGCGAAGACGAGGCCGAGGTGGGCAAGGCTTTCAAACAGCTTTCGGAAGGAGGAGAAGTGCTGATGCCGCTCGACAATTACGGGTTCAGCACAAAGTTCGGCTGGGTGAATGACCGGTTCAAGGTCTCCTGGCAACTGAACCTGCAATGAAGACATCGTGCCCTCCCCAGAATCTGACTCGACCGAACGAGGAGGAAAGATGCAAGCCAAAATGGTAAGAACCATCACAGCGGCCGACGAGGTTCGGGCCATCGCCACGATTGTCATGGCCTTCGCCGCGGACCCTATCGCACGCTGGTGCTGGCCAGACTCTCAGCAGTATCTGACGAGCATGCCGGGTTTCACGCGAGCGTTTGCTGGTGGAGCCTTCCTGCACAACGGAGCCCACAGCACGGACGACTACGCTGGCGCCGCGCTCTGGCTTCCCCCAAACGTGCATTCCGAGGAAGAAGCTCTGGGCGAGATCGTGGAGCGCACGGTCTCGGCATCGACGCGCGGCGATCTCTTCGGGGTCCTCGAGCAGATGGCGGCCTACCATCCCAAAGAGCCACACTGGTACTTGCCGATGATCGGCGTGGATCCTCCGTATCAAGGAAAAGGCTACGGCGGTGCGCTCCTGAAGTACGGGCTCGCGCAGTGCGACCGTGACCATACGGCGGCATACCTGGAGTCCACAAACTCCAGGAACATTCCGCTCTATCAGCGTCACGGCTTCAAGGTTCTGGGCACGATTCAAGCGGGCGCGTCGCCACCTCTGGTTCCGATGCTGCGACAGCCACAGTGAGAAGCAGACGGATTTGCGGTGGTTCAGGCGCCCTACCAGCCACCGTTCCAGCCGCCTGGTAGAGCCGAGTACGACAAGATCGTCGGCTAACCCTCGCTGGAGCGGATACCACAGAAGCAGCATCCTATCAGCCTCCCGGTGTTTCTGAGCGTACTTCTGAATCAAAGCAGGCCTCGCGCCACACACAGCGGGATCGCCAGGTAGAGGATAGTGTCCCGGACCAGGTAGTAGCCGGAAATGGCCAGAATGAACTTCCAGCCCCTTTGTCGCACGAGCTCTCTGAAGCCGCATCGCTTTAAAATGAGGGCACTGTCAATGATGGTGTGCTTGTAGAACCTGAACAGCGCATTCTGTTGCGCAAAAGCGGCGACGGGAGTCAGTGTAGTCATGGTAATCCTCAGGGCTCTAGGTTAAGTTGATTGAATCGAAGTGCGCTGAGAAAGTCGGGTTAGACCGTGCGACGAAACGAGAATTTTGTTCTCGTTTTCTCAGCTCACGCCCCTCACCCCAACCCTCTCCCCGTGCACGGGGAGAGGGAGAGGATTTCGAACGGGACCGCGAACCCAGGGTTCCGCTTGCGCTCCACCCTGGGCTCAAATATTTCGCCCCT
>Ga0187892_10007021_pt1 | contig 16313 bp, 10 predicted proteins | sample MA1701073metaG_FD_139345 | JGI IMG/M metagenome (GOLD analysis project Ga0187892, IMG submission 139345) | Bio-ooze microbial communities from a basaltic lava cave in the Kipuka Kanohina Cave System on the Island of Hawaii, USA - MA170107-3 metaG ... | reverse complement strand
TACATGGACAAGTACGAAGTGACCGTGGGGCAGTACGCGAAGTTTCTGGAAGCGACGAGTCGGAAAGCGCCGCCAGAATGGAAGGTCATGAATCAGCCGTCCCATCAACAGCATCCGATCGTAATGATGGATTGGTCGGATGCGAACAGGTATTGCCAGTGGGCCGAGAAGCGGCTGCCGACCGAAGCGGAATGGGAGAAAGCGGCACGGGGGACGGATGGGCGGATGTATCCGTGGGGCAATGATTTGCCCACCCCGCAACGAGCGAACTATGGGAAAAAGAAGTGGGACAAGAATGCGGCGTTGGTGCCGGTGGGGACAATGGAAGATGGCAAGAGTCCCTATGGCATCCATGATATGGCCGGGAATGCCTGGGAATGGGTCAGCGATTGGTATGACAAGGTCTATTACAAGAAGAGTCCGTCGCAGAACCCGAAGGGACCGGAACACGGTGACTTCAAAGTGTTGCGGGGCGGCTCGTGGCACAGCAGGCCAGAGTCCCTCCATTCCGCGAATCGGAACTACAGCCCACCGGAGCACCACCCGAGCCACAATAACGGGTTTCGGTGCGCGAAAACTCCGTAGTCTTTGGTCCTTGTGAATGATGCGGGGAGCAGGATTCCCACGACCAATGAAGACCCCAATCCACGTCATCTTTTTCGACGCAGCTGAGACGTTGTTTCATATTAATGGTTCGGTGGCTGACATCTATCTGACCCACGCGGTTCAACACGGCTTTCGTCAGACTCCTGACTCGCAGACATCGATCGCGCAAGCCTTTCAACGTGCCTTTCACGACGCGTCGCCGCCGGTCTTTGCCGCAACGGATCCTGTCGAGTTAAAGCAGTGTGAACGGCTCTGGTGGTTCGACATCGTACACAACGTGTTTTATCGTGTCGGAATGTTCGAGCGATTTGATGAATTCTTCGAAAAGGTTTTCCAGGTATTTGAAGATCCTCGCTCCTGGGCGCTGTTTCCTGAAACTCATGCCGTGCTGACGAGGCTACGTGAAGAAGGATTCGAGCTGGGAATCGTGTCCAACTTCGATTCACGGCTTTTTCCTGTAATGCGGGGACTCGGCATCGACCGGCTCCTCAATTCTGTGACGATTGCAAGCCTCGCCAGGGCCGCCAAGCCGGCTCCGAAGATTTTCGAGATTGCCCTTGAAAAGCATGCGGCTGACCCACATGAAGCGATGCATGTGGGTGACAGTGTTCGGGACGATGTGGAGGGTGCGACGAAGGCCGGGCTGACCGGTGTGTTGCTGGACCGGACAGGGTGTGTTCAGGCGTCTGGTGGGATTGTGATTAAGACGTTGGAAGAACTTCTTCCGCTAGTAGGATGCTGAAAAGTCCATCAACATGAAGAAGGTTGAGGCTCAGGCCGAGGTTGAGATAACAAACGTGTATGTTTGTTCATCCTCAACCTAGACCTCGGCCTTAGCCTACATCAGAGAAGGAGTGGAACCAGATCTTTCGCCCGTCCCTGCAGCGAGAGATCAACCAGGTCAGACTGCGGCGTGCTCTCGAGATTGATCTCGATGACCAGCGCACCGACTTCCTTCGCCACCGACGCAAATCCTGCAGCGGGATAGACGACTCCCGATGTGCCGATGACAAGGAGGAGGTCGCAGGCCCGCAGGGCTTCATCGCAGCGGCGCAGGTCTTCATCCCGGAGCGATTCTCCAAACCAGACGATATGAGGTCGGAGCAGGGCATGACACAGCGGGCATGTCGGTAGGATGGCAAGAGGGATCTCACGGTTTTCCGAGATGATGCCGCAGCCTGTACAGCGAACTTTCCAGATATTCCCATGAATTTCGGAGATCCGTTGCGAGCCGGCGGATCGATGGAGGCCATCGACATTTTGCGTGATCAGCCAGAAGGCTTCGTGCGTGCGACGTTCAAGTTCTACAAGGGCGATATGGGCAGGATTCGGCTGTTTCGTGGCAATCAATTCACGCCGCCAGTTATACCATTCCCAGACCAGCCGCGGGTCTCGCTCAAAAGCCTCCGGAGTGGCGAGATCCTCTGCACGAAAACTGCGCCACAAGCCGTCTACCCCGCGAAAGGTCGGCACGCCGCTATCCGCAGAAATTCCTGCTCCCGTGAGGACGGTCACACGGCGAGCGGACGCGAGATGTGTGCGGGCGAGGAGGATCTGGTCGTCGCTGGCCATGGGCGGATTGGGAACTACTCAGGTGTTTAGACTCAAGGCTGAAGGCTGAAAAATATCTCGCAAGACATGAACCAAGCCATTCAACACCTTCTCGGTTTCTACGACCTTATGTTAAAACAGAGATGAATCCTCTTTGCGTAAGAAGCCCGGTCCCTAAAAGCCTTCAGCCTATCTACCTGATTGTTGCGCAAATTGTATCGCATTTCGAGCCGATGGATCTGCGTGATATAGTACGCATCCGCTATTCTTGTGAGGTGCATCATGAAACAGATTCTCATGGTGGGGGCTGGGTCAGTCGGTGGGTTCTTCGGCGCACATTTCGCGAAAGCGAATCTGTCTGTATCGCTTCTGTTGCGACCCAAGACGCTCACAGCCGTGAAGCAGAAGGGTCTCACGATTCGCAGTGCCAAGGGTTCCTTCACCGTGCACCCGCCGGCCGCTTCCGATGCGCGAGATCTCCCGAAGCCGGACCTGATTATCCTCTCTGTGAAAGCCTACGATCTGGATGAGGTGTTGACCCAGATCGAGCCGGTCCTGACCGATCGGACCGTCATCTTGACCCTGCAAAATGGTGTCGATACGGAAGATCGCATTCTTGCGCGTGTTCAACGGGACTGCGTCGTTGGTGGTATCGCGTACATCTATACCAAGATCGCGGAGCCCGGCGTCATCGACCATTTTAAGAAGGGGGCTGTGACGATCGGGGAACTCATGGGGAATCAGAGCGCTCGTCTGCTGGCCATCGCGGATCTGTTCAAGCTGGCGGGGATACCTTGTCAGCTGGCCGACGATATCCGGCGCAGCAAGTGGGAGAAGCTCTGTTGGAATTGCGTCTTCAATCCATTGACCGTGATGATCGACGACAAAGTAGCCAAGGCGCTCGATCATCCCGAGATGCTGCGAGTAATCCATCAGATCGTGGATGAAATCGTGGCGGTGGCGGCCAGCGCGAAAGTGCCGTTAGCCGCCGACATGGCGGAGAAGGTGGTCCGTTGGACACAAGAGATTCGGGATATCCATACCTCGATGTATGACGATTGGAAGGCCGGGAGGCCGACCGAGATCGATTTTCTGAATGGGTATGTCGCGAAGCTTGGGCGGAAATTCGGCATTCCGACGCCGATGAACGATCTGCTGACGGCGGTGATCAAGACTATCACTGAGCGGGAACGAACCGGTCCTGGTATCGTACGGATCGACGGAGCTGTGGTCCAGCCAGTTTCGCTTGATCGTGCCGCGGTCGTGTCGTTGCCGGCGGAGTATCAGCTCGATGTTTCGACGGTAATGCCCGGTATGAAGGGTAAAGGGATTCGCGTGAAAGGTCTGCTCGACATTCCGGCGCTGGCCATCGGGGCGGACCACGTCACCTTCCATGCTTCAGACGGGAACTATTCCGCCAGCCTCACGCTCCAACAGGCGAGAGAGTATGGGGTTCTCGTCTATGAACTCGATGGAGCGGCGTTGCCTGATGCGAAAGGCGGTCCGTTCCGGTTGGTGACACCCGGTCTCGGAGATCTGTGCGCCAATGTGAAGGGGGTCGCAAGAATCGAGGTGACCTTGGGAGCCGGAAAGGACACGAGGTCAACGAATTGCTAAGCGTGTCTGTTACCGTGGGTGAAAAAAATGGGGCGTGCCGTTAGGCACGCCCCCTAAACTCAGGGTCATCAGCAAACTGAAACGGTTACTTCAAGGCGTCAAGGCCGGCCCCAAAGTTGATGTGAAACGCCGCTCCATTCATCACTAGGGCCGGGACCGACTTGACGCCGGCTGCTTCCGCCTCTTTCACCCGTGCCTTGTTCGTGCCGAGATGGACGATTTCCACAGCATATTTCGACGGATCCAGGGCGTTGGCAACGCTGTGCTCGGCTGCGACGCACACTGGGCATCCTGCATGATAGAAAATTGCCTTAGTTTTCATAAAGATCTCCTTTCTGACGTGACAGTTTAGATGAAGTTACCGTATCTACTCTTTTGTAGAAACGATGGCAGGCTTAAGGTAGCCGACATGTTCGGCTTCCCGGCCACTTGTGAGTAAGATACTGACAAGCCGACAATGAAATCAATAAAAAAATCTACTGCTAGGAGGCAGGCATCTGTCAGAAGCTCTAAGTCTAATGCGTGACACGTGTGAAAACCGCGACGTGAACAGAATAAATTGCCGATTCTTCTCGCCATCCCGCTAGTCTCGCCAGGCTATCCTGAACGTTAGCGAATGACTTGAATCGCTTTCCACCGTTCCGATCGGTAGCGCCACAAAAGCAAGGCCATTCGGACAGTCCAATCTGCGATCATGGCGCACCACACGTAGAGCACGTCGAGTGCGAGCCAGGGACCGGCAATGACAGCGAGGGGCAAACGGACTCCCCACATGCCGATCGTCGTCGCCACCATGATGAAGCGAGTATCGCCGGCTCCACGTAGCGATCCAGCCAGGACCATGGTGAGGGCGAGCGGAATTTGGAGAATGGCGACGATACGCAAGAACAGCGTCCCAAGTTCGACAACGGCTTCGTCGCTGGTAAATGCGCGCATGAGCATGTAGGGAAAGAAAAAGAACAGTACGCCCATCGACGCCATCGCGACGGTTGCCATCCGGTTCGCTTCCCAGTTTTCGAGTTTGGCCCGGACATATTTACCCGCACCGATACTCTGTCCCACCATCGTGGCGGCTGCGATCGCGAAGCCATATCCCGGCAGGAATGATAGGGACTCGATCGACAAGCCGACTTGATGGGCTGCGTAGGTCACCGTGCCGTACAGCAGAACGATCTTGGTGTAGAGGATAATTCCTGTCTGTTGAAATATCCGCTCGCCGGAGACCGATGCTCCAATCTGCCAGGTGGAGCGCAAGAGATCGCGTCGTACTTGCAGTGTTTTCTTAAAAAGCGTTCGACAGGTCCAGAGGAGGTAGACCACGCCCGTTCCTTCTGCGAGACCAGTCGCAACGGCTGCTCCGGTGATACCCCAGGCAGGGAAGCCCCAGAGTCCGTAGACCAGCGGGTAGGCGATCGTCAGATACAGGAGATTCACCGCGATTAAGGCGTACATAGGAGTTTTCGTATCTCCGGTGCCTTGCATAATCGAAGAGAGGACCTGCAAAAATATCGCGCAGGGAATGACGAGGAAGACGAAATTCGAATAGGGAAGGGCCAGTACAACCACGTCGTGTTCCGCGCCCAACAGCTCCATGGTGATACGATTCAAGGATAATCCGAGTACGACCAGCGAGCAGGACACGATGGCAGCCAATCCAAGGAGATGCGTGGCGGCTTCTCCAACGTCTTTGGTACGGCGAGCGCCCCACAGCTGGGCGATGAGGACGTTTGCCCCCACCGATAACCCGGAGACGAGCGTGGTCGCCATGAAGGCCAGTAACTGGCCAAGCCCGACGGCCGCGATAGATGTGGCGCCGAGACCACCGACAAGGAAGACGGCGATGATACCTTCGGTGCGTTGGAGCAAGCTGCTGACCGTGACCGGCAAGGCCAGGGTCAGGACGGACTTTCTGATCTGTGCGACGCGGGATGCCATGGCTGGCCATCCTAACAGGATGCTGGACAAATATGTGTCTGTCCGTTTAGGGTCGTTTCACGATGACTGACCTCGGCGAACTCTCACCAGTTCCGATTCCGAAGGCTCCGCGCCTGTCAAAGTCAAAATTCCTGTCCGGTCTTCAATGTCACAAGCGGCTGTACCTCGAAATCCATCAGCCTTCTCTCGCGACAAAGCCTGATGCGGCGACGCAGGCGATGTTCGATATGGGAACAGAAGTCGGAGAGTTAGCCCGGAGTTGCTTCCCAGGCGGAGTCTTGGTGGCAGCGGGATATCGCCAGACAGAAGCCGCTCTTGAGCTGACGGCTGAACTGATCCGGGACCTCACGGTACCGGCGATTTTCGAAGCCACGTTTATGCACAGTGGGGTCCTGATTCGCGCTGATGTTTTGGAGCGTGTTCAAGCCGCTGACGGGCAACCGTCTGGCTGGCGCCTGATCGAGGTCAAGTCTTCCACGAAGGTCAAAGATGTGCATCTCGAGGACCTTGCGGTTCAGAGCGAAGTAATATTGAGCGCAGGCCTAACGCTCGTTTCCGTCAGTCTCATGCACATCAATACCGGGTATCTGTATCGAGATGGAGCAATCGATCTGACAGAGCTTTTTGCGATTCAGGATCTGTCCGAGGCTGTAGCCCAGCGACGGGCTGCGGTGCCAGAGCGGTTGGCCACAATGAATCGCATGTTGCTCCAAGCGCAACCTCCTGAGATTGAGCCGGATCGGCATTGTCATACGCCCTATGAGTGCCCGTTCTGGGAACATTGCACCAAAGACAAACCGGCGCGGTGGATTCATTACTTGCCGGGGTCGAAACACGTGGTCGATCAATTGTCAGAGCAGGGAATAACGACGATCGACGAGATTCCAGTCGGCACAAAGCTGTCGCCGGTTCAGCGTCGTGTGAAAGAAAATGTCGAGTGGATGTCCGAGAAACTTGGCCCTGTATTAAAGGCCGTGCAGTATCCGGTGCATCACCTTGATTTCGAGACGATCATGTTAGCGGTGCCGCGATTCTCGGAAACAAGACCCTATCAAGCCCTCCCGGTTCAGTGGTCGAATCATATTGAACAGACAACAGGTGAATTGCGCCACGAGGAGTTTCTACACAAGGATGTGACCGATCCACGGAAGGTTCTTGCCGAAGCTTTGCTGGAATCATTGGGGGACGGGGGGAGTATTTGTGTGTACTCGCCCTATGAAAAGTCTGTGATCGAGCAGTTGGCCGAGGCTCTTCCTTCGTTGCGGGCCGCGCTTCAGGCATTGGTGAAGCGTATCTGGGATCTACATCCGATCGTGCGGGATTATTACTATCATCCACACTTTGACGGCTCCTACTCACTGAAAGGGGTCCTTCCTGCTCTCGTCCCATCGCTCGCCTATGACGATCTGGCGATCAAAGAGGGAGGACATGCCGCCAGTGAGTATTGCCGCATGGTCTTTGTCGAAACGGATTGGGTCGAGCGGGCGACGATTGGAGAAGCCCTGCTGCGATACTGCGCGCGAGATACTTTGGCGATGGTCGAGCTTAGGCGGGCATTGAAGGAAAAGGCGGAGATGAAAGGCGCATGAGGCACCGATCCGTTGACCGTACTAGCCTGTCAGACGCATGGCGTGACTGAGGGCAGGCAGGGAATGATTCGTGTGGCGCTGTCCAACCAACGGCCATGAAGATGAGGCCGTCGATAGGAGCGAGCTTGTTTGAAAACTGTGAAAAGAAAACTTGAGGATTGTATCCGCCGGTCTTGATTGTAAGACCAACGGCACGAGCGAGCTTGGTTTGGCGGAGAGGGTGGGGATCGAACCCACGGTCCCGTTGCCAGGACAGCAGTTTTCGAGACTGCCCGATTCGGCCACTCTCGCACCTCTCCGTGGGCCGTAATTCCTTCGCATAATTACATGCTTACCTGTCGTTCTGCAAGGTGAACTACATCGACGGAAACGGGGCTGTTGTGAACAGCGTTGTGAAATTCCCCAGCCATCCGTTCAATCGCCTGCGTGCAATGGCTGGGGGACAGATGCCCATAGCGCTGTACCAAGCTGAGATCGCACCAGCCGCCCTGTCAGATTTGCACATCAGGGGTTCGCACGGTCAGGGTATGCAGGCCGCTCGTCTGATGATGGACTCGGCTCCAAGATGGACTTCGTCATCCTGATAGTCCGGCTCTCCACCGGGGAGTGCCACAATCTTCTCCTGTCGGGCCAGGTGAGGCTGCTTGATCACGGAGCCGTGGACATGACCGCAATTCGCACAACGCAGGCTGGTCGCCCACATCTGCCCATATGGGCTCTCCAAGTCTAGGAATTGGTCTTCTATGATGAGCCGCCGGCAGGATAAGCAGGTCATGATCGCTCTCCTTGGTTTCAGGCCGTGGGAAACTCAGCTCTCATATAAAAAATAGCGCACGCCATGGCCAGCGACAGACCCATGAGAGGTACCTCGGAAGTAAGCCACCTGTATTTAGAAATCGTTGGGCGCGATTCTGGAGGTGTGGGGCTGCCGCAAGCCGGACCTCGAGTCCAGCAGAGGACGTGGCAGGTGAGGCGGGCGTGCTATAGCAAAAGGTTGGCCCGGTGTGACAAGCCGGATCGCCCCCACTTCCGCCACTCCCACGGCGGCACGGGTTGTGGATTGAGAATCTCTTGTTTCAATGTCACGTTGATTCTGGCTTTCATAAGTATTGCCCTCGCTTTACCCCCAACGCTCAGCTTTTGGTTACGCAATATCGAAACCCTTCCCAAATAACCTTCCCCGCAGAGACATCCTCCACCCCCACAGAGGCATCATTCACCACGTCAACAATTCGTGCACTATTGCCATGAAGCAATTCTTCGACTTCAGCTCTCTCGATGCCATACGTCTCCATTTTCGGCTTACGGACAGCGTATTTGCGATCTGCATACCATCTCCACAACCGTTCCGGCACGTGCCGTTTGATGAACCCTTTTCCCCCTCCGGGTTCCATGACTGATGATGGGGTACGCACCGCCTTATTCGAGGTTTCAACGCGCCCAGATGTTGCCAGGCACCTGCTCGGCAGTTGGAAAATCAACACGCCTTGAGACTTGAGCACACGGAGGAATTCCTTGATGTAGGATTTCGCGTAGCCGGGTCTCATGTGCTGAAGTACAATAAGGGTGCATATGAAGTCAAACTCCTGATCCGAAAAGAGTCGCAGATTGTCTGCGCCATTGACGTAATACATGCAGCGCGCCCCAAATTGGTTATATCGTTTGGCATGCTTTATCATCGAGGGCGCGATATCTATTCCAACCACCTCTTCAAAGTAGTTAGCAAGCGCCTGTGTAAGCCGTCCCACCCCACACCCAAAATCGAGCGCCCGACCGCGTTGCTGAAGCAGACCAAATTTCTCGACATACTGCATCACGTCCTTGATTTCTTGCTTTCCGGTTTCAAAAAACTCGTCGGGATTCCACTTGTTACCCTTCTTGTCATTGTGCGTAAGAATGGCCCAGAGAGGATCCTCCTTGCCAAATTGATTCCAATGCGCTCGCAGTTCGATCAGATCCATGAGGCCTTCTTTTCTAGAATCTCAAAATCTCTCTGCAACCGAAGATCACGTGGTTTCAACTACCGACGCACAACACTCACAGTCATCTCGCAATCAGCGACCTTCTATTCCCGACTCCTTGGTGAGGCTATCAACGTCTCTCCTGGTACAGAAAATACCACCGATGGTACTCTTCCGGCCCATAGGGCATCGTGCCGACGACTGCCGTCCACACCACCACCGCCTCAAGTATTTCGATCTGTTGTTCATTCGGAAGCGTGACGATACGGAAAGGGATTCTGCTGGTCGTATCGGCAGATCGGCGGAGAGTGGCCAGCCGGTACAGGGGAGATTCCACATGATGCCTTGGCCTTGGTGAGCGTCCCGACGCACGCTGAAATGGCCCACCGTTCCAACGACAGAGTTTAGCACGGGAAGCGGCGAGGCTTCCAAGTTGAGTAAAGACAGCTCACCTGAGCTGGTGGCGTAAGACGCTTCGGAAGCGGAAGGGACGAGTCGAGAAGAGCATAGGAGGCTCGCAGGGAAGCGTATTGTAGGAGGGATGCGAACGGGGGTGCAAGAGGCGATGTGATTGTCTATCGGCTTCCCTGTCCAGTTAATGGCGGGATCGGACCGCGCCAAGAGGCTCTGAGCGTCGTCACTCTCTCAGGCCCCATCTCATCTGTTGTCCTCTAGAACCTGAATGGCAACCCACCAATCACACGATGGGTATTGAACGTTTCCGAGAGTTGTACCGGCCCCGCAAATTCATGCCGGGCATCAAAGTACGTGAAACGATATTCCCAAACAGCCCAATTAATGGTGTGAGCTGGTAGGACGTTCCGGCTCCAACCTAGATGCCCACCGACATGTCCGGATTGCTCTGATTCGCTGGCGGGGCTAAGTTGGTTGTATCTTTCGCTCTTGTCCAAAACAAAACCGGGCCCGCTGTGAGGTATGGTTGCAAACGTCCGTGAGGAAAATCCTTACCTTGGAGTAGGGGCAGGCGGAGCCGCAGGACATCGAATCCAACTCCTAGGACGGAGATGTTGACCGTCTGAATCGTCGTGGTGCCGTCGATTTTCGTGCTAGCTATTGTAAAGTGGATTTTTGGATTGCTGACATGGTCAAGGATGGGATCATCGAACGGATGATAGCATGCTACCAATGGTGGGGTTGGCTTTCAATAGTGATGTTGCTATATTGCGCGGCATGTCACAAAAAACGCGAGACTTCCTCATCCGTGGGCTGCCGGTTGAGCTGGCCAACAAGGTGAAGATTGCCGCCGGGCTGCATGGGCAATCCATGCAGGGATATGTGCAGGTCCTTTTCACGAAGCATGTGAAGGCACTCGAAAAGCAGGGTGTCACGCTCAATCTGTCGAAGCGGATTCAGAAGAAGACACTCAAAAAAGTGTTGTGAATCCCTTTGTGAAATACGTGGGGAAATGGGGGGGACACCTGAGGAAACTTGGGAATGTTAGCAATGCATTTCCCCCAGTTCATGCGGTGTTGCTCACGTTTTCAGCATCTTACGCAAACGGTGCGACGAAATTTTCGAGACTGCCCGATTCGGCCACTCTCGCACCTCCCTGCATGGTTGCACTCATGTCACATCAGGATAAGGGCTGGGGCGGATGTATCGTCGCTGCGATCGGCTGTGGAGGCAGCTTACCCCTGGGAGTGTAAATAGTTCAATTGGTTTTCTTCATTTTCTCCAAATCTGAGTCCAGAGAATACGGACGTATTCATGGAAGACAGTTGTTGTGGAAAAGCAAAACATTCTTTCGAGTTTTTATCAGGCATACTACTCTGTCCGGTGATGTGAGCAATGAGATGAGAATCAGTCTTCACTATCGCGGAAGGCTGATCATATTCATTTGGGTTTCGATGATAGGTCCTTCGAGGGGTATCATCCACAACGCGTCCTTTGGAGAATTCCCGATGTTCTTCTCTCTATATAGATAGGTCTAACCGTTGATGCCGAAGCTTCTGCCTCCGTCCAATCACAGTCTCGCTGACCTCTTCGAGTTTTCTTGCCGGCGACAACCGGAAGAACTCGCCTATGCCTTTGTTCGCGACACCCTCGAACTTGAGAATCAGCTGACCTACGGTGAGCTGGAACGTATGGTGCGCTCACTAGCCGGCCATCTCGCACGTCGGGTTCAGCCGGGAATGAGAGCCCTTCTCCTTTACCCACCGGGGCTCGATGTCGCTTGCGCGTTTTGGGCCTGTATGTGTGCCGGACTGGTGCCGGTTCCGGCTCCCGCTCCGGATCCCGTCAGGCGGAAGCATAGTCTTCCGAGGCTCCGCGCCATTATCGAAGATGCTCAGGTGTCGTTTGTGCTCACAACCTCTGGTTTCGCGACCGTTTCCTCGGAGCTTTCGATGGCTAAGGATGGGAGTCAGATCGAATGGATGGCTACCGATCAACCCTACGATCACTTGGATGCGATCGAGTTCCCCCGTCTCAACGAAACTGCCCTAGCCTATTTGCAATACACCTCGGGCTCGACTGCCACTCCTCGCGGCGTCATGGTCAGCCATGGAAATGTCTTGTCTCAATGCAAGGCCTTGAGTCTGGCCGGAGGAGTGTCGGACTGTAGCCGGTCGCTCTGTTGGCTACCCTATTTCCATGACTATGGATTGCTGCATGGAATCATCGCCCCGTTGTATGCCGGTATCCCTGCCTATCTGATGTCACCCATCACGTTTCTCAGGCGACCGCTGCGTTGGCTTGAAGCGGTGTCTCGATTTTCCATCACGCACAGCGGTGGACCGAATTTTTCCTACGAGTCTTGTCTACGGGCTGTCAGGCAACAGGGGGAGTGGCGGGCTGACTTGAGTACATGGACGGTCGCAAGTTGCGGCGCGGAACCCATCCGTGCGGATACGGTTGAGCAGTTTATCGAAGCCTTCGGACCACAAGGTTTCCGGCGAACGTCGTTTGTGCCGGCGTATGGACTCGCCGAAGCCACCCTGGTGGTGACGACGAAACAGACTGGGGCTGAGCCGACGTTCTTGAAGGTAGAAGCAGAGGCGTTGGCTGAGTCGATTCTCAAAGAGTCTTCCACGTCAGAAAGCGGGACTCGGACATTGGTCGGATGCGGGGAGCCACTCGAAGAGACTCGTATACTGATTGTGAATCCTACAACCCAGCGCACCTGCGAGGCTGGTGTAGTAGGAGAGGTGTGGCTGGCCGGGGCTGGGATCGCCACCGGATACTGGGGGAGACCGGAGGAAAGTGACGCCACTTTTAAGGCTACTCTCGCTGAGTCAGGCGAGGGCCCCTATTTACGGACGGGAGATCTCGGATTCATTCACCGGGGAGAGCTGTTTCTGACCGGCCGGCTCAAGGAGCTGATCATTGTACGAGGGCGGAACTATTATCCCCATGATTTGGAGTGGACGGTAGAGCAAGCGCATCCGGGATTGCGGCGAGGATGTGGAGCGGCTTTCTCGATTGAGAGCGAGGCTGGAGAGCGCGTGGTGCTGATCTATGAGATTGAGAAGAAGTTGTCTGAATCAGACATGTCGGAGGTGATGAGCTGTATCCGTCGCGCGCTGGCTGACGAGTATGAACTGGAAGTCCACAATGTGGTGCTGGTCAAATCCGGAACAATTCCAAGAACCTCCAGCGGAAAAATTCAGCGGCACGCCTGTAGGGCGGAATTTGAGTCCGGGCAGCTCGCCGTGGTTGGGACGAGTATGCTGGGGACGACCGAAGAAGAGCAGAACGTTGAGCCTGTGAGCGCGATCCCGGGCACTCCGGTCGAAATAAGACTGGCTGATATATGGCAGGAGGTGCTGGGAGGACCTCATCCACAACGCCATGCAAACTTCTTCGCGCTCGGGGGTAATTCTCTGCTTGCTGCACAGGTTGTGGCACGAATTCTCGATGTATTTCACGTAGAACTTCCTCTCAGTGTTCTCTTTGAATGCCCGACATTTTCTGCGCTGGCCACTCGTGTCTATGAACTCAGCACCAGCAAGCGTATGACAGAGACTGCTGTGGAGGGGCTTCAATCATCAGGCGACAGTGGGCTGCAGATTTCTCTCCTATCACTTTCCCCGGTATCAAGACAAGACAGGATGCCTCTCAGTTTCGCGCAGCAGCGACTCTGGTTCTTGGAGCAGGTTCACCCTGCCAGCTCGATTAATCATATCTCAATGGGTGTGCGCGTACGGGGTCCTCTCAACCCTGAGATGTTGGAACGGTCGGTACAGGAAATCATCCGTCGACACGAGATTCTTCGAACCCGGTTTGTATCGGATAGGGGAGAGGGATTTGCGGATATATCCGGTGACGCCGTCTTTACGATAAGCCCACATGATCTCCGGCAGCTGAACCAGGCAGAGCAAGAAATAGCGGTCCGGCAGTTCCTACGGACGGAGGCCAGCCAACTTTTTGACCTCGGACGAGGGCCGTTGTTCAGGGTTGCGCTGGCGGCACTCGACCAGAATCAGCATGTCCTGGTGCTGACATTCCATCGCCTCATAGCTGATGGTTGGTCCCTGCGTCTGTTCTGCAAGGAATTGGCTCTTCTCTACGAAGCCGGCTGTGAGGATCGAGGGGCTAGACTAGCGAAGCTGAGCGCGCAGTATGCGGACTATGCGAATTGGCAACGAACCAGGCTCAATCAAGGTCTTCGTGAGGCACATCGAGAATACTGGATCGGACAGTTGAGTGGCGCCTGCCCGCCCGTTGAGCTACCGGCCGACCGTCCTAGGCCGCGCATGCGAACTTTTGAGGGAGACGTGCGGTCACAGCCTCTCTCTCCGGAACTTGTGACAGCCCTGGATCTGTTGTGCCAACAGCAGGGTGTAACCCCGTTTATGGTGCTATATGCCGTCTTTGTGGCATGGCTGCATCGCTATACACGAGAGTCTGATGTCGTGGTTGGATCGGTAGTGACCGGCCGGCGTCGTGTGGAGTTCGAGGATGTGATCGGATACTGTGTGAACACGGTGGCGTTGCGGTCTGAACTCTCGGACGGACTCACCGGACAAGACTTGTTGAAACATGTACGCCGCGTGCTGGCAGATGCCTATGATCATCAGGAACTGCCGTTTGAAGAGGTGATAGAGGCGTTGTCACTACGACGTGAGGGGACGCTTTCCCCGCTCTTCAACGCGATGATTGTGTGTGAAGACGACCCCTTGTCTGCGTTCAAAATTGGAGATCTTGAGGCGACCCATCTTCCCTGGGAGCCGACCGTGTCTGAGTTCGACTTGGTTTTGATAGTCGTGAACAAAGGGCAGGGCCTGGAACTGGCGTTGCTCTACAATTCCTCAATTTTTTTCGACTCGACCGTCAGTCGCATGTTGGGACAGATCGAGACGCTTCTTAGGGAACTCATCAAGAAACCTGAGGCCCGTCTTGGCGAGCTATCGTTACTTACGCAGGAGGAGCGTGGACAAATTCTCCTGGAATGGAACCAAACTAAAGTTCCAGTTCCGTTATCTGCCGGTATCCATGTTCTTATCGAGGCACAGGTTGAGCGGACTCCCGACGCGATCGCCGTCATCTGTGGAGAAGATTCCCTCAGCTACCAGGAATTGAACCGACGTGCTAACCGAGTCGCCCGTGCCTTGAAGAAGTTAGGGGTATGCGCCGATCTACCGGTGGGTCTCTGTGTCGAGCGCTCGGTGGACGGTATCGTGGGTCTCCTGGGTATTCTCAAGGCGGGGGGTGGCTATGTTCCATTGGATCCATCCTTTCCCGATCACCGCCTTCGGCTCATGCTGGATGATGCGCAGGTTTCTATTGTGGTGACGCAGAGGCACCTCCGTGTCCATTTACACACCTTTGGCGGCCGGGTATGTGATGTGGAGACGCTCTGTGAGCCCACGGTGAGCGGAAGGGAGGAGAATCTCGCGACCCCTGTTCTCCCTGATCAGCTTGCTTATATCATGTACACCTCGGGATCGACCGGGAGACCCAAAGGTGTGGCAGTGACACACCGCAATCTGGAGATCTCTCTTCATGCCAGACTTCGTTATTACCCTGAACAGGTGTCCCGGTTCTTGCTGACTTTCTCTCTGGCCTTTGACGGATCCGTAACGGGTATTTTCTGGACGTTGTTGCAAGGGGGGCAATTAGTCATTCCCTCTGAGGCTGCCCATCGCAATCCCGCAGAGCTTGCTGTTCTCGTCGAACATCATCACATCTCCCATGTTGTGTGGGTACCTTCTTTATACAATGCCGTGCTCGGTGATGCGTTGAACAGCCAGTTGGATTCACTTCGCACCGTCATTACCGCCGGAGAAAGCCTTCCCCTTGAACTCGTCCGATCGCACTACCAGCTACTGCCTCATGCCATGCTGTACAACGAATATGGGCCGACGGAAGCCACGGTCTGGTGCAGCGTGTATCAAACGACACGCGAGGAAGCAGGGGCACGAGTGCCGATCGGAAAACCGATCAGCAATACGCAGCTCTATGTGCTTGATGCAGACCTGGAGCCGGTTCCCATTGGCGTACCGGGTGAGCTGTATGTGGGAGGAGATTGTCTGGCTCGCGGGTATGTGAGCCAGCCGCAGTTGACCCAAGAACGGTTTCTCGCGCACCCCCACGCCGCTGGCGCCAGGCTGTATCGGACCGGCGACATGGTTCGATACCGCGAGGACGGCAATGTGGAATTCCTTGGGCGGGTGGATCAGCAGGTCAAGCTGCGTGGGTATCGGATCGAATTGGGTGAGGTTGAATATGTACTGAGTAACTTTCCCGGCGTCTATCAGGTTGCGGTTCTGCTTCGACATGATAAGCCGGAGCAGCAACGGTTGGTGGGCTATGTGACCGGCCAGCCAGCGCTTCATACGATGCTCGATCAGATTCGGAGTTATGTCACGACTCGATTACCGCAATACATGGTGCCGTCCGTCATCCTGTGGGTGGAAACCATGCCTCTCACTGCCACAGGAAAAATCGATCGACGCGCCCTTCCTGTTCCGGAAGAGACCACAGGCCTGGCGGAAGCCAGAATTGCGCCGCGAAATCAGGTGGAAGAGGGGGTGGCAGAGCTGTGGAAGTCTGTTCTTGGTGTACCAGAGGCCGGCATTCATGACAATTTCTT
>Ga0187892_10007020_pt1 | contig 16314 bp, 15 predicted proteins | sample MA1701073metaG_FD_139345 | JGI IMG/M metagenome (GOLD analysis project Ga0187892, IMG submission 139345) | Bio-ooze microbial communities from a basaltic lava cave in the Kipuka Kanohina Cave System on the Island of Hawaii, USA - MA170107-3 metaG ... | reverse complement strand
GGTGTCGCAAGACCGGGGGTTCGTCCTCAACCAGCGTGTCGCTCAACACCGCCCGTTCACCCCTTCGTTGCAGCCCTTCTCGGCTGGTCGACGACCAATGGGTGACTGCGTCGGTGACATGTCTACGACGCAGACGCCCTGGTGGCGAGGGCCTTCCCGGCGCGGGCTGAAGATAACGGCACTTATCCGGCGCGCTGGGAGGGATTCGAACCCCCAACCTTCTGATCCGTAGTCAGATGCTCTATCCGTTGAGCTACCAGCGCAGGTTGGCGTGAACCCACGATCTTAGGCCACCCGGATCGGGGAATGGCCGAGCTGCGGCCTGCGTTTCACTCGGCATGGAAGTGAAGGAGCTGGGCCACGTCGTCCTCTACGTCCGCGACCTCGAACGCTCCCGCCGGTTCTACGGCGATGTGCTGGGGTGGAGGGAGATCAGGGGCGACTTGCCGGTGCGCTTCCCGGCGGCCGCGTTCTCGGCCGGCCGGACGCACCACGAGCTGCTGCTGATCGAGGTGGGCCCGGAGGCTACGCCGATCCCCACCGGTCGCCGGGTCGGGATGTACCACTTCGGCCTCAAGGTGGGAAACACCGATGATGAGCTGCGTGCCGCGCTCGAACACCTCAACGCCGCAGGCGTGAAGGTTGTCGGCGCCTCCGACCACACCGTGACCCACAGCCTCTACATCGAGGACCCCGACGGGAACGAGATCGAGCTGTACATCGACGTCCAGCCCGAGGTATGGCGGGACGACCCGGCGGCGGTGTTCGCCCCGATCAAGCCCCTTCAACTGTAGATGCGCCGATTCTCAGCGGAATCCAAGGTTGCTGTGGTGGAATGGCGCCTGTGAATGCCGCCGAGCACGCTGTCGATGCCGTAGACGTCCGCCGCCCGTTCACCACCGTCACCCTCGCTCTCGTCGCCTTGGTCGCAGCCCTCGCCGTCTGGGCGGGCCTGGCGTGGGCCAGCGGCGGGGCCGTTCCCGCCCCCACCGAGGTGCCGAGGGTCGTGTTCACGCAGGCCAGCGATGACCCCGACGGGGCGTCCGACGGCCAGCGCTGCAACAAGGACGGCCGCTCGGCCGACACGGTCCCCGCCCCCGCCTCGCTCTAGACCTGCAGGCTCTCGAGGCGGCCGTTTCCGGTTCCTCATCGGCGGGCATGTAGCGAGCATGGCACGCATCGATCCCAAGACAGGCGAACCGATTACCGATGCACCCGACCAGGCCAGCGACGCTGACCGCGGCGGGAAGACCGAGGGCGACCCTGCGCAGAAAGGCGCTTCCTCGACCGGCGGTCGCAACGCCTCCGAGAAGCAGCTCTGATCGCGGCGGCACACGGGCAGGACCGCGGAGAGGGAGGGATTCGAACCCTCGAGGGCAGTTATCCCGCCCTAATCGCTTAGCAGGCGATCACCTTCGGCCGCTCGGTCACCTCTCCGTTGCGCCGCCCAGAGTGTTGCACACGAGGCGACGTCACTCCGAGGCGTCTTCAGCGGCGCCTGCTGACTCGCCCACATTGGCACGGAGCCACCTGTTGAGCGGCCCGGCGGCGCGGAAGAACGCGACGACTCGGTCCTTCGCGGTCTTGCGCCCGAGCCAGGCGCCGGCGGGCCACTCCTTCCATGCAATCAAACCCTTGTAGCGGAGCAGTTCGATCCGGGGATGGTCCTTGGGGTAGCCCTTGGGCGCGGTCTTGAGGGCGTCGTGACCGGTGGCCTCGACCCCGGCTTTGCGGCCCGCGGCGACGATGGCGGCCAACTCGGCGCCGGCAGCCGCATCGTCGACCGCCCGCCGGTAGCGCGCGAGTTGATCGGCGTCCATCATCCACATGCCGCTGCCGACGCCCAGCCCCTTGGCCGACAGTTGGACGTACCCGCCGTCGGCGCACACCGCGCCGATCGCCGTCTTGTAGGGCGTCTTGTCCGGGCTGAACCGGACGTCTCGGTACGGTCGGAACACTTTGCCGGCGCCGAACTCGGGGGCCAACTCGGCCAAGAGTTCGTCCATGGGGCCCTTGACGGCCGTCTCGTAGACGGATCTGTGCGCCTGCCAGTACGCCTTGGAGTTGTCCGCCTCCAGCCCATCATAGAACTCGATCGCTTCCGCCGGCCACCCCTTGAACGCCATGGTCGGACGGTACTCCGAGCGTCAGCGGCGAGCCGTCAGCCGGCGTGAGAGCCAGGCGAACCTGTCCCGGTAGAGACGGTTGGGGTCAGCAGACCACCGGGAACGCCCGCTGGAACGGGAGGAGCAGAAGGGCGGTGCCGGTGGCCGCCTCCTCGATCAGCCGGGCGGCGAGGTCCTCGTCGCGGGCTGCTGCGCAGATCAGGAGGTTGCCCACGCCCACGCCCGCCAAGCCTTGATGAGCTGGGCGGCGAAGTCCTCGTCCGCTTGTGCAGCAGACGTCGGCGGCAGTGAGAAGCATGCCAGGTCCGGATCCGCCCCCTGGTGAGATCCACAGCTTCTCGGTCTCGATATCCACATGCATCGCCGAGCATCCTTTGCCTGGATCGTGCTGCGAAAGCACCGCAAGGCCCGAACGTCAGGCTGCCGCGATAACCCGAACGTACGTTCGTGGAGATGTAGTAGCCTGCAGCAGAAGGGAGACCCTGTGTCGAACGGGGAGGTCGCGGACATGCTGTACCGCGAGGACAAGCTCGCCGAGCTGATCCTCTACATCGCCAAGCAGACTGCCGGTGACCGGTCCGCGGGCGCTACCAAACTCAACAAGTACCTCTACTTCGCTGAGTTTGCGGCGGTACGAAGGCTCGGACGGCCGATCACGGGCGCGGAGTATCAGAAGCTGCCCTTCGGGCCTGCGCCGAGGCACCTGGCGCCTGTGCGCGAGAAGCTCTTGCGTGACAACGACGCGCGCTTGGTCGAGCGCATCGACGCCCTCGGCTACGTCCATCACAGGCTGATCCCCCAACGTGATCCTCGTGCGGACGTGTTCACGGCGGACGAACTTCGCCTCGTCGACGAGGTGATCGAGACGCTTCGTGCGATGAGTGCGACCGAGGTCAGCGAACTGTCGCATCGGGAGGCCGGCTGGCAGCTCGTCGAGGAAGGGGAAACGATCCCGTACGAGCTCGCCTTCGTGCTGGCGCCGAGCGAGGCCGAGCCGACGCCGGCCATCAGGGCCGAGGGGGAGCGGATCCTCGAAGCGTACGGCGACCGCTTGGCCTGATGCCGCGCCGCAGCGTTCGCCGCTCGGCGGCGTTCCTGGAGCAGGCGTACGGATTGTTCCCCGAGGCGCGCTCCACTGAAGGCAGGCCTTCGTACGGCGACTTCGAACAGGGTCCTCTCCGAGGCGCGGAGACGGCGTTCTCGCTCAACTTCGAGGCCCAACGAGAGCCGGTCGAAGGTGTCGGCAGCATTCGGTACGTGATGATCCCACCGACAGCGCTCTTCGGTCCGATAGTGATCTACGCCTGCCTGCTCTCAGATGACACTGTCGAACTGGTCAGCCTGATCCATGACGAGGGCTACTGGGAGCGCATCGGCGAAGACCCGATCGACTGACGCGAGGCAACTCCAGCCCGGTCTGGCAGTCAGGAGCGGTCCTGAGGGGACACTACCTGAACCAGGAGTGGCGGAGCGGCATCGGCTCGCTCTGCGCCCCGCTCAGCCACGGCCTGGCCGAGAGGACCGGACGCGCCCATCGCTCCGAGCCGAGCAGACGGGGGAACCTGCCCGGCGACGAGAGTCAGTGGCCTTGAGCGGCATGATCGAGTAGGCTCGCCAGTACCCTCGCGTCAGCCCAGGTCAGGACCTACGTGGAGCGACTTTGTGGTGGCCCTGTCTTGAGGTGCCGCTGATGTGTCGAGGCAATGCACTCCGCAATGCGACTGATGCTCCGGTCGTAGAGAGGCGAAGCCGACTGGCTGGGCGCGCAACCGGTCTGACTCTGCGCCCCGGCTGATACACCGAAATCAGCGGCCGCTCACCCGTCATTCACTGAAATCGCCCAAGCGCGCCCCGGTATCCAAGTACCGGCGTACCTTCTCAGTGGAGACGAAGACTTGCGGGAGGGTGTCTCCGAAGCGCAGGACTCCGGCGTTCGCGTCGTCCTCGTCGGGCTCCCGGAGACGCCCAAGAGCCGGCAATCCTTCGCGCTGTGTGCCGAAGCTGACGAGCATGTGGTGCTCCCCGCCGAGTTCTGGGAGCCCCACTTCACTCGGGCCCCCACAGACACGCCCGAGTCGCTCGACCAATCCGTTCCCATTCGGCAGCAGGTCGAGCACGCCCCTACATCGGCAGCCGTCGAGGCGACTGCGATCACCGTGGATGTCGACGAGGGAGCCGTACGAGAAGCGGCGAATCGCTTTGCTGTCGGATGGGTCGGCGACGCATCGCCGGGGCTACTAGTTGCCGACGTTCTTCAGGCGAGGCCTCAGATCCCGAGGGAAGTGGACGCCGAGCTCATGAGGGCGGTGGAAAGCGAACTCGGGCGGACTCTCCGTGGTGTGGAAGCCGCCCGGCGGGCGGCGCGCTCAGAGTTTCGGCGAGCACTCCGAGACAGACCTGCTCAGACGAGCTGACTTCATCGCCGGCCAGCAAGTGGCTGGGTCGCATACGAACCAGCCCGCCTACCTCGGAGCGGAGGGAGTGGGATTCGAACCCACGGGGCTCGTCGCCCAAGGCTTTTCAAGAGCCTCGCATTCGGCCGCTCTGCCATCCCTCCAGACGGCGGGACCAGGCTACCGGCGCACCTGTGACCGCAGCCCGGCGAGCCACTCGTCGGCCGCTTTCCAGGCCGCCTCGGCGTCGCGGCGGATGGCGTCGCCGTGGGCGCCGGCGGCGGGGTAGGAGCCGAGGAACGTGAGGTTGCGGAGCTGGGCGTGTAGGTCCCGGAGGCAGTCGGCCACCACCTCGTCGTCGATGTGGCCCTCGAGGTCGATGATGAAGCAGTAGTCGCCCAGGCTGTGCTTGGTGGGGCGGGACTCCAGCTTGGTGAGGTTGATGTTGCGGGCGGTGAACTGGCCCAGGATCCCGTGCAGGCTCCCGGGCTCGTCGTGCTTCTGGAAGCAGACGATGGTGGTCTTGTCGTGGCCCGTGGGCGCGTGGATCCCACGTTCGGGGCGGGCGACGGTGACGAACCGCGTCGTGTTGTCCTCGTGGTCCTCGATGCCCTCGGCCAAGACCTCGAGCCCGTACAGCTTGGCGGCCAGTGCGGTCCCGATGGCCGCCGCCGCGTGGCCCGCTTCGGCCCCGCCCGCGGCGATGAGGCGGGCGGCTTCCGCGGTGGAGGTCGCGGCCACCAGTTCGGCCGTGGGGACCTGCTCGGCGAGGAACCGCCGGCACTGGGCCGCGGCGTCGGGGAAGGAGACCACCCGGCGCACGTCGGGCATCGCCATGCCCGGCGGGGCGAGGAGGTTCTGGTGCACGCGCAGCGCCGTCTCGCCTTGGATGATCAGGTGGTGCTCGAAGATCAGGCCGTCGAGGACCTGGCGGACGGTGCCCTCGATCGAGTTCTCCAGCGCCACGAACCCGAGGTCGACGTCGCCCGCCGCCGTCGCCGCCAGCACGTCGGGCATCGAGCGAAGAGGCGCCAGCTCGCAACGGGCCAGGTTGGGCTCGCGGAGCAGCGCTTCCTCGGTGAAAGTCCCGGGCGGACCGAGGAAACCGACGCGAACGGGGGTGGGGCCTTCGGGCACGGCACGACGATACGGCAGCCGCCCGGCCCTCCCGGCGATAATTGCCCGGTGGACGAACCCGCCCTCCGCCGCCTGCTGGACGACGTGCGCTCCGGCGCGCTCGCGGCCGACGACGCCGTGGCCCGGCTCCGGCGGCTCCCCTTCGCCGACCTGGGCTTCGCCCGCGTCGACCACCACCGGGCCCTGCGCCAGGGGCTGCCCGAGTCGGTGTACGGGCCCGGCAAGGCGCCCGAGCACTGCGCTGAGATCGTGGCCGAGCTGCTGTCGGAGCCGGGCGGGCCGGTGCTGCTCACCCGGGCCGACGACGCCCAGGCCGCCGCGGCGACGGCCCGCAACCCGGGGGCGATCCGCACCGCGCGCACGCTGGCGTGGCGGGTGCAGCCGGCCCGCACCGAGCGGGTGGTGGTGCTGACCGCGGGCACGGCCGACCTGCCCGTCGCCGAGGAGTGTGTGGCCACGCTGGCCGCGTTCGGCGTCAACCCCGTCGTGTTGGCCGACGTGGGCGTGGCCGGCGTCCACCGGCTCCTGGTGTCGGCCGACGAGCTGAACGAAGCCGACGTGATCGTCGTCGTGGCCGGCATGGAGGGGGCGCTGGCCAGCCTGGTGGGCGGGATGGCCTCGGCCCCGGTGATCGCGGTGCCGACCAGCGTTGGCTACGGCGCGGCCCTGGAGGGCGTGACCGCCCTGCTGGCCATGCTCGCCAGCTGCGCCGCCGGTCTCACCGTGGTCGGGATCGACAACGGCTACGGCGCGGCGTGCGCGGCGCTGCGGATCCTCGGGTGACGCGGTGACGGCATGACCACGCTGGCGTGGTTCCACTGCTTCGCCGGGATCGCCGGGGACATGGCCCTCGGCAGCCTGCTCGACGCCGGCGCCGACGTGGACGAGGTGCTGGCGCTGCTGGAGCGGGTGCCCGTGGGGGGGTGGCGGCTCGACGTACAGCCGACCATGCGGTCGGGCGTGGCCGCCACGCGGGTCGTGGTCCGCGCCCCCGCGGACGCCGTGGTCCGCACCTACGCCCACATCTCGGGGTTGGTGGACGAGGCCCGCCTGCCCGACCGCGTGCGGGACCGGGCCCAGGCCACCTTCGCCGCCCTGGCCCGGGCCGAGGGCAAGCTCCACCGCCGCCCGGCGGAGCAGGTCCACTTCCACGAGGTGGGGGGCGTCGACGCCATCGTCGACGTCGTGGGCGTTTGCGCCGCGCTCGAGGTGCTGGGCGTCGACCAGGTCCTCGCCAGCCCCGTCGCCACCGGGATGGGGATGGTGCGCACCCTGCACGGCATGCTCCCCAACCCCGCGCCGGCGGTGGTCGAGCTGCTCCGGGGCGCCCCCACGTACGGCCGCGAGCTGAACGTCGAGCTGACCACACCGACCGGCGCCGCCCTCCTGGCCGCCATGGCCAGCGGCTACGGGCCGCTGCCCAGCATGACGATCGACGCCACCGGCTTCGGCGCCGGCGAGCGGGAGCTGGACGATCTGCCCAACGTCACCCAGGTGGTGCTGGGCGCGGCCGTGGCCGGCGACGACCCCGGGCAGCCGGTGACGCTGCTCGAGGTGAACGTGGACGACGCCACCGGCGAGATCCTGGCCCACGCCGTCGCATCCCTCCTGGAGGCCGGCGCCCACGACGCCTGGATCACCCCGATCGTGATGAAGAAGGGCCGGCCCGCCTACACCGTCTCGGCGCTGGCCGACGTCGCGCTGGCCGACCAGGTGAGCCGGGCCCTGACCCGCGAGACGGGGTCGCTGGGCGTCCGGGGCCACCGGCTGGAGCGCTGGCCCGCGGCCCGGCTGCTGTCCGAGGTGGAGGTGGAGGGGGTGCCGATCGGGGTGAAGGTCGGCGCCGGCCGCATCAAGGTCGAGCACGACGACGCCGTCCGCGCCGCGCGCCGCACCGGCCTGCCGCTGCGGGAGGTGCTGTCCCGGGCCGAGGCGGCGTGGCGGGGGCGCCAGCCGGTCGAGTCCGACCCCGCCTGATCCGCGGCCGGCTCGGCTCAGGTCTCGGCGAACAGCTCCTCACCGCGCCGCAGGCGGGCGGCGATGCGGACGACGTGGGGCAGCTCGCGGCGGGTGGGCGTGTGGGCCGCCAAGAAGCGGGCCGCGCCGGCGAGGATGAGGGCGCCCTCCTCGGCGCCGGCGGGCCAGGCCGCGGCCTGGCGGAACGCCGCCTCCACCGTCTGGAACCAGTGGAAAGCGGCGTCCTCGGCCAGGAGGGCGTGGCCCAACGCGGCGAGCAGGCGGGCCGGGTCGCCGCCGTGGCGGATCCAGCCGTAGGCGATGGCGCCGGCCCGGTCGACCTCGCCCTGCTCGTCCCAGCACGCCTGGAGGTCGGCCAGGTCGGGCAGGGCGTCGCCGCGCGGGGGCCGGGCGGCGGGAACGTTGAGGAACCGGTCCAGGTAGACCTTGAAGGCGCCGTGGAGCACCCCCCGGAGCAGCGGCGGCGTCGGTTCCCTCACGAGGGCCTGGTGCAGCGCGTTGGCGGTGGTGAAGCCGTGGTGCACGACGTCCCAGTCGCCGAAGTCGTTCTGGGTGTGGAACCGGGTGAGGCGCAGGGCCGCGGCCAGGGCCAGCGCCCGCCCGAGCTGCTCGGCCGACGCGCCCGCGGCCAGCGCATCGCACAGGGCGTCGGCGATGTCCGGCGGCTCGGCGTCGAGCAGGCGCCACCCGAGGGCGCCCACGTCGGCCTCGGGGACGCCGGCGCCGCCCACGCCGAACGGGGCCAGCCGCTCGTTGGTGCGCAGCACGAGCGCGGCCAGGTCGTGGGGGTACCGCCAGCGCCCGCCCTCCTCCGATCGGGACGCGCCGGCCGTCTGGTCCACGAGCGTGGGCAGCGCCATCGGGGCAGAAGCGGGTCCCAGGTGCTCGACCAGCTCGAACGCCTTGTTGGTGAAGTCGAGGGTGTGGCCGCCGTCGAGGAACACATGGTCGGTGGCCGCCGCGAACATCATGCCGGCGACCGGTGTCCCCTCGGCCAGCGCGGTGACGAGGACACGCTCGGCGGCGTCGCCCGACCGGGTCTCGATGAAGCGGCGGTACCAGCGGGTAAGCCGCTCGGCAGGCAGGCCCGCCGAGCCGAGGGGCGCCAGAGGGAAGCGGGGCGGCCGGTTGCGGGTGTCCCGAGCCACGAAGGCCAGTCCGTGGACCAGCGCCAGGGGCCGGTCCTCGGGGTCGAGGGACGGCAGCAGGTTGGCCATGGCGGTGAGGACGGTCAACCCCGCGCCCCACCCCTGCTGGCGGTTGGCCGTGCCGAACTCGGCCCCGATGCGGACGATCTCGGCCGGCGCCACTCCGGCGTCGAGCAGGCCCATCACCGCCTTGGCCATCACCAGCGAGAGACCCTGCTCCAGGCCCTCGGCGAGCCGGCGGCGCAGGTGGTCCGTGTGGCCGCCGGTCCCGTCCACCACGACGTAGACGTCGTCCCCGTCGACCTCGACGGGGAAGGCCCGCACGTCGTCGGCGAAGGGGTCGAGGGTGCCGCCGGTGGCGAGGTCGAACCGGGCGTGGTGCCAGTGGCACGTCAGCAACCCCTCCTCGACGGTGCCGCGGTGCAGGGGGAAGCCCATGTGGGGGCAACGGTCGTCGACGGCGTAGGGGCCGGCGTCGGTCCAGAACACGCACACCGGGTGGTCGCCGGCCTTGGTGACGAGGCGGCCCTCGCCCTGGAGCCGTTCGAGCGAGCCTGCTTTCACCTTCACCGCAACAGCGTACGGCGCGCCCGCAGCAACTCGGCGACCGACCAGGCTTGGAAGGGGCACCCGGTGGCGTCGTGGGGCGGGTCGCCGTCGGCCGTCTCCGAGACCGAGCCGAGGCCCCATTCCGACAGGTGGGCGACGAGCCCGTCGAGGAGGGCGCCGCCGGTGTCGCCGGTGTCGCCGGCTGCGTCCAGGTAGGGGCCGATCAGCCAGGGCCAGACCGTGCCCATGTGGTACGCCCGGTCCCGCTCACCCGGACCGCCCTGGTGCCGGCCCCGGTAAGCGGGGTCGTCGGGCGCCAGCGACCGGAGGCCGTGGGAGGTGAGGAGCGGCGCGCAGGCGCCGACGATGTCCCGCCGGCCGCGCAGGGGCGCGTCGGGGAGCGAGGCGGCGAGCAACTGGTTGGGGCGGACGGAGGCGTCGTCCCCGGCCGGCCCGTCGAGGACGTCGTAGAGCCCTCCGCCCCCGGGGCGGGGGAAGCGGGCCACGAACGAGCGCCGCGCACCCTCGGCCCGCGCGGCAGCCGCGCTGGAGTCGCGGCCGACCCGTTCCTGCATCCGGGCCAGGCCGGTCAGGCCGCTGACCCACAGGGCGTTGACCTCCACCGGCTTCCCCCGCCGGGCGGTGACGGGGGCGCCGTCGACGCGGGCGTCCATCCACGTCAGCGCCCATCCGCCGGCGCCCTGGGTGATGAGGCCGTCGGCCGGGTCGACGCGAATGCCGAAGCGGGTGCCGCGGACGTGGTGGTCCACGATGGCCTCCAGGGTTGGGGCCAAGCGGTCGGCCAGATCGTCATCGCCCGCAACCACGGCGTGGCGGGCCACCGCGTGCAGGAACCACATGGCCGCGTCGACCGTGTTGTACTCGGGCTGGCCGCCGACGTCGGCGGTGTTGGCCAGCATCCCCTCCGACACCGAGGCCGCCGCCCGCTCCAGCAGCGCCCGGCCCTCGTCGAAGCGGCCGGTGGCGAGGAAGAGGCCCTCGTAGGACGTCATCGTGTCGCGCGACCAGTCGCCGAACCAGGGGTACCCGGCCACGACGGTGGGGCCGGCGACGACGAACTGGTCCGCGGCCAGCGCGAGCAGGCGGTCGACGTCGTCGGTGGCGCCGGCGCCGAGCGACGCCGCCCGCTGCCGAGCGGCGGCCACGATCGCCTCGGCGGGCGCCGGCGTGCGGTGCAGGTCGGACGCCCACGCCTCCACGCCCACCGCCTGGCCCGGCTCCAGCGCAGCAGTGAAGCGGCCCGCGTACCACAGGTCCTCGCGGTCGTTCAGGCCCCGCGCCGCCTCCTCCCGGTGGCGGGCGCCCGAGTACCACGAGCCGCCAGGCTCGAACCCGCCGCCGCGAACCCGGTACGCCCCCTCGAAGGTGAACCCGCCGTCGACTGGCGTCACCGCCGGCGCGCCGTCCCCGGCGAACCGCTCGCCGTGCACGTCACGCCAGGTGCACAGGGCGCCCAGCTCGAGCCGCACCTGGGCCCCGGCGCCGGCCCGCACCAGGCGGTGCACGACACCCACCGCCGGGGACCCGTGGGCCATGGCCACCTCCCGTTCGAGCACCACGTCGCCCACGGCCCAGCGCCACCGGGGCACGCCGCCGGCCAGCTCGAAGGACGCCAGGTGGACGTGGCCGGCCGGGTCGACCGCGCCCGACGCCCACTCGTGGGTCGCCAGCCGGACGCGCCGGTCACCCAGCACGAGCACGGGGTCGAGGGCGGCCAACGCCAGGTGGCGGCCGATCGGCGGCCGGGTGGCCGCCACCAGTAAGCCGTGGTAGCGCCGGGTGCGCAGGCCGCCGACCGTCCCCATGGCGAACCCGCCCAACCCGTCGGCGACGAGCCACTCGCGGCTGCTCGCCTGGTCGAGGGACCCGCAGAGTTGGCGCCCGAACCGCAGCACGGGCGCCAGTCTGGCGCGACCGCTGCGTTACGGCACGGCCAGGGTCCCGCCCGTGGTGGTGCACACCGGGTCGGCGGTGCCGTAGGTGTTGCCGATCCACTGGTTGTGGTTGCACGTCCCGCCGGCGTTGCGGTCGGCCAGGTCCCAGTTGCTGCCCGAGATCGGCGTCAGCGCCCGGTTCTCCACGCTGCGGTTGGCGACGATCCGGTTTCCCGAGGACAGGTTCGAGATGTTGATGCCGTTGTCGGCGTTGCCCGTGACGGTGTTGTAGGCGATGAAGTTGCCGTTGGCCCGGGCGAACACCTGGATGCCCGTGCCCCGCCGCGCAGTTGTCCGGAAGAACCCGTTGCCGTACACCGTGTTGCGGGAGATGTTGTTGTACCCGGAGCCGACGAACAGGGCGATGCCGTCCAGGCCGTTGCCGTAGACGGTGTTGTCGGTGACGCTGTTGTTGACGGTGCCCGGCTCGAGGCGGATGCCGTCGTTGTCGGTCCCGGTGTTGGTCGGGCTGCCCAGGTTCCGCTGGCGGACGTTCTCGTAGACTTCGTTGTAGCGGATGTTGTTGCCCGACGAGATCCCCGAGGTCGACCGCGGGTGGTCGGCGTCGATCAGGGAGTACACGCCGATGCCCGCGAACGGCCCGTTGCGGCGAGCGACGTTGCGCTCGATCAGGTTCCCCGTCGTGGACAGCAGCGCGATGCCGTCGCCGACCCGCGATCGCGGGGTGAGCCCGATGTTGTCTTCCGCGGTGATGTTGCGGACGGTGTGGCCGCTGCCTCCCTCGATGACGACCCCGCCGTCGAAGGCGGCCACGGCGCCGTTCTTGATCGTCACACCGGAGCGGCGGAAGACCCTGATGCCGGCGCCGTCGCCGGGGACGCTCACGCCGAACACCCGGTAGCCGTTGAGGTCGAGAGTGATGTTGTTGGCGCCGATGTCGATGCCCCACTGGCCCGGCGATGGGCAGGGGCCGACGTCGCCCGCCAGCGTCGTGTTCTGGGTGATCACCTGCCCGCAGGTCACGACCGTCGGCGCCACGGCCCCGGCGGGGACCACCTCCGCGGCCCCTGCCGCCACGGCGAGCGCGGCGACGACGGTCCCGAGACGAGAAAGACGACGCTTCATGCCAAGTCTCCGATCAACGCGTGCCAACCGGCCTCCACCGATCGGCGCCCACCTTCCGCTCCTGCCGGGCCCTGTTGTAGCAGCTAGGGAACGCCGCGTCAGGCCCAGCGGAAGTTGACGGTCTGCGGTCGCTCGGCGCCGCCGCCCAGGGACGCCCGCTGGGCTCGGCGGTTGGGCGACCAGCGCAGGCCCTCCTCCTCGAACTCGTCCTCGGTCCGCTTCCGGAACTCGGCCACCATGATCGGGCCAATGTCCACCCCGTCATTCATTGCTATGCAGGGCTTGAGAAAGGCGCATTGCGAGCACTTCTCCTCGGAGGGATCGGGCGAGACGTCGACGGTGGGTTCCCGCGCTTGGAGGACATAGGCGACGACCTCGCGGTGGGCCTCCGGCGCCGATGAGCGGGCCCGCCGCACCCAGGTGCGGCGCACGAGCTCGTCCCCCTCGCGGCGGTCGACGCGGTCCTGGTCGCCGGATCGAGCCGCTGGCGCGTACACGCGGTTGAGCTCGGCGTCCGGGAGCGGAAGGGTGAGGTCCTTGCCCGGCGGCGTGTGGGCGCTGCGGCGCACGTTGAGGTGGCGCACGCCGCGGGTCATGTCCCGCAGGTCCGCCGGCGGGACAGCCGGCGGCGCCCCGTGGCCCACGGTCATGCGCAGCTCGTTGTAGATGGCGCCGGCCACGACCAACTGGGGGTAGGCGGTCTCGACCGCCCACTGGCCGCGGCGCGCCTCGCCGTCGTCGATCAGGGCCTGGTCGTCGGCCCAGCCGTCCCACACCAGCCGGTGGCACACGACCCAGTACTCGTCCTGGGCGTCGGAGATGAGCTGGTCGAGCCGCCCGAAGTACCGGATCGGACGGCCGTCGGGCGTGCCCAGCTCGTAGCCGGGCTTCAGGGGGTCGAGGACGGGGGCCCAAACGTCCTCGTCGGCCAGGATCGACTCGAAGTCGTCCCGGGGCGCGGCCCAGTCGAAGTAGCGTTGAGCACGGCCCGGCCCAGCTCGACGAATCGCCGCCACTCCTCGTCCTGCTCGGGGGTGAGCGCGGCCACCTGCTCGAAGGCGGTGCGGTCGTCGCCCATGGCCCGTTCGAAGCCTTGCAGGGCCAGCGGGCGGACGATCGAGCGATTCCAATCGTCCATCGCCGGGAAGTAGCAAACCGCCAGCGCCACATGCATGGCTTTCTCGAAGTCGAACACACTTCTAGGTGTCTTCGGCACATAGTTCTGGCGCACCCGTGCCTCGAAGTCCCAGGCCCTGCGGCAGGACCAGAAAGACTCCATCTCCCGCGGCCGGATCACGAATGTCCAGCTCATTCCGCCGGAGTGTACCGGCCGAATGCCGTCAAGGGAACGGCCAGCGCAGGAGGCGGGTGAGGGCGCGGCGGAGGGCGCTGAGGGCCTGGAGCCATGCGGCCTCGGCGCCGCCCGTCGGAGTCCGCCCGCGGCCAGCACCTCGCCGGCCAAGCAGGTCGTCGATGCCGCGGCCGGGCGGCGGCCGGACGACGATTTGGGGGGTCCGGGCTGGCCGCGGACGAGGCAGGTGGCGACGGTCGTCAGGTCGGCGGCCATGGGGTCCCCTCGGTCGCCGGGGGTCCCATGGTCGAGCCGAGCCCTTGACGCCCCTTGGCTGCCGCGTGCGATCCGAATGCAGGGGCGGGCCCGTCGGTACCCTTGGGATAGTGGATGTGCTGGTGGTCCTCGGCGACGAGCCGGCGCCGGAGCGGTTGGCGGCCCGGGCCGGGAGGGTCGTCCGGGTATCCGGGAGCGCCCTCGCGCCGGAGGTGGTGGGGGAGTTGCGCAGCCGCATCCCCCGTACCGTCGGCGTGGTCGGCCCGGGGAGCGCCGAGGCCGCCGGCGCCCTGCACCGGGCTGGCCTGCCGGTGATCCTGTTCAGCGACGACCCGCCGCCCACAGGGTCCCTCCCGGGGGTGCCGGTCGAGCGGGTGAGCGATCCTGGTGCGCCTATGGACGTGGCCGACTCCCTCCTCGACCTGGTCGGGAACACGCCCCTCGTGCGCCTCGACCGCGTCGGGCGCAACCTCTCCTGCCACCTGCTGGCCAAGCTGGAGCTGCTCAACCCGGGCGGGAGCGTCAAGGACCGGCCCGCCGTCGCCATGGTCGAGGCGGCCGAGCAGGCCGGGCTGTTGAAGCCGGGCGGGACGATCGTGGAGCCGACGTCGGGGAACACCGGCGTGGGCCTGGCCATCGTCGCCGCCCGCCGCCGCTACCGGTGCGTGTTCGTGATGCCCGACAAGATGAGCCAGGAGAAGATCGCCCTCCTGCGGGCCTACGGCGCTGAGGTGGTGGTGTGCCCGACGGCCGTGGCCCCCGAGCATCCCGAGTCCTACTACTCGGTGGCCGACCGCCTGGCCGACGAGATCCCCGGCGCCTTCCAGCCGAACCAGTACCACAACGCCGCCAACCCGGCCGCCCACGTGGCCTCGACCGGGCCCGAGATCTGGCGGCAGACGGCGGGCCGGATCACCCATTTCGTGGCCGGCATCGGCACCGGCGGCACGATCACCGGCGTGTCCCGGTACCTCAAGGCGCAGAACCCCGGCGTGCAGATCGTCGGCGCCGACCCCGAGGGTTCGGTGTACTCCGGCGGCGCGGGCCGCCCGTACCTCGTGGAGGGGATCGGGGAGGACTTCTGGCCGGGGACGTTCGACCCGCTGGCCGTCGACCGCACGATCATGGTCACCGACCGGGACTCGTTCCTGACCGCCCGGCGGGTGACCCGGGAGGAGGGCATCCTCGTGGGCGGCTCGACGGGGACCGCGGTGTGGGCGGCGCTGGAGGTGGGCGCCGAACTCGGCCCCGACCACGTCGTCGTCGTGCTCATCCCCGACTCGGGCCGCGGCTACCTCTCCAAGCTCTACAACGACGACTGGATGGCGGACTACGGCTTCGTACGGGCCGGCGGCCAGACCGTGAGCGACATCCTGGCCCGCAAACCCGACCGCCTCCCGCCGCTGGTCCACGTCCACCCCGACGAGCTGGTGCGCGACGTGATCGAGGTGCTGCGGGAGTTCGGGGTCTCGCAGGTGCCGGTGCTCAAGGCCGAGCTGCCGCTGGCGGTGGCCGAGGTGGTCGGGGCGGTCGAGGAGCGCGCCCTCATGGAGGCCGCCTTCTCCGACGTGCGCGTCCTGGGGCGCCCGGTGGCGGAGGTCATGGGCCCCAACCTGCCGACGGTGGGCAGCGGCGAGTTGGTGGAGGCGGCGGTCGACGCCCTCGAGGCGGCCCCGGCGGCCCTGGTGGTGGACGCCGGCCACCCCGTCGGCATCCTCACCCGCTCGGACATCCTCGGCTTCCTCACCCAGCGCACGACCGCGTGACCGGGCCGGTCCCCGGCGAGGGGGGCGACCTCGGGTTCGAGACCCGCGCCATCCACGCCGGCCAGCCGCCCGACCCGGCGACGGGCGCGGTGGTCACGCCCGTGTACCTCACGTCGACCTTCGCCCAGGACGGGGTGGGCGCCCACCACGGCTACGAGTACGGGCGGACGGCCAATCCCACCCGCACCGCCTTGGAGCGGTGCCTGGCCTCGCTGGAGGGCGCGCCCTACGGGCTCGCCTTCGGCAGCGGGATGGCCGCCACCGACGCCTTGCTGCGCCAGGTACAAGCCGGCCAGCACGTCCTCATCCCCCACGACGCCTACGGCGGGACCTACCGGCTGGTCACCCGCGTGCTCGCCCTGGACCACACCCCGGTGGACTTCCGCGACCTGGCCGCGGTCGAGGCGGCGTGGCGGGACGAGACCGTCCTGGTGTGGGTCGAGTCCCCCACCAACCCCCTCCTGGGCGTGGTGGACATCGCCGCGGTGGCCTCGCTCGCGGCCGAGCGGGGCGCCCGCTGCGTGGTCGACAACACCTTCGCCACGCCCTACCTCCAGCGCCCGCTGGAGCTGGGCGCCCACGTGGTCGTGCACTCGACCACCAAGTACCT
>Ga0187892_10007018_pt1 | contig 16315 bp, 17 predicted proteins | sample MA1701073metaG_FD_139345 | JGI IMG/M metagenome (GOLD analysis project Ga0187892, IMG submission 139345) | Bio-ooze microbial communities from a basaltic lava cave in the Kipuka Kanohina Cave System on the Island of Hawaii, USA - MA170107-3 metaG ... | reverse complement strand
GCGAGGGGACGGTCACGGTGAACGCCGGGCGGCCGGTCACCACCCTCACGGTCGTGAACACCGGCGACCGGCCCGTGCAGGTCGGATCCCACTACCACTTCGCCGAGGCCAACCCGGCCCTGGCGTTCGACCGCCGGCGGGCGTGGGGGCAGCGGTTGGCGGTGCCCGCCGGCACGGCCGTGCGGTTCGAGCCCGGGGTCGACCAGGAGGTCGACCTGGTGCCCCTGGCCGGGGCCCGGATCGTCCCGGGGCTGCGGGGCGAGGCCGGCGGCCCGCTCGGTGGCTGATCTCGCCCGCTCCCGCTACGCCCTGCTGTACGGACCGACGGCGGGCGACCGTGTCCGCCTAGCCGACACCGACCTGCTGATCGAGGTCGAGGAAGACCGCTGTGGAGGTGGCGACGAGGCGGTGTTCGGCGGCGGCAAGGTGATCCGCGAGTCGATGGGCCAGAGCCGCGCCACGCGTGCCGACGGGGCGCCCGACACCGTGATCACCGGAGCGGTCGTCCTCGACCACTGGGGCGTGGTCAAGGCCGACGTCGGCATCCGCGACGGGCGCATCGTGGCCCTGGGGAAGGCGGGCAACCCCGACACGATGGACGGGGTCGACCCGTCGCTCGTCATCGGGCCGTCCACCGAGGTGATCGCCGGGAACGGCCGCATCCTCACCGCCGGCGCCATCGACTGCCACGTCCACCTCATCTGCCCGCAGATCCTGGAGGAGGCCCTGGCTGCCGGCATCACCACCGTCGTCGGGGGCGGGACGGGACCGGCGGAGGGCTCCAAGGCCACCACCGTCACGCCGGGAGCGTGGCACCTGGCCCGCATGCTCGAGGCGCTCGACCCGTGGCCGGTCAACGTCGTGCTCCTGGGCAAGGGCAACACCACCTCCGCCGAGGCCATGTGGGAACAGCTGCGGGCGGGGGCGGGCGGGTTCAAGCTCCACGAGGACTGGGGCTCGACGCCGGCGGCCATCGACGCCTGCCTGCGGGTGGCCGACGCCTCGGGCGTGCAAGTGGCCCTCCACTCCGACACCCTCAACGAGGCCGGGTTCGTGGAGTCGACGCTGGCCGCCATCGGGGGCCGGGGGATCCACGCCTACCACACCGAGGGAGCCGGTGGCGGCCACGCCCCTGACATCATCACCGTGGCCGGGCACCTCAACGTCCTGCCCTCGTCGACGAACCCGACCCGTCCCCACACCGTCAACACCATCGACGAGCACCTGGACATGCTCATGGTCTGCCACCACCTCAACCCGGCGGTGCCGGAGGACCTGGCCTTCGCCGAGAGCCGCATCCGGCCCTCGACCATCGCCGCCGAGGACGTCCTCCACGACCTGGGGGCGATCTCGATGATCGGGTCGGACTCCCAGGCCATGGGGCGGGTGGGAGAAGTGGTGCTGCGCACCTGGCAGACGGCCCACATGATGAAGCGGCGGCGGGGCCCCCTTCCCGGCGACGGCCGGGCCGACAACCTGCGGGCCCGCCGCTACGTGGCCAAGTACACGACCTGCCCGGCCGTCGCCCACGGCCTCGACGACCATATCGGTTCGGTGGAGGTCGGCAAGCTGGCCGACCTGGTGCTCTGGGAGCCCGCCTTCTTCGGGGTGCGGCCCCACGCCGTGATGAAGGGCGGGATGATCGCCTGGGCGGCCATGGGCGACGCCAACGCGTCGATCCCCACTCCCCAGCCCGTGCTGCCCCGGCCCATGTTCGGGGCGGCGCCGAGAGCGGCGGCCGCCACCTCGCTCACGTTCGTGGCCCCCGCTGCCGTCGAGGACGGGCTGCCCGGGCGGCTGGGGCTGTCCAAGCCGATGGTGGCGGTGGCCGACGTTCGCCGCCGGACCAAGGCCGACCTCCCCCAGAACGACGCCCTGCCCGCCATCACCGTCGAGCCGGACACGTTCACCGTCCGCATCGACGGCGAGGCGGTGGAGGCCGACCCTGTGGCGGAGCTCCCGATGGCTCAGCGCTACTTCCTGTTCTGACCGGTGCTCGACCTGCTGCTCGCCGACGGCCGCTTCCCCTCCGGGGGCCACGCCCACTCCGGTGGGGTGGAGGCGGCCGTGGCCGCCGGGCGGGTGATCGACGGGCCGTCGCTGCGGGCCTTCCTGGCCGGGCGCCTGGCCACCGCCGGACGGGTGGCGGCAGCGCTGGCGGCGGCGGCCGCCAGCGGGGCCCACGACCCGGCCCGGCTCGACGCCGAGGCGGCCGCCCGCATGTCGTCCCCCGCCCTGCGGGAGGCGTCGCGCCACCAGGGCCGGCTCCTGCTGCGGGCGGCGGCCGCCGTCCTGGCCGGCGGGGTGGCGGCCGGCGACCATCACCACGCCGTGGCCATCGGCCTGGTGACGTGCGCCGCCGGCGGGGTGCCGCGCTCCGCCGCCCGGTGGGCGGCCTACGACTCGATCGCCGCTCCGGCCGGCGCCGCGGTGCGGCTCTGCGGGCTCGACCCGTTCGAGACCTGGGGATCGGTCGCCTCGCTGGCGGTGGCCGTCGAGGAGGTGGCGGCCGAGGCGGCGGCCACCGCCGACGTTGATCCCCGCCTGCTACCCGCCTGCTCGGCGCCCCTGCTGGACGTGGGCGCCGAGCACCACATCCGATCGGAGGTTCGGCTCTTTGTCTCCTGACCGTGCGGTGCGCATCGGCGTCGGCGGGCCGGTGGGCACCGGCAAGACCGCCCTGGTGGCGGCCCTGTGCCGGGCCCTGGCCGGCGAGCTCGACCTGGCCGTCGTGACCAACGACATCTACACCGAGGAGGACGCCGAGTTCCTCCGTCGGGCCGGCGTGCTCGACGACGACCGGATCATCGCAGTCCAGACCGGGTGCTGCCCTCACACCGCCATCCGCGACGACATCTCGGCCAACCTGGCGGCGGTGGAGGCGCTCGAGGCCCGCCACCGCCCGCTCGACCTCGTGCTGGTCGAGAGCGGCGGCGACAACCTCACCGCCACCTTCAGCCGGGGGCTGGTCGATCACCAGATCTTCGTGCTGGACGTGGCCGGCGGCGACAAGGTCCCCCGCAAGGGTGGCCCGGGCGTGACCAACAGCGACCTGCTGGTGGTCAACAAGACCGACCTCGCCCCGCTGGTCGGCGCCGACCTGGAGGTGATGGCCCGCGACGCGGCGGCCAAGCGGGGGGAGCGACCGGTCATGTTCTGCTCGCTGGTCGAGGACCCGGGGGCGCCCACCGTGGCGGCTTGGGTCCGCCGCCTGGTGTCGGTGCCGGTCGGGTGATCGCCTGCGCCGCCCTCGCCGCCGAGAGCGACGGCCGGGGCGGCACCCGCCTCACCACGGTCCGGTCCGAGGCTCCCTTGGCCCTCCGCCAGTCGGCGGATGCGGTCTACCTGGTCGGGGCGGCGGGCGGGCCGCTGGGCGGCGACGAGATGACGCTGGAGGTCGACGTGGGCCCGGGCGCGTCGGTCGACCTCCGCACGGCCGCTGCGTCCGTCGTGCTGCCCGGCCCGCTGCCCTCCCGCCTGGTCGTCCGGGCCCGGGTCGGCGCCGGTGGGAGCCTCCGCTGGCACCCCCAGCCCACGGTGGTGGCGCGCCGGTGCCGTCACGAGGTTCTCGCCCGCCTGGAGCTGGAGGCGGGAGCGTGCGTCGAGTGGTGGGAGGAGCTGGTGCTCGGTCGCCATGGGGAGCCGCCGGGGTCGGTCGCCGCTCGCCTCGACGTCGACCACGACGGTGCAGCCCTGCTCCGCCACTCCATCGCGCTCGGGCCCGACCACCCGTCGTGGACGAGCCCGGCCGTGACCGGAGGGGCCCGGGCCTACGGCTCCCTCCTCGTGGTGGGCGCCGCCGCAGCCCGCGAGGCAGTCGTGCTCGGGCCGACCGCCGCCCTTCTGCCGCTCGAGGGGCCCGCCACCCACACCGTCGCCCTGGCTGCCGACGTGATCAGCCTGCGCCGGCTCCTGGAAGCGGGCATCCTGGGGGCCACCATGGCACCCGACACGCTCCTGTTCACCGACGACCCCGAGGCCAACCGGCTCCTGGCCACCGACCCCTTCGCCCTGCTCATCGGCATGCTGCTCGACCAGCAGGTGCCCATGGAGAAGGCTTTTCACAGCCCCTTCGACCTCAAGGAGCGCCTGGGGGGACGGCTCGACGTGGCGGCCATCGCCGAGGTCGACCCGGCCGAGCTGGCCGCCCTGTTCGCCCAGCGGCCGGCCCTGCACCGCTTCCCGGGATCGATGGCGTCCCGTACCCAGGATCTGGCCCGGGCGCTGGTCGAGCGCTTCGACGGGCAGGCCGAACGGGTGTGGACCACCGCCGCCACCGGCCAGGAGCTGTTCGCCAACCTGCGGGCCCTGCCCGGCTTCGGCGAGCAGAAGGCCCGCATCTTCGTGGCCCTGCTGGCCAAGCGGCTCGGGATCATGCCGCCCGGCTGGGATGCGGTGGCCGGCCCGTACGGCCGGACCGGGTGGTTCTCGGTGGCCGACATCGACGGTCCCGAGTCGCTGGCCCGGGTGCGGGAACACAAGCGGGCCGTCAAGGCCGAGGCCAAGGCGGCCAAGGTCCCGAAGTAGCGTCCGCGCTCGATGCGGGTCAAGGCCAACGGGGACGAGGTCCAGCTGGACGAGGGTGCGACCGTCGGCGACCTGTTGACCGCGCTCGGCCTGGGGCCGAGGAACGTGATCGTCGAGCGCAACGGCGAGCCCGTCGTGCGAGCCGAGATGGCCGTTACCACCCTGGCCGACGGCGACCGCCTCGAGGTCGTGCGCGCCGTCGCCGGCGGCTGAGGCGGCCGCGTGGCGGAGGCACGCCTCCAGCACCGGCGGCTCTACCTCTGCACCGCCGACCGGCCCGACCTGGGCCAGTTCCTGGAGGCCTGCATCCGGGGCGGGGTCGACATGGTCCAGCTGCGGGACAAGCTGCTCGAGGCCCGGCCCCTGCTCCGCCGGGCCCAGCTGGCCGCCCTCGTGTGCCGGGGCCTGGGTGTGCCGTTCATCCTCAACGACCGCCCCGACCTGGCACTGGAGGTGGGAGCCGACGGCGTGCACGTGGGCCAGGACGACGCCCCGCCCGCCCTCGCCCGGCGCATCCTCGGTCCGGGGGCGATCATCGGCTACTCCACGCACGGCCCCGCCGAGCTGGAAGCGGCCCTGGCCGAGCCCGTCGACTACCTGTCGGCCGGTCCGGTCGAGCCCACGCCCACCAAGCCGGGGCGGCCCGCCACCGGCCTCGACTACCTCGGCTTGGCCGCCTCCCGGGCCCGCCGCCCCTGGTTCGTGACGGGGGGCGTGACCCCCGACACCGTCCCCGCCATGGTGGCCGCCGGGGCCCGGCGGTTCGTGGTCGTGCGCTGGCTCACCCAGTCCCGCGACCCCCGGGCCGGGGCGGCTGCCCTCCGCCGGGTGATCGACGAGCAGCTCGACGCGGTCTGACCGCAGCCTCTCAGCTCAGGCCGTGCGCTGCCGTTCCATCCACCCGAGCAGGAAGGCGACCGCTCGCGGGTCGTGGCGCAGGCGGTGGCCGGCGCCGTGCACGAGCCGGAGTTCGACCTGGTTCCCGGCGGCGGTGGCCAGGGTGCGGGCGTCCTGCACGGGCACCACGTCGTCGTCGGTCCCGTGCATGAGCAGCAAGGGCCGGGGCGGGACCCGGTCGACCACGTCGAGGGGACGGATGTCGGCCAGTTCGGCGCTCCATGCGTCGACGTCGGGCGGGAACGAGCGGTGGCTCACCGCCCCCGCCGACCGGGCCTCGTCCAGGAAGCGGCGGGGGTGGGCGGCCCACATGTCGAACGTGGCCGGGGCGGCCAGGGCGGCCACCCCCCGGATCGCAGGGTCGGCGGCCGCCGCGCAGACGGCCAGGGCTCCGCCCGTGCTGGATCCGGCCACCCACACGCCCGAGACGCCCTCGTTCCGGAGATGGTCGACGGCGGCCCGCAGGTCGGCCAGCCACCCGGCGAGGGAGAAGTCGCCCTCAGACTTCCCCGCCCCCCGGAAGTTGAAGGTGAGGACCGTCCACCCCGTCTCCGCCGCCAGCCGGTTGGCCAGGACCGGGTAGGTCAGGCCGGTGCTGGCCGCCCCGCCCGGCCCGGCCGGGAATCCGTGGCACAGCACGAGGCCGGGCGGGTGGTTGGCGCCGGCGATGGCCGGCCGGGCGACGTACCCGGCCAGGCGCAGCCCCTCCGACTCGAACAGCGGCTCCAACCGACACCTCCTCCGGACGCGTGACGAGGGGGCGCACGAGCGCGCCCCCTCGTCGAGAACTGCTGGAAAGGAACCCGAAAAGAGCGGATCGCACCGGGTGGGACCAACTCCCGGCCGGTTCTCGGGCGGTGGCTAGCGGGGATTCGCCAGCCCGGTCCAGCTGCCGGCTAGCGGACAGCCACCTCCAGGGTCCCGAAACGACTATCGCTCAGTTGGACCACCTCCTTTCTCTGGTACCCGTATGAAACCACAACGGGCGGGCCAAGGTGGCGGCTTTGCCGGCCTACGACCTGTCGTCGGGGTCGGCGACCGGCCCCACCGCCCCGATCTCGGTCAGGTAGCCCATCTGGGCGTCGAGCACGGCGTGCACCTGCTCGGGCGTGTAGGTGGTCCCGGCCGCCTCCGCCCGCAGAAGCACGAACCCCACCGTCTCGGCGCCGGTGACGACCACCGGGCCGTCGGGGTGGGGACCGCTGCCGTTACCCGACACCCCCTTCAGCCGGAAGTACTCCAGGTGCCAGTCGAGGATCTGGCGCACGTCGTCAGGGGTCAGGACGGCGGCCACGGCGTCGTTCACGTGGTCGCACACGTAGGCCACCGCGTCCTCGAAGTTGAAGCTCCGCTGGACGGGCTGCTGAGCCAGCCGGCGGGCCTCCCCCCCGATGACCACGGCGGCGATGACGAAGATGGCGGCCACGGCCAGGGCCACGAACAGGACGCCCACGGCGTTCGAGGCTAGCCACCGCCCTGCAGGGGCAGAGTCGGCGGCGAGGGCTCACCCGTCGGGGGGAAGTGATGTCTGGGGGTGACCGGATCGGTAACGCACGTACATCACTTCGGTCGACTCAGGCCCCCAGTGGGTGGCGGGGCTTGCTGATCAGCTCGATGTCGTCGGCCAGGCCGTCGACGCGCACGTCGTCCTTGTCGACCTCGACGGTGACCCGGCGGCCGGCGAGGGGGATGCGGTCGATGCGCAGGTAGTCGATGCCGGGCGGCAGGGTGGGCGACAGCCAGACCTTGCCGTGGGGCACCCACGGGTCGAGGCGGAGGAGCGTGCGCAGGAAGAGCAGGGGAGAGGCGGCGGCCCAGGCCTGGGGCGAGCAGGAGGACGGGTAGGGGACGGGGAAGGGGACCTCGTCGCGGCTGAGCCCCCCGAACAGCTCGGGCAGGCGGTTGCCCTGGTAGCAGGCGGCCTCGAACTGCCCGAGGATCACCCGGTGGGCCTCCTCCACGAACCCGTAGCGCATGAGGCCGGCGGCGCAGATGGCGTTGTCGTGGGGCCAGACCGACCCGTTGTGGTAGCTGATCGGGTTGTAGCCGACCATCGACTCGCCCAGGGTGCGGATGCCCCAGCCGCAGAACATGTCGTCCGACAGCAGGTGCTTGGCCACCAGACCGGCCTTGTCCTCGTCCACGATGCCCGTCCAGAGGCAGTGGCCCATGTTCGAGGCGAGGGCGTCGAGGGGCTGCTTGTCGGCGTCGAGGCCCATGGCGAAGTAGCCCCGGTCGTCGAGCCAGAAGTCCCGGTTGAAGCCCGTCTTCAGGTTGGCCGCCTTGGACCGGAACCGGCCGGCGGTGGCGGAGTCGCCCATCTCGTCGGCGAAGTGGGCCCGGGCTACGAAGGCCCCGTAGGTGTAGGCCTGGACCTCGGCCAGGGCGATCGGGGCCCGGGCCAGGCGCCCGTCGGCGAAGCGCACGCCGTCCCACGAGTCCTTCCAACCCTGGTTGGCCAGGCCGCGGTCGGCGTAGCGCTTGTATTCGACGTAGCCGTCCCCGTCGCGGTCGCCGTACTCGTCGATCCAGTCCATGGCCTGGTCGGCCGCCGGCAGCAGGGCGTCGACCAGTTCGCGGGCCAGGCCCCAGCGCCGCAGCTCGCCGAGGAGCATGACGAACAGGGGCGTGGCGTCGGCCGTGCCGTAGTAGACCCGGCCGCCGCCCAGCGAGAGCGACGGGGCCTCCCCGAAGCGCATCTCGTGCAGGATCCGGCCCGGCTCTTCGTCGTTGCGGGGGTCGAGCCGGCTGCCCTGGAAGCGGGCGAGGGTCTGCAGCACCCCCAGGGCCAGGTCGGGGTCGAGGAGCAGGGCCATGTACGACGTCAGCAGCGAGTCGCGCCCGAACAGGGTCATGAACCACGGGGCCCCGGCCGCCACCACCGTCCGCTCCGGGAAGTCGGGGTCGAAGATGCGCAGCGCGCCCAGGTCCTCGGCGCTCTGGGCCACCACCGAGCCGATCTCGGGCCGGTCGCTCTCCACCGCCGGCACGTCCCGCCGCCATTTCTCGAGCCGCTCGTGGGGGGTCGACTGGGCCACCGGCTGGCCGCAGCGGTAGCGGGGCTCGATCTCCTCGTCCTCGATCATGGGCGTGACCTGCACGCAGGTGCTCCACTGCCCGCGCGCAGGGACGATGAGCTCGAAGCGGGCCACGTTGGCCGAGGTCTGGGGCGCCCCTGCGATGGCGATGCGGACGCCCTTGTGCACCGCCCCCCGCCGGTAGCGGAACAGCATGTCGCCCTCCGCCGGCTCGGCCAGGACCTCGCCGTCGGACCGGGGCCGGCCCTCCTTGACCTCGAACAGGTCGGCGAAGTCGGAGTTCAGGCGCAGCTCGAGGGAGCAGTACGACGCCTCCTCGCCGAAGTTGTGGATGACCAGGTCCTCCCGCATGCCGCGGCCCACATAGCGGTAGCGGAACACGAGGACGGCGCTGTCGGCCTGGCCCGCCGCCGGCCGGGAGCGGAGGACGAACGTGGCGGCGAAGGGGCTCGTGCGCTCGGCCGACAAGGGCTCGGGGCGCTGGTCGTTGACCCGCAGCTCCAACCGCGAGACGAACCGCGTGTCCCGGAAGAACAGGCCCTGGGGCGTGTCGGGCGCGATGTCGCCGGAGCGGTCCGAGATGCAGAAGCCGGGGCCCTCGACCAGCGTCACCGCCCCGCCAAGGGGGCCGAGGGACGCGCTGGCTCCGGCGAACGTCCACGGGTCGGTCACGTCGGTCGGCATCGTATCGGCCTTCCCACGACCGCCGAACGCGGAGATTTCTCCTATGAGCGTAGTGATAATCTGGGATCCCATGGGCGCGCCGCTATTCGCGATCGAGGGGCTGCACGTCGCCGCCGAGGGCGCCGAGATCCTGAAGGGCGTCGACCTCACGGTCCGCCCGGGCGAGGTCCACGCCCTCATGGGCCCCAACGGGTCGGGCAAGTCGACGCTGGCCAACACCCTGCTCGGCCACCCCGACTACGAGGTCAGCGCCGGCACCGTGCGGTTCAAGGGCGAAGACATCACCGAGTGGTCCACCGAGGCGCGCGGCAAGGCCGGCATCTTCCTGGCCTTCCAGTACCCCGAGGAGATCCCGGGCGTGTCGGTCGTGCAGTTCCTCCGCCAGGCCCTGTCGGCCCGCAAGGGGATGGAGCTGTCGGTCCTCGAGCTGCGGGTGGCGATCATGGAGTGGATGGGCCGGCTCGGCATCGACCCCTCTTTCGGCGACCGCTACCTCAACGAGGGGTTCTCGGGCGGCGAGAAGAAGCGCAACGAGGTCCTGCAGATGGCCCTGCTCGAGCCCGAGTTCGCCATCCTCGACGAGACCGACTCGGGTCTCGACATCGACGCCCTGAAGGTCGTGTCCCAGGGCGTGCAGGAGGTCCGCAAGGACCGGGCCGAGATGGGCGTGCTGGTCATCACCCACTACCAGCGCATCCTCCGGTACCTCGAACCCGACATCGTCCACATCCTCGTCAACGGCCGGATCGTCGAGAGCGGCGGTCCCGAGCTGGCCCAGCGCCTCGAGCGCGAGGGCTACGACTCGTGGCGCTGAAGATCCTCGACCCCGCCCGCGTCAAGCACGATTTCCCCATCCTCGCCGCCTCGGTGCCGCACCGGCCCGGGGGCGACCGCCCGCTGGTCTACCTCGACTCGGCCGCCAGCTCCCAGAAGCCGCGGGCCGTGCTCGACGCCATGGACCGCTACTACGAGACCACCCATGCCAACGTCCACCGGGGTGTGTACGCCATGGCCGAGGAGGCCACCGCCGAGTACGAGGCGGCCCGGGCCACTGTGGCCCGCTTCGTGGGCGCCCCCTCCCCGCGGGGCATCGTCTTCACCAAGAACGCCACCGAGGCCGTCAACCTGGTCGCCCACACGTGGGCCCGGGCCAACCTGGGCGAGGGCGACACGGTGCTGCTCAGCGAGATCGAGCACCACGCCAACTTCGTCCCCTGGCTGATGCTGCGGGAGGAGCGGGGCGTCGACCTGCGCTTCATCCCTCTGGGTGAAGACGGCTACCTGGTCCTCGACGACCTCGACCAGCTGCTCGACGGGGTGAAGCTGGTGGCCGTCACGGCCATGTCGAACGTGCTCGGCATCCTGCCGCCGGTGCGCCGCATCGCCGACGCGGCCCACGCCGCCGGCGCGCTGGTGCTGGTCGACGGGGCCCAGTACGTGCCCCACCACGAGACCCGGGTCGAGGAGCTGGGCTGCGACTTCCTGGCCTTCTCGGCTCACAAGATGTGCGGCCCCACCGGCATCGGCGCCCTGTGGGCCCGGGAGGACCTGCTGGAGGCCATGCCCGCCTTCCTGGGCGGCGGGGAGATGATCCGCGACGTCCGGGTTGACGGCTGGCTGCCCAACGATATCCCGTGGAAGTTCGAGGCCGGCACACCCCCCATCGCCGAGGCCATCGGGTTCGGGGCGGCCGTCGACTACCTGGAGAGCCTCGACATGGACGCCGTCCGCGACCACGAGCTCACCCTCACCGACTATGCCCTGCGCACGCTGAGCGACCGCCACGGTGCCGGCTTCGTGCTCCACGGCCCACCCGACGCCCACCTGCGGGGCGGGGTGCTGTCCTTCGCCTACAAGGGCATCCACCCCCACGACCTGTCACAGGTCCTCGACCAGGCGGGCGTGTGCATCCGGGCCGGCCACCACTGTGCCAAGCCCCTCATGCGCAGGTTGGGCGTCAACGCCACCGCCCGGGCCTCGTTCTACGTGTACAACGACGAGCGCGACGTCGACGCCCTCTCCGAGGCGCTGATCTCCGCCGCCGACCTGTTCGCCTAGGGTCACCGACATCCATGGCCGGTCTCGAAGACCTCTACCGCGAGATCATCCTCGACCACTACCGCAACCCGCGGAACCGGGGCGAGCTGCCCGTGCCCCCGGCCCGGCGGGTCGAGGGCTTCAACCCCCTGTGCGGCGACGAGGTGATCGTCTACGTCGACCTCGACGCCGGCGTCGCCACAGTGACCGACGTGAAGATCGCCGGCCAGGGCTGCTCGATCAGCCAGTCGTCGGCCTCGATGATGACGGGGGCGGTGAAGGGCAGGTCGGTCGAGCAGGTGCGGGAGGTCATCCGGGCCTTCAAGGCCATGATGTCGATCCATGAGCGGGGGCTCGACGGTGACGGCAAGGAGGTCGAGCAGGCGGTGCTGCCTGACCCGTCGGTCGCTCTGGGCGACCTTGAGGCGCTGCGGGGCGTGGTCAAGTTCCCGGTGCGGATCAAGTGCGCCACCCTGTCGTGGAACACGCTGGCCCAGGCCCTCGACGACGCCGCCGCCGAGGCGGAGGCTCGCTGAACCGGCCCGTCGCCCTGATCCTGGTCGTCGGTCTCGCCCTGGGAGCGTGCAGCGGCGGATCGGACGGCGACAGCGACGGCCAGTCCCCCACGACGGCTGCAGCCGGCCCGGGGGCGACGACCACCGTCGATACCCGGTTCACGGGGGAGGGCGGCGAGTCGTTCTGCCGCCAGTTCCGGGACTACGCAGAGAGCAGCCGGCGCCTGGCCCAGGGCGGCAACCTTGACATCCGCACGATCTACGCCGACGCGGCGCGGGCCGTGAACGAGTCGGTCGGCATCGCCCCGGCCGAGATCCGCCGGGATGTGCGGGTCGTGGCCGAGGCCTTCACCGCCCTCGTGCGGGAGCTGGAGGCGGTGAACTTCGACATCCAGCGGGTGCCGCCTGCGGTTGTCCTGCGCTTCATGTCGGAGGAACTGAGCACGGCCAGTGAGCGTGTCGAGGCCTACGCCCGCAACGTGTGCGGCCTCACCGGCTAGATGGACGGCGACCGCATCCGGCAGTTGCTGGGCTCGGGCACGACCGTGCTCATGCCCGGCGTGTGGGACGCCCTGTCGGCCCGGCTCGTGGCCCGGGCCGGGTTCGAGGTGTGCTTCCTGTCGGGCTACGCCACCGCCGCCACCCTGCTGGGCATGCCCGACTTCGGGTACCTCACCCAGGCCGAGATGGCCGAGGTGGCCCGGCGGGTGTGCGGGGCCGCCCCCGGGGTGGCGGTGGTCGTCGACGGCGACACCGGCCACGGCAACGCCCTCAACACCATCCGCACCGTCGGGCTCTGGGAGGCGGCGGGGGCGGCTGCCATCTTCCTCGAAGACCAGGTCTGGCCCAAGAAGTGCGGGCACATGGCAGGCAAGCGGGTCGTCCCCCGGGATGAGTGGCTGACGAAGCTGCGTGCCGCCATCGAGCATCGGGACCGGCTCTTCGTGGTCGCCCGCACCGACGCCCGGGCCGCCGTCGGGCTCGACGAGGCGTGCGAGCGGGCCCGTATGGCCGCCGACCTGGGCGTGGATGCCGTCTTCGTCGAGGCCCCCGAGTCGATCGAGGAGATGCAGGCGATCGCCGCCGCCACTCCCGGCCTGGTGCGGGTGGCCAACATGATCGAGGCGGGCCGGACGCCCCTGCTCACGCCGGCGGAACTGCACGACCTGGGCTTCGACCTGATCGTGTCCCCCCTGACCGGCCTGTTCGCCGCCACCCGGGCCCTGTCCCACGCCTACGAGGTCCTTCGGGCCACGGGCTCGCTGCGAAACGATCTCCACCTGGTCACGTCCTTCGGGGAGTTCAACGCCGTGGTCGGCCTCGACCGCCACTACGAGCTGGAGGCGCGCTACGCCGAGGGCCCGCCCGCGGGATGAAGGGGGGCGGCTCGGCGCTGCAACCGCTGCGCCGGCGGGACTTCGCCGTCATCTGGTTGGCGGCTCTGGTCTCGAACGTGGGGACGTGGATGCAGACCGTGGCGGTCGGCGTCCTCATCGCCGAGGTCACGGGCCAAGCCGGCTGGACGGGGCTGGTGGCGGCGGCCGCCTTCCTTCCCGTCGGTCTCCTGTCGCCCGTGGGCGGGGCCATGGCCGACCGGGTCGACCGTCGGCGGTGGCTGCTGCTGACCACCGTGGGCGAGACGGTGTTCGCCGCCGCCCTGGCCGTGCTCGTCGGCACCGGCCGGGTCAACGCCGGGGCCATCACCCTGCTCGTGCTGGCCGGGGGGGCCATGGCGGCCCTGGGGTACCCCGCTTACCAGGCCCTCCTGCCCGACCTCGTCCCCCGGGAGGAGCTCCTGGCCGCCACCTCGCTCACCCTGGCCCAGTACAACCTCGGCCGGGTGGTGGGGCCGGCCCTGGCCGGCGTGGTGCTGGCGGTGGGGTCGTACACGTGGGCGTTCGCCATCAACGCCGTCTCGTTCGCGGCGGTGATCCTGGCCATCCTGGCTGTGCGCCTCCCGCCCAACCGGGCCACCACCGAGGAGGGCGGGCTCTGGGCCCGCATCGTGGCCGGCGCCAGGGGGGCGGCGGCCGAGCCCGGCTGCCGCCTGGCCATCGTCTCCATCGGGGTGACCGCCTTCCTGTTGTCCCCCTTCATCGCCCTGATCCCCGCGGTGGCCCTCAAGCTGTTCGGCGATGCCGACACCGGCACGTCCGTCCTGATCACCGCTCAGGGCGTAGGCGCCGTCATCGGGGCCCTGCTCCTGGCCTGGGCCGCCACCCGCTGGGGCCGGCGGCGCGTGCTGGTGGCCGATATGGTCCTGCTGCCCGCCCTCCTCGTCGGCTACGCCGCCGCCCCCACCCTGGCTGTCGGTACGGTGATGCTCCTGCTCGTCGGCGGCGCCTACGTGGGACTGCTGTCGGGGTTCGGGGCGGTCGTGCAGCTCCGGGCGCCCGACGCCCTGCGGGCCCGCATCCTCAGCCTGTACGGGGTGGCCCTGGGCGTGGTCTACCCCATCGGGTCGGTCGTGCAGGGCTTTCTGGGCGACCGCCTGGGCCTGCGGGTGGTGACGGCCGGCACCGCCCTGCTCTACCTGGCCGTCGTGGGCCTGCTGGCGGTGACCCGCCCCGGGCTGGCTGCGGCCTACGACGAACCGCCCGACGCCGACGAGGCCGACGTCGTCGTCCCGCCTACGGCGGCCGCTCCTGCGCCGTAGCCTGGCTGTGCCGACCCGACCGGGTCAGTGGCGGTTGCGGCTTCCTCAGCCGGGCCGGTAGGGCGGCAGCCCGTCGCCGGCGGCCGAGATGGGCGGCGCGCCCAGGGCGGTGGCCACATCGTTCCACCCGGTGCGGTCCCATGCCCCGACCGTGTCCTCGATCGTCCCGTCCTTGCCGATGCGGAACAGGGTGGGGACGGCTGTGATCCGGTACGCATCCGACACGAGGTAGGGCGGCGACTCCGTGAGGGTGGGCACGTCCTGGCCGAACCGGCTGCGGTACGCCTCCAGCCGGTCGGGCGGGTCCTGCCCCACCGCCACCACCCGCGCCCCGCCATCGGCCAGCGCCTGCACCTTGGGGGCGACCATCTGGCACACGGGGCACGTCACCTTGAAGAAGACGAGGGCCACCGGACCGCCCGCCCACGGTTCGGTGACAACCTCTCCGGTGGCGATGTCGGTCAGCCGGAAGGTGGGGGCCGGGTCCCCGGAGGCGAGTGGCACGGCGCGGATCGTACCGGCGCTTGCTAGCTTCCCTGGCCGATGCGTGGTGGCTGGGGAACGGCTCGTGGCGGGCCGTCAATGGTGGTGGGCGTGCTGGTCGCAGCGTTGCTGGCGGCGTGTGCCCCGTCGGGCGGCGGTGGGGACGCCCAGCTGAGCGCCCGCCCCTCCGACCTGGTCCTCGCCCTCGACGACGTGGCCGCCGCCGTGCCCGAGGACGGGCCCACCGCCACCACGACGACCGTCCTGGCCGCCGCCGCCGAGGCGGCGCCGCTGCCCGGCCTGGCGGTCGGTGCCGAGGGGCCGGTCGTACTCAAGCTGGAGCAGAAGCTGGAGTCGCTCAAGTACTTCGTGGGCTCGATCGACAGCAGGTACGACGCCGACACCCGCGACGCGGTGCTGGCCTTCCAGAAGGTCACCGGTATGGACCGCACGGGCCGGGCCACCGACGACGTGGTGGCAGCAGTCGAGGCCGCCAGCGGCGCGCCCGAGCCGCTGGTGGGGGCGGGCGGGTACCGCAGGGTGGAGGTCGACCTCGACCGCCAGGTGCTGTTCCTCTACGAGGGCAACGAGCTCGACACGATCCTGGGCGTCTCCACCGGCAGCAACCAGCGGTTTTGCTCCGGGGGGTGGTGCCGGCGGGCCGTCACCCCGGCCGGGTCGTTCGTGGTCTACGAGCAGCGCTCGGGCTGGGAGCGGAGCCCACTGGGCTGGCTCTACAACTCCCAGTACTTCAACGGCGGCATCGCCTTCCACGGGTCGCGGTCGGTGCCCGCCTACCCTGCGTCCCACGGCTGCGTCCGCCTCCAGATGAGCGCCGCCGAGTGGTTCCCCGGCCGTATCTCGGTCGGCACGCCGGTCTACGTGGTCACCGCCGACGAGCCCCGGCCCACGCCCGTGGGCCTCACCGCCTCGACCACAACGACCGTCGCCCCGACCGCCTCGCCCGCCACCACCGTCCCTGCGGCGGTTGCCGACACTCTCGCCACCACCGCCCCGGCCCCCACCACGACGGTCCCCAACCTCCTCTCGCAGCTGCTCACGCCGGCCACCACCGTGAAGCCGTAGGGCGGCGACCGGTTGCGCCTCAGGCGACGACGAACTCCAGGGCGGAGGACTGCTGGCCGTCCTTGAGCACCAGCCGGTAGGCGCCCTGCGCCGGCTCGTTGACGACAAAGCTGGCGTAGACGTCGCGAACGGGCTTGTCGGGGTAGGCGAGGTGGCCGAACGTGTCAGGGGCAACGGTGGTCCCGTCGGGAAGCGTCACGACGATGTAGCTGTCCCCGATGACCGTCCCGTAGCGGTCGGTCGTGGAGAGGGCCGCGAACTCCAGGACCAGCACCCGTCGACCCCTGCCCGCCTGGACGTAGCCACCGGGTCCCCTGCCGGGATTGTCACCCCGCACCTCACCGTTCCGAACCTCGAGTGAGACGGCCCCGGCAGAGAGGGTGCGGGCCCCG
>Ga0187892_10007017_pt1 | contig 16316 bp, 15 predicted proteins | sample MA1701073metaG_FD_139345 | JGI IMG/M metagenome (GOLD analysis project Ga0187892, IMG submission 139345) | Bio-ooze microbial communities from a basaltic lava cave in the Kipuka Kanohina Cave System on the Island of Hawaii, USA - MA170107-3 metaG ... | reverse complement strand
CCGGCAAAGCCCTGCGCCTGGACGTGAAATTGAAGCGGGCCAGGTCGTGTTTATCGAATTCGGGCGGGCTCACTGAGAGACTCAGGATAGCCCAAGGTGAACTTGCCAAATTTAGGGAGAGCCGGAGATGATCTTACTACGTAGCCATAGCCGAGCGAACGAGGACAATGGAGTAGGATTCAGGGTAGCTGCTTGTAGGAAACGATTACGCTACCTTCGCACAACCCACAGGGCCTTAAATCAAATCCAATTGGACAAGCTGTCGCAACCGGTATTTAGGGTGTCGGCAGCAATGTTTGCTGGCGGCCCCATATTTGCCCCCTTAGTTGGTCATAGTCGCGTACAGGTCGGTCAGGCAGGAGCTGGAGCTCCGACACGCGATGTCAATCCAGACCTGGAAGAGGTTCGAAAAACGTGAGGGTTCGAGAAGCTTTAACCTTAATGGGCGCCACCGGAGACAGCCTGAGCGCCGCGTTGTTTGACAAACAGATAACAGATTTTTCGATCGACTCTCGTACGGTTGGCGCGGGTGAACTCTTCTTTGCGCTGTCACAAGAAGACTACGTCCGCGCCGGCTTTAACGGCAGCTTCGCCGATGGTCACAGATTCATCGCAGAAGCCTTTAAACGAGGCGCGATCGCTGCTGTCGGTCGTAAAAATCGGGTTCAGGGTGATCTAGATCTGGAACAGTTCGCAGATAGGTTGCTGCTGGTTGAGGATGCCATTGCTGCCCTGCAAACACTTGCCCGCAAGGTTTATCAAGCCTGGTCGAAGCCCGTTGTAGCCATTACCGGTAGCGCCGGAAAGACAACAGCCAAAGAGCTGACCGCTCAGGTCCTGAGTGCCGGCGGCCTGCGGGTTCTCAAGAGCGAACGAAATTACAACAACGGGTTGGGACTACCGCTTTCGGTGCTGCGCATGGTCAGCGAGGGGCAAAGTCCGGATCAGTTTGATGTCGCCGTGCTGGAGATGGGAATGTCCTCGCCCACACACGAGATCCGCCGGCTCTGCAACATTACACCCCCGGATATAGGGGTCGAATTAATGGTTGCGCCGGTGCATCTCGAGTATCTTGGCAGTATTGAAAACATTGCGGCGGCGAAAGCCGAATTGATTGAGGGGCTCAAGCCTGGTGGTACTGCCGTCCTCAATGCCGATGACCAGTGGGTCATGGGTATGCGATCTAAGACTAACGGCCCAGTGCTCACGTTCGGCATTGTTAATGCCGCTGATGTTCGGGCTACGGAGATCGAAACCGGGCGACTGGGACTGATAAAGTTCAAGTTAAACACGCCTCGAGGCGAGACAGCGGCAATCCTGAGAATGAGTGGTCGGCACAATCTGGCAAATGCTCTGGCCGCTGCGGCGGTCGGCCACTGTTTTGAAATGACACCCACTCAGCTCGCCGAGGCGTTGGGAGGGGCTCGACCGCCCAAAATGCGTGGAGAAGTGCTCGACTTTGCCCGCGGCTTTACAGTCATTGACGATTCTTATAATTCGAACCCGCGGTCTTTGCTTAACATGGTGCAAACAATGGCTGATGCCGCCGGGGAAGATCAGCGTCTGTTAGTGATTGCCGGTGAAATGCTTGAATTGGGCCCGGAAGCAAAGGATTTGCACCGCCAGGCAGGGGAAGAAATCGGTCGGACCGGCATCGATATGCTTTGGGGGGTTCGAGGTCTGGCTCAGGAGATTCTTAGCGGTGCAAAGCAGTCAGGGTCGTGCGTGACGCGGTACTTTGAGAGCTCAAAGGATGCGGCGGCAGCAATAGTTGATGAAGTAAAGGAAGGCGACCTGATCTTAGTAAAGGGTTCACGCGGGGTCGCTACTGATAAGATTGTGACGGCTTTGCGCGAGGCATTTCCTCTTCTGGGTGCTGATGAAAGGACGTAAAGATTACGAAAGGAGCTTTGAGACGGCGAGCCAAGTTCGTTAGTCTGGAAAACAACTTCTTGCTGCTGATGAGGATGAGGCTGCGCAGATGATTTACTACCTGTTGTACGAACTCCTGTTCAATCACTTCAAAGACAAAGAGTGGTATCTCATCAAGGCCCTGAATGTTTTCCAGTACGTTACCTTTCGCACCGCCTACGCCTCCATCACAGCCCTGATGATCTCGCTCATCTTCGGTGGCAAGCTGATTCAGGCCCTGCGCAAATGGAACATCGGCCAGCAGATTCGAGAAGAGGGGCCAGAGGCCCATATGACCAAGCGCGGCACGCCGACGATGGGCGGGGTTTTAATTATTGGCTCGGTGGTTATTTCGACGCTCCTTTGGGCCCGGCTTACCAGTATTTATGTATGGACCACTGTCATTGCGACCGTATTATTCGCCGCCATTGGTTTCATGGACGACTATGCCAAGATGGCGCGACAACGCAGCCTAGGGCTCACCGGGCGTCAAAAACTGGCGGCCCAATTCCTGATCGCCGTGGGTGTTTGGGGGGTGCTTTTTGTTACTGACTACTCCTGGAACGTCAGTATTCCTTTTTTGAAGGTCACGGCGGTGCCGGGCAACGTAATCACTACTGTTGGACCTTACCTCTACCTGGTGCTGATCATCATCGTACTTTTGGGATGGTCCAACGCGGTTAATTTGACAGACGGACTTGATGGCTTGGCCATCAGCGTAACTTTTATTGTGATGACCGCCCTGACGGGATTTACCTATCTGAGTAGTGATGCGCGCTGGGCCGACTATCTGGAACTCACCCATCGTCCTGGTGCTGCTGAACTGACGGTGTTTTGTGGCGCCATGGCCGGAGCCAGTCTGGGTTTCCTTTGGTATAACGCACCGCCCGCGCAGGTTTTTATGGGAGACGTTGGGAGTCTGGCGATTGGCGGGGCTATCGGCACCGTGGCAGTGCTGACCAAGCAGGAGTTCATGTTGGTGATGGTGGGCGGGGTTTTTGTAATCGAAGCCCTTTCGGTGATGTTGCAGGTTAGCGTATTCAAAATGACCAAACGGACCACCGGCACTGGCCGGCGGCTTTTCCGGATGACTCCGCTCCATCACCACTTTGAAATGCAGGACTGGAAAGAGTCTAAGATTGTTTTTCGCTTCTTAATCCTGGCCATCCTGTTTGCCCTGTTGAGTTTGTCGACCTTGAAGCTGAGATAAATGCACTGCGCTGAATGGAAGTTGCGGGTAAGAAAGTTCTGGTTTTGGGAGCGGCTCGCAGTGGCCTTGCCGCGGCAAAGTTTCTCGCCGCACGAGGAGCGGTGGTGGGGCTGACTGATCAAAAGCCGTTTGACAAATGGAGCCCTGAAGCCCTGGCGTTAAGAGCGGAGGGGATAGCCTGTCATGCTGGTGACGTGCCAGGCTGGTTGCTGGATCAAGTCGAAGTGCTGGTAGTAAGTCCGGGAGTGCCTTCGAACAGCATTCCCGTCCGCTATGCAGAGCGGGCCGGAGCTGAGGTGATCGGCGAAGTCGAACTGGCCTCCCGGTTCCTAAAGGGACGAATAGTCGGCATTACTGGAAGCAACGGCAAGACCACCACGACTGCACTCGTTGGCGAGTTGTTGAAACAGGGAGGCTTAACGGTCCAGGTAGGAGGGAATATCGGCAACCCCTTGATATCGTTGGTGGACAGCTCAACGGCCAGTGGCTGGACAGTAGTGGAACTGTCAAGCTTTCAGTTGGAGACGATCAGAGATTTTCATCCAACGGTGGCCATAGTTCTGAATGTCACTCCCAATCACATGGATCGCTACGCAACCTTTACTGATTATGCCGGCGCCAAACATCGGATTTTCATGAATCAAACAGCCGGCGATGTAGCCATACTCAATGCGGATGACGAGGTAGTTTCCTCCTGGGCCAAAGGGCTGCGAGCACATGTGGTGATGTTTAGCGTCAAACGTGAACTTAATGAAGGTCTCTTTCTGAAGGGAAATCAAATCGTTTCGCGCACACCGGAAGGGGAAAGAGTATTAATGGAACGCGACGAGGTCGGCTTGCGTGGCCTGCACAACGTCGAGAATGTCCTGGCCTCACTGGCAGCGGGGCTGGCCTGTGGCGCGGGGCCCGCATCGATGCGGAAAGCGGTTAAAAAGTTTCAGCCCGTCGAACACCGGCTCGAGTTCGTCGCGGAAATTAATGGCGTTAAGTTCTACAACGATTCGAAGGCGACCAGTGTTGATGCCACCCTCAAGGCGCTTGAAGCATTCGCGGACGACCCGGGTAAGGTGGTTTTGATCCTGGGGGGGCGGGGAAAGAAAGCACCATACAACCCGCTGGTGCCGCTACTAAAAGCGAAAGTTAGACAACTTATTCTGATTGGTGAAGATGCTGACACGATTGAAGCGGAACTGGGTGAACTTGTCGGTTACGAGCGCGCTACCGACCTGGCAGATGCTGTTAGACGCTCGCTGCGAGCCGCTGAGGCCGGCGATGTGGTGCTTCTGGCGCCAGCGTGCGCCAGCTTTGATATGTTTGAAAGTTTCGAGCACCGGGGAAGGGCTTTTAAACAAGAGGTTCAAAAACTCAAGGACCAAAGGCAAGCGTTTCCTTAAAGACTGATCTTGAAACGGTTGCCGGGGTAATCGGAAAGAATGGCAAAGAGACTTGCACCAGATAAATGGCTATTTGCAGCTACTGTGGGGCTGGCCCTATTTGGCGTCGTGATGGTGTATAGCGCCTCAGCGGTGATGGCCCACCGTGAGAATGGCAGTCAGTTCTATTACGTAATCAAACAGGGGATGTGGACCACACTTGGGTTTGCGGTGATGTTTGGGGCGATGCAGTTCAATTACCAGCAGCTGAAACAGCGCCGCATCGTTTACGGCTTGCTACTGGTAACCGTAATTCTATTGTTGGCGGTTTTCGCTTTTCCCAAAACAAACGGCGCTAATCGGTGGATCAGGTTGGCCGGGTTCTCGCTGCAGCCCTCAGAATTCGCGAAACTTACCCTGGCGCTTTTCCTGGCCTATTTTCTGGAAATCAGGGCCGGAGAGGAGCGGGATTTCTGGAAGACTTTTGTTCCCTGTGGTGTGGTTACAGGCATCCTGGCGATCCTGGTCGTACTCGAGCCCGATCTCGGAACGGCTTTGATGTTCGGCGTGGTTTTCACTGTGACCACGTTCACGGCCGGAGCGCGGTTGAAACATCTGGCGCTAGCAGCTTTTCCAGCTCTGGTTGGATTGGTGGCTATGCTGATTCTTGTTCCCTGGCGCTTTGGTCGAATCATTACGTTTCTGGACCCCTGGGCCGATCCGCAGAACAAGGGTTTTCAGGTGGTGCAATCGCTGATTGCGGTCGGTTCGGGTGGAACCCATGGATTGGGTTTTGCCCAGGGTAAGCAGAAGATGCTGTTTCTACCCTATGCGCACTCAGATTTTATTTTCGCGGTGATCAGTGAAGAGTTAGGCTTGATTGGCGCGCTGGGGGTGGTGGGTGTTTTTGCTCTCTTTCTCTGGCGCGGCATCAGGGCAGCCCTCCATGCGCCGGATCGGTTTGGCATGTTGCTCGCTGTGGGGATCGTCACCTCCATCGTGACCCAGGCACTTTTTAATATTAGTGTGGTTCTTTCCCTGGTACCAACTAAGGGGATTCCACTGCCATTCATTTCGTATGGCGGTTCGTCACTGGTTCCTACTCTGGCCGCGGCGGGAATCCTGCTCAACATCTCGCAGCATTCTGGCAGCACGATCGATGGAGGGGTGTTTGAGAGCAGCCAGCAAGGGCGGGAAAGGAACACGCGTTGGAAAACTGTCCGTGTGCCGCGCATTCTGTCGGCGCTTTCAGGTTAAACGGCCATGCGCGTTTTGATTGCCGCCGGTGGCACCGGGGGGCATATCTACCCGGGCATTGCCGTGGCACAAGAGATTTTGAGAAGAGATGATGAGTCAGTAGTTAGATTTGTGGGTACGGCGCGCGGCCTGGAGTCGAAACTTGTCAAGCATGCCGGGTTTGAACTTTCGTTGATTGATATCTCGGGACTGAAAAACGTCGGTAGCCTGGCGCGCGCTCGCGGATTGGCTTTGTTGCCCAGAGGTTTCTACGCTGCGCGTCGGGTTATTAACGAGGTCCAGCCCCAGGTGATTGTTGGCGCAGGTGGATATGTCTCGGGTCCAGTTCTTTTAACCGCAGCGCTGATGAGACTACCGACCCTGGTGATGGAATCCAACGCGTTGCCGGGTTGGACCAATCGAGTGTTGGCGCGATTTGTGGATCGGGCGGCCGTATCTTTTGAGCAGTCTTTACCATATTTTCGAGGGAAGGCTGTAGTTACTGGAAACCCGGTCAGGCGTGAGTTCTTTGAGCTTCCAATCAGACAGCGTGATCCGGCGAAAGTGTCTTTACTGGTCTTTGGTGGCTCGCAAGGCGCCCGCGCGATCAACGAAGCCATGCTGGCGGCTTTAAAAGACCTTGAAGAATTGAAAGACCGGTTGTCAATCACTCATCAAACCGGCCCGTCAGATCTGGCGACGGTCGAGGCGGGTTATCAGGCGGCGGGCTGGCTGAAGGCATCGGTTCGTCCTTACATCGAGGACATGGTTAAGGAGTTTGGCGCTGCTGATCTTGTGATTTGTCGGGCCGGGGCCACGACCACCGCCGAACTGATTGCGGCTGGAAAGGCGTCAATCATGGTGCCATTTCCTTTCGCGGCCGATGATCATCAGCGCAAGAACGCGGAAGCCTTGGTAGATGCCGGGGCCGCAAAAATGATTCTCCAGCAGGAATTGACTGGGGGAAAACTGGCGCAGGAAATCAAAGGCCTGGTGGCGGCGCCCGACAATCTGATTCGGATGGAGGTTGCCAGTCGCTCGCTGGCGCGTGGAGACGCCGCGGCTGCCGTAGTTGACCTGATTGAGAGTTTGGCCGCCGGCCGCAAAAGTCCAAGGCCGATTTGATCGGAAGCCGAAAAAGGGCGCGGGAGAAAAAAAGGCCTGGCAGTGGAGTAGGAGGGAGAGGTGTTTCGTCGCATTCAACATGTTCATTTTGTTGGCATCGGCGGCATAGGCATGTCTGGAATTGCCGAGGTTCTCGTCAACCTGGGCTTTCGGGTTTCAGGAACCGACCTGAAACGGTCAAACGTTACCGACCGCTTGCAGCAAATGGGAGTCGAGTTCAAGGAAGGGCACAGTCCGGGCAACATCGGCGATTCACACGTGGTGGTTCGCTCGACCGCGGTGCGCGATGATAACCCCGAAATTGTAGAAGCACAGCGCCGTTCGATTCCGGTAATCCCCAGAGCAGAAATGCTGGCCGAGTTGATGCGACTCAAGCCGCACTCGGTGGCAGTTGCAGGTTCGCATGGGAAGACAACCACTACGTCGATGGTAGCGACAGTGCTGGGCAGTGCCGGGCTTGATCCAACGATCGTCGTTGGTGGTGTGGTAGGAGCGTTTGGCTCGAACGCCCATTTGGGCACCAGCGACTTGATGGTAGTCGAGGCGGACGAAAGCGATCGCTCGTTTCTAATGCTGACACCGACCATAGCTGTGGTCACAAATATCGATCGCGAGCACATGGACTATTACCACGATATGGACGACGTTCGTGTTTGCTTTACCAACTTTGTGAATAAAGTTCCTTTTTACGGTTCCTCTGTACTTTGTTTGGACGATCCCAACGTGCAGGCAATCATTCCCCACATCGAGCGGCGGCGTGTGACCTACGGGTTGAGTGCTCAGGCGGACGTTTCGGCTCACGGGATTCGCTACAACAACAACTTTGGTTCGACCTTTAACGTCTGGCGCGGCGCTGATGTGGTTGGCGAAGTCAGTTTGCAGGTACCGGGCGTGCACAATGTCTACAATTCCCTGGCAGCCATCGCTGTCGGTTTTGAGTTGGACGTTCCCTTCGAACAGATTGCCGAGGCGCTGGGCAACTTCGTGGGGGCCTCGCGCCGGTTCCAGTTGAAAGGTGAAGTTAACGACATTCTGGTGATTGAGGATTATGGTCATCATCCCACCGAGATCCGGGTCACCCTGGCGGCTGCCAAGATCGGTTCCGGCGGGCGTCGGATAGTTGTTCTCTTCCAGCCACATCGTTATACGAGGACCCATGACCTGATGCAGGAGTTTGCGCGATCCTTCAACAACGCGGACAAGCTTTTTGTGACGGATATCTATGCTGCGTCTGAAGACCCGATTACAGGTGTCAGCTCCGAAAGTTTGACAAACGCCATCAAGAGTTTCGGTCATAAAGATGCGCATTACATTGGTCGGCTTGAAGATGCGGCAGCGATCATTTGCAACCACGTGCAGCCAGGAGATCTGGTGCTAACGCTGGGCGCTGGCACAGTCAATCGGGTGAGCGAACAGATTTTGAAAATGTTGCGAGAGCAGCAGGAAGTGAAGACGGCAAAACCTTAATGTCTCCGGAAAGCCAAGATTTCGCTGAACGCGATCGAGCGGTGGAAGCAATCGCCACCCGGCTCGGAGTCCGTGCCGAGCGCGGTCGTCGTTTCGCGGAACTAACCAGTCTACGAGTCGGCGGGTCGATTGACTGGGTCATCTCGCCCGAGTCGGAACAACAAGCCGCTGCGATCGTGTTCGAGCTGGAACGGGCCGGTATTGGTTGGCGAGCACTGGGCTCGGGCAGTAATGTGCTGGCCGATGACGCTGCTCATCGCTATGTAGTGTTGAGCCTCCGCGAACTCAAAGGCGAAGTCAGCTTTGCCGGCAACAAGGTTTCAGTGAGTGCCGGATTTTCCCTGCCCAGACTTTGTGTGGAAGCAGCCCGCAAAGGGCTTGCCGGTATCGAGGGACTTGGTGGCATTCCCGGCACCGTCGGTGGGGCGCTGTGGATGAATGCCGGAGCCTACGGCCAGGAGATTGGCCGCGTAACCGAGAGTGTACGAGTGGCGCAGAACGGCCAGGTGCTGGAAATTCCCGGGAGCGAAGTGCAGTGGAACTATCGTCACACTTCATTTAAAGAAGGTCAGCTGTTGCTGGGAGCAACCCTTGTTTTACATCCTGACGATCCAGAGAAGATCAAGCAGCGAATGGAAGAAGCCAAGTCCAGCAGGATGCGGACACAACCACATGGCGGTCGCTCAGCCGGTTGCTTTTTCAAGAATCCGCCGACCAGCAATGTTGGAACGGGAAAAATCATCGACGAAATGGGAATGAAGGGGACCCGACGAGGCAGCGCCCTGGTTTCTCCGATTCATGCAAACTTCATCGTTACCGAAGGTGAAGATGCGCGCGCTGAGGATGCTCTGGCTTTGGCCGAGGAGATTCGCGAACGAGTCAAACGAGAACACGGCATCGATTTGGAGTACGAAGTCGAGCTCTGGCGCTCTTCACCGGCAGTCGATGAGATCGACGAAAGCGGAAAGAAGGATTGAACTTGCGCGAGCAGCTTATCGGTCAAAAGGTTGGTAACCGCAGCGGCTTAAGTGGTAAGGGCCGAACGGCTACCTCGCAGCGGCCAGCTAAGCGTGGACGGACTGGCGAGAGTAGTGCTCGGCGGCGACGAATGCTCCTTAGCTACATTCCCTTAGCGCTCAAGTTAGTCCTCGTAGTTACCTGTGGCGTTTTGCTTTTTGCTGGCTACCGGGCCGCCGCGTCTGCCAGCCTGTTTCAACTGCGTAAGGTGGAGATTCAGGGGACAGCCAAGTCTTCTGCTGAAGCTGTCGAGATGGTTGTCCGTCGTGACGTGGCTGGCAAAGGGGTTTGGGAAGCCGATCTGAGCGAGCTTAGCGCAGATCTTGAACGATTGCAGTGGGTGCGCACGGCGGTGGTTACCAGGGTTTTGCCCGACGGGATTCGCGTGCGTATCACCGAGCGCGTTCCCAGGGCTGTGGTGCGGCTCTCGTCGGGCCGGTTTGCGTGGGTTGACGACGACGCCGTGCTGCTTGGCGAGATGAGGCCGACCGATGAGATGCCACTATTTTTCGTGCGCGGCTGGAACGAAGATGAGAACAGCGCCGCGCGCAGTGAAAATGAGGTTCGGGTGCGTAAATACTTTGAGCTGCGCCGCCTTTGGGAAGGTGAGGGCCTGGCAGAACGCGTCAGCGAGGTCAATCTCATTGATGTCCGGGACGTCAGGGCACAGCTAGCCGGCGACGATTCGCAAATTGAAGTTCGGCTTGGGTCGCAGGATCTTGGGAAGCGTTTGCGGCAGGCTCTGGAAGTGTTGGATGCTCAGCGCAAGACGCCACGCGGTTCGTTGATCAGTTATGTGGATGTTACCCAGGGTAAGCGCGCGGTAGTCGGGTTCGCCTCGGGCGCCCAGACGGTAAAAGACGGGCGTGAAAGTGACGAGAAGGAAAAGCGCAATGAGGCCAAACGAAATTCTACTCGCTGAAATGACAAAAAGATTGCTCTCGCAAAATGAGGAGCGCCCCTAAATGGCCAGGCGCACTCAGCACACCATTGGTCTCGATATTGGTACCAGTCGGGTGACGTGCATCGCAGGCGAAGCCGCTGAAGGTGGAATGTTGAATATACTGGGCATTGGCGAAGCTGAAGCTCGCGGTTTGCGGAAAGGAGTAATTGTTAATCCCGACGCGGCAGTTGACGCGATCAAGAAGGCGGTTGAAGAGGCGGAACGCATGAGCGGTCTGGAAGCTGAAGAAGTAACGATTAACCTTGCCGGCTCGCATATTCTTGGCTTTAACGGCCAGGCGATAGTGGCCGTCTCGGGTCGGGATCGCGAAATCGTGCCCGACGATGTGCGACGGGCAATAGATTCTGCCTGTGCAATTCAGTTGCCGGCCGGAAGAGAAATCGTAGATCGCCTGCCCCAGGAGTTTATCGTCGACGATCAGGACGGCATCAATGACCCGGTGGGCATGATTGGAGCGCGCCTGGCTGTCAAGGTGCATATCGTTACCAGTCCGGTTACAGCGCGACAGAACGCCATCAATGCCGTGAATCGAGCGGGCTTGATCGTCGCCGATATGGTTCTGGAGCAGTTAGCAGCGGCCGAAGCCTCTTTGACTGAAGATGACAAGGAATTCGGGGCCGCGCTGGTAGACATTGGTGCGGAAACCACCGGCCTGATCATCTACCAGCGTGGAGCGGTGCAACATACTGCGGTTTTCCCGCTCGGTGGTGCGCACTTTACAAACGACATAGCCTTTGGACTACGCACCCCTATACCCGAAGCAGAAAGAATCAAACGCTCGGTCGGTTGTGCTTGCAGCACTTCGCTGACTGAGGGCGAACGCGGTGAGATGGTAGATGTCCCGTCGGTTGGTGGGCGCCCGGCGCGTCAACTTTCCCGGCAGATTCTCTGCGACATCTTGCAGCCACGAGCTGAAGAGGTGCTTTTGCACGTCGCCGACGAGATCAAGGACGCCGGCTGGGAACGTCAGCTCTCCAGCGGCGTGGTGCTAACGGGTGGCGGTTCTTTGCTCAACGGCATGACAGAAATAGCCGAGCAGGTCTTCGACGCCCCAGTACGAGTTGGGTTTCCCGAGAGAGACCGCTTTGGTGGGTTGGTTGAGGATATTCAAAGTCCTGCGTGGGCTGCTGCTGCTGGTCTCGCACTACTGTCGCAGCGTGCCCAGGCTAACGAGATGCGCACCGTAATGAGTCGCAGGGGTCAGACTGGAAAGCTGACTCATTTTGTTTCCCGATTTAAAAATCGTTTCAGTAGTATTTTCTGACAACTTGTTGTATGCTTGCGGCCCGACCGCACAAGATATAGTCCGCAATATATCGATGCCACAACCGCGAGCAACGCAATATAGAAGAAAAGGGCCTTGGAAGCCTTCCCGTTTTGGGAGAGAGGAACGCACTATGACACCGGAAGCTCGTGAACCCGGAAAAGGCATTAATATTTTCATCGACGATGATCCGCCACTGACGGGTGCGCGGATTAAGGTAATTGGCATAGGGGGCGGCGGCAGCAACGCTGTCAACCGCATGATCGAGGCTGGCATCGAGGGAATCGAGTTTCTGGTTGCCAATACGGACCTGCAGGCTCTGAAAAGGTCGCGTGCGCCCATCAAGATTCAGTTGGGTGGGCGTCTGACCAAAGGCCTCGGGGCTGGAGCTGACCCTTCTGTTGGACGTGAGGCCGCGCTCGAGGATACCGACAAGATCATTGAAGTGCTGGAAGGTGCCGACATGGTTTTCGTCACGACCGGACTGGGTGGGGGAACAGGCACGGGGGGCGCGCCGATCATTGCTTCGCTGGCCACAGAGCTTAACGCTCTAACTGTAGCCGTGGTGACCAAACCCTTTCATTTTGAGGGGCGCAGGCGAATGCAGCAGTCTGAGCAGGGACTGCGAGAGCTGCGCGAATGTGTAGATACAGTTATCACCATTCCCAACGAGCGGTTGCTACATACGGTAGACCGAGGTGTTTCATTGTCGGACTCGTTCCGGGTGGCTGACGACGTACTGCGCCAGGCAGTCCAGGGCATCAGTGACCTGATAACCGTACCGGGGCTGATCAATCTGGACTTTGCCGACGTCAAGTCAATCATGGCCGGGATGGGCATGGCTTTGATGGGCGCTGGCCGGGCGACCGGTGACAACCGGGCCATCGAGGCCACCCAGCAGGCAATCTCGTCGCCTTTGTTAGAGGAGGCGACTATCCAGGGAGCCAAGGGAGTTCTGATCAACATCACTGGCGGGCCAGACTTAACTCTCTTTGAAGTAAATGCGGCTTCATCGATCATTCGGGAATCGGCCGACGAAGATGCAAACATCATCTTCGGCGCCGTTATTGATGAAGACATGCGCGACGAGATGAAGATCACGGTAATTGCCACCGGTTTTGAACGAGAACCAGTGGCAATGGCCGCGGTCGCCGCTCCGGCACCCATGCAGGCCCAGCCACCACGCTTTGTGCAACGGCCGACAGACGATCTGCCAAGGCCAATGCTGGGCCAGCAGGCGCGCGCGGAGGATCTCGATGTCCCTACGTTTATTAGGAAGAAGGCTGATTAGCGAGTTCTGAAGTTATTTCCGAAAGTAAGGAAGGTCTGTAAATTTGGCCTTCCTTTCTTTCTTTGAAATTTCGAGTTTTTCACCTTTGCTTTTTCGCCGATGGTTGTGTAGCATGTCGACCATTCCTTGTAGGATTCCCCATAACGGGTAGTGTTTTGTTCCTCTCCTCGAACGGCCGTAGCCTGCGAGAGGCGTTAATTTTTCAAGCAATCAGCTCACCCCTGAGCAACTGGGTTTTTGGCACATCGATCTTGCAACACACCGTCGTGGATTTGGAGGTAAGAAGCAGGTGAATCGCAAACTCATAAGAACAACTCTAGCGGAGGTAAAAGGGAAGGCCCGTGAGGTTCCGCAATCAAGAGAGCGTGCCAATGGCAGTCCGCAGCGAAGTTCTGGTGGCGATAGTGGTGCTCAGCAACGAGCCGCGCAACAAGCTTCGGTGCAAGTCCGCAAGCGTGTTCCACCTCCCGCCGAAACCAGCGCTGAGATCTTCTATTACAAGAAGCAAATTGACGCTCACACTGTGATGGTCATCGTTTTGCTCGACGGCGAGGAGATTGAAGGAACTATCGAGTGGTATGATCGGGGAGCGCTAAAGGTCAACCGCAAGGGCGCGCCCAATCTCCTTATCCTCAAACGTAATATTAAGTACATGTACAAGGCTGATGAACGCGCCGAGACAGCGGGGGAGTAACAGTATTCCACCGCCTAATTGTTTTGGGATCTAATCCCTTTGCCTTCCAATCGCGTCGCTTCCTTTAATGCGACAGTTAGGAAACAGCTCATCTCACTCGGGGCACCGGCCCAAGCGGTTCCTGCCCCGCATTGGCATCACCATGGGGGATCCGGCCGGGATCGGCCCGGAAGTGGTGCTCAAGGCTGTTGCCGAACCGGAGATCCGCAGCGCCTGCGTTCCGGTAATCATTGGGGACGCACAATTGCTCGCCCACACGGCCCGGACCCTCGACTTGCAAAGCGGCTATGACATTGTTCGCAAAGATGAAAAACTGCCCGAAGTCCTTTCTGAGCCGGTAATCTTTCACCTCGACAACATTGGGGGGTTCATCGAGCCGGGTATTGAGTCAGGTATCGCGGGAAAAGCTGCGGCTGGATATATCGAGGCAGCTGTAGAGTTGTGTGCTGCCGGGGGTATCGATGCAATCGCCACCGCGCCCATAAACAAGCGCGCCCTCTTTCTTGGGGGCTACAGTTTCCCCGGCCATACGGAGTTTTTGGCGCGCTTGACGGGTACTGAAGAGTACGCGATGGCTTTCGTGGCAGCCAACCTGCGCATCGTACTTTTGTCGACGCATGTTCCCCTGGCCGAGGCGATCAGATTGGTAGAACGCGATCGCATTGTGAAAATAATAAATCTGGCTCATCGAGAACTGATACGCTGGGGAATACCCCGCCCCCGCCTGGCGGTGGCTGCTCTTAATCCACACGGCGCAGAGGGCGGATTATTTGGCGTAGAAGAGGCTTCCGAGATTATGCCGGCAATTGAAGCTTGTCGACGCCGGCCCGATGAGGTTAACGTGCAGGGGCCATTTTCGGCAGATACCGTATTTTTGCGGGCCTCGCGCGGTGAATTCGATGCAGTAATTGCTTGCTATCACGATCAGGCCATGATTCCTGTAAAATGTCTTTCCTTTGGCGAGGCCGTTAATGTCACAATGGGCTTGCCCTTCATCCGGACTTCGGTGGATCATGGGACAGCGTTTGACATTGCGGGAAAGGGTCTGGCAGAACACTCCAGCATGGTCGCCGCCATCAAGCTAGCGGCAGACCTTTCTACTCAGGCCGGCGAAAGTTGCCGCGCCATGGAAGTTTAAGCCTATGGAAAACAGGGAAGGCAAGACGGCGAGTCGAGAGGCGCGAGATGGGCGCCGCATCCTGGTGGCTGACGATGATCCAGCCATCCTGCGGTTGATTGAAACGATCCTGGAGAAGGAAAAATACAGCGTAGTTAGTGCGCGCGATGGTCGTGAAGCGTACAAAATACTTCAGACAGATCACCATTTTACAGCGGCAATTCTCGATGTTGTAATGCCTCATATCTCGGGGACGGAGTTGGTCCGCTACATGAAATCCGAAAAGCGACTAATGCACATCCCCGTTATGATGATGACTGCCGAGCAGGATCCGAAACTCTCCTCAGACAGTTTTGCCGCAGGTGCGGTAGTTTTTCTTCCCAAGCCGTTCACCACGGCCCAACTGCAAACTATGTTGCAGATGTTAATTGGAAAGATCTGAAACCCTTCAAGGCTTCTCTTTGTTCAGGCGCAAAAAGTTTTGGCTTGCGACTCTGGTTCCTCTCGCCCTGCTGGGCATTTTCCCGGTGCCGTCGTCTGCTTTGGCAGGTCTAGGTAAGAAGCAGGCTCGTAAGCTGATTGCAGGGCTGGGGGGAGCAAAATTACCAACCAGCGCCGTGCGAGTTAAAACGATCACCCAAACGAGTCTGGGCGCCGAAGCAATCATTGAGGTTGAAACGGCCTTTCGCCTAATCCAAAACGATGAGGGACGCTGGCAGCTTGTGGAAATCCGCACCGGGCCCGATCAATGGGAAGAGATCGGCTTGCTTGCCGCGGCTGCAAACCGTCAACTCCCCAAAACCGATTGTGAGTTACCCGAACTGAGTGTTCCCCTAGCTACCGAGAAGGTTTCACGTTGTCTGATCGCCAACTTGCTCGGAATCAGGCTGCCTTCCGATTCCGTCCGGATCCGCTCGCTATCTGGGTTTGGGCTGCCGTTTGCTTCCAATCCCTCAACCCTTGCAGTGGCACTGATCACCTTTCAGGCACGCTTTGGAAAGGAGCGAGGGAGTTGGCGTGTTCTGGAGTTGCGAGCAGGAGACACTGAATGGTTGAAGGTAGAACCAACCCTGGCTGCATTTGAGGCCGAGAAGCGCAAGCGGGCGCATCGTGACCTGGAAACTATGGCGCGCGCTCTCGAAGCCTTTCGTCGCGACCATGGTTCTTACGTTATCACTGACAAACATCGAGTCCTCATCGATCACCTCAGCCCTCACTTTCTGGCTCCGATAATACGCTTCGACCCCTGGCACAACCCTTACGCCTACCAGGGTGAGCGGGATCGGTTCTGGCTGCGTTCCAGCGGGCCGGACGGAAAAGAAAACACCAGCGACGACCTGGTGCTGAACCGGTTATAGGATCAATCGGGATTGGGGCTATAGGACCTGTAGGACCTGTAGGACCCTTAGGAACTATAAGACCCTGGGCGGCACCGCATAATCGGGCTGTTTCCGCGTCTAAACTAAACTCTTGACGTGGGGTTGCGGCGGGTGTTAGGTTTCAAAGGTGGCCTGCTTTTAGGGTCTCGTTGTTGACTGCCCTGCGCCACCGTGCCAATGGCACTAACCCGCCAGTGGCGCCCACTTCAGCTAAAGGAAATTTAGCTTGCTAGCTGGACGCAAACTCCTACTTGCCGACGACTCCGTT
>Ga0187892_10007016_pt1 | contig 16317 bp, 13 predicted proteins | sample MA1701073metaG_FD_139345 | JGI IMG/M metagenome (GOLD analysis project Ga0187892, IMG submission 139345) | Bio-ooze microbial communities from a basaltic lava cave in the Kipuka Kanohina Cave System on the Island of Hawaii, USA - MA170107-3 metaG ... | reverse complement strand
GCCAATACCTTCGTGATCGCAGAGGTCAACGTCGTCTTCCCATGATCCACATGCCCTATCGTCCCAATGTTGACATGCGGCTTCGTCCGCTCAAATTTCGCCTTCGACATGAGTACTCCTCCTCACCAAGCTAGCTGATTCGAGCCTGACCCAAAGGGTCGGATAGGCGAGAATAGCTTTTCCTTAAAAGCACTTGATTTATCCCCCTTGCACTTTGGCTATAATTTGATCCGATATATTCTTTGGAACCATATCATAATGAGAGAACTGCATAGTAAAAACACCTCTTCCTTGGGTTCGGGAACGCAAATCGGTGGCGTATCCAAACATATCGGCCAAGGGAACCTCTGCAGTGATGACCTGGGCACCGGCTCTTACCTTCATCTCCTGAATCTTCCCCCGACGTGAATTAAGATCCCCAATCACATCCCCCATATACTCTTCCGGCATGATGACCTCCAAGGACATGATCGGCTCCAAGAGAACCGGATTGGCCTGACGGGAAGCCTGTTTGAAACCCATCGAGGCCGCAATCTTAAAGGCCATCTCGGAGGAGTCCACGTCGTGATACGAACCATCAATGAGGGTTACCTTAATATCCACCATGGGATAGCCCGCCAAAATACCATTCTCCATGGCCTCGCGGATGCCTTTCTCCACAGCCGGAATGTATTCGCGAGGGACGGCTCCTCCCACGATTTTACTTACAAATTCAAAGCCTTTACCAGGCTCCTGGGGCTCCACTTCCAACCAGACATGCCCATACTGACCCCGTCCACCGGTCTGGCGGATATACTTTCCCTCGGCCTGGGCCTTGGAGCGGACGGTTTCCCGGTAGGCCACCTGGGGTTTTCCAACATTCGCCTCAACATTAAACTCACGGCGCAAGCGATCCACAATAATTTCAAGATGTAACTCCCCCATCCCGGAAATAATCGTCTGGGCTGTCTCCTCGTCTGAGGATACACGCAGTGAAGGGTCCTCCTGGGTCAATTTCTGAAGCGAGAGGCTCATCTTCTCCTGGTCGGGTTTGGTCTTGGGTTCAATGGCCATGGAGATCACGGGCTCGGGGAATTTCATCACCTCCAACAGAATCGGATGGGCCTCGTCACACAGAGTGTCCCCTGTGGTGGTATTTTTAAGTCCAACGGCCGCTGCAATCTCTCCAGCATACACTTCCTTGATCTCTTCTCGTTTATTGGCATGCATCTTGAGCAATCGTCCGATCCGCTCCTTGGTATCCTTTGTAGCATTATAAACATACGAGCCTGCGCGGAGTACCCCTGAATAAGCCCTAAAATAGGTCAGCTGCCCCACAAATGGATCGCTCATGATCTTAAAAGCCAGGGCCGAGAACGGTTCATCATCGCTGGGATGGCGGATTAATTCTTGACCTTCATTTCTGGGATCTATCCCTTTGGTCGCAGGAATGTCCAGCGGCGAAGGAAGCAGATCCACAATGTTGTCCAACAAGAGCTGCACACCCTTATTCTTAAATGAGGCACCGCACAAAACTGGTGTAATCTTCAGAGAGAGCACGCCTTTGCGAAGGGCCTGCTTAATCTCTTCAGGGGTTGGCTCTTGTCCATGGAGGTATTTCTCCATCACCACCTCGTCGAAATCAGCTGCGGCCTCAATCATCTTTTCACGGTGGTCACGGGCCAATGCGACCAAGTCATCAGGAATATCAGCTACCACATATTTTGCTCCCAGTGTCTCGTCATCGAAAAAGACCCCTTTCATAGCAATAAGATCCACTGGGCCACGGAACTCGGACTCCTTGCCGATAGGGATTTGAATAGGGACCGGTTTAGCTCCTAGCCGCTCCACCATCGTTTTTACACTTTCATAAAAATCCGCCCCAATACGGTCCATTTTATTCATAAAAGCAATCCGAGGGACATTATATCGGTCGGCCTGACGCCAAACAGTTTCGGATTGAGGCTCAACCCCCTGTACCGAGTCGAAGACGGCAACCGCCCCATCCAAGACCCTCAGAGACCTCTCCACCTCTATGGTAAAGTCCACGTGCCCAGGAGTATCAATGATATTAATTCGATGACCCTTCCAGAAACAGGTCGTGGCCGCCGAGGTAATGGTGATTCCGCGCTCCTTTTCCTGTTCCATCCAGTCCATGGTAGCCGTACCTTCATCCACTTCACCAATCCGGTGCGTCATACCCGTATAAAACAGGACCCGCTCTGTGGTGGTGGTTTTCCCTGCATCAATATGTGCCATGATCCCGATGTTTCGTGTTTTTTCTAAAGGATACTGTCTTGGCATTGCAACCTTAACCCTACCACCTGAAATGTGCAAACGCCTTGTTGGCTTCTGCCATACGGTGAGTATCTTCCTTCTTTTTAATAGCCCCGCCGGTATTATTAGCTGCATCCATCAACTCCCCGGCCAGTTTTTCCTCCATGGATTTCCCGGTCCTCTGTGAAGAATATAAGGTAATCCAACGCAGCGCTAGAGAGATCCTACGCTCTGGACGTACATCCACCGGAACTTGATAAGAGGCGCCGCCTACTCGACGTGATTTGACCTCCACCAGTGGTTTAACATTTTCCACCGCGGTTCTGAAAAGCTTAAGAGGCTCACTCCCTGTTTTTTGTTGGATCATCTTTAAGGCATTATAACAGACAGCTTCCGCAATACTCTTCTTGCCTTTCCTCATCAACACATTCACCAATTTGCTCACTAGCCGATCACGGTATACGGGATCTGGCTCTGTCTGTCGACGCTGAATCACTTGACGCCTAGGCACTGCTTACCTCCTAAACGGTTAACGGTTCACGAGTAACGTCATTTGGGCCGCTTCGCTCCGTACTTGGATCTCCCCTGGCGACGATTCTGTACCCCCGCCGTGTCCAATGTACCCCGGATAATATGGTATCTTACTCCTGGGAGGTCCTTGACCCTACCTCCCCGCACCAACACAATAGAATGTTCCTGAAGGTTATGCCCCACACCCGGGATGTAAGTGGACACCTCCATACTATTGGTCAACCGGACCCTGGCCACCTTCCGAAGGGCTGAATTGGGTTTTTTAGGGGTGGTGGTATAGACCCTGACACACACTCCCCTTTTTTGAGGTGATCCCTTCAGGGCCGGACTCTTTGTCTTTTCCCTAGCCTTTGTACGCCCGATCCTTACCAATTGATTAATGGTCGGCACTCTTCTGATTTCCTCCTGTTACCACCGCTGTAGATGCACACTCTCCAGCTATGGTGCAGACACACTCACGATGCCTGTTCAATTGAAGACTGCTGAGCAGACTGATCTGTAATCGGCGTCGTCCCCGATTCCTCCGGCACTGCGGGTACTGTCACTGCCTGTGGAATCTTCACAAACGTATCTCTATACTCCCACAATCCCGTTCCAGCCGGAATTAATCTTCCCACTATGACATTTTCTTTGAGGCCCAACAACTCGTCCACTTTGCCACTAATGGCCGCTTCAGTCAGGACCCTCGTGGTTTCCTGGAACGAAGCCGCAGAGATGAAACTATCAGTAGACAGAGAGGCCTTGGTAATCCCCAGTAGAATGGGCTTACCCACAGCAGGCCGCTTGCCTTTGGCAATGACCTTGTCGTTCTCATCGGCAAAGGTAAATTTATCCACTTGGCTGCCGATTAGAAAATCGGTGTCGCCAGGATCTTCAACCTTCACCTTCCGGAGCATCTGCCGAACAATCACCTCAATATGCTTGTCATTGATGGAGACCCCCTGAAGACGATATACTTTCTGGACCTCGTCCACCAGATATTTCTGAAGCTCTTTGGGACCTAAGACATCCAGAATGTCATGGGGATTAGCGGAACCGTCCATCAAAGGTTCACCCGCCTGGACCCAGTCGCCCTCATGAACATTAATGTGCTTGCCCTTGGGAATATAATACTCCCGAGCATCTCCCATCTCATTCTTGACGATGACCTTGCGCATCCCTTTAACATAGCCACCATATTCCACAATGCCATCGATCTCAGAGATAACGGCTTGCTCTTTGGGCTTCCGGGCCTCAAACAATTCTGCCACCCTTGGAAGCCCCCCAGTGATGTCCTTGGTCTTAGTGGTCTCTCTAGGAATTTTGGCCAGAACATCACCTGAATAGAGCTGTTGGCCTCTTTCAACCAAGATATGGGCTCCAGCCGGTAGTAGATACCGGGCCACGGCCGATCCACTCACCTTTGCCGTTTTCCCCGAGTCGTCTTTAATGGAGATTCGAGGACGTTTATTGGAACCAGGAAAATCGATCACCACCTTCCTGGAAAGACCTGTTACCTCATCCACCTCTTCACGGATTGTGTCTCCCTCCTCAAGGTCACCATAGGCCACCTTACCGCCCACCTCGGTCAAGATGGGCAAGGAATATGGGTCCCACTCCACCAGTTTCTGACCTACATCCACCCGGGCACCGTCATTGACCTTGATCCGGGCACCATACACAACTGAGTATTTTTCCTTTTCACGGCCAGTGTCATCATAAACCGCAATTTTACCATTACGGTTCATCACGATCCGGTCCCCTTCCCTATTCTGAACTGTGATAAGGTTAATATATTTTAACTTCCCAGAATTTTTGGTCTCTAGAACCGTCTGTTCCACTACCTTGCTAGCGGTTCCGCCGATGTGGAATGTCCTCATGGTCAACTGTGTACCCGGTTCTCCGATGGACTGAGCCGAAATCACACCCACGGCCTCGCCCTTCTCCACCACTTTACCCCGGGCCAGATCCCGGCCATAGCACTTTGCACAAACCCCGCGGCGGGCTTGACAGGTCAACACTGATCGGATTTTGACATGATCGATACCTGCTTCGATGATGGCCTTGCACTTCGCTTCATCGATCTCCTCCTCAGCCTTGCAGATGACATCACCCGTCAAGGGATCACGGATGTCTTCTGCACAAATCCGGCCCAGCAGCCGCTCTTCCAGCGGCTCGATGATCTCCCCACCCTCCACTAGAGCCGTAACGTGGATACCATCTAGAGAACGACAGTCAAAATCACTGACAATCACGTCCTGGGCAATGTCCACCAGCCGGCGGGTCAAGTAGCCTGAATTGGCAGTCTTCAACGCAGTATCCGCCAATCCTTTCCGGGCACCGTGCGTCGAGATAAAGTATTGCAAGACGGTAAGACCTTCTCTAAAGTTGGCGGTGATGGGGGTTTCAATAATTTCGCCAGAAGGTTTGGCCATGAGACCCCGCATTCCACCCAGCTGGCGGATCTGTTGCGTACTTCCTCTTGCTCCTGAATCGGCCATCATAAAGATAGAATTAAAGTCCTTGGGAATCGGGGTCTTGTCCTTGCCCTTGGCTCGACCCATCTTAATGGCCTCTTCCTCTCCAGCTAATTCCTTCATCATCTCACTGGCAATGTACTCCGTCATGTGGGCCCAGATGTCCACCACCTTGTTGTAACGCTCCCCGTTTGTGATGAGACCCTCGGCATATTGTTTCTCGATCTCCAAAACCTCACGCTTCGCTTTTTCAATGAGATCTTCCTTTTTCGTAGGGATGTGCATGTCATCGATGCAGATCGAAATACCGGCTCGAGTTGCATAATAGAAACCAATGTCCTTAATCCGGTCCAACAGCACTACGGTCTGACGATGGCCAGCCTCCCGATAACAAACATCAATCAATTTCATCAGCTCTTTTTTATTCATCTCACGATTGACGTTCTGGAAGGACACCTCAAGAGGAAGTATTTCGCTCAGGATTACTCTTCCGACTGTGGTTTCCACCCGGCCACCATTAATCCTAACTTTGATTTTGGCGTGTTCTTCCACCTGTTTGGCATCATAGGCAATTCTGACTTCCTGCAGACTGGAAAAGACCTTGCCTTCTCCTCGAGCACCAGCCCGCTCCTTCGTCAACCAGTAGCAGCCCAACACCATATCCTGGGAAGGGATCATGATAGGCTTCCCGCTGGCCGGGGACAGGATGTTATTAATGGACATCATCAAGACTCGGGCCTCAATCTGGGCTTCAATGGAGAGAGGTATATGGACTGCCATCTGGTCTCCGTCAAAGTCCGCATTAAATGCTGCGCAGACCAGAGGATGGAGTTTGATCGCCTTCCCTTCCACCAGTACTGGATCAAAAGCCTGAATTCCAAGGCGGTGCAGGGTGGGTGCACGATTCAACAATACAGGGTGTTCCCGAATCACCTCCTCCAGGACATCCCAGACTTCTGGCCTTTCCTTTTCGACCAACTTTTTGGCACTCTTGATGGTGGTCACCAGTCCCTTCTTCTCTAGTTTCTGGAAGATAAACGGCTTGAACAGCTCCAGGGCCATCTTTTTAGGCAGCCCGCACTGATGCAGCTTGAGTTCCGGCCCTACCACGATCACGGACCGGCCTGAATAATCCACCCGTTTACCCAGCAAGTTTTGGCGGAAACGACCTTGCTTTCCTTTCAGCATGTCGCTGAGAGACTTAAGAGGCCTCTTATTTGGCCCACGGATGGCTCTTCCTCTGCGGCCATTATCAAAGAGGGCATCCACAGCCTCCTGAAGCATGCGTTTTTCATTCCGAATAATGACAGCCGGGGCCTTAAGTTCAATTAAACGTTTAAGGCGGTTATTGCGATTAATGACCCGCCGATACAAATCATTCAGATCGGATGTGGCAAACCGCCCTCCGTCTAGAGGGACCAGCGGTCTTAATTCAGGAGGGAGAACGGGGATAACATCCATGATCATCCATTCAGGTCGATTCCCTGATTTCCTGAAGGCTTCCACCACCTTCAATCGCTTGGTGAGCTTCTTCTTGACAGCTGTGGAATTGGCCTCCTTTATTTTATGATGGAGGGACACTGCAATCTCATCCAGATTCAGGCTCTTGAGAAGCTCCCGTATGGCCTCGGCACCCATTTCAGCCCTAAATCGGCCACCATGTTGTTGGGCCAGTTCCCGATACTGCTCTTCTGTCAGCAGATCTCTTTGTTTCACGGAGAGATCCCCGGGGTCCAGTACCACATAATTTTCAAAATAAAGAATCTTTTCCAATTGCTTCAGCGTCATATCCAGCAAGATACCGATGCGGCTTGGGACCCCTTTGAGAAACCAAATGTGCGCTACAGGAGAAGCCAACTCGATATGGCCCATACGCTCCCTTCGCACCTTGGACTGGATAACCTCGACACCACACTTGTCACACACAATCCCTCTGTGCTTCATGCGCTTATACTTGCCACAGTTACACTCCCAGTCTTTAATGGGTCCAAAAATCCTGGCGCAAAAGAGTCCATCCCTTTCCGGTTTGAAGGATCGATAATTAATCGTCTCGGGCTTCTTAACCTCCCCATAAGACCAGGATCGGATCTTCTCAGGAGAGGCCACACGAATGCGTATCGCATCAAAGGATATAGGTTCCTTTGGTTTTTCGAAAAGACTGTAAATACCTTCCAAGGCTTTTTCCTCCGTTTATCTGTGGGGGCCCGTGCGCCTACACAAGAATCAAGGTGCTCCGATGCCCCCACGCCCCGCGTTCGCGTGGGCAAAGCCCAACGCTCACTTCCTCGCCGTCATTCCTTGGCCTTGATCAGTTCTACATCCAACCCCAGACTCTGAAGCTCCTTAATCAGAACGTTAAACGATTCTGGCAATCCCGGTTCTAAAAAGTTCTCTCCCTTGACGATGGCCTCATAGATTCGGGCTCGACCCGGGACGTCATCAGATTTCACCGTCAGGAATTCTTGTAATGTGGACGCTGCACCATAGGCCTGCAATGCCCAGACCTCCATCTCTCCTAGGCGCTGTCCTCCAAACTGGGCTTTTCCTCCTAGGGGTTGTTGGGTCACCAGAGAATAGGGACCGATGGACCGTGCATGGATCTTGTCATCCACCAGGTGGTGAAGTTTCATCACGTACATATAACCCACTGTTACTGGGCGGTGGAAAGACTCTCCAGTTCGCCCATCATATAGCACAGTTTGACCAGCCGTGGGCAGACTGCCCTTTTTGAGCATCTCCTTAATCTCTTTTTCGGTGGCTCCATCAAAGACGGGGCTTGAGACATGCAGACCCAAGGCCTTTGCCGCCCATCCCAGATGGGTCTCCAAAATCTGGCCCACGTTCATACGGGAGGGAACACCCAGGGGATTCAGCACAATCTCTACGGGGGTTCCACTAGGGAGATAAGGCATATCCTCTTCTGCCAACACCCGGGCCACCACACCTTTATTCCCATGGCGTCCAGCAACTTTATCACCCACCTGCAACTTTCTCTTCATTGCAATATAGACCCGGACCAGTTTAATCACACCGGGGGGTAGTTCGTCTCCCCGTTTCAGGCGGCCAATTCTTTCATCATACAGAGTCTGCAGGGCATCAATTTGTTCCTTGGCACTTTGGTCAATCGCTTCAAGTTTTTCCTGTTCATCGGGGGAACTTAAAACCACATTCTTGATCTCATCATCCGGAAGTTTTTCAATGTCCTCTTTCGCAACCTTTGTCTTCCGTTTTAGAATGACCTCCCCCGTCTCAGGGTCTAAGATGTCTCGGCCAATCACCTTCCCTAACAAAAATCTCTTAAGTTTTCGATTCTTCTCCTCTTCAATAATCCTGAGCTCATCCTGATGGACGCGCTGCTGCTTCGCAATATCTTCGTTCTCTATGGTTTTGGCACGCTCATCCTTATCCACACCTTTTCTGGAAAAGATCTTCACATCCACCACAATGCCTTCAATCCCAGGCGGGACATACAGAGAGGCATCCTTCACATCCCCGGCTTTCTCACCAAAAATGGCGCGGAGCAGTTTCTCTTCAGGGGTTAACTGGGTTTCCCCCTTGGGGGTTACCTTTCCCACCAGAATGTCTCCAGGCTTGACCTCTGCGCCCAGCCGAATAATTCCGCTTTCATCAAGGTTTCTTAAGGCATCTTCACTCACATTGGGGATATCTCGGGTGATCTCTTCCTTACCTAGCTTGGTATCACGGGCCTCGATCTCAAATTCCTCAACGTGAATCGAGGTGAACTTGTCCTCTTTGACCAACCTCTCGCTCACTAAGATTGCATCCTCGAAGTTGTATCCACCCCATGGCATAAAGGCCACCAGGACATTGCGGCCTAGAGCCAACTCTCCATAATCTACCGCAGGACCATCGGCCAAGACCTCTCCTTTGGTCACCCGCTGACCCACCTTCACGATCGGCTTCTGATTAATACATGTGTTCTGGTTAGAGCGCTTAAACTTGATCAGGGTATACACATCTAGGGAAGCAGCCTGCTTACCGTCTCCTCCATCCTTCTCCTTTTCCTTCTTTGCATGATCAGCCCTGACCACGATGCGGGTGGCATCCACACTTTCCACCACTCCGGCTCGCCTGGCCAGAGTGACATAGCCTGAATCCCGGGCCACCACAGACTCCATCCCGGTACCTACCAGAGGAGACTCGGTTTGAATGAGCGGCACAGCCTGCCGCTGCATATTGGATCCCATCAAGGCACGGTTAGCATCATCATTCTCCAAGAAGGGAACCAGCGCAGTCGCCACGCTCACAATCTGCTTCGGAGAGACGTCCATGTACTCCACCTTCTCAGGGGTAACCATCACAAAATCGCCTGCGTACCTCGCCGAAACACTGTCAGCCACGATCTTACCCCGCCCATCCACCTTCGTGTTGGCCTGGGCAACCACATATCGATCCCCATCGATCGCCGAAATAAACTCCACCTCATCAGTGACCCTACCGTTTTTCACTTTTCGATAGGGAGACTCAATAAATCCAAATTCATTCACACGGGCATAAGTGGCCAAGGAAGTAATGAGACCGATGTTCGGTCCCTCAGGAGTCTCGATCGGGCAAATTCTCCCATAGTGGGAAGGATGCACGTCACGCACTTCAAATCCGGCACGCTCCCGTGTCAACCCACCGGGCCCAAGGGCAGAAAGTCTTCGCTTGTGAGTGATCTCCGCCAATGGATTAGTCTGATCCATGAATTGGCAAAGCTGGCTGGATCCAAAAAATTCCTTGATCACTGCAATCACTGGCTTTGCATTAATCAGGTCATGGGGCAGCACCGTCTCAAGGTCTAAAAGATTCATCCTCTCCTTAATGGTTCTTTCCATTCGGACCAGGCCAACCCTTAATTGATTTTCAAGAAGCTCTCCCACCGAGCGGACGCGCCGATTGCCTAGATGGTCAATATCGTCGATCTCACCCTTACCTGTTTTCAGGTTAATAAGATATCGAACCACCTCCACAATGTCCTGTGCCGTGAGCGTACGCTGCTCCAAAGGCAGATCTAAACCCAACTTTTTATTCAGTTTGAGCCTGCCTACAGGCGAAAGATCATAACGCTTTACATTGAAGAAGATATTGTCAAAAAGAAGGCGGGCTGTTTCCACGGTAGGTGTCTCACCTGGTCTCAAACGCTTGTAGATCTCGACGATCGCCTCATCTTTAGAGCCCACTTTCTCCATCGCCAGGGTATCTCGGATAACAGGCAGGACCTGGATATTATCGATAAACAACAAAGTGAATTCATCCACTCCCGAGTTCAGGACCTTATTAAGGGATTCCTCAGCTAATTCATGATTGCGCTCAACCAGGACCTCTCCTGTGGCTGGATCCACCACGTCATTGAGAACGGCGCGCCCAATTAGCTCGCCCTTGGTCATGGGTATTTCTTTTATTCCCAAGGTCTTCAGCTTTTTCACCACAGCCTTTGTGAGCTTACCCCCCTCTTTAATCACTTGCTCCTTGGTTTTCTTGTCCATCACATCCATAGGGCTTTTAATCCCACTGTGGATTTCTGGATCCAGCTGTCTGAAAAACTTTCCTTTACTGACATGAACCTCTTCAATGGGGTAATAGATTTTAAGAAGGTCTTCAGCAGTGTAACCAAAAGACTTTAGTAAAATGGTGGCAGGTATTTTACGACGCCGATCAATGCGCACATATAAAATATCTTTTGCATCGAATTCGAAATCAAGCCAAGAACCCCTATATGGGATAATACGAGCCGAGTATAACACCTTTCCACTGGCATGGCTCTTGCCCTTATCGTGATTGAAGATCACCCCTGGGGAACGTTGCAACTGGCTTACGACCACACGCTCAGTCCCGTTGATGACAAAGGTTCCGTTTTCTGTCATCAGCGGGAGTTCACCGATATAGACTTCCTGCTCTCTTACATCCCGGACCTTTTTAGTGCCAGTTTTTTCGTCTTTTTCCCAAACGATAAGCCGCACCCGGATCTTGATCGGGGCATTATAGGTCATGCCACGATCGAGACATTCGTACACATCATACTTCGGCTGGCCAATCGAATAATCAATAAACTCGATCCTGGATGTCTCATTATAATCATCAATCGGAAATACGCTGATAAAGGCCGATTGTAGGCCAATTTCCTCACGCCGCTCAGGAGATACTTCTTTCTGGAGAAATCTCTCGTAGGATCTTTTCTGGATCTCAATCAGGTCTGGGATCCCAATCTGGGTCGTGATCTTTGCAAAGTCCCTTCGTTCCTGATGCCCATTCGTTTTAACTGACAAAGAATCCCCCATACATCCCTCCAAAAATCTGAGATTTGACTACTTAACTTCGACCTTGGCCCCAGATTCTTCTAACTTTTTCTTCATGTTCTCGGCTTCTTCTTTAGCAACACCGGTCTTTACAGGCTTGGGAGCACCCTCCACCAGATCCTTTGCCTCCTTGAGTCCCAGGTTTGTCAACTCTCGGACTGTCTTAATGATCTGGATCTTTTTATCCGCAGCCACGCTAGCCAGGATCACATCAAAACTGGTCTTTTCCTCAGCTTGTTGAGAAGGAGCTGCACCGGCCGCCCCTGGAGTAGCTGCTGCCACAACCGTGGCTGCCGCCGTGACACCGTATTTCCCTTCCAGATCCTTTACAAATCCGGCAAGTTCCAGAACCGCCATTTGGTCAATGAGCAGTCCAGCCAATTCACGGGAACGCCCGCCCGCCCGGACAGCATCAGCCAATTCCTGCATACTGACCGACTCCAGCAACTTTCCAACTTCTTCCTTCACCGCTTTAACCTCTTCTTTGGCCTTTACCATCGATCTCTCCTTATCCGTTATCTCCTGTCCTTTTTTGTTTAACAGCTTCCAAAACAAAAACAACCTTTCGAATAACTCCCTTCAACCCTCCAACCAGATTCGCCATTGGTGAATGAAGTCGCTGGACCAGATCTCCCCTCAGTCTCTCACGGGATGGAAGCCCGGCTACAGTTCGAAGACTCTGCCGATCCAGGAGCTGACCTTCGAGAACTCCGATTTTGATCTTCAGTTTCTCCTCACGATCTGCAAACTCTTTGAGGACCTTAGCCGCCACGACTGGGTCATCATAGCCGATAATCACAGCAATAGGCCCTTGAAAATGATCTAGAATACTCGCAAGGGATGTTCCGGGGATGGCCAGTTTTGCCAATGTATTTTTAACAACCCTAAACTCTCCTCCGACCCCTCGCAGTTTATTTCGAATTTCTCTCAAAGCCTCCACCTGTAATCCTGCATACTCTGCCAAAATGGCAAGCTTGGCCTTTGAGAACTTCTTATGCAGATCATGGATAATTTTTTCTTTTTCATCCTTCTTCTTCATGGATCACTCCTTATGATTCCACCAAGGCATTAATTTCGTTTGGATCCAGCTTGACTCCAGGTCCCATCGTGGAAGAAAGGGTGGCACTCCTTAGATATTTTCCTTTTGCCGAGGCCGGTTTTGCTTTCATGATGGATTCTAAAAGTACAGTTACGTTCTCCTTTAATTGATCTGCAGCGAAGGAGACCTTCCCAATAGAGGCATGAATCACACCAGCCTTTTCCACCTTATAATCCACCTTGCCCTGCCGGATTTCCCGGATGGCCTTTGTAATGTCAAAGGTCACTGTTCCCGTCTTGGGATTGGGCATCAGGCCACGTGGGCCCAGGATCTTTCCAAGTTTACCCACCATCCCCATCAGGTCCGGTGTGGCCACCACTTGACCAAAATCCATCCAGCCCTGGTTGATCTTTTCTACCAGATCCTCGGCCCCTACATAGTCGGCACCGGCATTAGTAGCCTCTTTGGCCTTTTCACCTTTCGCAAATACCAGCACTTTGATTGATTTACCGGTTCCATGGGGCAGCACCACCGATCCACGCACCATCTGATCAGAATGCTTGGGATCCACACCCAAGCGCACTGCCAGTTCGACGGATTCATCAAACTTTGCAAATGCAGAGGCCTTTACAAGCTCTGTGGCTTCCTTGATACTGTACGGGCGAGACTCAACCTTGGCCAGTGCTGTTGCATATTTCTTACCCATCGAACGATCCTTTTTAATCCTTGATAACCTGGATCCCCATGCTCCGTGCAGTTCCCTCAATAATCCGAATGGCCCCAGATAAGTCAACCGCATTCAGGTCTGTCATTTTAGTTTTGGCAATGTCCTCAACCTGCTTAGCTGTCACTTTTCCAACCTTCTCCTTGTGGGGAACGGGCGAACCTTTAATAATCCCGGCCGCTTTTTTGAGTAGATCAGAGGCCGGAGGAGTCTTAGTCACAAAAGTGAATGAGCGATCCTTATAAACCGTAATGACCACTGGAATGATAGAGCCCTCCTGCCCCTGGGTTTTAGCATTAAAAGTCTTGCAGAACTCCATTATATTCACCCCATGTTGGCCTAGAGCTGGCCCCACTGGTGGAGCTGGATTGGCTTTACCCGCAGGGATTTGAAGCTTTACGATTGCCGAGACTTCTTTCGCCATAACTTTTCTTTATCTGTTGGAGACTCGTTTTATAATCGTTCCACCTGCAGAAAACCTAACTCTACAGGGGTAGAACGTCCGAAGATACTCACCAGGACTTTTACCTTTTGCTGATCCGAATTAACTTCATCCACCATACCGTTGAATCCTATAAATGGTCCATCGATGATTCGAACGCTATCACCTTTTTCCAGTTGACTCTTACTACGGGTTTGGGTTGTCCCTACATCAATCTGGTGAAGAAGCACCTCCACCTCCGATTCAGAGAGTGGGGCAGGCCTCGCTCCTCCCAGAAAACCCGTCACCTTAGGCGTCTCCTTGATAAACTGCAGGGTATTATCGTCCAAATCCATTTCTACCAAGACATAACCCGGGAAAAACTTTTTTGTGGCGATCCTCTTTTTCCCTTCTTTAATTTCTATGACCTCCTCGGTAGGGACCAGAACCCGACTGATCTGCTTATCCATCCCGGTCATCTTGGCCCGTTCCTCGATACTGTTCTTGACGCGGCCTTCAAAACCTGAATAAGTATGGATCACATACCACTGTTTCGCCACAGGCACAGACCTTATCTATCCCAAATTAACCAATAACCGCTTTAACCAACCTAACCAAAATATGGTCCATCGACGACAAAAAAATAGACAGGATCAAAACAAGGATCAGAACCACTCCTGTAGACGCCAGGGTTTCCGGTCTACTAGGGAAGGACATCTTTTTAATTTCGGCCTTCACCTCGGATAAAAACTCTGAAACCCTTGCAAAGAATCTGCGAAACATTTGATCTGTGGTGGCCCGTGCGCTAGCATAAATCGTGCTCCGATGCCCCCACCCCCCGCGCTTGACATTGTTATATGGGGCCGCTGCGGTTTGCCTTTGGCAAATCCTCACATGCCCCACGCCCAGCCTCTCGCGGCTGAGCCGCGAATCGGCTCTGGCCAGGCCAGAAGCTCGCTTTATTAGCCATCCTATACTTTAGAGCAATAGAGCATTGGAGTAATAGACCACATTCTCATCTCTCACCACGGTTTTATCTGGCGCTCCATTCCTCTAATGTTCAAATGTCCGGAATTTTTGCGTTGCAAAAATTCTCTGGCAGGCCAGGAGGGATTCGAACCCCCAACCCGCGGTTTTGGAGACCGCTGCTCTAGCCGTTGGAGCTACTGGCCTAAAACCTCCCTCACTTAACCTCTTTATGTGCAGTGTGCTTGCGACACCGCTTACAGTACTTCTTCAATTCCAAACGGTCGGGAGTATTGCGCTTATTTTTGACCGTGGAATAATTTCGTTCTTTACAATCGTTACAGGCCAGAGTAATAATTTCTTGCATATTAAGTGATTCCCATTGAGCCTATTATTATATAAAGCTCGCCCTATTGTTCACTTACTCTAAAATTGCGCTAATGACTCCCGCCCCCACTGTCTTGCCACCTTCCCGAATCGCAAACCTCAGCCCCTCTTCCATCGCGATCGGCGTAATCAGCTGCACCTCAAACGTCACATTGTCCCCAGGCATCACCATCTCCACACCTTCCGCTAACTTCACCACCCCCGTTACATCCGTCGTCCGAAAATAAAACTGCGGCCGATACCCCTGGAAAAACGGCGTGTGCCGCCCTCCCTCCTCCTTCGTCAAAATGTACACCTCTGACTTAAACTTCGTGTGCGGCGTGATACTCCCTGGCTTGGACACCACCATCCCCCGCTCCACATCCTCTTTCTTCGTCCCTCTTAACAAGATCCCAACATTGTCCCCTGCCTGCCCCTGATCCAATACCTTCCGAAACATCTCCACTCCCGTCACCACCGTCTTCGTCGTCGCTCGTATCCCCACCAACTCCACCTCTTCCCCGACCTTCACCACCCCTCGCTCCACTCTCCCCGTCACCACTGTCCCTCTCCCACTGATGCTAAACACATCCTCAATCGGCATCAAAAATGGCTTCTCTAATGGCCGTTGCGGAGTCGGTATATACCGGTCCACTTCCTCCATTAACTTTAATATCGCTCCTTCGCCCAGCTCCCCCTTCTCCCCCTCCAACGCCTTCAACGCACTGCCCTTCACAAACGGTATCTGATCCCCAGGAAACTCATACTTCGTCAATAACTCCCTCACCTCTAACTCCACTAAATCCAATAACTCCTTGTCATCCACCATGTCTACCTTATTCATAAACACCACAATGTATGGCACGCCCACCTGCCTCGCTAACAAGATATGCTCCCTCGTCTGCGGCATCGGCCCATCCGCTGCACTCACCACCAATACCGCCCCGTCCATCTGCGCCGCTCCCGTGATCATGTTCTTCACATAATCCGCATGCCCAGGACAGTCCACATGCGCATAATGCCGATTGCCTGTCTCATACTCCACATGCGCAATCGCAATCGTGATCCCTCGCTCCCGCTCCTCCGGCGCTTTGTCAATCTGATCATATGCCATATACTGCGCCATCTTCTTCTCCGCCAATACCTTCGTGATCGCAGAGGTCAACGTCGTCTTCCCATGATCCACATGCCCTATCGTCCCAATGTTGACATGCGGCTTCGTCCGCTCAAATTTCGCCTTCGACATGAGTACTCCTCCT